>Ga0209083_1000410_pt1 | contig 64407 bp, 48 predicted proteins | sample AM7aDNAmetaG_FD_184132 | JGI IMG/M metagenome (GOLD analysis project Ga0209083, IMG submission 184132) | Freshwater microbial communities from Finland to study Microbial Dark Matter (Phase II) - AM7a DNA metaG (SPAdes) (version 3) | ecosystem: Environmental > Aquatic > Freshwater > Lake ... | reverse complement strand
TAGTGGCGACCTTTGGCCCTCGCTGCGCCAAAACCCCAGCAAAATCAACTCCGCCAATCCGCCGGCAACTCCAGTAGCGGAAGTCGGGTTAAGTCATCCTCGACGCCTGCCGGTGCAACGGCTGTGCCTGCGATCTGGTCCTCAAGGAAATCAGCACCTGCAACGGCCGCCCGCAGAACATCTTCGAGTGGGAACAGATTGTGATGGAGATGGTCAAAAGCGGCTGACCCGACGATCAGGACCATCAATTCGATCCCTGGGGTTCGAATCCATGCGAGGCTGCCAATCGGCACATTTTGTTATTCGACTGTTCACGAATGTCACAGAGGGCTTTTGCATCTGTCACCTTGTGACAAGGCAGGTTCAAAGGAACAGCTTGAACAATTGCTCTTCTTTGGCGGCGTGTTTCTCCAAGGTTTTAAAAATGTCCAGCAGTGTCAACCAAAGGTGACCTGGGCATTTGGTAATGGTGGAACGCCGGAGTTGGGTGCTGATTTGTTGCACTTCCTCTAACAACTGGATGTGTTCCGCTCGAAGTTCGGCGATCACCTGGGCCACCGGTCGGCTGGGGTTATTGGCTAACAGCGATGGGAAGACCGCTTCTTCATCGGCGAAATGTTCCGGAATCTTTTGGGCAACGAGTTGCTTGATCTCGTCAAATTGTTGGGCAGCGTTCGGTAGGTGAGCACCACTGAATAATGTGCGGAAATTCTTGATGGCGCGGGCAAGGATTTCATGGTCGGTCCGAGCTATGCTCAGAAGTTGCGCTTGATGGTGCATCTCCATGCCAAAAAATAACACGGTTAACTTTCAGAAACAAGCCTGCTTCCAACTGCATCAGCCCAACTGAGAAAGCTGGAGAAGCAGCGCGAAAGGCTGAGTTTTTTACAATCCGGGCTGGCTTTATGAGTTGACTGAACGGTCAACTGAGTTTATAAGTGGCGGAGTCAACACCCGATGGAATCTCACGGCAATACGAAGCAGCGCTTGTTGGAAACGGCGATCCAGCTCATTTGGGAACAGAGCTACGGCTCGGTCAGTGTCGATCATATCTGCGAGCGGGCGGGCGCGCAGAAGGGCAGTTTCTATCATTTTTTCCCCGCGAAATCCGAGCTGGCAGTTGCGGCAATCGAAGAACACTGGCAGCAACGCCAATCCGAGATGGAGCGGATCTTTGCGCCGGCAATCCCGCCCCTGGATCGCCTGGCCAGGTATTGCGATTCCGTCTATCGCCGGCAGAAGACGAAGCACGCCGAATTCGGCCGGGTCTGCGGGTGCGCCTTTACCTGTTTGGGCTTGGAGTTGAGCACCCAGGATGAAGCGGTCCGGCACAAATCGCAGCAGATCATCGAGCGGCTCTGCCAGTATTTGGAATCCGCGCTCCGCGATGCCGCCCAGGCCGGACTAATCGACCGTCACGATTTCCCCGCCATGGCCCACGAATTGTATCGCTGCATCATCGGCGTGCTCGTCGAGGCCAAAATTACGAACGACCTGGAAGTCATCCGCCAATTGAAACCGTCCCTCTGGCGGTTGATTGGTGTGCGTGAGGGAGGGCGGTAACGCATTATGTGGATTGTCCGCCTCGCTCTTCGTCGACCGTACACGTTCGTGGTGCTCTGCCTGCTCTTGTTGCTGCTGACCCCGTTCATTTTGTTGCGCACGCCCACGGATATTTTTCCAGCGATCAATATCCCGGTCGTCAGCATCATCTGGCAGTATGCCGGGCTGAGCGCGCAGGACGTGGAACAGCGGATCATGTACAACTGCGAGCGCCCGCTGACCACCACGGTCAACGACATCGAACACATTGAGTCCACAGCCTACAACGGCATCAGTGTCACCAAGGTGTTCCTCCAACCGGGCGCATCGGTCGATGCTGGTGTGGCGCAGATCACGGCGATTTGCCAGACGCTGTTGCGCTCGATGCCACCCAGCCAGACCCCGCCGCTCATCATCCGCTATAACGCCTCGACCGTGCCGATCCTCCAGTACGGCGTCAGCAGTCCGAATCTATCCGAACAGGCGATCTTCGACCTGACCGCGAACCAGATCCGGGTCGGCCTGATCAGCGTGCCGGGCACCGCGATCCCCTTCCCGTACGGCGGCAAACAGCGGCTCGTCGCTGTCGACCTCGACCTGACGGCGTTGAAAGCCCTGAACCTGACCCCGAATGACGTGGTCACGGCAATCAGCGCCCAGAACCTGGTCTATCCCAGCGGCACGGCCAAGATCGGCGCCACCGAATACGACGTCGAGATGAACACCAGTCCGCGATTGCTCGCCGAGTTGAATGACCTGCCGATCAAGAATGCCGGCGGCGCCGTCCTCCGGGTCCGCGACGTGGCCCAGGTTCGCGACGGCTATTCACCGCAACAGAACATCGTCCGCCAGGACGGCGTCCGCAGCGCCCTGATCAGCATCCTCAAGACCGGCTCCGCCTCGACGCTCCAAGTGGCCAGCGGCGTAAAATCAGCCATGGTCCGCGTCCTGAAAACCGTGACGGACCCGGTCGAGGTCAAGGAGTTTGCCGATCAATCGCTGTTTGTCCGGGCGGCCATCCGCGACGTGGTCCGCGAAGGCATCATCGCCGCGGCGCTGACTGCCGTGATGATCCTGTTGTTCCTCGGGTCGTGGCGCAGCACGGTCATCATCGCCCTCTCGATTCCGCTGTCCGTGCTGACCTCGCTGGCCATTCTCAGCGCACTCGGCGAGACGATCAACCTGATGACGCTCGGCGGGTTGGCGCTGGCGGTGGGTATCCTCGTGGACGACGCAACTGTTGAACTGGAAAATGTGCACCGGCAGATGGCGCTGGGCAAACCGACCCTTCAGGCCATCCTCGACGGCGCGCAAGAAATCGCCCTCCCGGCGTTCGTCTCCACGCTCTGCATTTGCATCGTGTTTGTGCCGATGTTTTTCCTGACCGGCACGGCGCGCTTCCTGTTCGTGCCGCTGGCCGAGGCCGTGGTGTTCGCCATGCTGGCCAGCTATGCGTTGTCGCGGACGCTGGTGCCGACCCTGGTGATGTGGTTTTACCGGGGTGTCGAGTATCACGAGCTGGTCAATGCTGAAAAGGTCCGGCCGCTGTTCCGGCCCTTGGCCCGCCTCCAGAATGGATTCGAGCACTGGTTCGGCCGGCTCCGGCAAAATTACCGCGAACTGCTCGGCGTTGTGCTGCACCATCGCGTCTTATTCGCAGTGGTGTTCCTCGGGTTCTGCGGGGCCACTTGTTTGTTGATTCCGCAACTCGGCCAGGATTTCTTTCCGGCGGTTGATGCCGGCCAATTGCGCTTGCACGTCCGCGCCCGCAGCGGATTGCGGATCGAAGAGACCGCCAAACTCGTGGACCAAATCGAGGCGGCGATCCGCCGCGACATCCCGGGCGACGAAATCCACGGGATGCTCGACAACATCGGCCTGCCCAACTCCGGCATCAACCTCAGCTACAGCGACAGCGGCGTGATGGGGCCGGGCGATGCCGATATTTTGGTCTCGCTGCGCGAGGGGCACCGGCCGACAGCCGAGTACGTGCGGCAGTTGCGGCTCCGGCTCAACCGCGAATTTCCCGGCACGACATTTTACTTTCTGCCGGCCGACATCGTCAGCCAGACGATTAATTTTGGCTTACCGGCTCCGTTTGACATCCAGATCGTCGGCCGCAACCAGCCGGCCAATCGCGCCATTGCCGCGCGGCTGGCCGAACAAGTTCGGCGGATCCCCGGCGCGGTGGATGTCCGCATTCAGCAGCCTGCCGACCGGCCCAAGCTCAAGTTCGACGTCGACCGGACCAAGGCCGCCGAGATGGGGCTGACCGAGCGGGATGTCGCCGGGTCGGTTCTGTTAAGCCTCAGCGGCAGCGCCCAGGTGCAACCGGCCTACTGGATTGATCCGCGCCTCGGCATTCAATACCTGATCAACGTCCGCGCCCCCGAGTACCGGATGGATTCGCTGGCGGCGCTCCAAGCCATTCCGATTACGGCCAGCCGGCCCGGTGAAGGCGACGCCCAATTGCTGGCCAACCTCGCGACCTTGACGCGGCGGACCGGCCCACCGGTCATCTCGCATTACAATATCATGCCGGTCATTGACCTCTTTGGTGGCGTCAGCGGCCGCGATCTTGGCGGCGTATTGAGCGACCTCAAGCCGCTCATTGCGCAAGCTGAAAAAGACCTCCCCAAGGGCAGCTTCATCATGCTACGCGGCCAGGCCGACACGATGCGCTCCAGTTTCATTGGGCTATCGATCGGGTTCGTCATGGCCGTGGCCCTGATCTATCTGTTGCTCGTCGTCAATTTCCAGAGTTGGCTGGATCCATTCATCATCATCACCGCGTTGCCGGGCGCGCTGGCAGGAGTGGTCTGGGCGTTGCACCTGACGGTGACCACAACGAGTGTCCCGGCGTTGATGGGCACAATCATGAGTCTGGGAGTCGCGACGGCCAACTCCGTGCTCGTGGTCACGTTTGCGCGGAACAATCTCCACAAAGGGCTCGACCCGCTGAACGCCGCCTGGGAATCCGGTGTCGGCCGCCTGCGGCCCGTGGTGATGACCGCCCTGGCGATGGTGATCGGCATGTTCCCGATGGCCCTGGGTCTGGGCGAAGGGGGCGAACAAAACGCCCCGCTTGGCCGGGCCGTGATCGGCGGCTTGGTGGTCGCCACGATCGCCACGTTGTTTTTTGTACCGGTCGTCTTCAGCCTGTTGCACCGGCACAGCTCGGTCAAGAGCACCGAGGATTTCGATGCTGCGATTGATAATATTCATCCCAATAAGGTCGTTCAACCATGAGCACGCTTGAAAAAAATCATCCCCCGTTGGATCCGGCGGCGACCACCGCCCCGCGGTCCGCCGTCAAACTCAGCCACGTAACCGGCGCGGTTGGCGCGCTGGTCGTGATCGGATTGATTGCCGGTTTCATTCCGCGCTGGCACCAACGCAATGCCTTGCGCGCCGAAACAGCCGAATTGGCGATCCCCACCGTCAACGTCACTGTGCCGGCGCCCGGCCCGGCCGCACCGGGACTATTGTTGCCCGGCGAAATCAAGCCGTTGGTTGAAGCCACGATTTATGCCCGGGCCAACGGTTACGTGAAACGCTGGCAGGTGGACATCGGCACGACGGTGGAAGAAGGCCAATTGTTGGCCGAGCTTGACACGCCCGAATTAAACCAGGAACTCGCCCAGACCAAAGCCGAACTGGCGCAAGCCACCGCTGCGCTGACCTTGGCGAAAACCAGCGCCGACCGCTGGGCCGAGCTGCTCAAGACCGCCAGCGTCAGCGCCCAGGAAGCCGCCGAAAAAGACGCCGATTACAAGCTCAAGACCGCCACGGTGGAAGCCGCCCAGGCCAACCTGCACCGGCTCGAAGAGCTCCAATCGTTTGCCCGCATAACCGCGCCGTTTGCTGGGACGATCACCGCGCGCCGGATTGATGTCGGCGACCTCATCGCGGCCGGCAGCAACAAGGAACTATTCCATCTGGTCCAAACCCGCACACTCCGGGTCTATGTCCGGGTGCCGCAAACGATCGCTCACAGCATTGCCCCAGGCCAGTCGGCCGAAGTGACGATTCCCGAATTGCCCGGCCGCGTGTTCCCGGCAAGAGTCGTCCGCACCGCCGGCGCCATGGCCGCCGATTCCCGAACCCTGTTGACCGAACTCGAAATGGATAACGCCAAAGCCGAACTGCTGACCGGCAGTTACGCCCAGGTGCGATTCCTGGACATGAAACTTGATGCGGTGTTGACGCTGCCGTCGACGACCGTGATCTTCCGGGCCGAAGGCACGCAGGTCGGCATTGTCAAAGCGGATGGCACCGTCGAATTGCGCCCCATCAAAATCGGTCGCGATTTTGGACCCGTGGTCGAAATTCTCGGTGGCGTCCAGTCGATCGACCGGGTCATTCTCAATCCGTCTGATTCGCTGGTCAATGGCGCCATTGTGCGCGTGGCCGAAGCACCCAAACCTCCAGTGACAAAATGAAGCGGCCCGTTGCCATTGTGATGATGTTGCTGGCCGGGTGCGCGGTCGGCCCGGATTACCGGCGGCCGGCGGCGACTCCGACTGTTCCACCGGCGTACACCGGCTGGAAAATCGCCGAGCCGCAAGCCGATCGGCCCAAGGGCAACTGGTGGGAGATGTTCGGCGATCCGGAGTTGAACCGGCTGGAGACCGAAGCTGCCGCCGCCAACCAAAAACTCAAGGCTGCTCTGGCTGGGTTCGACCAGGCCCGTGCCAGCGCCGATATCACGCGAGCGGGGTTGTTTCCGAATCTGAGCCTGGCCCCGACAGCAACGCGCGAACGGGACTCCAACAACCGGCCCGTGAATGGTGGCGCCGCCGGAAAAGGGCTTTCCTATAACACGTTCACCCTGCCACTGACCGCCGGTTATGAAGTGGATTTGTGGGGGCGCGTGCGGCGCAGCGTTGAATCCGCCCGCGCGCAGGTCCAGGCCAGTGCCGACGATCTTGAATCGGTCAAGCTGGCGATCCAGGCCGAAGTTGCCACGGATTACTTTACCTTACGAGCCCTCGACGCGGAGGGTCGTCTGCTCCGGTCCAGTGTCGAGGTATTTTGTAAATCGCTCGAGTTGACCCGCAACCGTCGCCAGGGAGGAGTTGCGTCCGACCTGGATGTTGCGCAAGCTGAAACGGTCCTGAAAACCACGGCCGCCCAAGTACCGGTCACCGCACTGCAACGGGCGCGGTTTGAGCACGGGCTGGCGCTGCTCACCGGTCAGCCCGCCCAAACTTTCAAGCTGGCGGAAGAACCGCTGCGAGCGGCAGCACCGACCATTCCCCCCGGTTTGCCGTCGAATCTGCTCGAACGCCGTCCCGACATCGCCGCCGCGGAGCGACACATGGCTTCGGCCAATGCCCAGATCGGCGTGGCCAAGGCCGCCTTTTTTCCGACGATCCGTTTCAATGGCCTCGCCGGTCTGCAGAGTGTGGATGCCGGGACCCTTTTTGCCTGGCCGAGCCGGCTCTGGGCAGTCGGCCCGACGCTGACGCTCCCGCTGTTTGATGGCTATCAACATAGTGCCGCGTTGCGACAGGCCCGGAGCGCCTATGACCAAACGGTCGCGCAATACCGGCAGACGGTGTTGGCGGCATTTGCCGATGTGGAAGACAACCTGGCCGCCCAGGCTCTCTTGGCAGCGGAGGAAGAACAAGAAATTGCGGCCCTCAATGCCGCCCGCAAACAACTGGAGATCGCCACCCACCGGTATCAGGCCGGGTTGGTCACCTACCTCGAAGTGGCAACGGCCCAGAACCTGGCGCTGCAACAGGAGCGAACCGTGATCAGCCTCCACGGGACTCGCCTCGCAACGGCCGTGGCCCTCGTCAAATCCCTCGGCGGCGGCTGGCGGATCGCAAATGAACCTTAACTTGACAAACAAAGTTGCCATCGTCACCGGCGCCAGTCGCGGAATTGGCCGATCCATTGCTGAGGTACTGGCGCAAGAAGGGATGCACTTGGTCCTCGCCGCCCGGTCGCGGGACCGGCTGCAAGAACTGGCGCAATCCTGCCCCGCAAAAGCAATCATTTTTGCAGCTGATTTACGGGAGGAGCCTGCGCCACAACGACTGATTGAACTTGCCGTGCAGACCTTTGGCCGAATTGATTGCCTGGTCAATAATGCTGGCGCAACGAAGCGGGGCGACTTTTTGCAATTAACAGAGGAAGATTGGGCCGATGGATTCGCGCTTAAATTCTATAGTGCCGTCCGCTGCTCGCGGGCGGCGTGGCCGCATCTGGTGAAGACGCAAGGCTCCATCATCAATATCGTGGGCGTCGGGGGCCGGACGGGAAGTGCGGAATTTTCAATCGGCGGCGCAGTCAATGCCGCGCTGCTGAACCTGACAAAAGTCCTGGCCGATCGCGGCATTCCCGAAGGGGTTCGTGTCAACGCCATTAACCCAGGGGCCATCACCACCGATCGATTGCAAATCCGCATCCAGAAGCTGGCGGAAGACAACGGGATTACCTTGGCGGAGGCCGGCGCACAAATGGCCGCAGAGCTCGGGGTCAACCGGTTCGGTGAACCGGCAGAAATTGCCACAGCGGTCGCCTTTCTTGCCTCGACCACGGCCAATTACTGCCAGGGCGCCATCCTTGATATTGATGGCGGTCAGACCAAAACACTCTGACAGGTTTCCAATGCACGTTTTTTTATCCGACCAACGTCCGATCAATAACAAAGACTTTGCGGGACCGCAGGATCTGACAATGTCAATCCGCCGGCAGACGCCGGCGTGGCGATGGGGCGGACAGTGTTCGCGCCTGTTCCGCAATCCACAATGGGGTGAATTATGAATTTCAGAATTCAACTGTGGTTTGTGCTCCCAGTGACCCTGGGGCTTGTTGCCCTGGGTGTCCGGGCTGCCGATTGGCCGCAGTGGCTCGGCCCCCAACGCAATGCGGTCTGGCAGGAAGACGGCATATTAAAGGAGTTCCCATCCGGCGGACTGCGCAAGCGCTGGAGCACTCCCATTGGTGGTGGTTATAGCGGTCCGGCGATTGCCAACGGACGGGTCTACGTCACCGATCGATTGCTGGCACCAGGCGTCCAAAACTCGACCAACCAGTTTGAACGCAGTTCGGCTCGGGGAGTCGAACGGGTCCTCTGCCTGAACGAAACGACCGGGCAGGTCTTATGGCAGTACGAATATGAATGTCCCTACACCGTTAGTTATCCCGCCGGTCCGCGCACAACGCCGGTGGTTGACCATGGCAAGGTCTACACCCTGGGCACGGAAGGAAACCTGCTCTGCTTGGACGCCGTCACTGGTAAAATCGTCTGGGAACGTAACTTCAAAACCGACTTCCATGTTGCCTCTCCTATTTGGGGATTTGCCGCCAATCCGTTACTCGACGGTAACAAGTTAATCTGTTTGGTGGGCGGGGCCGGTACCGGCGTTGTCGCTTTCGACAAAGAGACCGGCCACGAACTCTGGCGGGCTCTCTCTGCCAAAGAACCGGGCTATTCGTCCCCCATCATCATTCAGGCCGGTGGCCAGCGCCAACTGATTGTGTGGTCGCCGGAAGAATTGGCAGCGCTGAACCCGGATACCGGCAAGGTCGATTGGTCGGAACCGTTCGCAATCCGAAACGGACTGACTGTGGCAACGCCATGCCAACAGGACAATCGGCTCCTGGTCACGGCATTCTTCAACGGCTCGTTGATGATGCGGCTGACTGCGGATCGACCCACTGCCACGGTATTATGGCGTGGGCAACGCGAAGACGAAAAGAACACGGATGGCTTGCACGGGATCATGTGTACCCCATTCATCGAGGCCGGTTACATCTACGGTGTTTGTAGCTACGGCCAGCTACGGTGTTTGAAAGCCGACACCGGCGAACGGGTCTGGGAAACCCTCGCCGCCACGACCACGGATGGCAAGCCGCTGCGGTGGGCGAATGCATTCCTGGTGAAAAACGGCGACCGGTTCTTTCTCAACAACGAAGCCGGCGACCTGATTATTGCCAAGCTTGACCCGCAGGGCTACCACGAAATCAGCCGGACTCACCTGCTGGAGCCGACCAACACGGCGGCGGGACGGAAAGTGGTCTGGTCCCATCCGGCTTATGCCGATCGCTGTATCTTTGCCCGCAACGACCACGAAATCATCTGCGTCTCGTTGGCAGCACACTGAATGCCTATGCAGCCGGGGGATGGGCGTGTCAGGTTTTGCCTTACCCAACAATCAGGGCATAACCTGATTGCCAAACCATGGATGGTTTGAATAACTTCATAAGGAGCGGCATGTAAATGCCTGACATTCTTTTCAAATGCAGGTCGTGCGGGAATCAACTGGTGCTGGCAAAGGCGAGTGCTGGGACGCAGATCTATTGCCCGCAGTGCGGTTCCAGCCTGACAGTTCCCAAAACTGCCATTGTTTATACCTGTCCACAAACCAATTGCAGTCGGGTGGTTCAAATTGACATTGCCCTGAAAGGCGATGGACTGCATTGCCCAGGTTGCAATAAACCGATGATGCTACCGATTCGGCGGGCGAATGTGATTATTTGCCTTTGCAAGCGTTGTGAGAAAATCATCGAAATTCCCATTTCAGAAGCTGGGAAACTCCTGCCCTGTCCCAAATGCGACGACTGGATTATGGGGCCGGAATTGGACGAGATCGCTGACGCATCGGCCGTCCATCCCGCGACTGACCCATTACCTCCATTGGAGAATGGCAGCTACGCCATGACCCTCGACGAGCAAACCTTGTCGGTATTGGTGGTGGATGACAACCCAGGGGATCAACGGTTGGCGGCGATTCATCTGCGGGAAATGCGGGCATTGAAGCGGGGGATTGAATTCGAATATGCAATGGACGGCAAGGAAGCGTTGGCTAAGTTGCGCTCGAAACGATTCGCATTGGTCGTGTTGGACTGGAATTTGCCGTTGCTTGGGCAGGGCGAAGTTCTGCGGCATCTGCGGAAGAACGGAAGTCGCATCCCGGTCGTGGTGATGACGGGCGTGGCGCAGCACCACCTGGCCCCCGAGCTGGAGGCGCTCAAAGCGGCTTTTCTCAGCAAAGACACGATGAGTCCGGAGACTTTTCATATCGTGATTTGCCTGGCGCTGGCATTGGTCGATTGCAATGTGTCACACTTTTTTGAACATCGGATTGGCAAGGCTGAATCGCCGGGGTAATCGTTAGTTTTGGGCAGGGGATGCTGGCGGGACTATCGTTTACTTTGTTGCCCGGATTATATCGCTCAACGCCAGCCACACCAATCCAAATCGCATCCCGATCGGGCGGACGGGTCCAATATCCCGGCAGCCATTCCCAATAGCCAAAACCCAACCGGGTATGCCGTCACCCCCGAGCGGCGCTTCCACCGGAGAAAACTATGACGCAGTGCGCAAAAATTACGCACCAACTCCAGCTTGAGCAAGAATTGCGCGGCTTCTTTGGCGTGTTTTGTGCAAATTGATGGAGTTTTGAAGTTGGCATGGCCCTTGCGAGAGTCAGTGGCAGGATCGGATGCAGCGCGGGAGCGGTCCATCACGAAACCAACCAATAACCAATCAACTGGAGGAACTGTTTACAATGAGGCCGAATCAATTGTTAGTAATCTATGGGCTTGCCCTGGGGCTCGGCATGGGAACTGGGACACTGCTGGCACAGGACAACAATGGCGGCCGGCAAGGACGGCAGGGGGGCGGCAATTTCGACCCGGCGCAGTTCCAACAGCGCATGATGGACAACGTCAAGGAGCGGCTGGCGTTCACAAACGACACCGAGTGGGCGGCCGTGCAACCGCTCGTGCAAAAAGTCATGGATGCCCGGCGAGCGGCCTCCGTCGGCATGGCCGGCTTTGGTCGGCGCGGCGGCCCCGGTGGGGATACCGCGGGGCGAAGTAGCGACCAATCTGCCCGACGACCAGCAATGGTTCCCAGTCCGGAAGCGGAAGCTTTGCAAAAAGCCATTGATTCCGATGTGCCGACAGAGCAAATCAAAGCCGCACTGGAAAAACATCGCGCCGCCCACAAAGACAAGGAAGCCAAACTTGCAGAAGCTCAGGAGAACCTGCGCAAAGTGTTGACCGTTAAGCAGGAAGCGCAGGCAGCACTCATGGGATTGGTCAATTAATAATCTGACCGCGCCGGAAAACTGCCGATTGGCCCATGAGCGATTCGCTTCTTCAAGAATCAGCGTTACAACCACTGCTGAACCGGATGGTGGCAGCCAAGCAACTCTCTGCAACGGACGCGCTGGCGCTGCGCCAGGGGAAGTTTGCCGGTCAGAGCGAGGAAGCCGTGCTCCAGTGGCTGGCCACAGAGTATGGCCTCGCGTACGCGAACTTGGATGGACTCGAGCCCGATCGCCAATTGCTCTCGCAGTTTCCCGCCCGCATCCTGTTGAAGGAGCAACTGCTCCCGCTGCGCCGGGTGAACAACCAGGCCGAAATCGCCACCAGCCGATTATTTGCAACGCAGGGACTGGATTCACTGAAAACGTTAACCGGCTTGAACCTCCAGCCGGTTCTCGCCACCAGCGAAGCGATTCAGCTCGCGATCAAAAAACACCTCGGGGTTGGCGCCGACACGATCGGCACGTTGCACGAGGAGAAATCGTTTCAGGTCGTGGACGCGGACCTGGACGATACCGACCTCGACGCCGCTGCTGAAGATGAAGCGTCCATTATCCGCTTTGTCAACCAGGTGTTGCGGGACGCGATTGAATTGCGCGCGTCGGACATTCATCTGGAACCGTTTGAAGATGAGTTTCGGATCCGGTACCGGATTGACGGTGTCTTGCAGGAAGTCCCGGTGCCGGCGCAGCTCAAACGCTTTCAGCCGGCCATTGTCTCGCGGGTCAAAATCCTCAGCCACCTCAACATTGCCGAGAAACGCCTGCCTCAGGACGGTCGCATTAAAATCCGCATTGAAGACAGCGAAGTGGACATCCGCGTCTCAGTGATTCCGATGTTGCATGGCGAGGCGGTGGTGATGCGGTTGCTGCGGCAGAATGCAACCCTGCGCGGCCTGGGTCAACTGGACATGGCGCCGCGCGAGTTGGACTGTTTCCGGCGGGTGCTCCAACTGCCGCATGGAATCATCTTGGTCACCGGCCCGACCGGTAGCGGCAAGACCTCCACCCTGTACACCGCGCTCAATGAAATTAATGACGCGCTCCGCAAAATCATCACGATTGAAGACCCGGTCGAGTACCAACTCCGCGGCGTCAACCAGATCCAGGTTTCTGAAAAGGCCGGGCTGACCTTTGCCCGCGGGCTGCGCTCGATCTTGCGCCACGACCCCGATGTCATTCTCATTGGCGAAATCCGCGATCAGGAAACGGCGCAAATCGCTGTGCAAGCGTCGCTGACCGGCCACCTCGTTTTTTCGACGTTGCACACCAATGACGCCCCCGGCGCATTGACCCGGCTCGTGGACATGGGGGTGGAACCATACCTCGTCGCTTCGTCGCTGGAGGCCGTGCTGGCCCAACGGCTCGTGCGCGTGTTGTGCGAGCATTGCAAGCGCGCCGACCACTCCCCGGCGGCGCAAACGTTCAAATCGCGCGTGGGAATCCCGCCCGACACGACGATCTATCAGTCCGTCGGTTGCCGGGAATGTCGCACCACGGGCTTTCACGGCCGCCACGCCATTTTTGAATGGATGAATTCAGACGATGAAATTCGCCGGTTGATTTTAAAGAATTCTTCGTCCGACCAGATCCGCGACGCGGCCCGCCGGGCCGGCATGAATACACTGGCGGAAGATGGCTGGCGACTAGTCCGCCAAGGGATCACCACTGTCGAGGAAGTCTTGAGCGTCACCACCGCCAAGGAAGTCGGCCCCAGCGCTAAACCGGAAACTCACGCTGCTGCGCCGGCAAGTCCGAGCGCAAGGACCACCTCGTGAAACCTGTATTTTCACTACGATTTGACAGCCTGAGCGAAACGAAGAATCTCGATCGTTGTCCTGTGCGCACAAGCCCGGCGCGACTTCGTTGTTCGGCGCCGGTCTCCGACCGCACCGCTGCGCGACTGTCCGGTCTCGGTTCGTTCTGGGAGACCTGCGGTCAAATTAACGGGCGGGGTCAGAGACCCACGCACAACGACTCCCTTTCCCACTAACAATGCCCACTTTCACTTACAAAGCAATTGCAGCAGACGGCTCGGTGGCGGAAGGCCCGCTGGAGGACGGGAACTGGCTGGGTGCGTTTCACCAGATGGAAACGTGCGGCCTGTCAGTGCGGTTTCCAGACAGTCAGGCCGGGGATGGAATTAAAATCGTTATCGTTGGTCACCAGATGGGTGAGGCCGTGGATACGCATCAGGGCCACGATCAGCGCGTCGTTGGTGAGCAATGCGTGTTGCTGGGAGGTGGCTGCGGCCTGGGCCAACACGGTGCTGTCGGTCGGCAACAGGACCAGCGGCCAGGTGGCCAACTGCTCGGCTGCCGCGCGAAACTCGGTCAATTCCCGAATGCGGTCGCGGTGATTCCCCAGCCAGTTGACGAGATTCGGACGTTGCAACCCGAACCGGGCTGCCGCTTCCGCCAGCATGATTTTGTGGATGGCTTCTGCGAGCACCGCTGCCGAAACGCAGGCGGTAATATCACCAGCAACCGTGCGCTGGAGGAAGCCCGAACAAGGATCGGAAACGGGCGGAGTCTCGACGAAGTGGTAGTAGAGGATGTTGGCGTCCACGAAACAGCGGCTGCCAACGGGCAGGTCGAGTGCCACGGCTCAAACTTCCTCGGGATTGAGGGCGTCGGACAAAGCGATTTCGTTGGCCAGGACCGGATCGAGTCGGATCCGACGCGCCGGCAAACGTTCCCGCAGGGCCGACGGGCGGATTGCCGCAGCGGCTTCCTGCGCGAGAGTCGCCATGACCTCCTGCTTTTCAGCGGGCGCCAGTTGCTTAAACTCTTCCAAAATGTGTGTGGCCGTCGCAGTCATGGTACAAGCCTAGAACGGGGTAGGTCCGTTGTCAACGGTGCCGTTGTCCACAAGGATACGGGGGAAATGACTGTGAATGCGAGGCCCTTCGCTTCAATCAGGAGGACAAGCTTTCGTTGTCCGGCGCCGGTCTCCGGCCGCGCCGCTTCGCGACCGTCCGGTCTCGGTTCGTTCTGGGAGACCTGCGGTCAAATCAACGGGCGGGGTCAGAGACCCACGCACAACGACTCCCTTTCCCACTAACAATGCCCACTTTCACTTACAAAGCAATTGCAGCAGACGGCTCGGTGGCGGAAGGCCAGCTGGAGGCTGGTAACCGGCCGGACGCATTTCACCAAATGGAAACTCGCGGGTTGCGGCCGGTGAGCCTGTCGGAAAAACCGGCAGCCTCCGCAGAGAAGCCATCCGGACTGCCGGTTTCGCTGAAATTTAATTCGCAGAAAATCCCGGCCAAGGCGGTGGAGAATTTTACCCGGTTGCTGTCCAGTTTGCTCGCAGCCGGTGTGCCGTTGAGCCGGGCGCTGGTAATTTTATCCACGGAAGCAGCGTCGCCAGTCGCCGCAGCCAAGTGGAAGGAGATTCACGGATTGGTCATCGATGGCATGTCGCTGGCAGATGCGCTGGCAAAGTCGCCGGACGTGTTCCCGCGCGTGTACGTCGCGATGGTGCAGGCGGGCGAGACCGGTGGATTTCTCGATGTGGTGCTGGCGCAAATTGCTGAATTCCAGTCGCGAGAAAAAGAGTTGCGCGCCAAAGTGATGAGCGCGCTCCTGTACCCGTGCATTCTGGTCATCCTCGCGCTGTCGGTCCTGATCTTTCTGCTCGTTTTCTTCATTCCACGATTTCAAACACTGTTTGCCGGATTTGGCGGCACGCTGCCATTCATCACGCTGCTGATTATTGGCGCCAGTCAGATGCTGCGGGCGTACGGCTTGTTCGTGGCGACCGGCTTGTTCGTCATCGGCTACCTGATCCGGCATTGGTTTGCCTCGGAGAAAGGGCGCCGGGTTTGGGAAGCGCTCACGTTGCGCATGCCATTGGTCGGACCGATCATTGCGCAATTTGCCCTGACCCGGTTCTGCCGGATGCTCGGGACGCTGCTCGGGGCCGGCGTGCCGCTCGTCCAGTGCTTGAATGTCGCGCGCAAATCCATCGGCAATCAGATCCTCACCGATGCAGTCGCGACTTCCATCGAACGTGTGCAGGAGGGGGGCCGGTTGGGTCAAAGCTTGGCGGAATGTCAGGGGTTATTTCCGAAATCATCACTGGAGATGATTGCGGTGGCTGAGGAAAGCGGCCGGCTCGATGCCGAATTGGTGCGCATCGCCACCGTCGGGGAGGGCGACCTTGACCGGGAATTGAAGCTGGTCGTTGCGCTGGCCGAACCGCTGATGCTGTTCATCGTGGCCGGCTTTATCGGATCCATTTTTATCGGCATGCTGTTGCCGATTTTCACGCTGCAACAATACATCAAATAACATCGGGAAAGTCCTATGAAGAAAAATATCATTCACCCATCCATTCCGCAGCGGGCCGCTGCCGCATTTACGCTGGTTGAATTGCTGCTCGTGCTCGTCATTCTGGGCGTGTTGGCGGCGATTGTGCTGCCGAAATTCTCCGGCATCTCGGAGCGCAGTCGCGTGACAGCCGCGCAAACGCAGTTGTCCACGTTCAAAACTGCGCTCGATGCGTTTGAAGTGGACACGGGCTATTACCCGAAGGGCAAGAGCGGACTGCTGGACCTGATTCAGTCACCACGCGATGCCAAGAACTGGCACGGGCCGTATTTGCAGAGCGACGTGATTCCGAAAGATCCGTGGGGCAATGATTACATTTACGAATGTCCCGGCCGGCATAACTCCAGCTTCTACGATCTGTATTCCGCCGGACCGGATGGTCGGGTCGGCACCGCGGACGACGTTTGCAACTGGACAATGAAACGATGATCGACCGCTTCACAATCAGCCGCCAGGCCAGAGATCCGCGTGCATTCACGTTGATCGAATTGATTCTGGTCATGACGGTTTTGGTCGTTGCGGTTTCCGTGGTGGCACCGGCGCTGGCCGGATTCTTTCGGGGCCGGACGCTGGATTTGGAGGCGCACCGGTTGCTGGCACTGCTGCATGCGGGACAAAGTCGGGCGGTTTCGGAAGGCTGGCCGATCCTGCTGTGGGTGGACACGCCCCAGCACGCGTATGGTCTGACCGAGGAATCGACCGCTCGCAATGGCGACCCGAAAGCCTTGGATTTTACGCTGGATGAGAACTTGCAGCTGGCGGCCGGCCACGCCGCGCCCGTTCCGGTCCAGGGCCGCAGCCTGCCGGCGATTCGGTTTCTGCCGGATGGATCGATTGACGAATCCAGCCCGGCGACCCTGCAGTTAACCGGCGCCGACGGCTCGGCGCTGTGGTTGGTGCAGACCGCAGATCACGCGAACTATGAAATTCGAAATACCAACCAGCCGTAGGCGGCCTGGCGTGGCCGGGTTCACCCTGGCCGAAGTGCTGGCGGCGATGCTGCTATTGGCCATCGTGATTCCGGCGGCGATCGCGGGGTTGCACGTGGCCAGCACGGCCAGCACGGTCGCGGTGCGCAAAGCGGAAGCCGCCCGCGTGGCAGAGCGGATTTTAAACGAGAATGTGATCCGGATGAATGGAAATCCGGCCAATCAAAGCGGCACCGTCGTTGCCAACGGTGCGGAGTTTCATTGGACACTGCGCAATGAACAGTGGCCGGCCGATGCGATGCAGTTGTTGACAGCGGAAGTGACGTTTGCCGCGCAGGATCGGTCCTGCCGGGTTCGGCTCAGCACATTGGTGAATCAACAGTGATGAAAACATATCCACACCTCCAATCCGGCCGGCACGGTTTCACGTTGATGGAACTGGTGCTGGCAATGGGCGTGTGCGCGATTGTGCTGGCCGGGGTGAGTGGCGTTTTCTTCAGCGCAGTCCGCCTCCGGGACAGTGCGACCCAAGCGGTGGCGGATGCGTTACCGGTGGAACGGGCACTGGGAATTTTGCGGCGCGATTTGCAAGGGGTGATGCCGGTGTCAACCAGCGGCATTCTGTCCGGTGACTTCAAAGTCGGCGATGTAACGAGTCCCGGCGTGAACCAAAATGTCGCCATTGAGTTGTACACGACGACCGGCCCGCTGCATGAAAATGAGCCGTGGGGCGACATCCAGCGCGTGACGTATGAACTGCGCGCCTCCGCGACCGGCCATGATTTGATTCGCAGCGTCACGCGCAACTTACTCACCCCCATGACTCCGGTGCCCGAAAACCAGTGGCTGTTGGGGAACGTGCTGAGCCTGGATTTTGACTGCTACGACGGGGCCCAATGGCGCCCAGCGTGGGATACAACGGTGACGGACACAAATCTGCCGGTCGCCGTGCGGGTCCGCATTCAATGGGCCGCCAGTTCGCGTGATCGGCAACCCATCACACTCGTTGTACCAGTGGACAGCCAGTCGGTTACGAACCAATCCGCATTCGGCACCAGCTCATGAATTCCCGCCCTTCCAATCGCGGGTCGGTGTTGATCATCGTGCTCTGGGTGACGTTCGGGCTGGTCAGCATGGCGTTGTACTTTGCGAATTCAATGGCCATGGAGTTGCGGGCCGCGGACAATCGCACCGCCGGTCTTGCCGCCGATCAAGCCATCGCAGGCGCCGCCCGGTATGTGGGGTCCGTGTTGACCGCCTACGCGACGAACGGCGTGGTGCCGAACCTGTCCGAGTATCAGGCGGAAGCCGTCCCCATCGGCGATGCACATTTCTGGATCATCGGCCGCGACAACAGCCTGACCCCCGCCCATCCCGACCGGGTCTCTTTCGGGCTGGTCGATGAAGCGGCAAAGCTGAACTTGAACACTGCGTCAACCAACGTGCTCAACGGGCTGCCGCGCCTGACCACGGATTTGACCGCGGCCATCTTGGATTGGCGCAGCACGAACGGGTCCGGCGCGTCCCAGATTCATTACGCAATGCAGACGCCGTCGTACCAGTGCAAGCAAGCGCCATTCGAGACGCTGGACGAACTGCGGCTGGTTTATGGCACGAGCCTGAACATCCTCGCCGGCGACGATGTGAACCGCAATGGCATTCTCGACCGCAACGAGAAAAGTGACACCGGCATCAGCCAGGCTGCCCCCGGTTTGTTTGAGTACGTGACCCTTTACAGTCGCGAACCAAATCTGCACAGCGATGGCACGCTCCGCACGAACGTCAATACCCAGGCCCCGCTCCGCGCGTTGTTGCAATCGCGCTTTGGCACGGCCCGCGCCGCCCAGATTCTGAACCGACTCGGTTTCCGACAGACCTCCGGCCGGAATCCGGCGCCGCCCCCGACGTTTCGCAGTTTGCTCCAATTTTATGTCCGCAGCGGCATGACCGCGGACGAGTTCGCGCAGATTTATCACGATGCCACGGTCAGCAGCGCCTCGTACACACGGGGCCGGGTCAACATCAATACCGCCAGTGCAACCGTGCTCGCCTGCCTGCCGGGCCTGGATGCCGGCACAGCGCAGCAAGTAATTAACTATCGGCAACAGAATCCCAACAACCGCGGGTCGATTGCGTGGATTGTGGATGCGCTCGGCGCGTCGAGTGCCGCCATTCAAACTCTGCAGGCCGGTGATTACATCACGACGCAGAGCTATCAATTTACCGCTGACATTGCGGCGGTGGGCCAGTACGGGCGCGGCTACCGGCGCGTGAAATTCGTTTTCGATATCAGCCAGGGCACGCTGCAGATTGTCTACCGGCAAGACCTGAGCCGGCTCGGCTGGGCGCTCGGCAACGATGTTCGGCAAACCTGGGTGGCGAAAGCGACGCTATGATTGACCTGCAAAAATTGAACTTCCTGAACCGGCCCGGCCCGGCCGCGCTCGTCGCCTTGTCCTTGGACGGCAACCGGCTCGCTGGCGTGGTGGTGCGGCGGACCAACGGCTCCGTCCAACTCCAGCAGTCGTTTTCCGTGCGGCTGTCACTGGATCCGTTGACGGCCGATCCGGTGCTTGTTGGCACGGAGATCCGCAACAATCTGGACGCCGCCGGAGTGCGCGAGCGGCATTGCGTGGTCTGCTTGCCGGCGCGCTGGGCGCTGACAATGCACACGGATATACCGGCATTGCCGGAAGCGGATGTTGCCGGTTTCCTACAGCTCGAAGCGGAACGCGGTTTTCCAAGTGATGCCGCGACGCTGCGAATTTGCACCTCGCGCGGCCAGTCGCCAACCGGCCAACAGTTCGCCACGCAGATTGGAATTTCCTGCCAACGGCTGGAGCAACTGGAGCGCGCGCTCGCCGCGGCAAAGTTGAAGCCGGTGAGCTTCGCACTCGGCATCACGGCGCTGCAACCACCGGTCACCGCCGCGCTGACGCTCGCGCTTGGTGAGAGTCAGGTGGATTTGCAGATCACTTGCGGCGGTGGTGTGGCCGCCTTGCGGGCGGTGGAAGGTGCGTTGGAGGTTGCCGGCAGTCATCACGAACTTGATGCCGATGCCGTCGCCCGCGAGGTGCGGATCACACTCGGACAGTTACCAGTCGAGCTCCGCGAAACCGTGCGCTGTGTGCGGATTTTCGGCCCCAATGATCTGGCGCGGCAACTCGCCGATGCGATCCATGCGCGGCTGGAATTAATGGGGCTGAAAGTCGAACTCGTCACAGCCTACGCCCCCCCTGAATTCGCAGTCACGCTGCCGGCCGACGCGCCGGTCTCGAGTGCCTTCAGTTTCGCGGCACGGCGGCTGGCGGGCGGCGCGACGTCATTGGAATTCCTGCCGCCGAAGGTTGCGCCATGGGAGCAATGGACCCGGCGGTACACATCCGGACCCTACCGGATGGCCGGCGCGATCGCCGGTGCCGTGCTCGTTCTGGTGGTTGGCGCGTTTCTGATTCAACAATGGCAGCTGGTCCGGTTGCGCTCGAAGTGGGCGAAGCTGTCACCGAAAGCCACCGAACTCACCGCCCTGCAGCAACAAATCCGCCAGTACCGGCCATGGTTCGATGATTCATTCCGCTGTTTGAGTATTTTGCGACAACTGACGCTGGCATTTCCCGAGGAGGGTCTTGTCTCAACCAAGTCGATCGAGATTCGCGACATGAATACGGTTACCTGTACCGGCGTGGCACGGGACAATGCCGCGTTGTTGAAGACGTTGAGCCAGTTGCGCGCGGCGAACGGCGTCAGCGATTTGAAGGTGGATCAGATTCGCGGCAAATCACCGTTGCAATTCACGTTCGATTTCCACTGGACCGAAGGAGGGCGACATGAAGATTAACAATCGCCAGCAGCTTTTGGCGGTCGCTGCCATGGCGGCGGTCGCCTTGCTGGCCGCCGACCGGTTGGTGTTTACACCCCTGACACAATGGTGGAAGGCGCGGTCGGCGACCCTCATCGAACTGCGCCACCAGATTGACGCCGGGACCGTCCTGCTGCAGCGCGACGCGGTCATTCGCCGGCGCTGGGAACAGATGCGCGCAACCACGCTCCCGCGAAATCCTTCGTTGGCCGAACAGCAACTGCTCAAGGCGTTCGACGAATGGTCGCAGCGTTGCCATGTCAGCCTGACATCGATTATGCCGCAATGGAAACACGACGCGGACGAGTACATGACGCTGGAATGTCGGGTCGAAGCCACGGGCGATCTGGAGACCTTGAGTCAGTTCCTTTACAATATCGAGACCGGCCCGCCAGCCCTGAAGGTGGAGGCGATGGAACTCAACGCGCACGATGATACCGGCCAGCAAATCATCCTCGGCCTGCAAGTCAGTGGGCTCGTGCTAACTCCCCAAGTCCAATGAACTTGAAACTAACATTGATTGGCCTGGCCTGGCTGGCCGGCCTTCCCGCCGTGGCGCAGGAAACAAATCAGTTGCGCCGGCCGGACTACGCCGCGTTTCAAGTCGTCAGCCAAATAAATATCTTCAACCAATACCGGGTCGCCCGGCGCCGCGAGACCGGCCGGTCCCGGCCCGCCACAACGATTCGGCTGGGGGATGCATTTTCGCTGGTCGGCACAATGAATTATGCAAAGGGCGCCTTCGCTTTTTTCGATGGAACCAATGCCGAATACCGCCGGATCGTCCAACTCGAAGGCACAATGGCTGTGTACAAGGTGACGGAAATTACAACAGCCAGTGTGATCCTCGAGACCCATGGACAAAAGGTTGAAATGAAAGTCGGCACGCAAATGCGCCGCAGCGACTCGGGCGTATGGCAATTGGCGGAGGCGAGCGAATGGACGCCCCCAGCGGCCGGTCGCCCGACGGTGAGTCCGGCCGAGCCGGCCAGCAGCAGTTCCGGCGATGACGCCAATGATGTGCTGAAGAAGCTGATGCAGAAACGAGAACAGGAGTTGAAATGAAGACCCGAATTAGATTGATGTTGCTGACCGGCGGTTTGGCGCTGGTGTTGTTGACCGCGTATGCCCAAACCAAACAATCCCCATCAAACAGTCGGGCGGGTGCCGAAGGAGTCGCCCCCACTCCACCGGCCGAAACAACGGAGCCGGTGATGCAGACTGAAAACGAACCGGTGCTCCCGGCCCCTGGTAACACCGCGATGGACCACAAGCCGGCGGCCGAGACTGCGCCGGAAACACCGGGCACCTTTCAGCCCCCGGCGGCGAGCCGGCAAGGGAGCAATGAGCTGCGGTTGAATTTCCGCGGCGCCCCGATCGAGATGGTGCTCAATTATCTGAGTGATGCCGCCGGCTTTATTATCGAAATGAACACCCCGGCCAAAGGAAAAGTGGATGTCTGGAGCAGCCACCCGGTCAGCCAGGACGAAGCCGTGGATATTTTAAATTCAGTGCTAAACAAGAATGGCTACGCCGCTATTCGGAATGGTCGGATCCTGACGATTGTGAGCAAGGCGGATGCGATCCATGCCGACATCCCGGTTAAAACCGGAAATGACCCGGCAGCGATTCCACGCAATGACGAAATCGTCACCCAGATCATTCCAATTCGGTTCGTCGAAGCGCAGCAGCTGGTGAAAGACCTGTCGCCGCTCGTTTCGCCACACGCTACGATCATCGCCAACGAAGCCGGCAATTCCATTGCGGTCACCGACACCCAAGCCAACATCCGGCACCTCGTGGAGATCATCAAGGCGATCGATTCCAGCGCCGAGGACGTGGCGGAAATTCGCGTGTTCCACCTGAAGCACCATGACCCGGTGGAGATTGCCACTTTGCTAAACGGTTTATTTTCCGGCCAAGGCAATGCCGCCGGCGTTCAGGCCCCGTTCCGCTTCGGCGGCCCGGGTTTTGGCGGGGCCGGCTTCGGCGGAACCGGGTTTGGCGGTTTCGGAGGATTTGGCGGTGGCGGAGCAGTTGGGGGCGGACGGGGGGCGGGCGGAGCCGCCACGGCTGCCACAGCCAATCCCCAAGCTGACCGCATCAAAAAACGGACACAGGTTGTTGCCGTGGCTGACCCCCGCACCTCATCGGTGGTGGTCACAGCCTCGAAAGACATGATCGGCCAGATTGGCGGCATGATCGAGCAACTCGATCAGGATTCACCGAAGGTGGCGCACGTCAGCGTCATCCATTTGGAAAATGCCGACCCGCAACAGGTGCAGCAGGTTCTGCAAGACATGTTCCAAAGCAGCACCAGCACGCGCAACTCTTCAACGCAATCCAGCCCACTTCAGAACCGGATCACGCAAAACAGCGGCACCACAACGTCCGGAGCAACTCTGGGCGGCAGCGGACTGGGATCAGGAACCTCACGATCCGGCGCGGGCTTTTAATTCACGGGAGAAATAATTATGAAAACTCAATTCTTCAACTGGCAGCGTTACGTGGTGGTTTTGTGCGGATTCGGCCTGCTCGCCGGCGGCGAAATCCAAGCCCAGCAACAGTCACAGCGCCCCACCGGTGCTCCGGGCGGCGGGGGCGGCTTGAACCGCAATAATACCGCCACCTCGGGGAACACGGGGGGGGCACAATACAACGCCAACGGTGCCGTGGGCAACGCCACCATCTCGATTGATCCCGACACGCACAACGTGACAATTATTGCTGACGAGGAAACCACGAAGTACATCTCCGAAGTCATCACGAACCTCGACCGGCCGCAACCGCAGGTGTTGATCAAGGTCGTCTTCGTGCAGGTTACCCACAGCGATGCCCTCGACCTTGGAGTCGAAGGGGGTTGGATGAATGGCATCCGCGCCAGTATTAACAACGCCGGTGCCAGTTCTTTCGGTTTGTCCTCACTGAGTTCGGGGACGGGATCGAACGCGCCCACCGCGAACGCATTCGGCCTGCCCGTCCAGAGCTTCCAGCAAATCGCGCCTTTCGCGGCCGGGCCGGGCGCTGGTTTGTACCAGGTCCTCGGCAAGGATTTTCAGGCGACATTGCGCGCGATTGCAGCAGCGGGCAAGGCCGAGGTCCTCTCGCGGCCCTCCATTCTGGCCCGGAATAACCAGCCGGCCTCTGTCGTGGTCGGCCAGTACGTCCCGCTCGTGACCAGTGTCAGTTACAACACGATCTCCGGTGCGCCCATCAATTCGATTTCGTACACGAGCGTGGGAATCATTTTGACGGTCACACCCTACATCACCAGCGATGGCTTGGTGCAGATGATCATCGCCCCGCAAACCTCGTCCATCGATCCCAACACCACGGTTCAGATTGCCCAGGGCGTCAATGCTCCCGTCATCGACACGATTTCCGCCAACACGGTCGCCGTCACACCGAGCGGACAAACCGTGGTCATCGGCGGCCTGATGCAACGGACAAAATCGATGACCGAAACCAAAATCCCGGTGTTGGGCGACATCCCATTCCTGGGCAACCTCTTTAAGCGGAAGGTTACCAGCACGGCAAAAGAGGAATTGATGATTTTCCTTACCCCCTACGTCATCCAAGCCCCGGCGCAACTGGCTTCGATGGCGACGTACGAACGGGGCCACTCCCTGATTCCGAAGTCCTATTCGGAAGAGGAATTGGATCGATTATTGGATAAATTACCGGTAAAACCGGGCAAAGGGAAAAACCTGCCCCCGCCCAGCAGTCACTGATGATTGGGCGGGGCGGGCGACGCGCCGGATATGGAACTGAATCACCGCCGCACATTAATCTATGGATTGCTGCTGCTGGCCTGGGTGCTGGTCCTGGGGTGGCAGACTGCCGAGCATTTCCGCGTTGAACGTGCCGCCCGGACCGCGCTCATCGAGCGGGCCAAAGATATTTCCACCACGCTCGGGATCGTGCTCCGCGCGCAGCGCCGATTCGGCGGCGTGATCTCCCGGGAACGTTTGGAATCGGCCCTGACGGATCTCGTGAAGCCTGGCGATTTGGCCGGCATCGCGCTCCTGAATACCAATGGTAACGTTGTCGCCTCGGCCGGTTCACTGATCGGGTCGGCCAGCAAATTTGGTGACAGTCCGATCACCCGGTGGGACGCGCAAACGGTCACGGTGATGAATCTTGTCGATCTGGGCACGAATGTGACCCATGACATCGAGCCGGCCAGCCCACCCATTGTGCTCCGCCGTGAAGAATTCTTCCATTCAGTGGAAACCAACCGCCCGGGCGATCGCTTTTCACAGTGGCGGACCCGCGAGGAATTCCCGACCAATGAAGTCGCTGGCCTGACCAATGCCGGCGCAGAAGCGTCCGGCAATCGGCCGTGGGGCCGCGGACCAGGCCGGCCGCGGTTTGCCCGCCCCCCGGGGATGGGGGAAGATGAGTACAAAGCCCTCCTCCAAAAACAGGGCGTCCGCAGCTTTCTGATCGTCCTGTCGACTCAGGCGGTCCGGTCGGCCAGCAGTCAGGATTTGTGGTTGCGGTTCGTGATCGGATTGTTGGCGACGGTATCCGTCCTGGGTACCGGATTTAGTTGGCGCAATTTCACAAAGTCCGCCGACTTGCAATTGCGGCTCGTGCGCGCCAGTGAGTTGACGACACACCTGAAAGGAATGAATGTTGCGGCGGCCGGTCTCGCCCATGAAACGCGCAACCCACTCAATATCATTCGCGGTTTGGCCCAGATGATTTCCAAACAACCCGATGCGCCACCCACCATTCGCGAAAAATCGCGCGCCATCGTGGACGAAACCGATAAGGTCACGGTGCAACTTAATGAGTTCATCAACTACTCCCGTCCCCGGGAAGTCCGCCGGGCAGATCTGGCTTTAAATTCCGTGATCAAGGAGGTCGTGCAAGCTCTGGGCTATGATGCCGAAGAGAAGAAAGTTCAGGTCGAGTTTCACGGGGCGGCCTTTGCAATCGAAGCGGACGAACAATTGCTCCGGCAGGCGCTCTTCAATCTGCTGCTGAACGCCATTCAAGCGGTCGATGCCGGCGGGACGATCCAGGTTGTTGCGGACCGGCAAAGTGCAACGGAGGGATTCTTGGAGATTCGCGACAACGGCCCCGGCGTACCGTCGGAGTCCCGGTCGGAGGTTTTTAAACCCTATTTCACGACACAAACTCACGGCACCGGCTTAGGGCTGGCCGTCGTCCAGCAGATCGTCCTGGCGCACGGTTGGGATGTTCAATGTCTTCCGAATGAACCCCGCGGGGCAATCTTCCGAATCGACCACTTGAAACTGGCGGCGCACCCATGAAGACACCGCCCCCTGCTAATCCGGCAGAACAGGATCCGCGCATCTTGATCGTGGACGATGATCCGGGCCAGCGCAGCTTGTTGGATTCTTTTTTGCGGGGCCAGGGTTTTCCGACCGTTGTGGTGGATTCGGGGGAGCGCGCGCTGGAAACACTGCGCACTGCGACCATCCACATGTTGATCTCCGATGTCCGGATGCCCGGTTTATCAGGATTGGAAACATTGCGCCAGGCGCGCCAGTTGCACGCCACGTTGCCCGTGTTGCTCGTCACGGCCTACGCCGATATCCGCGAAGCGGTCGGCGCGATGCGCGACGGCGCGTTGAATTATCTGGCCAAGCCGATCGACCTCGATGAATTGCTCGCATTCGTCCAACAGGCGACCGGTTTGGCGAAGCGTCCTTCTCTATGTTATCGCGCCGGCCAATCGCTGCCGGCATCGGTGGTGGCCCAAAGCGCGTTGACGCAGGCTGTGTTTCGCGATGTCGCGCTGATTGCGCCGTCGGAGACGCGGGTGCTGATCACTGGCGAAAGCGGCGTCGGCAAGGAAGTGGTGGCCGATGTGATCCATGCCTGGAGCGCCCGGTCCGCCGGGCCGTTGGTGAAAGTGAATTGCGCGGCAATCCCCGAACCACTGTTGGAAAGCGAACTGTTCGGCCACGAACGGGGCGCGTTTACCGGCGCACACGCGCAACGCATCGGGCGATTCGAATCGGCCAACGGCGGAACAATCTTTCTGGATGAAATCGCCGAGCTGGCGCCGCGGCTTCAGGCCAAACTCTTGCGCGTCACCCAGGATGGACGATTTCAGCGCGTCGGCGCGAATCGCGAGATCCAAACGGATGCGCGGATTCTCGCCGCCAGCAACCGCAATCTCGATGAAGAAGTGCAGGCCGGCCGGTTTCGCGAAGACTTGTTCTACCGGCTCAATGTGGTGGAATTAAACATCCCGCCACTGCGCGAGCGGCGGGAGGACATCTTGCCGCTGGCGGGTTTATTCATTGGCGAATTTGCCCAGGGCCGCGCGCGATTTTCGGAAACCGTCGCGATCTGTCTGGAACGTTATTCCTGGCCGGGCAATGTCCGCGAACTCCGCAACGCGATGCAACGCGCGGTCCTGCTGTCGCAGAGCGAACTGATCCTGCCCGAACATCTTCCCGTGCGGGTCCGCGCGGCCGCCGATCAACCGCCGCCACCCGGTCTGGTCAGCGCCGAACAGCTCAATGAAATTGAGCGGGAAGCAATCCTGCAGGCCTTACGAAAATACGAATTCAACCGGACGGAGACTGCGAAGGCGCTCGGCATTAGTCGGCGCACGCTCCTCTACAAACTGCAACACCTCCGGCAACTCGGATATCAAATCGACCGCTAAACCATTCGCAAGCCGCGCGAGCCGCGAATCAGCGGTGTGGTTTGCCGCGGCCAGTGGATTTGTCTTGGTTGATCCAAAGGCAGCACGAAGACCTTCGGTCGAACAAAACGGCGCGGTCGGGAGACCGGCGCCGAACGGTGGGCTTGCCCGCCCGGCCAGTCGAGTGTTTTCCTTCCCTGCTCAACTATTCCAGTCCGTCACCAAGTTCGACGTTCCAATAGGCGAGGTCGAGAAAATGTTTCCAACTGTCGTGCGCAACCATGCTGAGCGTGACGTTCACAAACGGCCGCCACTTCGGGCGCTTCGGTTTTCGAATGAGATGCATGCCCGCTTGAACCGGTGTGCGGTTGGCCTTGCGCGTGTTGCACCGGATGCAGGCGCAGACAATGTTTTCCCAAGTCGTGGCGCCGCCGTGATCGCGCGGGATGATGTGGTCGAGATTGAGATCGCGGCGGTCGAAGTGCTTGCCGCAATACTGGCAGGTGTTGCGGTCGCGTTCAAAAATGTTATGCCGGGTAAATTTGACTTCCTTGTGCGGGAGCCGGTCAAAGAACAGCAGCAAGATCACCCGCGGGATGCGAATGTTAAAGGAGACGGTCCGGACCACGTCTTCGCCGTGATGGCCATGGGAAAACTCGCGCCACTCGTGGAAATCAAACGTCTGAAAATCACCGGAATTTTCGACCACGACTTCGGCGTGTCCCATGTACAGCAACATAAACGCGCGCTCGACCGTGCAGACGTTGATCGCCTGCCACAGGCGGTTGAGCACAAGCACACTCTCATTGAGCGCGTTTCTCATACAACGGGGAAAAGATTACCATAGCCCCGACCGGACCGTCAATCGGACTCGAACCGGCTCGCACACGAGCAAAACCAACCCGCCAACCGCTGTCGTTGGGAGGGCGAGCCTCCCGGCGAGCCGGCGGTTGCGGTGTTCTGCGAACGGCTCGCCGGGAGGCTCGCCCTCCAACCGTCCGTTCGGGCGCATGACACTGCCGCCTGATCAGGGACAGCCGGGTGCGCCGTCCAGTTATGTGTTGTGTCAATGGTTGATCGGAAACAGCCCGGACAGCCAAGTCCCACAAGACGCGGTCCTCCGCAAACCTGCACGTCGTTTGCCGGTGGCAATCCGTCCCGACCACAGCCAGCATCGAGTGGCGACAGTGGCAGGGTGCGCCCCGTTCGTTACTCCCACAAAGGAATTGCACATCGGCGCAGCCTCCGCTAGTCTTGACACTTGGTATGAGTAAAATCAGGCGCGCACTTATCAGTGTTTCCGACAAGGCCGGGCTGGTGGAATTCGTCCGCGAACTCCGCCGACTCGACGTTGAAATCATCTCCACCGGTGGGACCGCGCGCACACTCAAGGACGCGGGCCTGCCGGTCATTGAAATCAGCGAGTTTACCGGTTTCCCGGAGATGCTGGATGGCCGCGTGAAGACGTTGCACCCCAAAGTCCATGGCGGCCTGCTGTTCATTCGCGGCAATGCCGCGCACGAAGCCGCCGCCGCCAGCCATGGCATTCTGCCGATCGATTTGGTCGTCGTCAACCTGTACCCGTTTGAAAAAACTGTCGCCCAGCCGAACGTGTCGCTCCATGATGCGATTGAGAATATCGACATTGGCGGGCCGAGCATGTTGCGGAGCGCCGCCAAAAATCACGCCAGCGTGACGGTGATCGTTGACCCGGCGGATTACGCCCCGGTCGTGGCGGAGCTGCAAGCCAACGCGGGGGCCACGTTACCGGCCACCCGCGCACGGCTGGCCGTGAAAGTGTTCGCCACAACCAGCCGGTATGATGGCGCGATTGCGGCGTTTCTTGGCCAGGCCGACGGCCTCCCGGCAACATTGACAATTTCGCTGCCCAAAGCGCAAGCGCTCCGCTACGGCGAGAACCCGCACCAACAAGCCGCGCTGTACGGTGATTTCAGCAAGTATTTCCAACAGCTCCACGGCAAGGAACTCTCGTATAACAACATTCTCGACCTGACCGCGGCTGCCGAGTTGGCCGCCGAATTTGAAGATCCGACCGTGGCCATCATCAAACACACCAATCCCTGCGGAGTCGGCAGCGCCCCGACCTTGGTGGCGGCTTGGAATCGGGCCTACGCGACCGACCGGCAAGCGCCGTTCGGTGGCATCATCGCGGTGAACCGCCCCCTGGACGCCAGTCTGGCGGCGGCCATTGCAGAAATTTTCAGCGAAGTGATCATCGCGCCGGAATTCTCGCCGGAGGCACTGGCGATTTTACAGAAGAAGAAAAATCTGCGCCTGATCCGGCAACTGGCGCCGCCGGTCCCCGGACTGGCCTTCCGGTCGGTCACCGGCGGACTGCTCGCACAGGAACGGGATACGCGGCTGGTCTCGGCGGCTGATTTAAAGGTGGTCACAAAACGGGCGCCCACCCAGGCGGAGCGGCATGCGCTGTTATTTGCCTGGCGCGTCGTCAAACACGTGAAGAGCAATGCGATCGTCTTCACCACTTCCGATGGTGCCACCGCGCGCACGCTCGGGATTGGCGCGGGGCAGATGAGCCGGGTGGACTCGTCGAAGATTGCGGTCTGGAAAGCGGGCGAAGCCGGGCTGAGCCTGGCCGGCAGTGTCGTGGCGAGCGATGCATTTTTCCCCTTCCCGGATGGCGTCCTCGCTGCCGCGGATGCCGGGGCAACGGCCGCCATTCAACCGGGGGGCAGCGTGCGCGATGCCGAGGTGATTGCGGCGGCCGATGCCCGGAACATGGCGATGGTGTTGACTGGGATCCGCCATTTCCGGCACTGAACGCAAAGAGCAGGCAACGGGTCAATTACAGGACGGACTTTTACTATGGCAAAACTACCTAATAACAATTCACCGGCCTCACCGCCGAATCCACCCCCGACACCGGCCGCACCCGGAACCGGCACCCGGCTGTTTACCCCGGTGGAATGGCTCGTGGCCGCGCTGGCATTTCTGGTGTCCGGCTTCGTCTATTTTCACTATATGTCACCGGAGGTGACCCTGGAAGATTCCGGGGAGCTGGTGACCGGCGCGTTTAATTTCGGCGTGCCGCATCCGCCCGGCTACCCACTCTGGGCATTCATGGGCTGGGTCTGGCGGCATCTGGTTCCGATTGGCAACCCCGCCTGGCGGATTTGCCTGATGTCCGTGCTGACCGGTGCCGCACTGGTGGGCATCATGACCTTGTTGATGTCGCGCAGCACGTTGATGTTGCTCCGCAACGTGGCGTGGGCCGACAAAATTGAGGAATCGTTGAAGAGCTGGCTCTCGCTGACGATCGGCGTGGCAACGGCCATGTTGTTTGCGTTTAATCGCGGCGTCTGGCTGTGGGCGTGTGTCCCGGAAATGCGCGTGTTGAACGCCTTTTTGTTTGTGGCGATCAGTTGTACTTTCTTTGCGTGGATGATGCGGCCGGAGCGGAGCCGGTACATGTATGCCACGTTGTTGTTGCTGGGGTTGAGCATTGCGAATCACCAGACGATCGTGGTGATGGCGTTCCCGTTTCTGGCGGGCGCGTTTGCGGTGGGCTGGCTGACCGAACGCAAACCCGGCTGCCTGTCGGGCTTTCTGGAACTGACCTTCGCGCTGCTGGTTGGCTGGGCGGTCGGCGTCGTGGTGAACGCCTGGCTGCTCGCCCCGACCGGCGATGTGATTTGGATGCAGAAAGTTAAACTGGGGATTTTGTTTGGACCGTTGACGGAGCCGTTACCCGTGGTGCTGGTGAGCGGCGGGGCGGCGGTGGCCCTGTTGGTCTTGGGCGCCCAGGCGGGTTGGCTGAAGTGGCAGCGGGCGGTCTGGTGCGCCGGGCTGTTTCTCCTGGGTTGCGGCATGTATTTTTACCAGTCGGTCGCTGCCTCGACGAACCCGCCAATGAACTGGGGCTATTGCTCCACCAAACAGGGATTCCTGCACGCGATCACCCGCGGCCAGTACGAGCAGCTCCACACATCCAAGCCCTGGAGTCACGAATTTTTCATTCAGGTCCGGTTGTTCACCGAAGCGTTGATCAATCAGTATAGTTGGCCGGTGGCGCTGTTTGCCCTGCTGCCATTTGTGCTGCTTCTGCGATTTTGGCGCGAGTTGAACCTGCGCGGCCGGCAATGGTTGATCTACGTTTTTGCGGCACTGGCGACGACCAGCTTCGGGCTGCTGATGATCATCAATCCGGGCCTCGACAAGACGCAGCAGGAAATCAACCTGAAATTTTTCGCACCGGCGCATGGTTTCTTTGCCATGCTCATCGGCTATGGCATCGCGCTCGCCACCACGTGGGCGCTGGCCCGGAAACCGGATTTCCCCCGGCCCGTGGTGCGGCTGGGCAGCGCGGCGCTGGTCGTGCTGGCCGTGATTCCTTTTTCTGTGAACTGGAAGAGCTGCGAGCAGCGCGGCCATGATTTTGGATACCAGTTCGGCTACCGGATGTTTTATCCGGGCGGCGAGTATCCGCCGATGGAGCGCGGCGCGTTTCTATTTGGCGGCACCGACCCGGGCCGGTTCGTGCCGACGTATATGATTTTCTGTGAGAGCGCCGTTCCGCCACGGGACAAGTTCCAGGACCCCAATCTGGAACGGGCGGCAGTGCCCTTTGATCGGCGGGATGTTTACATCGTCACCCAAAATGCCCTGGCGGACACCACGTACATGGCCTACATCCGCGACCACTATGATTTTTCCCGGCCGAATCCGACCAATTCGGACACCCTGTTAAAATTCGAGCCCTGGCAGCGCAGTTTATTCCGGTGGGGCTGGCACAGTCTGGAACGCGACATCACTTATCCGGTCGGCCCGATTTACATTCCCACGGAACAGGATTCGCAACGCGCGTTTCAGGAGTATGTCGCGGATGTCCAGGCCCGCCGGCAGCGGGGCGAGCCCATGGATCCCGACGAGGAAGTGGATTTGGATGGCGGCCGCGTCCAGGTCCGGGGCGTCAAAGGGGTCATGAACATCAATGGCATTCTCTGCAAATGGATTCATGAACGCAACAAGGCCAAGTGCGCTTTCTACATTGAAGAAAGCTATGTGATTCCGTGGATGTTCCCCTACCTGCAACCCTACGGCATCATCATGAAGATCAACAAAGAACCCCTGCCCACGCCTACCGAGAATCCGGCCGCGTGGTCTCAGATCATTGCGCGGGATAAGAGCTATTGGGACAAACTTGTGGCCGATTTTGCCGGCGTGCCCGGCGATCCGACCCATCCCGGGCGAGCCGAGTTCTGGCGCGATAACGACGCGCGGAAGACGTTCTCCAAACTCCGTTCCGCGATCGGCGGTGTGTACGCGTACCGGAAGCTCTATGCCGAAGCGAAATACGCTTACAACCAGTCATTGCAACTCTGTCCCGACAGCCCGGAGGCTAATTTCCGAACTTCGCAAATGTTGCTGGAAACCGGCCAGCCCGACGAAGCCATCCGCGTGTTGGAGGACTACCAGAAACTGGATCCGCTCAATGCCAAAATCGGCCAGGCGGTGGCGCAGATTCGCGGTTTGAAACAGGCCTCGGCCACGGTCCAACAACTGGAACAGCAACTCGCCACCCAGCCGCATGATCTGAAGGTGGTGGCGCAACTGGCGCAAGCCTACTTGCGGATGCAGCAGTTCGGACGCATCCAGGCATTGTTTGATGGTTTCCTGTCGCAGCCGGGCGTGAACGCCGGTGAGATGCTCCAGATTGCGCAATTCTATCTGAGCGTCAACCAATCCCAACTCGCCATCCGGACCATTGAACAGGCGACGCAACGCTTCCCGCAAGAGGCCGATCCATTCTATGCGCTGGCGATCATCCGCAGCGCCATGGGTGCACCCAATGACGCGATCACAGCCCTGCAACACGCCATTCAAATCAGTCCGGCCATTCGCGACCGCGCCCGGGGCGATCAACAGTTCACGACCTTGCGCAATGACGCGCGGTTCCAAGCCTTGGTCGCCACCCCGTAGACCATGACGCCCAAAAACATCCAGGTCATTCACCGGACCTTCGCGATTGTCTGGGACGACAGCCGGGAAGATTATTTTGACCTGGAAAAATTACGGCGCGCGTGTCCGTGTGCAACCTGCCAGGGCGAGGCCAATGTCCTGACCAGCGCCCGGCCCGCCCCGCAAAATTACACGGCGGCAAGCTTTGAATTACAAGGCTGGCAACTGATCGGCGGGTATGGCGTCCAACCCCGGTGGGCGGATGGCCATGCCACCGGCATCTATTCATTTGCTTATCTCCGGCAACTGGAAGCCGGCCACTAAAACCGCGACCGGAGCGCTGCACCCATGAGAATCATTGAGCCACATTGCCACATGATTTCGCGCGTTACCGACGACTACGAACGGATGGCGTTGGCGGGGATCGAGGCTGTAGTCGAGCCGTCATTCTGGCTGGGTTCCCCGCGCACCAGCGTCGGGACATTCGTCGATTACTTCGATCTGATCATCGGTTGGGAAACGCAGCGCGCCAGGTTGTTTGGCATCGACCATTTCACCTGCATCGCCATGAACCCGCGCGAAGCCAATAATGTCCCGCTGACCCAGGCCGTCCTGCCAGTGGTCGCCCAATATTGCCAGCGCGAAACGTGCGTGGCGATTGGCGAAATCGGGTTTGATCAACAGACCGACGCCGAGGAAGCCGCCATCCGGGTGCAACTCCAGCTCGCGAAGAAATTGGCCATGCCGGTTGTGATTCATCTGCCGCACCAATTCAAAAAGGTCGGCACGGAACGCACGCTTCAGGTTGTGATCAGTGAAAATGTGGATCCCGGCAAGGTCTTGCTGGACCACAACACCGAGGAAACGATGCCGCTCTATGCCGGGACAAAATTTTGGCGAGGCCTGAGCATGTATCCGATCACGAAACTGACCATCGAGCGGGCGGCCAATCTTGTCGAGCAATACGGCGTCGAGCGGTTACTGGTCAACAGCGCCTGCGACTGGGGTCCCAGCGATCCGTTGAACGTTCCGAAGCTGGTGCAAGAACTGGTGGTCCGGAAATTCCCGCGCGACCAGATCGAACAACTGGTCTTCCGTAATCCGATCGCTTTTTACGGCCAGAGCGACCGCTGGACGTTCAAGGCGTAGTCACCGGCAAGTTACCAAGTGGCCAAGTGGACAAGTGGCTCGAGCGAATTATTCATAAATTGGAGGGCGAGCCACGGGGACAGCTCGGCAGGAGCCGCGCCCTCCAATTCAAAGAAAATCCACTGAACCCACAGCGCGCCCGGCAGCTCCCACTCCTGCGGGTTGCGGTCAGTCGTCCAGCTTCAGGACGATGTTATTCTTACTCAGGGTCGTGCCTTCGGCCTGGTCGAGCGCGACGAGTGATTCGCTATAATCGGAGCGCGCCCGAATTTCAGCCGATCGGGCGGTCGCCAGTTGCGCTTGCGCTTGGAGGACTAGAAAAGTCGTCGAGGTGCCGGCGAGTAATTTCTTTTTCTCGGCATCGAGCGATTCCTGCGCGAGGCGTGTGGCTTCATGGGCGGCTTTGACACTCTCCAGATTCGCTTCGACATGGCCCACGGCATTGTCCACTTGGACGATGATATCTTGTTCCAACCCTTTCAGGTTCAAGAGCAGTTGCTCGGCATCAAGTCGGGCCACGTGGTAATTCGAGCGGGCCTGACGGTTGCCGAGCGGAATCGAGACCGCCAAGCCAATCCCCCAAACCGGGTTGTCGCCGGCCGTCAGGTTATCGTTGTACCCGCCAAAGCTGTGGCCCCGGCCATTCAAACCATAGCTTCCTTGCAAATCAATTTCCGGCCAGAGCTGGTTGCGGTTGAATTGGACGAGAATATTTTGCCGCGCAATCCCCTCTTTGGCGCTGAGGTAATCCGGCCGGCGGGTTAACGCCGTCCGCGTGCTCGCCGCCACATCGGTTTGAATCATCTGCACCAGTGGGTAATCGACCGGTACCAGGGTCAGGCCACGAAATTCCGCGACTTCACGGCAGATCAGCCGTTTGAGCGTGTTTTCGTTGTCCTTGATCGTTCGCGCGGCCAGAATCACGGCTTGTTCGCGCTCGGCCACACCGGCTTCGGCTTGCGTCACATCCAGTGGCGTGAGAACGCCCACCTGCACCCGGCGTTGGTCTTCAGCCAATAGCTGTTTCGCCTGGTTGAGATCTTCGACCTTGGCCTTGTGATCCTCGATGGCAAATATCAATTCGTAATACGCCGAACTTACCGCGGTGATTTTCGCCATGACCAGTTGGACGAAATTCTGAACCGCAATCGCTTTGGATTTGCGCGCGATGCGAATGGTGGCAGAATTGATACCCAACCCAAAATTCTTCAGTAATGGCTGCGTCACACTGACCCCGGCCTGACCGGTGTAAAGAAAATTATAATTGGTGATGACGTTACCGGACAGGCGGTTGTCATTGGCAGCGAAGTCGTAGGCGGCACCGGTCGGTAGTTTGCCGGCCAAACCCAACGTCGGCGCAAGTGTCTGTTGCGTCAGCGACGGCAGGCTGGGATCCTGGGGGATGGTTGTGTCCTGATATCGGAGCGCCCCGGTCAGCACCGGGTCGTACCCGCCCTGCGCGCCGATAATTCCCCAGGTTTGGATGGTCGGATTCAATCGCTCGGCGCGGATTTCAAGATTGTTGGCCAACGCGCGTTCCACGCATTCGCGCAAGGGCAAGGACTTCAGCTGATTGGTTTCCCCGTGGACTGTCAATTCCGCCAGTAGCAGAGCTGGCACCAGGCTGCGTAATATTTTATTCATATCGGAGAGCTTCAATGGGGTCGAGTTGTGACGCTTTTCGCGCCGGATAGAAACCAAAAAATACACCCACTGCCGCAGAAAATAAAAATGCCACCACCACTGCGGGCACCGAAATCAGCGTGGGCCAGCCGGCGAACACGGACAAGATTTTTGCCGAACCCAGCCCAATGGCAATGCCGAGGATGCCGCCCAGCGAGCTGAGGGTGATGGCTTCGATCAGAAATTGGAGCAAAATATCGCGGCCGCGCGCGCCCACGGCCATGCGAATCCCGATTTCGCGAGTCCGTTCCGTGACGCTGACCAACATGATATTCATAATGCCAATTCCCCCCACGATCAACGAGACACACGCAATCGCGAACAGCAGCAGCCGCATGATTTTCGAAGTCGCGGTCGCCATCTCGGCAATTTCCTGCTGGTTACGGACGGTGAAATCATCGTCCTTACCGGCCACAATGTGATGATGCTCGCGCAGGACTGCCTCGATCTGCCGCTGCACCGGCGTCAGCATCTCCGGCGACTCCGCCTGAACGTTAATCGCCCGCAATGTCGTCTGGCGCAGCAACCGTTTCATCACACTGGTGTAGGGCGCAATGATGACATCGTCCTGATCGGAGCCCATCACCGAGAGGCCTTTCGGCGTTAACACGCCGACCACGACAAACGGAACTTGGCGGACCCGGATGATTTGGCCGATCGGGTCGTCTTCGCCAAAAAGTTGGACGGCCACTGTTTTTCCAATAATGGCGACTTTATTCGCCCCGCGGACATCCTGATCAGTGAACACCGCGCCGTCCGCCAGTGGCCACTCGCGGATCGAAAAATATTCTGGTGATTCGCCGACAACCTGGGTAAACCAGTTTTGACTGCCGGCCGCAATCTGCGCGCCCGTCCGGGTTTCCGGGCTGACGGCGACCACGCCGGGAATCTCACGTGCCATGCTCCGGAAATCGTCCAAGGTGAGCGTGCCGGCGCTGCCCCAGCCGCCGCGCACGCCACCGCTGCTGAAGTTACCAGCCCAGACGATGATCAAATTCTGTCCGAGACTGGCGATTTGCGCCTCGACTTGCGCCTTTGCGCCGTTGCCGACGCCCACCATTGCGATCACCGCACCAACGCCGATGATGATGCCGAGGGCCGTGAGCATGGATCGCATTTTGTTGCGCCGCAACGCCCGCAGGGCAATTCGCAATGTGGCCAGGAATCTCATGCGGTTAACTTCACCGCCTGGTGCTGCTGATCGAGTTGGCGGAGTTCGTCCTCGGCATTCAAGCGGTGCGCGACCAGTGTATCGCTGACCACACAGCCATCCCGCATCACGACATTCCGCCTGGTGTATTGCGCGATGTCGAGCTCGTGCGTGACCATCACGATCGTAATCCCAGCCGCATTAAGTTTCTGGAAGACGCCCATCACTTCGACACTGGTTCGGGTATCAAGGTTGCCGGTCGGTTCATCAGCGAGGAGAAGTTTCGGATTGTTGACCAAGGCCCGGGCAATGGCGACCCGCTGCTGTTGGCCGCCCGAAAGCTGACTCGGATGATGGTCGGCGCGGTCCGCCAAACCGACGATTTGCAGGGCGTGTGTGGCGCGTTCGGCCGCCACGTGCGTGGCCAATCGCTGCCGGCTATACAGCAGCGGCAGCTCCACGTTTTCCAATGCCGAAGTTCGCGCCAGGAGGTTAAAACCTTGGAAAACAAAGCCAATTTTCTGGTTGCGGATCTCTGCCAGTTGCTCGCGCTCAAGTTGCGAGGCGTCCACGCCGTCGAGCAGGTACCGGCCCGCGGTCGGCCGGTCAAGACAGCCGAGGATATTCATCAGCGTGGATTTCCCCGAACCGCTCGCCCCCATGATCGCCACGAACTCGCCGGCCTGAATTTCGAGGTTCACCCCCCGGACCGCGTACACATCCACCTCCCCGGTATGGTAGGTTTTGTGAACATCCACAAATTGGATGACGGCGCTCATCGACCCGGCGGGCGCATTCCACCGGCCAGCGGGTTGTTGACTTGGGTGTTCTGCTTGTAAATCGCACTGGTAATGACCTGATTGCTCTCGCTCAAGCCCTCGGTCACCTCGGTGTAAATGCCATCGCTGATGCCGATTTTTATTGGCACCGGCACCGGCTTACCCGCGCGCAAGATGTAGACCGTCCGGGCAAACCGCCGCTCCGCCTTGTCCCGCTTTCCCGCCCCAGTGCTCGCGGTCAGCGGAACCGTGTTGGTCTGCGGTTCGACCGGGCGGAACCGCAGCGCGGCATTGGGCAGGCTCAGCGCTTCTTTCTGGCGCGCAATAATGATTGAAACATTCGCGGTCATCCCGGGTTTGAGCTTCAGATCGGGATTGTCCACCGCGATCACCGTGTCATAGGTGACAACGTTTTGAACGGTAATCGGCGCATTTCGGACCTGAACCACTTTCCCGCGAAACGTTCGGTACGAAAACGCATCCACAGTAAAATCGACATCTTGGCCGACGGCCACACTGCCGACGTCTGCTTCGGCGACGTTGGAGTCAATTTGCATTTTCGTCAGATCATTGGCGATGGTGAAAAGGGTCGGCGCACTGAGGCTGGCCGCAACGGTCTGCCCCACATCGACGCTGCGCGAGATCACCGTCCCGCTGACCGGCGAGCGGATCGTGCAATGGAGCAAATCCACCTGTGCGCGCGCCAAGGTTGCCTGCCGATTTTGCAGCACGGCTTCGCCTTGGTGCAGGCTGGCGATGGCGGTATCGAAGTCCGCTTGTGGAATCAGCTTGCCGGCGAGCAACTCCTGCGCGCGTTTGGCGTTAATCTGGGCCAGTTCGAGCGCGGCGCGGGCATTGGCGACATCGGCCGTGGCGAGCTGGACGTTGGCATCGTAGATGAACGGCTCGATTTCAGCAACGACCTGACCGTTGGTGACCGATGAATTGAAGTCCACCGGCAACCTTGCGATCGTCCCGGAAATCTGGCAGCCAACGGTGACATTGGTGACCGGGTTGAGCGTCCCCGTGGCAGTGACGGTTTGCGTCATTTCATGCCGCGTCACGGTGGCGGTTTGGTACTGCGTGCCATCCTGATTATGCTGGTGCCACCACCAGCCAAAGCCGACCCCAATCAATGCCAGCAGGCCAACGACAACAATCCATTTCCAACGGCGTTTTCCATTTGTAGACACAATGATTATCTCCGGTCAACGGGTGCGATTACGAAGCTAACTTGATTAAACCCGATTGTCTGTAAAAAGTTGCGGAGGATGGTCTCGGCGTTTTGCTGCGCGTTGCTGAGAATGCCCATCTGGACCGCCGCCAAGCGCACATCCTCCAACGCATTGCGCCGGGCGCTTTGTTCGAGATCGGGGTTCAGGCTGACCCAGGGTGTCCACCAGGTCTTGCTGCGATCCCAGACCTTGGTTTCCTTGTCGTCCAAAGCCGCGTCGAGGATGCTGGCCGGCGGCAATTGGATGACCACTGCACGGCCGGCCCGGTGCGCCGTGGCATCGGCCAGATTAACACCGCCGGATACTTTCGCCTGCACCAACATCAACACCTGCTCGCTGCCGAAGGGGACTTTTTGCTCGGTCAGGCCGATCACCTTTTGAATATTATACCGGACCGTAATCAAATCGTTGAGCGGCTGAATTTGGCGCAGGATGGCCGGCGCTTCCACTAGCGACTCCCGGCTCACGCGCTGGGGGAAATACCGGTAATACACCGCCAGCCCGGCCAGACCGACAATGACCGTCGAGAGGAAATAAAATTTAAGCGTCCGCCACATCAGTTACCAATCCCGCTGCCGGAACGAAACAAACCGGCCCGGGCGCGCGGGCGGGGGATAAGGCCGCGGGCTTTTCACGGTCAGAAAATACTGCTGCCCCACCTTCAACGCCAGCAAGCCGGCCAGCGCTTCGTCGGTGACCACAAACCCAAAGGCCTCCCGCTCAATGAACCCGTGCGCTGGAATCACAATCGTGCCCAGCTGCGTCGGCTCGTAGTATTCCTTTTCATGGTCCAACAACACAAACCAGTCGCGGTGCAACGTCACGGCAAATGGATTGGGATTTGCCAGCCGCAACGAGACAATCACCACGCAGCCGGTCTCCGCGCGGCCAACCGCGGTGTCGAGCAGTTGTACGGTGTAATTCGTCGCCCCATACGTGTGGACCTGACACGGCTGCGAAAACACCTGTGAATCCCGGGTCCGCAACCACGCCAGCGTTCCCACGCTGATCCCGTTGACAACCACAATGCTGCTGATCGCGATCACCAGCCATTTATGCTTCATGGCGATTCTCCCCCGCCCGCGCGTTGGGAAATTTTAGCCTGCGCCTGCTCCAGCCGCGTCACCAGACTCTCCTCCGTCGCTGTCGATCGGAGGGCGGTCAAAATCCGCAGGCGCAAGGCATAGTCCGCTTTGATCCGGGGCGTCGACGTGATTCCGAGTCGCGTGACAAAGCGCGGAGTCTCCAAGCCCACCACCGCCATCAAGGCCAGCGCTGGGTCGTTACCGGTCAGTGCGAGCAGGAGTTCTTCCACGTGCGGATTCAATTCCACGCAGGCTCCCAACAACAGCGCGGCGCGCTCCCGGCCGGTTGGATTGAGATTGGGGGACGCCGCCACCCGCACCAGGGCTTCGGCCTGATCCCGGTCGGCCAGGAGGGCCAGGGCATCGAGCGCTGCGAGATTGTTTTGCAGGGCCGCTTGTTCAAGTTTCGGGAAGGATTGCGCATCCGGGGTATGGACGGCTTCCAAAATCCACGGCTCGACCTCCGCGGCCACTGCCCGCCGCCGAAATGGAACACGTTGCACGGGCACATCCACTGGCCGATTGCGCATTTCCGCCACTGTTTCCCGCAACCGCTGGGCTTCGGCAACCAACCGGGCGTTTTCCCGATTCAAGTTCGCCAGCTGGGCTGCCAATTGATCCTGCGCTGGCAGGGCCAGCCGGCCCGCTGGACCGGCTCCCCAATGAAAATACACCAAGCCGACGGCCGTCATCACCAACGCACCGGTCCACAAACCAACCGCAAACGCCGCTGCAGGTTTCATCGTTCGCAACTATAGCCGGTCTGCCCCGCGCGCAAAAGCAATTCTTAACCTCCAGTGAAGCACCCGCGTTGGCGGGCGCGGCAAAATTCAAGGCCGGCGAACTGGGGCGCATCTTGGAACTGCCGCCGTAGGAAGAGCGCCGTTGCGGAGAACCGCGCCTCGTCCAACTCGGCTCCGGGCACGGTGTTGGTGATTCACGCCAGCCGGCTCGCCACGCGCCACGCGTGGTCGCACCCGGAAGGGCGCCTCCCAGTCAATTACGGCAGCGTCCAGATGCGCTCATCGGTCTGGCGGACAAACTTTTTCAATTCCTCGAAAAACAGTTCGGGCGCATCCTTGAAAGAATAATGCGCGGCTTTTTCAAAGACAATCACCTGCGCCTTGGGAAACGCCGCCTGCATCTCGGCCGGCCGGTTCCGGCTAAAGGTCTTATCATATTTCCCCTCCAGAATGAGCGTAGGAATGGCGCATGGTTTAAAATAATCTTTTGAATCAGGCAGGGTCATTTGAAGGGTTTTGCGAAACTGCGGGTCAAACTCATCATCATATCGGATAAAGCGGGCCACATCTTCATTCGCTGGACGATAAAACCAATTTTGACATTTCCACTCGCCACACAAAAAAGCATTATACACGCGCTGGCCGGGGGTCAGCTTGGCGTCCCGGCGGGCAGCCCCGATTGCTTGCTTCTCTTCGGGCGCAACGGGATCCCACCAGTTGGGGTTATGCGACGACGCCACAGTCTGCGCGCCAACGAGAACCAACCCGGCCAGATGGCCGGGATATTTCACCGCATAATGCTGGGCGATCCAACCTCCATACGAGTGACCCGCCACAATCCAGTGGTCAATTTTGAGCGCCCGCCGCAACTTTTCCAGATCGTCCACCGCTTGCGCGGTGCTATAGCCCGCGCCGGGCTTATAGTCCGATCGACCGCATCCCCGCTGATCGTAATAGATGACCCGGCAGAAATTCGTCGCCCTGGAAAACTCAGGATGGAAATAATGATGGGTGTTGCCGGGGCCGCCGTTCACCAGCACGAGCGGCGGTCCCATTCCTTCCTCCTCGCAATACAGCTCACAGTCGCCGATGTTGACCCGCGACTTTTTCAAGTTGAGCCGGTCGCACCAGCGCGGCACCTGGGGGATCTCCAACACCCATTCCTTTTCCAGATGCACCTTGTGATCCAGGACCGATTCACGGGCGGCCGGCGGATCCTGCGCCTGCAGCGCCACCGTCAGCACCGCCACTAAAAACAATCTGGCCAATCCGTTGACAGTTCGACGCATCAATTCCTTTTTATGAATCCGGTGTTGTTTACCAGAACTTAACGCCGAGCACTTCGTCGAGCGTTGTTGTCCCGGCGGCGGCCTTCGCAATTCCATCGGCGCTCATGGTGGTCATCCCGTCTTTGATTGCCAGGGCCCGCAACTCTTCCACCCGAGCACCCCGGCGCACTGCCGTGCTGAGTGTCGGTGTTACTTCGAGCATTTCGGTAATCGTTGTGCGGCCCCGGTATCCCGTCTGCGCGCACTTGGCACAGCCGACCGCCTTGCGGAATTTGTGCGGCAGTGCCGCCCAGTCAAGCCCGCCCTGCTGGGCCAGGATCTGGGCTTGGGCCAGTTGGCTGGCCGTGGGCTCAACTGCCACACTGCATTCCCGGCACAGCACCCGGACCAATCGTTGCGCGACCACCAGCCGGACAGTATCGGCCACCAAAAACGGCGGCAGTCCAATGTCCATGATTCGCGTCAGCGCGCCCGCCGCATCGTCGGTGTGGAGCGTGGTCAGCACCAGATGGCCGGTTAGCGACGCTTGCACGGCAATCTGCAATGTGTCGAAGTCGCGCAATTCGCCAATCATAATCACGTCGGGATCGCTCCGGAGAAACGACCGCAGGGCGCGGGCAAAGGTCAGACCAATCGACTGGTTGACCGGCACCTGCGTCACCCCTGGTAACAGATATTCCACTGGATCCTCGACGCTCATGACTTTCAGGCCGGGCTTGGTCACTTCGTTCAGACAGGCGTAGAGCGTGGTCGTCTTGCCAGAGCCGGTCGGGCCGGTGCAGAAGATGATGCCGCTGGGGGCCTGGAGATACCGCCGCAGTATCGCCCGGTCCCGCGGTGAATATGGCAGCCGGTCGAGGCTGAGCTGGAGTTGCGATGCCCGCAAAAACCGGGCCGTCACGCTTTCCCCCACAATCGTCGGAATGAAACAAACCCGCAGGTCCAGACGGTTTCCGTCCACGTCCAGCACGATCCGCCCATCTTGCGGCAAATTTTTTATATTCACATCGCAGGTGGCCAATTGTTTCCATTGCTCGATGATTGCCGGTAACAATCGCACATCGGCAGTCACGGTCGCGTGCAACACGCCATCCACTCGGTACCGCAGCTGCAATTGCGAATGTTGACCATCGGATTGTGATTCGAGATGAAAATCGGTGGCCTGCATTGCCAGTCCGAGTCGAATCATCAAGTTCACGGCCCTGGCCACCGGCTCGCCAGCGTCGACCCCCTTCAGTTTCCCACCCACCGCCGCCAGCTTGACCGCGAGCGCATCGATCAACGGCTGGATATCAGCCACTAACTCGATCCGCGGCTGTTGCCCCTTGATAAACCGTTCCACATCGGCGCGATAAAATCGCCATTGTCGCCCCGCCTTCATGCCCTTGATCTTCCCGGCTCGCAGCCAGCGATAGAAGGTCGGCCGGGTGGTTTTCAGGAGCGCGATTGCCTGATCCATATCGAGCAATTCATCCGCCGCCGTCGTCGGCTGCGAATTTGTGAGTGTTTTTTGATTCTTCATAACCAATGTTCCTTTCGTTGTACATAGAGTATCATAGTGCAAATGATATGCAATAATAATATTTACGAATGCCTACGAAACCCCTATAAACATTGGCAATTATGAACAAAAAAGCTGATACCGCGTTAAATCAAACCCAATTCTTTTAGACTCACAAAGTCCTGTTCGCGCCCGGTCACCCGCCGGCCCAGGATGATGTGGTCGTGGACGGCGATCCCGAGCAACTCCCCCGCTTTGACCAGCCGCCGGGTAATGGCAATGTCTTCGCTGCTCGGAGTCGGATCGCCGCTCGGATGATTGTGAATCAGAATCATCCCGGCGGCGGACGCGGTGATGGCGTCTTTGAAAACTTCGCGCGGCTCGACAACACTGGCGTTCAAGGAGCCGCGTGACACCGGGCAAATTTTCAGAAGTCCGTTTTTGGTGCTGAGCAACAGGACGTGGAATTCTTCCCGGTCGAGCAACCGGAAATCTTCACGGACACAGTCGGCCGCTTCTGCGGGGGTTGTGATGACGCGCAGGGCCGGGCCCGCCGATTCGGCGAGCCGGCGGGCCAGCTCGAATGCGGCCTTCAATTGGATCGCCTTCGTTTCGCCGATGCCCTTGGTTTTGGCGATGGTTTCCAGCGGGGTCCCGGCGAGTTGATCCAGCGTGCCGAATTGTTGAAAGAGTGACTGCGCCAATTGCACAGCCGAAACCCCCTGCGTGCCGGTCCGCAACAAAATCGCCACCAGTTCGGCTTCCGTCAACGCCCGCGGCCCGCGGTTTTTCAACCGTTCCCGCGGCCGCTCCTCCACCGGCATTTCGCGGATGAGGTAACTGCTCATCGTCCCCCGGTCGCACAGCTCATAGAACACATGGTTGAATGATGGTCCCTGGGCGCTGAGGCGTCGAGGTAATAGTGACGGAGGGGCGGTGGGGGCGGTCCCGTGTTTGCCAGTTGGTGGTCGGCCCAGACGGCGTGGCGAAGGCCCGAGCCCACCGTTTGCACCGAAAATAAATCTTAGCCGAGGATCAGGGGACCGGCGTCGCAGCTTGACGACCGGCTTGTGTTCACTCCATACTTCGAGGAAATTAAGCCACTTTTACACACTGATGCAATTCCTCGATCTCACCTTACCCACGCCCGCTGAGAACCTCGCTTGCGACGAGGCTTTGCTGGATCTCTGTGAAACCGAGTCCGCCCCCGAAATCCTCCGGGTCTGGCAGCCGCCGGAGCACTTTCTCGTCCTCGGCTATTCCAATCCGGCCGCCACCGAGATCAACCTCGACCGCGCCCAGCTCGACGGGGTCCCGGTCTTGCGGCGCTGTACGGGGGGCGGAGCAGTGTTACAAGGGCCCGGCTGCTTGAACTATTCGTTAATTCTCCAGATCCCAGCGGACGGCCCCCTGGCCCACATCCGCGAGACCAACGAGTTGATCATGGAGAAACACCGCCAGGCGCTGGCGCCGGTCGTCGGCACCGGAATCGCGACGGTTTGCGTCCAAGGCCATAGCGACCTGACACTCGGCGATTTGAAATTTTCGGGGAATGCCCAGCGCCGCCGCCGCCGCCATCTGCTGTTTCATGGCAGTTTCCTGCTGGACTTCGACATGGACCGGATCGAGCGGCTGTTGCCCATGCCGACGCGTGAACCGACCTACCGACACCACCGGCCGCATAAAGATTTTCTGGTGAACCTCGCCGTCGCCAAAACCAAATTGCAAACGGTGCTGCGCAACTGCTGGGAGGCGGAAGCCATTTTTCCCGGGGTCCCGGCCGCGAAGATCAGCGCCCTTGCCCGAAACCAGTACCTGTCGCGCGACTGGACTTTTAAGTTTTAGGGACGGGTAATTTCCACCATCCCCAGCCCGCTGGGGCTCTTGGGATAAAATTCGCCGTCCAAACTCTCCAGTAAATAGTGGCGCGTATCCACGGTAAATTCCGCCCAGTACGTCTTCCCGGTCAACTGCGCCAGCGTCCCGATCAAGACCCGGCGGAGCTGCCAGCTCGGAATGTCTTTGAGCTTGCCCATGAATTCGTCTGCCAGGTGGCGGTCGCCGATAAAGGCCAGATAGTGCGCCGCCTCGGTCCGCACATCATCGGAGTCATAACTCCACTCAAAGACACCGGGCGGGGGCGGGACCACGCGCTCCGTCAACAACTGCATCGCGCGCTTCGTGGATTCCCGGTCGCCCAACCGGCGCAATGCCTCGACCGCCCGCTGCCGCACTGGCGGCCCATGGATTTTCATATCCACCAAGATTTTCTGCAACTCGGGGATTGCCTGCCGATTGCCGATCTTCCCCAACGCTTCCGCACTGCTGGCCTCCAACGATTCAGACCCCGATTTCAAAAGCGGCAGCAAAGCCGGGACCGCCGCGACCGTCTTGAACTCACCCAGCGCCCAGGCCATGCGCTCCTGGACGACCGCCGGACTTTTCGGCAACTGCTGTAATAACGGCGATTGCGAGTCCGGATTGGCAAGTTTACCCAGGGCTTCGGCAGCGATCCGCGCCACGCTGGGTTCCGGATCCGCCAACAGCGCGTGCAGCGGATTGGCAAGACCTGGCTGGGCCCAGCTCCCGAGTGCGCGGGCGGCCTCGAAACGAACCGTCGTCCGGTGGTGCTGGAGCATCCCGACCAATGCCGCAGCCGCAGTGTCGGTATGCAGCGCGAGCAATGCTTCCGCTGCCGCCCGGCGGACCAACGGATCATCATCGCGAGCCAGTTGGTTGGTCAACGCCGTGCTCTGGCCAGCCTGGAGCTGGCCCAGCGCTTCGCAGACATGCCGGCGCAACACCGAATCCGGCGTATCGAGCAAGGCCGGTAAGAGCGGGGCCAATGCGGTCAGTTTCTGGTGGGCAATGGCATCGACGGCAACCTGCCGGTGCAACACGCTCGCCTCGGTCAGCCAGTCCGCTGGATTTGCCGGTGCGGCGAGGGGCCCGGCCGTGGGCCGGGGCTGCCGCCGGGCCTGCTCCCGAACGGCGGCAACGGGATCCGTTTCCAAGGCGCGAATCGCCGCTTGATCGGCCGGGTCACGAATCGTCGCCAACGCCTCCAGGCCCTGAATCCGCACGAGCGGGTCGTGGTCGTGGAGACTGGTACGGAGCATTTCGTGCGTGGCCACATCTTTGACTGGAATCAGAATGATCCCGGTCGCCCAGTTGGTTTCAATGACCTGACCGGCGGCGGCGCCGGCCAGCAGCAACAGAATGGGCAGGATATGTTTCATTTTTCCGGTGCGAGCATGCGCCAGACGCGGACCACGGCCACCGCCAGCAATCCCCCGCTCAGCGTGAGCGTAAAGTGGAGGTGCGGCCGCCATAATTCGCGCGACTCGCTAAAGCATTCGCTGGTCAGGGCCTGAATCGCCGCGGCGAACGGATTCAAAGTCAGCACGCGATCGCGCAGCGGGCCGGCCAACTGCTCCCCCATCAACAGCGGGAACAGCGTGACCACGGACAGCAACGCGAGAATGCCGTAGGCAATGCCCGTGGCTGCCGCGGTTTTTTTGGCGACCGCCGAACTGAACAAGCCGGTCAGCAACGCCAGGATCATCGTCGCGCCGATGACTTTCCAGGCAATCAAGATCTGCTGCAGCGTGTTGGTCTTCAGGTAATAAATCGAAAACCACAGCGGGGCGGCCCCGACCACGATGAAGAGGACAAACACCCCGGCCGTCAACAGCTTGCCAACGATGAATTGCCACGGGCTGATCCGGGTCTGGCGCAGGAGATCGAGGTTGCCCCGTTCACGCTCCTGGGTAATGGCACCCACGGTCAACGCCGGCACCACGAGGACCACGAGACTGAGCTGGAAAACAAGCGCCACCGTGCGGATCAGATCCGGACTCCCCATCGCGATGTTACCGGCCACGAGCGCCATTAAAATCATCGAGCCCGCCAGGCAGAGATACGCACTGCGAAAAATCCAGATCCCGCCGCCGAACGCCTGCGCCCGCATCTCGCGCGCGAAAATCGGATTCACCCAATCGGGGATGTTCCCACGCCGCCGAATGGGATCAATCAGGTAAAACGGGAACCGGAGTTTTCGTTGCGCGAGCAGTTTGGGATCGTCGATGACTGCCACGTACCGCCGGTCCGGCCGCCGCGCGGCGCGATAGACGCCAATCAGCAGCCAGGTGAATAAAATGGCCGACAGCCCGCCGGCAAAGGTCGCAAATATTTTCCAAGAGGCCGGCAGGCCGGTCCGGGCGCCGCCGGGCGCCAGATCAAAAGCCGGGACGATGACCGACGCCAACGCGGCGAGTGGACTCGCGGCGCGCACCAGCGTCGTCCAGCGCGCGGCTTCCGGCCGGGATTGCAGGATGAAAAAGGGCACCCACGGCAGCGCGTTGAGAGCGAGGATCAGCAGGTAGGTCGTGACCAGCGCCGAATGCGATGTCGGTCGCGCGGCACTGATGGCCAAGCCCAGGAGCGCGAGAAATAAAGCGGTCAGCACCGTCAGCCCATAAATGACGATGGTTTCCGGCACGGAAACGGCTCCGAGAAAGAAGCAGGCGGTAAAGATCGGGAACGACAAGATGACAAACAACAGCAGGCTCGCAACCGCCGCCCCAATCTTGCCGGTAATGATATTGGCGGGACTGAGTTGGGTCGTAAAGAGCAATTCGTAGGAGTTCTGCTCCTTTTCAAATGTGATGGCCGTCGCGCCAAACGCGGGCGCATACAACATCACCAGCAGCAGTTGGCCGACCGTAAACACCAGCAGGACCGACCGGCTGGACTGTGCCGCCAGCGAATAAATGCCTTCCCGCGGCCAGAGGAACCACACCACGGCTGCCAGCCCCACCAAGTACAGCGCTGCCAAAAAAAACGTCAGCCGCGCCCGGAGCGTGCTGGTCAATTCGCGGTGCAGAATGGGATTATCGAACATGGTTGACAGCCGCGAGTATCCTGATTTGAACCCAGGGAGTCAAGGTTGCTCGCAGAGTCGGGCCGGGCTTGGGCGCATCTTGGTCCTGCCGCCGTAGGCGCCCTTCCGGGCGCGATCCCCGATGATTCGCGTCGACTGGTCGCGTCCGGAAGGGCGCTCCTACCGGCCGAGGCAGTGGAATGGCGGCAGTGCCGAGATGCGCCCGCCGGGCTTTGCGGTCCGGCCCGACTCTGCGAATGCTGGCCAAGACTCGGCCGTGCGTTGGTGTTTCCGTTCGCCAGCCAGATCAAGAGCGCTATCGGTTGGTTGTCGTGCCGATGACCACGGAGATTCGTGGCGGCGCATGCAAGGTCGTTTTTTCCAAACCGGCGTGGCTGAATTCAGAAATCCTCGACGCGGCCCAACAAATTCTTGGCTGGCGATAAAATCGCTGTGGTCAGCCCAACACCGTCAACGTCCCGCTCGTCACACCCAGTTGGCGAACCACGTTGAGCTTGGCCAACCCGGCTGTATTGCCGTCGAGTAACTGCTGATAGCTGTCGATGACCACCTGCGTCCGCGCCGCGTCTTCGTCGAGCAGTTCAATCCGGAACGTGCGGGCGCCGGCCGTCATAAATTGTCGGAGAAATTCGCCACCGCTCTGCGCTCGCGCGTGAAACACGGTGTTCCGACAGCCCACGTCCGCCTTGATCGGATGCTCGACACCGACGCGGTCCCGCAACTTCAACACTTGCCGGTCGCAGGGACGGCCGCAGTTGGTGTGGTCGGTGCCGGTGGTCAGGAACGCCGCAAACACGCAATGCTCCATGTGAAACATCGGCAGGTGCTGATGGATCACCAGTTCCAATCCCGGCGGCGGCACCGACTGCAGCAGGTCGAGCACCTGGGCAGCGTTGCAGTCGTACGACACCGTCACCCGCTCCAGGCCTTCCCGCAACAACAGGTCGGCGGTCAACGGATTCGCCACGTTCAACGAAAAATCACCGATTTTACGGAGTGAACGATTCCGGAAGAAATCCAGTCCGCCGAGATTACGGATGAGGACGCCGGTTGGCTGCGCCTTCGCGATCAGCTCAAAGAAACCTTGTTCGCCGGCTTTCTGAATGCGGGGTGTCGCCAGCCAGACTTCCGCCTGGCCGCTGGCCGCGGCGACAGCGGCGGTGGACCGGCGCAAATCCTCGAAATCGACGTAGATGGTTTTAATGCCGGCGGCCAGGGTGGCCTGGATTTGCTCCATGGTTCGGCAGAGGACGATGAGTTGGGGTTGCCCTCGCGGCGCGGTGGGGACACCGCCTACCTGTGCTTTTGGTAGGGCGGGCTGTCCCAGCCCGCCGCTGCGGGGAATGCTGGACCCTGGAGCCGGCAACAACTCCGCCAGGACCGGGGGAACCGGTGGTGGCGCTTCCGCCGTGGCGGCCGCCGGTAACTTCGCGACGAGATCGCGCCGCATCCGGTTCAATTCGCTGACCGGTAAGATGACCTGGCCGGCGACTTTGTTTGTGATTTCGCCAAGTTCAAAATCGGTCTCGCCGAGCCGGCCCAGTTGATCGCGCAACATGGGGGTGTTCAGCGGGCGCTTGTACGCGGTCTGCAACTGCATCGCGGAATGCACGCGGACGCCGTTGGCTTCGATCATCAGCGGGGCATCCGCTTTGCCGGTGACGAGGAAATCAAGCCGGCGTTTTGGCAGCGGAATATCGCCGGTGAAAGTGCGGCGCAGGTCGCGCGTGAGAATTTGATCACTCGTTTGCCAAACCCGGTCGCCGGCTTTGAGTTTGGCAAAGTCAATTTGTCCGCGCTGGAAAAACAAGGCGCCGTCCCGGACCTCCCAAATGCGGCCCCCTTGTTCGTTGTCGGAATTGCCACCGGTATCAAAAACGACCCCGTCGCCGGCCTTGATCGAAGTTGCGCCTGCCACGACGACGTGATCGAACGAAACGGTTTTGATCACTCCCACGAGCGGACCGCGTTTGGTGCTGAACCGGGCGGGCACGAGTGTCTGGTGGTTGACCCCGTGGAGCCAGCCGGTGTGCAGGCCGCGCGAGAAAGCGATTTCCAATTTGTAGTGGTCGGCGGCAGTGAACTCGCCGGTCGCGGCATCAATCGCGTGCCGGTAGACCTGGCAGGTGGCGGCGACGTACTCCGGCGATTTCAGCCGGCCTTCAATTTTAAACGCGGCCACTCCGAGTCGGATCAGTTCCGGAATCTCGCTGACGGCGGCGAAGTCTTGCGGGGAAAGCAGATAGCGGCGGTCGCCCAACTCTTTCACGACACCATCCACGACCAGTTGATACGGCAGCCGGCAGGCCTGCGCGCATTCGCCGCGATTGGCGCTGCGCTGGCCAAGCGCTTCACTGGTGAGGCACTGGCCGGAGTAGGCGATGCAGAGCGCACCGTGGACGAAAGTTTCCAGCGCAACTGGCGAGGGGCCAAACTTAGCAAGTTCGCGGAGCGAAGTTTCGCGGGCAATGACCACGCGGCGGATGCCAAGGCGCTCCGCAAAGGCGACCCCCTCCGGGGAAGTAATGGTCATCTGCGTCGAGGCGTGCACTTCCATGCGCAAGCCGAGCTTTTGCGCGAGCACGGCCAATCCCAAATCCTGGACCAACACGGCGTCCACGCCGGCCGCATCGAGCATGATGAGCTGGCGTTCGGCGACCGCCAACTCATGGGTGAAAATCAGGACGTTGAAGGCGGCGTACCCGCGCACGTTGTGGGCGTGGAGAAATTGCATCAACGCCGGCAACTGATCATCGGTGAAATTGTCGGCGCGTTGGCGGGCGTTGAATTGCTGGAGGCCGAAATAGACGGCATTGGCGCCATTGGCGACTGCGGCGCGAGCGCAGTCCCAGTTACCCGCGGGGGCGAGAAGTTCGGGTTTCATGCCGCGACGGTGTGAATGTCGCGGAGCTTCGCCAACAAATCGCGAACTTGGGAAAGGGGCACTTGATTCGCCGCATCGCTCTTGGCGCGGTCGGGGTTGGGATGGGTTTCGAGGAAGACTCCGTCACAACCGGCCGCGACCGCTGCGCGGGCGAGCACCGGCACCATCCGCCGATCTCCGCCTGTATACCCGCCGGCCCCCGGCATCTGGACGCTGTGCGTGGCATCGAACACGACCGGGTAACCGAGTTCGCGCATGATTGCTAATGAGCGCATGTCCACGACGAGATTGCCATACCCGAAGGTTGTGCCGCGTTCGGTCAGCATGATGTTGTGGTTGCCGGCGGCTTCCACTTTGGCGACGGCATGCTGGGCGTCGGTCGGCGCGAGAAATTGGCCTTTCTTGATGTTCACGCACCGTCGGGTCCGGGCCGCGGCTTGGATCAAATCGGTTTGGCGGCAGAGGAACGCCGGGATTTGCAGCACATCGCAGACTTCAGCCACGGGCCGGCATTGGGTAATTTCGTGAACGTCGGTCAGCACCGGAACTCCGAGCGTGCGTTTCACTTTCGCCAGCGTGGCGAGGCCGCGTTTCAAGCCGGGACCGCGGAAACTGGCACCGGCGGTGCGGTTGGCTTTATCGAAGCTGGCCTTGAAAATCAACGGCAGGCCGAGGTCGGCGCAGATGCCGGCGAGTGTTTCGGCGGTGCGGAGGGTCAGGGTTTCGCTTTCGATGACGCAGGGCCCGGCAATGACGAATAGCGGAGCGCCAGTGCCGCCCAGTTTTAATTTGCCCACGCGAATGGTTTGCATGCCGGCAAAAGTGTAGCAGAACCCGGCCTCGACACAAGCTTGAGACCGCCGGGACAGATGAAGAGCGTGTTTTAAATTACATTCCACTGCATCGGCTGATGTCTTGCGCGAAAAGTGGAACGGGCGTCTCGCCCGTTGATTCAGAGGTGTATGGAAAACAAACGGGCGAGACGCCCGTTCCACTATTTTTCAAGCACGCTCGAAGAGTTTCTTTTAATGGGCCGGGCAAAAATTGTTGCTGGTTGGGACGCGCTGTCGTGGTATAAGCGGCGCTCCATTTCAGGAAAATTATATGTCATTTGAAAACGGTTCCATCAGTTGTCGCTTTTTCCAGGTCCCGCACAAGCTGCCGAAAGATATTGTCGAGCGGTTTGCGCAACGCGCTGCCCCGCCAATCAAAAGCATGGGCGAAGCCCCGGTCCAGGGCTGGGTCGGCGGCCGGCACCTGCTCGATGTGCCGATTACGGAAGAGAATGCCTTCTACGGCGGCTATCTGCGGCTCGTCCTGGTCAAGGCCGAACGCAAAGTCCCGACGTCGCTCGTGCGGGCGGAGTGCATGCTGGAAGAGTTCGCCCACATGCGCGCCGAACGGAAGCCATTTGTCGACCGGAAAACGCGCAGTGACATCCGCAAACAGGTCTTGGCCCGGCTGTTGCCGACCATGCCGCCGACTCTCAAGGGGATTCCCTTCGTGTACGACGAACGGGCCGGGGTGCTCTCCGCCGGCGCAACTTCCGAGAACCAGACCGATGCGTTTCGCCTGAACTTCCGCAATGCCGCCGGCTGCGACCCGATCCCGCTCACGGCCGTGACGGCAGCGGTGGCGCTGGGCACCAGCGTGAGCAACTGGGGGAAAACGAGTTTCTCGCCGGAAGTCCCGGACTCCGCGATGGATGAGACTCCGGGTCTCGATTTTCTCACGTGGCTCTGGTTTGCCTCGGAAGCGCGGGGCGGATTATTCAACACCAAACAGGGCCGGATCGCGGTGGCGCTGGAAGGGCCGCTCCTGTTCACACGCACAGGCGAAGGCGCGCACGAAATGGCGTTGCGCCATGGCTTGCCGACCATCAGTGCTGAAGCAAAAACGGCGTTGCTCAGCGGTAAGAAACTCGAACGCGCCAAGCTCCTGCTCGGCTTTGGCTCCGAGGAAAATTGGTCGTGCGCTTTCGACACCGATGCCTTCGTTTTTCGCAGCTTGAAACTGCCGGAATCGAAGGAAATCCTCGACGCTGCCTCCACCTTCCAAGATCGCATCCAGAAGCTGGGTCAATTCCGCGAACTGCTGCTGGAGTTGTTTGCCCAATTCGCTGCGGAGCGTGGCGATCCACGGCGCTGGGCGGCAACGCAAAAAGAAATCCACCGCTGGGTCACCGACCGCACGTCGAAGCGGTAGATGGCCGGCCCGCCAACCCGCCTTGAAGTTGGCCCGTAATCGCGGGGCGCTTGCAAAACTTCGCGGACGCGACGAAGCGCGTCCCTCCGTTGTGAAAAAAACCCGTTTCCTGGATTTTTCGGAGGGCCATCTCGCGACGGCGGGATCGTGGCCGTCTTTCATGCGAGTTTTGCAAGCGCCTCGCGTTTTAATCGATTTAAATCTTGACGCGTTCCGGTCAGCATTTAGAGTTGGAGTGAGGTCGCCCATGTCCGGCTGTCAGCAAGAGCAGCCGGAACCCTAACGTATTGAGCTGAGACTAATAAAATGAATTGTCATAATTCCGGAACTGGTTTTACCACCCATCAATCCGCGGTCCAACGGACCGTCCGGTCACTCCTGAGCGGCAGCGTTTTTTTCCTGGCGGTCGCAGGGTTTCTGGCGAGTGTCTCGTCGGCACCGGCCCAGGTTACCACCACCTACTACTGGGCCAATTTCGTGGGTCAACCGGGCGGCGCGGGGACCGTCAATGGCACGGGTAGTGCGGCGCGGGTTGACTATCCCTATGGGGTGACGGTGGATCGGGCGGGCAACGTGTACGTGGCGGAACCCAACAGCTCCCTGATTCGGCAAGTGACGCCGGCGGGAGTGGTGACGACCGTGGCGGGCAGCGCGGGTCTTTCGGGCAGTGCCGATGGCACGAACGGTGCGGCCCGGTTCAGTGGTCCATTCGGGATGGCGGTGGATACCAACGGCAATGTCTATGTAGCGGACTGCTACAACAAAAGCATTCGGAAGCTGACTCCGGTGGGGACGAATTGGGTGGTGACGACGGTGGCTGGCAACGGGGTGGTCGGCAACACGGATGGCACCAACGGGACGGTCCGGTTCAATTTTCCACAAGGTGTGGCAGTGGACAGCGGGGGGAACGTGTTCGTGGCGGACACCCGCAACCACTCCATTCGGATGCTGACGCCGGTGGGGACGAATTGGGTGGCCACGACACTGGCGGGCAGTGCCACAAATGGCGCGGGCTATGCCGATGGCACGAACAGCGCAGCGTTGTTCAACAATCCAAACGATGTGGCGGTGGATAGTACTGGCAACTTGTTTGTGGCGGACTGGGGCAACCACTCCATTCGGAAACTGACGCCGGTGGGCACGAATTGGGTGGTGACCACAGTGGCCGGCAACGGGGTGGGCGGCTATGTGGATGGCACAAACAGTGCGGCGCGGTTGAGAAATCCGGGCAGCCTGGCGGTCGACACGAACAATAACGTGTTCGTTGCGGATACCTACAACAACGCAATTCGGAAGCTGACGCCGGTGGGCACGAATTGGGTGGTGACGACGGTGGCCGGCACCGGGTCCACCGGCAGCGCCGATGGCACGAACAGTGCCGCGCGGTTTTACATCCCGTACAGCCTGGCGGTGGACAGCGCGGGCAAGATATTTGTCGCGGACACCTATAACTCCACGGTCCGGCAGGTGACGCCGGTGGGCGCGAATTGGGTGGTGACCACGCTGGTGGGCATGGCGAAGAGTACGGGCAAGGGCGATGGCCTGGGCAATGCCGCACGGTTCAACTCGCCGCAAGGCGTGGCGCTGGACACCTCCAATAATTTGTACGTGGCGGACACCTCTAACCATCTGCTTCGCCAGGTGACGACGGGCGGAGTGGTCATGACGCTGGCCGGCAATGGGAGCTCCGGCAGCGCCGATGGCACGAACAGCGCGGCGCGGTTTTCCAATCCATACGGTGTCGCAGTGGACAGCACTGGCAGCGTGATGGTGGTGGATACCGGCAACCACACGATCCGGAAAGCGACGCGGGTGGGTACGAATTGGGTGGTGACAACCCTGGCCGGGAGTGCGGGGAACTCGGGGAACACAGATGGCACGAACAGCGCCGCCCGGTTTAATGGTCCATTTGGCGTGGCGGTGGATGGCAACGGCACTATTTTTGTGGCGGACACCTACAACCATACGATTCGGCAGGTAACGTCGGCCGGCACGAATTGGGTGGTGACAACCTTGGCGGGTAGTGCGGGCCACCCAGGTAATTCCGATGGCACGAATAGCGCGGCTCGCTTTCAGTATCCCGCCGGCGTGGCGGTGGATGCCAACGGCAAAATCTATGTGGCCGATTACGAAAATAATACTGTTCGACAACTAACGCCGGTGGGCACGAATTGGGTGGTGATGACTTTGGCCGGTAGTGCGGGAAACTCGGGCAGCACGGATGGCACGAATAACACGGCCCGATTCAATTATCCACAAGGCGTGACCGTGGCTGCCGATGGCACCGTGTTCGTGTCGGATACCAGCAACCATACGATTCGCAAACTGACGCCAACCGGTACGAATTGGGTGGTCACGACGATCGGTGGAACGGCCAGCGTGATGGGAGGGGCGGATGGAACCGGCAGTGCCGCCCTCTTTGCCGATCCCTATGGCATCGTGGCGGACAGCGCCGGGATTCTTTACGTCGCCGATAGTGGGAATAACCGCATTACCCGTGGCACGCCCAGTGGCCAACCGCTAACCGCGATCATTAGTGTGCAGGCCAGTCCGGCGGACGGCGGCAGTGCCAGCGGAAGTGGGTTGTACACCGCCGGCACCAACCTGCAGATTGCCGCGACGGCGAACGATGGGTGGACATTCACCGGCTGGGACGATGGCAACACCAACACGGCGCGGGTGGTCTCCGTGCCACTGACCAACCTCACGTTCACGGCGAGCTTCGTGCGGGAGCAGGCCACCGTGAGTGTGCAGGCGGATCCGGCCAACGGCGGCAGTGTCAGCGGCGGCGGCACAGCCTTTGTCGGCACCAATCTTCAGATTTCGGAGACGGTGAATAGCGGCTGGAGCTTCACCGGCTGGAGCGATGGCGACACCAATATCACCCGCTTGGTTCCCGTGCCCCTGACCAATATCACCTACACGGCGCTCTATGTGCCGGTGGCGACGATTGGTGTCTTTGCCAATCCCGCCAACGGTGGGACGGTCAGTGGCGGCGGTCCGCAGGTCGTTGGCGCCAGTGTGCAGATTATCGCGACGGCGAACAGCGGCTGGCGCTTCACCAGTTGGAGCGATGGCAATACGAATGCCACACGAATGATTAGTGTCCCGGCGGGTGGCGGAACGTATACGGCGAATTTTCAGCGCCAGACCGTTTCCGTCACGGTCCAAGCCAATCCGAGCAATGGTGGCACGGTCAGTGGGAGTGGGACTTACACAGTCGGCACCAATGTCCAGATTTCAGCGGTGGCGAAGAGCGGCTGGAGCTTCACCGGCTGGAGTGATGGCGGGGCCAATGCCCTGCGCACAATCAGCGTTCCAGTGGGCGGGGCCACCTACACGGCCAACTTCGCGATCGTGTTTTCCGGTGGAGCCCCGGTCTTCCTGACCCCGCCGGTCATCACGAATGCGCTCTTGGTCATCGGCAAACAATTTGTGGTTGTGGCGGGGGAGACGAATGGGTTCACAGTCAGCGCCGCCGACCCGGTCGATAACAACCGGCTGCGGTACCAATGGCGCTTTGGTGATGGGGCGACCAGTGCTTGGTCGGCCGCTGCCGGGGTGATGCATATTTACGCCACGAACAACTGTGGGTCGTACACGGCCAGCGTGACGGTCAGCAATGACCAGTCGGCAATCAGCAGCAATCTGACGGTGAGCGCGGCGTGCCAATTGACGCTGACGAAGTTGCAAGTCGGCCTGAGTTTTATCAAGACCAACCTCGACAAATGTGCGGTGACTGGCAAGTTGGTTCTGCCCGGTATTACGAATGTCAACCAACTGACTGGGGTGGTGGTGGTTGTGGACGTGGGCAACGCGCAAGCGCCGTTTGCGCTGGACGGGAAAGGGCGGGGCGCGAGCGGGTTGGGGACGTGTCGGCTGGCGTACACGAAGGCGACCAAAACAAAACAGGGGTATTGGACAGCGACCCTTGCCCTGAGCAAAGGCTCGTGGCAAGGTCAGTGGGCCCAGTACGGCTTGGACAATGCGACGCATAAGAGTCCGGGGGTCAGCGTAACCGTGCCGGTGGTGGTGGTGATTGGTGCGGAAGCGTTTGCGGCGGAGCGGACCCTGCATTACACGGCAACCGTCCACAAGACCGGCACGGCGAAGTAGCGGGACGAAGGGCAACACCTGAAAGTAGATTCTGCTGAAAAACCCCGACTCCCCATCGACGCAGCCTGAAGGCTGGACACCCACACGGAATCTCGAAGAAACCGAGCGTTCGTTGTTCACGCTTTAGCGGGTCCGCAGGGTTTTTCAGCAGAATCGAATGTTGAACATTCAACTTTGAATGCCCCTCGCCTTTTGCCGGTGGTTTTTTCTTGCCATTCGTTATTCTGACTGGCACGCTGACGTTCGAGTGGCGCGGAAAAAACTCAAGCACGAGTGGAGACGAGGATTATGAAAGCACAACATGGCGAAGCTCTGGCAACTACCCACCAATCACCCGCCCGGCGTAGTCACCCGCCGCTCTTTCACAGCCGCACTTGGCTCATGCTGGCGGCCGGATTGCTTTTCCTGGCCGGGGCGGTGCACGCCCAATACAATTACACGACCAATAACGGCGCCATCACGATTACCGGCTACACCGGTCCCGGCGGCGTGCTGGCAATCACCAATGTGATCAATGGTTTGCCGGTCACCTCGATTGGGGACTATGCATTCGAAGGGAATCGGAGTCTGACCAACGTCACGATCCCCGGCAGCATCCTCAATATCGGGTATCAGGCCTTTGAAGAATGTTATGGCCTGAGCAACGTGATAATGTCCGCGGGTGTCTCCAATCTCAGCCAGTACGCGTTTCATGATTGCGGCAATCTGGTCAGTCTGACGATTCCAAATACCGTCGTTAGTATCGGGTATGGCGCTTTCGCCTATACCGCCTTGACCAATGTGACGATTCCCGCCAGCACCACCTTGATCGACATCTGGGTCTTCGGGGGTTGTCAAAGCCTCACCACGATCACGGTGGAGACAAACAATCCCGCCTATAGCAGTCTGGCGGGGGTTCTGTTTGACAAAAATCAGACCACACTCGTCCAATATCCGGTCGGCAAGGTCGGGAACTACACAGTCCCTGGCAGTGTCACCAATATCGGAAATTCGGCCTTTGAAAACTGTTATGACCTGAGCAATGTGACGATTTCCGCCGGCGTCTCCAATATCAGCCAGTACGCATTTTCGTCTTGCAATAACTTGGCCAGCGTCTCGATCCCCAATACCGTCGTCAGCATCGGCAATGGAGCATTCGAAGATACCGGTCTGACCAATGTGACGATTCCTGCCAGCACCACCTTTATCGACAACTGGGCATTCGGCGATTGTTACAACCTGACCAACATCATGGTGGATCCCAGCAATCCCGCCTATTGCAGCCGGGATGGCGTCTTGTTTGACAAAAATCAAATCTCGCTCCTCCAATATCCGACCGGCAAGGTCGGCAGCTACACCATCCCCAGCACCGTCACGAACATCAGCAACTCGGCATTCCAAGACTGCTCCGGCCTGAGCAATGTGACGATTTCCGCGAACGTTGTCACAATTGGAAACAGCGCGTTTCAGTCCTGCCGAAGCCTGACGAATGTTTTCATCCCCGCCAGCGTCACCAGCATCGGCAGCTATGCGTTCAACTATCTTGTGAATGTAACTGCATTCACAGTGGATTCAATTAATCTCGCCTATAGCAGTTTGGAGGGCGTCTTGTTTGATAAGAATCAACGAACACTGATTCAATTTCCGACCGGCAAAGCCGGCAGCTACACGATCCCCAACAGTGTCACCAACATCAGCTACCAAGCGTTCGTGAATTGCGCCAACCTGACCAACATTACAATCCCCGCCAGCGTCACTACCATTGGCAGCTATGCTTTCGATGAATGCTATAACCTGGCCAGCGTTAACATTCTTGCGAACACCACCAGCATCCCGGATGGCACATTCCAGTATTGCTATCAACTGGCCAATGTCACGATCCCGGCCAGCGTCACCAGCCTTGGCCAAAATGCGTTCTATGATTGCACCCACCTGCGTGGCGTCTATTTTTTGGGCGCCACTGCGCCAGCGCGCATTGGCCAGTCTATATATTATTACGATAACATCCTGACCAACTATTACCTGGCGGGAGCGACGGGTTTTGGCACCACGCTTGGCGGTCGCCCCACCGCCGTCTGGGATGGCGCACCCGATGCGATCCTCACGGTCCTGGCCAATCCAACCAATGGCGGAACTGTCAGCGGGAGCGGCAGCTATCTGATCGGCACCAACGTGCAAATTACCGCGACGCCGACCAACGGCTGGTATTTTACCGGCTGGAGTAATAGTCATACGGATGATCCCGACACCGTGACCGTGGCGTCCGGTGTGGAAACCGACATCGCCAATTTTGCGGCCTGTGACTATGGGTTAGCGATGGCGAGCACGAACGTCGATATGGGCGCCGGCAGTGGCAGCGTGGCGATCACGGCCGAGAATGGTTGCGCGTGGACCGCGACCAACAATGTCAATTGGCTCACGATTACCAGCAGCCGCAGTGGGTCCGGCAATGGGACCGTCAGCTACACGGTTGCCGACAACACATCCAACTGCACCAGCCGAGTGGGAGCTTTGATTATCGGTGGCCAGACCTTTACTGTCACGCAAGCCGCCGGGCTCGGTAGTTTTTCCGTGTCGGCGACCAGCACGAATAGTGGCGCGGGCGCTGGCACTGGCCATTTGACGATCACGGCGGGAGTCGGTTGCACTTGGACGACGACCAACAATGCCAGTTGGCTGACGATCACGGGGGGCGCCAGCGGGTCCGGCAACGGGACCATCAGTTACTCGATTGCCGCCAACACGGCGAACTGCACCAATCGGGTCGGGACCCTCACCATTGGTGGGCCGAGCATCGGCAGCCAGACTTTAACCGTGACGCAAGCCAGTGGGAACGGCAGTTTCGCCGTGGCCACAACCAGCACGAATGTCGCCGCCAGCGCCGGCAGTGGCAGTGTGACGGTCACGGCGGGGATCGGTTGCACTTGGACGGTCACCAACAATGTCAGTTGGCTGACGATTACCGGTGGTGCCAGTGGGTCCGGCAATGGGACGGTCAGTTACGCGTTTGCCGCCAACACGGCGAACTGCACCAATCGGGTCGGGACTCTCACCATTGGCACGCAGCCGTTTACCGTGCGGCAGGCCGCCGGGACCGGCAGCTACGCCCTGATGGGCACCAGCACAAACGTCGCCGCGAGCGCCGGCAGTGGCAGTGTGTATCTAACGGCGGGGAACGGTTGTGCGTGGACGGCGAACAGTGATTCCGGCTGGCTCCATGCCGGCAGCGGGATCGGGAGCGGGCCGGTGAGCTTCACCGTGGATGCGAATCCGGCGGGCACGCCGCGGAGCGGGACCCTCACGGTGCAAGGACAATTTTTTACAGTCTCTCAGGCAGCCGCAACAGCAACGATCACAGTGCAAGCCAGTCCGGCCAACGCCGGCACTGTGACCGGCGGCGGGACCTATCTGGTCGGCACCAATGTGCAGATCGCCGCGAGCGCCAACCAGTACTGGCGCTTTACCGGTTGGGCCGACAGCAATACCAACCTCCCGCGCACGATCGTGATCCCTCTCGGCGGCGCCACCTATACGGCAAACTTCGCGAGCGTGTTTACGGGGGCCGCCCCGGTCATCGTTGCGGCGCCGGTGATCACGAATGCCTTGTTGGTCCTTAGCAACCAATTTGTGGTGGCGGTTGGGGAGACGAATGTTTTCACAGTCGGCGCCATGGACCCGGTCGACGAAAGTCTGCTGCGGTATCGGTGGAACTTCGGCGACGGACAGACCAGTGCCTGGTCGGCTGTCGCGGTGGCAACGCACGTGTATGGTGCCAACTGCGGGCCGTATACCGCGAGCGTGACCGTCAGCAACGCGCAGGTGGCGATCAGCAGCAATCTCAACGTGAGCGCGGCGTGCCTGTTGCCGATCACGAAACTGCAACTGGGGGTGAGCTTCAGCAAGGCCAATGCTGACAGTGGCACGCTCAACGTCACACTGGCCCTGCCCGGCATCACGAATTTGACCCAACTCACCGGCGCCACAGTGCTGGTGGACATCGGCAATGCGCAAATTCCTTTCACGCTCGATACTAAAGGCCGCAGCGTGAGTGCGGTCGGGACCTGGCGGCTGGTTTACACAAAGCCGACCAAGACCAAGGCGGGTTACTGGGCGGCGACCATAGCTCTGAGCAAAGGCTCATGGCAAGGTCAGTGGGCCCACTCCGGCCTGGACAACGCGACGCACAAGAGTCCGGGGGTCAGCGTGACCGTGCCGGTGGCGGTGGTGATTGGTGCGGAAGCGTTTGCGGCGGAGCCGCAGTTGCATTATATCGCAACGTTGAACAAAACCGGCGCGGCGAAATAATGGCTGAACCGGTAATCGACCGGTTTATTTCTTGACGCGGGATGGGCGTGAACTAATATCGGCGCTGGTCGTCCGGGCGCGAAGACCATCTTTAATCGGATTGTCACATACCAAGAATGGGAATGAATCAGATGAAAACCAAACACAACAATTGTGCAATTCTAACCACCGCTTTCCAAGCGACTGCCCGGTGGACGGCTCCGTCACTCCGTCGCGGTGTGGCAGCCTGGGCGCTGATCGTGGGGCTGTTGGCAAGCAGCGCCGGCACGCAGGCCCAAACGTATACGATCCTGCACGCCTTTAGTGGGCCGACAACGGACGGAGCAGACGGGGGCTCCCTGCTGATCACCAACTCGATCATCTATGGCGTGAGCCAATTCGGCGGGAACAACAATGCCGGCACTGTCTACAAAATTGGCACGGACGGCACCGGCTACACGATTCTGCATCATTTTACGGGCGGCAGTCCGTTTGATAGTGTTTATTATCATGCGGGCACCATCCCGAACGGCTTGCAACTGATCGGTTCGACCCTCTACGGTTTGACCATGTACGGCGGGAGTAGCAGCAACGGCACGCTGTACTCAATCGGGACAGATGGGAGCGGGTACCAAGTCCTGCATAACTTTGGCGGGACGCTGGCCGACGGTGCCAATCCGATCGGCTTGCAGCTCAGCGGCACAACCCTCTACGGCTTGACCATGGCCGGCATCGGCAGCACGAGCGGCACAATTTTCAAATTCAACACGGCCGGGAGTGTCTACCAAATCCTACACACCTTCGGCAGCATCGAGAATGATGGGTATGGCGTGGGAACTTTTGTCGTCAGCGGATCGACCATCTACGGCGCAACCCCGGAGGGTGGGTTTAATGGCCAGCCATTCGTCTATCCGACCAATCTCGGGAGTGGCACGCTGTACTCACTCGGAACCGATGGGAGCAACTATCAGATCCTCCACAATTTTGGCAGTGTCACGGGGGATGGCACCATGCCGATTGCATTCGAGCTCAACGGGTCGACCCTCACTGGCGTGACCCCCTACGGCGGAAGCCATCAAGCGGGGACCGTCTACAAAATTAGCACTTCGGGAAGTGGCTACCAGATCCTCTACAATTTCGGGGCCACCGCCACGGATGGCATTATGCCCTCGTACCTGCTGCCAATCGCCGGATCCACTTTCTACGGCTCGTGCGCTTCGGGGGGCGTGAATAATGCCGGTATCTTGTTCAAAATCAATCAGGATGGGGGCAGCTATGCTATTTTGCACAGCTTTACCGAGCCCGCACCGGTGGATCCGGGCCTGGTCGACCTCAGCGGTTCCACACTCTATGGATCCACTGAGTTCGGCGGGACCAGCCGCAGCGGTTCCGTATTCTCGGTTGGAACGGATGGGAGCAACTATCAGGTCCTGCATAATTTCCCGGCTGGTGCTGGCGACGGATTTACCACCATTGATTGGGTCCGCCTGATCGGCTCCACCCTCTATGGGCTGACGACGACGGGTAACGTCAATTCCGGCGTCATCTTCAAATTGGCAGTTTCCGGCGGCGGCACGTCCACCAAGATCATTGGCTTGAGTGGCAATCTGGCTTTTGGGAATGTTACCAACGGCACGACGGCGACCGCCACGCTCACCCTCAACAATACCGGCAACACGACGTTGACGGTCACCAGCATCAGCTATCCCACCGGGTTCAGCGGGGCCTGGAGCGGCACCATTCCCGCCGGCAGCTCCCACGATGTGACAGTGACATTCGCACCGGTCGCGGTCGTCAGTTACAGCGGCACGGTGACCGTGGCCAGCGACGCGACCAGCGGGACTGGCACCCTCGCTGCTTCCGGTGCAGGAGTCGCTCCCGTGGTCGCAACCAAGATCATTGGGTTCACCGGCAGTTTGGCTTTCGGCAACGCGACAACGGGGAGCACTACCACCGCCACATTGACAATCCATAATACCGGCAACACAACGTTGACGGTCACCAGCATCAGCTATCCCACCGGGTTCAGCGGGGCCTGGAGCGGCACCATTCCCGCCGGCAGCTCCCACGATGTGACAGTGACATTCGCACCGGTCGCGGTCGTCAGTTACAGC
>Ga0209083_1000409_pt1 | contig 64651 bp, 49 predicted proteins | sample AM7aDNAmetaG_FD_184132 | JGI IMG/M metagenome (GOLD analysis project Ga0209083, IMG submission 184132) | Freshwater microbial communities from Finland to study Microbial Dark Matter (Phase II) - AM7a DNA metaG (SPAdes) (version 3) | ecosystem: Environmental > Aquatic > Freshwater > Lake ... | reverse complement strand
ACGAATTCTCTTCTAACTTGAGTCTCGTTATAATGCCCGGATTTATAGGACTCAAGGTTACTCTCGAATCTTTTCACAAGGTCCACGATCTCTTTGGGTGCCGCCAATTGCCTATCCTCCGAGTAGTGATATTTCTTCAGATCCAAAAGGTTTGTGGGAAGGTCCTGGGGAGTTAGGATTTTTACCCAGCCTGAGCCCATCTTTTTCTGTTTCTTGGTAGTCATACCACAATCTCCAGATTGATTTTACCATTGTATAGGGAAATATTTTTTCTAAAAATCTTTGAAATTGTGAAGCAAAAAAAAACACCTGAGGCATTTTGTTTGGCTGCGTTTAGAGTCTCTATTTCACATCAGCGACATGGTTAAGTATTCATTTTGAGAACCTCTATGAAATGACAATCATAGGAGGATAGACCTTGAAATACTTATTATTATTGATGCTTCTGATGGCTGTTGTGGGTACGGGCATCGGAGTTATGGATTGTCCCCCTGGAAAAATATATTATTCTATTTCTGTGCCAGAGGGCTGGACCGTCGTTGGCATGGGATGCTGCGGGATAGCCGCATCAGATTCTACTAACCCAGCAAGAGGAATAATTGCCCTGAACAATTTACATCAAGGCATCTTCATGCTACCGGCACATACCACTCCTGAGACCTACTTGGAGAACTATATGCCACAGGATCTCAGTCTGGGAGATAGTAAGGTAACAGACATGAGAATTATCGGGTACGAAGATAATCAGGATTTAGCAAATGCACTTACTTCATATGCAGGCTCTTTAGCTTCAGGAAAGTCAATGCGCTGTTCGTTTGCAGTTAATGGTATCCCCGCAGAAGGATCCTTCACTATTGTAACAACCGATTTAATGGGTTACAGTTCAACAGTTAACTTTCTCGGAGGGGTCTATGCTCCAGAGGATCAATTCGATGAGGAAGCGCCAATGCTTATTGATGCATTTAAATCGATACAATTGATCCCTAGTTATAGAAATATCTGCACCCCATCAGAAACGTGTTTATCGTGGCAGTATTCCTGCAAAGATAAATGCTGCTCTGAACCATGCAACGAATATGGTAACTGTGATTAAAAAAAATGTATTTAAAAAAGAAAGATGTTGCACCGAATTTCTGAACCTTCTATCTGTGGCCGCAGGATTGGGTCTGGGTCTGCATATCGCATTCTCCTACCTCCCGTCGCTATTAGCCAGTATCCAAAGGATACGATCACTGGGAGATTGTGACGGGCCTGTCATTTCCAGAATTGCCACCAGCCTTTTTATTGGCCTCTTCCTGGCTTGGTGGTAGGGCAAATTGGCTGATGCTTTGGGTGAGTTGGGCTACATGGCCACGAAGTGAGCCAATATTCATGGTCTCCAGCCCCCTATCTATCATGAACTCCTTCCTCGATCCCCATCTCCTCTTCAGTTAGGCAGTAAAGCTCGTAGACCAGGAAGTCTTTATGCCGGTCTGGGGATTCTATGTGGTCTCCTCCCTAAATCACTCCATAGATGACAAATTTATTCATTCAGACGGAAAGATTTATCGTTTGTAGGGAGGTCTTTATGACCAATGGATAAGTTGCCCGCACTATTTCGGTTGATACTGATATTTTTCTTTCTTGTCTTGCAGCCAGCTAGTGCGCAGGATGCTGATACTTCAGCTCCCAATATTCTCAGTTTTGACTTCGGCCCGAAAGCAATCAACACAGCTACATCTTCTCAGGAAATCACATTTACAGTACATTTGACTGATGATCTTAGTGGTGTTTGGCACGGAGGTTTATTCGGAGGGGGGACACCGTGTCAAGCGCAATTTGTTAGCCCTTCTGGAAACCAACAAGCTACGGTCACCTTCGATTCCCGAAGCAATCTCATTTCTGGTAATGAACTAGATGGCGTTTACAGTAACAAGATGACTCTTCCTAGATATAGCGAACAAGGTACTTGGAAACTTAGTTCTATTTTGCTCGTAGATGATGTGAACAACCAAAAAAGGCTTTCAAGAGCAGATGCAATTGCTTTAGGGTTTCCTACAGAATTTCAGGTAGGATCTGCTGGCGATACTACTCCTCCTAATATTCTCAGTTTTGACTTCGGCCCGAAAGTAATCAGCACAGCTACATCTTCTCAGGAAATCACATTTACAGTACATTTGACTGATGATCTTAGTGGTGTTTGGCATGGAGGTTTATTCGGAGGAGGGACACCGTGTCAAGCGCAATTTGTTAGCCCTTCTGGAAACCAACAAGCTACGGTCACCTTCAAATCCCGAAGCAATCTCATTTCTGGTAATGAACTAGATGGCGTTTACAGTAACAAGATGACTCTTCCTAGATATAGCGAACAAGGTACTTGGAAACTTAGTTCTATTTTGCTCGTGGATGATGTGAACAACCAAAAAGGGTTTTCAAGAGCAGATGCAATTGCTTTAGGGTTTCCTACAGAATTTCAGGTAGGATCTGCTGGCGATACTACTCCTCCTAATATTCTCAGTTTTGACTTCGGCTCGAAAGCAATCAACACAGCTGCATCTTCTCAGGAAATCACATTTACAGTACATTTGACTGATGATCTTAGTGGTGTTTGGCATGGAGGTTTATTCGGAGGGGGGACACCGTGTCAAGCGCAATTTGTTAGCCCTTCTGGAAACCAACAAGCTACGGTCACCTTCGATTCCCCAAACAAACTCATTTCTGGTAATGAATTAGATGGCGTTTACAGTAACAAGATGACTCTTCCTAGATATAGCGAACAAGGTACTTGGAAGCTTGGGTATATATTGCTCATAGATGATGTGGGTAACCAGAAACAGCTTTCAAGAGCCGATGCAGTTGCTCTGGGCTTCCCAACAGAATTCCGGAATAGCCCAATTAGCGGCGGTCTTTCCATTTCTGGAATGAAATTAAGCGACGTGAATAGCAATGGCATAAAAGATGCTGGCGAGTCCGGAGTTCCGGACTGGACTATCGAATTATTGCAGGGTGGCAATACTATTGAAACCACTGCTACGGGTAACGATGGCTCTTACTCCTTCAACTACCTTGGTGCTGGAACCTACACAGTACGTGAGGTTCCTCAGGTGGGCTGGACTCAGACCTATCCGACAGGGAATGTGCATACTGTTGCACTTAGCGATAAGATTTCTGCGGGTAATGACTTCGGGAATCACCAATTGGTTAATTCAGATGTTACGCCGCCAAACCTGATCAGCTTTGACTTTGATCCAAAGACAATCAATACTGCAACGTCATCTCAGCAGATTTCATTTACAGCACACATAACCGATGATCTAAGCGGTTTAAGTTGCCGGGAAATAAGTGACAATGTCTTCATGTGTGGAGGTGGTCACGCCTCTTTCCGCAGCCCTTCAGGGCAACAAAATGCCCAGGTTAGCTTCTCTCCACAAGATCGAGTTTCAGGCAATGACCTGGATGGCGTTTATTCCAGTAAATTGACCCTGCCTAAGTACAGCGAACAAGGTAAGTGGACCCTTGAGCATTTCTCCATTCAGGATAGTGTTGGCAATAGCAGAGAACTTTCCAGAGGAGAAATGGCCTCCCTGGGATTCCCCACTGATTTTCGGGTGGAGTCGCAAGGAGATACAAGCCCGCCAAACCTGGTCAGCTTTGACTTTGATCCAAAAACAATCAATACAGCAACATCATCTCAGCAGATTTCATTTACAGCACACATAACCGATGATCTGAGCGGTTTAAGTTGCCGGGAAATAAGTGACAGTGTCTTCATGTGTGGAGGTGGTCACGCCTCTTTCCGCAGCCCTTCAGGGCAACAAAATGCCGGGGTTCGCTTCTCTCCACAAGATCGAGTTTCAGGCAATGACCTGGATGGCGTTTATTCCGGTAAATTGACCCTGCCTAAGTACAGCGAACAAGGTACGTGGACCCTTGAGCATTTCTCCATTCAGGATAGTGTTGGCAATAGCAGAGAACTTTCCAGAGGAGAAATGGCCTCCCTGGGATTCACCACCGATTTTCGAGTGGAGTCGCAAGGAGATACAAGCCCGCCAAACCTGGTCAGCTTTGACTTTGATCCAAAAACAATCAATACAGCAACATCATCTCAGCAGATTTCATTTACAGCACACATAACCGATGATCTGAGCGGTTTAAGTTGCCGGGAAATAAGTGACAATGTCTTCATGTGTGGAGGTGGTCACGCCTCTTTCCGCAGCCCTTCAGGGCAACAAAATGCCGGGGTTCGCTTCTCTTCACAAGATCTTGTTTCAGGCAATGACCTGGATGGCGTTTATTCCAGTAAATTGACCCTGCCTAAGTACAGCGAACAAGGTACGTGGACCCTTGAGCATTTCTCCATTCAGGATAGTGTTGGCAATAGCAGAGAACTTTCCAGCGATGAGATGGCAGCACTCGGATTTCCGACTGAGTTCATCAATGGCCAGGAAACTGAACCTTTAGCTCCAAAGGCGAGTTTAACAAAATCTGCATCTTCAAGTGTTGTCTCACCCGGTGGCACTCTAACTTACACCATAACTTACGCCAACCTGGAAGATACTGCCCTCCAAGAAGTCGTGATAGCCGAGAGCTATCCATCAGGTGCAACTTTTCTCTCCGCCTCGCCCGCGCCCGACAGTGGCACGGATAACCGCTGGACGATAGGCACCTTGCCTGGGCATGCTTCGGGAACCATAACCATCGAGGTAAAGGCACCGGAAGAGACCAAAATCAAATTCGATATGGTGCAATCTGCCAAGGGGGTGGGCTTTGTCAGCACCTACAGGAACTTAAACACCGGTCGTGAGCCTCAAACCTTCACGAATCAGGTGAGCATGACGGCTCGCGGGCTTACAGGCGTGACTGCGGTAAGCAAAGTCACAATTAGCGGCGAGGAAGGCACAAAGCTCGCCCTGCGGGAGAGTGGCAGCGGCACCTATGCCCGAGAGGAACAACTGCAATATCTCCGTGAGAACAGGTCTATTAAAGATGTCAGTAACCTCTCTGTCAGTTACCAAGCTGCAAACTTTCAGCTTCCCGGTAACAGGTCCATAGGTCATAATTCAAAATGGACTGAAATAGAGAAAGCCAAGAACTACATAACATCGGAATCTGTAGAAGAGTCTTACCGCTATGCTTCAAAGATTAACAGAGAGAGCCTAATAGCACTTGACAGAAATGGCACGAGGATGGCCGTGGACTCGCAGTTCGAGGGCATGCGTCACGCCGGATACCTCGAAGCCTCAAAGCCTGACGCCAAAGGACATATCTCACCACTGAAGGAGCTGAGTTCGGATTACACAGGGAGCTTCAGGGTGAAAGAGAAACTAGGCACGACCTTCAGCAATAGGTCCAATGCCATAACCACGGTAAAGCATTACGACCAGCCACACGTGACGATTTATCAGAGAAGCGAGCCCGACAATACGAACGAAAACAACCTGAACTACACCATAAGCATATTGAACGACGGAAATCGTTCTCTTGGACCCATTTATCTCATGGATCTCTTCCCAGCAGGGACCAGATTCTTTGATGCTTCGACCCGGCCTTCCGAGGAGCTGCTCCCAGAATCGGAACATGCCAACTGGACCTTCACCTATCTGCCCATGGGTCAGGCCGTAACCGTATACCTCAGATTAATGAGGTACGTCGTCCTAGAAGTCCCTGTTAATCGGGTCTATGTCAATGCAGGATATGATGGCAATTGGATAAAAATAAATGATTCCACAGTCTCGAACTTCAATTGGCTAAGCAGCATGCCGCAGGGCGAGCGCCAAAATACAAATCCAGGGGGCTGGAATCCACCTGATTGGGGATTCGATCAAACAGAGGATATCTGCGAATCATGCACATATTCTCCACCCGCTGACTGAGATATGAAGGCATTGAGCATTTAGGATACCAGGGGCTCTAGTCCCTGGCCCCGTCCAGCCGTGCATCAACCATTCTAAAGCTTGTAGACCAGGGCGTCTATCGGTCGGTGGCCTCTATGCCCACGAACGGCTTTTTGGTATCCAGTAAGAAGTTACGCTGGCCGCCAATACGGAAAGAGTAATCTTGGGGTCATCCTAAGTCCCGAAAGCCAAGATACCAGTAATAAGCTCTAAGTTGCTTGCTGCGCGGGCGTGCTGCCACCGTTTACTGATGCAAAATTATATGAAATAGGTAGAGACAAGTTCAAAAAGAGCTTCGGCATTCAAACAACGCATCCCACTGCAAGGTGTTAAATATTCATCTAAAATTAAAAAATAAAAATATCTTGTTAAAAATCACAGTTTCCGGTGACAGAACCACCAGTCTTCACAGACGATGTCCCCGCCCGTCTTCCTGGTGGCTGCGGTCTTCTCGTCTGCGGGAGGCGGGATGATGACCTGATCGCCGATAATCTCATTATTAGGCCAGTTGGCAGGGGTCGCCACCTTATTTTTGTCCCCAACCTGCAAAGCCTTCAGGGCCCTCAGGATCTCATCCATGTTCCTGCCTACTTCCTGGGGATAGAAGAGGATCAACCGGACGGTGGCCTCAGGGTCGATGACAAAGACCGCTCTTACGGTATTGGTGCCTTTGCCGGGATGGATCATGCCCATCCTTGCCGCAATCTTTCCCTGGTCATCGGCGATTATGGGGAACTTGATCTCTACCTTCAGGTTCTCCTTGATCCACTGGGTCCATTTCATATGAGAGAAGACCTGGTCGATGGATAGGCCTATTAGCTCACAGTTCAGCTTGCCAAATTCCTTTCGCCTCTTCTCAAAGGCTACGAACTCCGTGGTGCAGACGGGCGTGAAGTCTGCAGGATGGCTGAAGAGTACGAACCATTTCCCAGCAAAGGCATCGGGTAAGGTCATCATACCAAATGTGGTCTTGACCTCCATCTGGGGCATTTTATCTCCAATGAGCGGAAAGCCTCCGGCATTATGATGCATCATTCCCATATGACCCATATGACCCGAATGTCCCATTCCGCAAACTTCACTCATCTTGTCCATTCCCATATGTTTTCCTGCTGGTGTTTCCATTTGACACATATATTTTCCTCCAATTCATTATATGCTTTCACTATTGTCTTAACAACCCAATATCAAGGCCAACATACTAATTAAGGGTTACTATCGTCAAGTGAACTGAAAGGATCATATTCCTTTTATTCTTGGGCGGGGATATGATTATCCGTGAGCTCAGATCTGAAGAGTGCAATCAGGAAAAGATGCAAGAAGATGGAGATACCCCTGGTGGGAGTCGCCAGCGTGGAACAGTGGAAGGTGCCTCCCTATCTCCCCTGGATGCCTGAGGAGTTCTATCCGCAATCGATATACCCTGAGGCCCGGTCGGTGATAGTCATAGGCCTGCCGGTCAGCCTGCCGGTGTTGGAGACCTCGCCCTCCATTTACTACCGGGAGCTGTACAATACTGTTAATGCCTTGCTTGATCAGTATACCTACCGTCTGGCCAACTTTCTAAACGATTCAGGCCATCCCTCCATCTTCGTCCCCAGAGACGGATATTTCGGCATCAAGGCGCTGCTGAAAAATCCAATCGCTTTCTTCTCCCACCGCCATGCTGCCTTTTTGGCGGGCCTCGGCAACTTCGGGGTGAACAATATGCTTCTTACGCCGGAGTTTGGACCGCGGGTGCGCTTCGGCTCCGTTTTTACGACGGCAGAACTGGAGCCTGATCGGCCCCTGGAATCTCAGCTCTGCACCAGATGCATGCGCTGCGTAAAAATGTGCCCGGCAAATGCTCTGGACGATAGGGACTATCCTTTGGGATTGACCGACAAGAAGAGCTGCGCTGAGCATAGCAATGAGCTGAACCGGCAGGGCATCTCTCCTTGCGGAATCTGCATTAAGGTCTGCCCGGTGGGCGAAGATCGCAGGCTTTACGGTCGGATGGATGCTTCGATCTACTCCAAGAGAGATCGATTCCCGGAAGGGCACCGGGCCTGGGAGCATGTCAGGAGCTATGGAGGAATTTGATGACGTGGAAGCTAGCGGGATCTACTCTGACTGTCTCTTGGAGTTTCTTCTTTCCTTGGTGCCTGGCCCTTCGGCTTTCCTCGGGCGCCAGCTGCTTCGCCAACACTGTTGAGTACTCTCAATTTCGCGCGCCCGCGCCAGAGCGTCGGAGCATCTCGCTCTTCTTTCCGCCCGGATCCTGACGTATGGTGAATTCTATTCAAAATATAATAATAAACTCAACATTTGCTTCAAACGAAAGATGCGACAATAGATAAAGCCAAATATGAAGAGCTAAAGATGAACTATGGATGAACAGGCTCACGGCCTATGTCTCGGGCAATGTGCAGAAAGTAGGCTATCGCAAGAGAATTATTGATATTGCCAGAGCCTTCGGCCTCAAAGGAATGATCGAGAACCTTGACGATGGCAGAGTTAAAATTATCGCAGAAGGAGATGAAGAAAAGCTCAAATGGTTTGAGCATGCCATCGAAATCAAGAACACTCTTATTCAGGTCTCTAATGTAGAGAAGGCATACAACACGGCAGGCGGCGAGTTTGCCAAATTTGGCAAGCTAGTGGACGAAGGGGAGACTGACTCTCGGCTTGATAAGGGCATAGAAGTCATGAATTCGATGCTTTTTGCCATTAAGCAAGTAAATACGACCCTGGTTGATATGAACTCAAATCTGGGCGGCAAGATAGACAATCTCAGCGGTAAGATGGACAATCTTAGCGGTAAGATGGACAATCTTAGCGGTAAAATGGATGAAGTGAATGAAAACCTGGGTGGCAAGATAGATAATCTCAGCGGTAAGATGGACAATCTCAGCGGCAAAATGGATGAAGTAAATGATAGCCTCGGCAGCAAGATAGACCAAATGGATAAAAACCTGGGCGGCAAAATGGATCGCATGCTTCAAAAACAGGATGATGTTCTCCTGGAGGTCAAGGATATTGCCCAAAATGGGAATGAGCTTCTTGTCGAGGTCAAAGATATGAACAGGAAGATCGATAAGGTCCGAGACAATGAAATCATTGAAATGAAAAACGATATAGCCGAAGTTAAAGCCGCATTAAGAGCCAAAGGAATTATCTAATCGAAATCGTCCTGACTTTATAAAATCTTCCACAAAACGGTCTTTAAGGAAAAAGTGAAAGATGTGCGGATTGATTTACACCTCGGCCTTCGCACAAACCGGTCTCTTTCGCCGGGTCGTTGATTTGCCGGAACAGGAAGGGCCCTTAGAGAGCCTTCCTTTTAAGAAACAACCTGTATAGCTCTCAATCACCTCAGCCACCTCCTCGGGTGTGCCTGTGGCCACAATCTGCCCGCCCGCGTTCCCGCCCTCGGGTCCCATGTCGATTACATAGTCAGCCGACTTGATTACATCGAGGTTGTGCTCGATGACAACCACGGTGTTACCCTTGGCTACCAGGTCGTCCAGCACCGAGATCAGCTTCTTCACATCCTCGAAGTGCAATCCTGTGGTCGGCTCGTCCAGGAGATAGATTGTCCGGCCCGTTCCCCTCTTTGCCAGCTCCCGGGTGAGCTTGATCCTCTGGGCCTCGCCTCCAGAGAGAGTCGTCGAGCTCTGGCCCAGCTTGATGTACCCCAGGCCGACTCCTTGCAATGTATCGAGCTTGCCGCGAATGCATGGAATATTTTGGAAATGGTCCCGCGCCTCCTCAACCGTCATATCAAGGACCTGGGCGATAGACTTGCCCTTATACTTGACATCCAGGGTCTCACGGTTGTAGCGGGTGCCTTTGCACTCCTCGCATTCAATGTAAATATCCGGCAAAAAGTTCATCTCGATCTTAATCAGACCGTCCCCATGGCACGCCTCGCACCTGCCGCCCTGCACATTGAAGGAGAAGCGACCACCCTTGTAGCCTCGAACTCTGGCCTCTTTAGTCTCGGCAAAGGCTTGCCTGATGGGGTCAAAGACTTTGGTATAAGTCGCAGGATTGGAGCGGGGCGTCCTTCCGATCGGGCTCTGATCTATAACTATGACTTTGTCGATATCAGAATCGAATAGAAGCTCATCGTATTCCCCCGGAGCCTCGCTTGACCTGTAGATCTTCTTCATCAGAGCCCGGTAGAGCGTATCGTAGATCAGAGTGGACTTGCCCGATCCCGAGACTCCTGTGACGGCCGTCAGGACCCCGATGGGTATCGCCACATCGATGTTCTTCAGATTGTTCTCCCGGCATCCTATGAGGCGGATAAAGGAGCTGCTTCGTCTCCGTCTGGCAGGGACCTCGATGGTCTTCTTTCCGGATAAGTAAAGGCCAGTCAGCGACGCTGGGTTCTTCTCAATCTCCTCGGGGGTGCCCTCGGCCACCACATAGCCCCCGTGGATTCCTGCCCCCGGCCCAATATCCAGCACATGATCTGCATTGCGGATGGTTTCCTCATCATGCTCTACTACTATGAGCGTATTTCCGAGTTCTCGAAGCTTTTTCAGAGTCTCGATCAGACGGGCGTTGTCTCGCTGGTGAAGGCCTATGGAGGGCTCATCCAGCACATAGAGAACGCCAGTCAGGTTCGAGCCGATCTGAGTGGCCAGGCGGATGCGTTGCGCCTCTCCTCCGGAAAGGGTGCCCGCATTTCGAGATAACGTGAGGTAGCCGAGACCCACGTGCTCCAAAAATCCGAGGCGAGATCGGATCTCCTTCATTATCTGGCGAGCTATCTCCTGCTCCTTTAGAGTGAGCTGGCTATCCAAATTTTCGAAGAACGCGATGGAATCGTTGATGGAAAAGTCGGTCACGTCTATAATGGACTTTCCCGCAATATTAACAGCCAGCACCTTCTCCTTGAGCCTCCGTCCGTTGCACGCCGGACAGGGCAGGACTCGCATGAACTTCTCCAGCTCCTCTCTCCGGTATTCTGAATTCGTCTGGCCATAGAGCCTCAGGCTTTGCGGAATCAAGCCCTCCCACTTCGAATTGTGCGACCAGTAGGTGTCTCCATTCTTCATGCTCATGTTGAATTGGATGCTTTCCCCCGAGCCGTACATAAGGGCATTATACTGCTCTTCTTTCAAATTTTTCATGGGCATGAAGATGTCGAAGCCGAAATGTTTGGCGACTGCAGCCAGGTGCTGGCCGCGCCAGCCATCGATGACATTGCGGTAAAGGGCCACGGCCCCGTCTGCGATGCATAGCTCCTTGTCGGGAATGATCAATTCCGGATCAAATTCCATGCGAATGCCAAGACCATTGCAGGATTCGCAGGCTCCAAAGGGGCTGTTGAAGGAGAACATGCGCGGCTGCAGCTCCTCGAAGGCCATGCCGCAGACGGGACAGGCCATCTTTGCGGAATAGAGGCGCTCATACCCCTTTGCATCCAGTACGATTACGAGGCCATCGGCCCTCTTGAGAGCGTTCTCAATGGCTTCCACAAGCCGCGATCTATCTTCGAATGGATCCAGCCGGTCCATGACGATCTCGATGTCATGCTTCTTGTAACGGTCGAGCTCAGTCTCCTCTTCAGTCCTCTGGAAAACTCCGTTTAGCCGCACCCGGGCGAAGCCCTCTGCATTCAGATCTTTCAGAAGCTGGCCATAGGTCCCCTTCTTTTGGCGAACTATTGGAGCGAGAACTGTGACCTGGCCCAGGCTCCCGCTCTCGCTAAGGACACTGTCCGCGATCCGCTCAGGCGACTGGGATTCAATGCGGATGCCATGAACCGGGCAGTGGGGAATGCCGATGCGGGCAAAGAGCAGCCGCAAGTAGTCGAAGATCTCAGTTACCGTTCCTACCGTGCTGCGAGGGTTCTTGGAGGTCGTCTTCTGCTCTATGGATATGGCCGGGGAGAGCCCTTCAATGCTATCTACATCTGGCTTGTCCATCTGCCCCAGGAACTGACGGGCGTAGGCTGACAGCGATTCAACGTAGCGGCGCTGGCCTTCGGCATATATGGTGTCGAATGCCAGTGTAGATTTGCCCGAGCCCGAAACGCCTGTGATGACGATGAAACGGTCTCGAGGGAGTTCGACGGTGATATTCTTCAGGTTGTGCTCGCGGGCACCTTTGATTATGATCGACTTCATTTCAGCTTCTCACTGGATTTCTGTGCATCGAAGATCAAATGTGAACTTATGGGACTAATCCTTTTTGGTTACCTGTTGTTAGACTTATAAACAATAGCTATCAGAGCTACTTCTAGATAGCCGGCAACGCCTGCTAAAGAATTCGTTGCGACGCTTTTGCTACAGGTTCTTCTATTCGGAGCTCCGAGGACGGTCGATCCGATAGATGCAATAGCCGATCAAGGAATTCCTGCGCCATCGAGAAAATCTTGTGCACCGGATGGCAAGACCGGAACTGGCATTAGCCTCAGGAAACCAGATACCTTGGTAATAACTATTACGGAAGGTAACATTATTGGCGTTCATCATCCATACTGAAAAATCGAAATTTGATCAATCCTACAAAAAATAGAGGAGCTAAAAAAAGATTACTGAGGCAGCAGAACCGCTGCTGCCTGCACTGCCCAGTCGAAAAAGGCTTGCGGGAAGAGGCCGATATAGAGTACTGCGATGGTCGTCAAGACCAGAGCTACGACGTACCCTTTTGGCTCCGCCATCTTCGGGCCAGCTGGCTCCTTCAAGAACATGTAGCTGATGATCCGCAGATAGTAGACCAGCGACAGAGCACTGTTGAGGATAGCTAGTACTGCTAGCCAGACCAGTCCGGAGTAAATGGCTGAGCTGAAGAGCACGAACTTGCCGAAGTATCCTGCCGTAGGCGGGATGCCCGCCAGAGCGAACATGAAGATCAACATGCATAACGCAGTGACCGGCGCTCTGCTTACAAGACCCGCATAGTTGGATATATCATCCGGATCGTTGGCATCGTTCTTTGAAACCATTGACGCTACCTGAGCTGTGCCAATAAAGGCTCCCGTCTTCATCAGAGCATGTCCCAGGATGAGGAGCAAGGCTCCAGCAAGGCCAAGCTGAGCAGGCGAAATTGGGATGCCATTGAAAGCGGTTGTAGGAGCCAATCCATAGGCTTTTCCTACTACCACAAAGCCGATGGCGATGTAGCCCGCCTGTGCGATGGAGGAGTAAGCCAGGATGCGGCGCACATTGTTCTGCCAGCATGCAGCCAGGTTTCCCAGAGTCATGGTTATGGCTGCCAGTATGGCGAAGGCCAGATACCACTCCATCCGCAGGGCCATTAGAGCTACGAGCAATACCCTGAAGGCAGCGGCAAAGCCCATCTTCTTGGAGCCCGCGGCAAGCATTGCCGAGACCAGAGGAGGTGCGCCCTCGTAGGTATCGGGAGCCCACATATGGAAAGGCACCAGGGCCATCTTGAAGGCAAATCCTGCGATAACAAATAGCAGGGCAATCAATGCGGCAGGCCCAAAGTTGGCGATAGTTGCAGACGCTATAACCGTCAGCTTGGTCGATCCAGCCATTCCATAAAGGAGCGAGAAGCCAAAGAGCATGAACGCAGACGAGACCGAGCCGAAGATGAAGTACTTCATGGCGGCCTCGAGGTTCTTCCGGCTCTTGTCAAACGCGGCTAGTGCATAAGTGGACAGGCTGGCCAGCTCAAACCCCACGAACAATGTAATCAGGTCGATGGAGCTGGCAACCACCATCATTCCTACGGTAGCAAAGAGGAGCAGTGCGAAGTACTCGTCTGCACCCTTTCCTGTATACTTGGACAGTGACGCTATCACTACCAGCAGCGATACCACTAAGAAGACGACCTTGAAGAACTGAGACAGGGCATCTACCGATATGGTATCAAAGAAGAATAGGGTCGGCTTTGCAATCATAAGATTGCTGCCCACAAGGCCCAGGGCAGCTATAAGCCCCGCAGCACTCAAATAGCCCATGAGCTTGCCGCTATTCTTCATCAGGGACCCCAGCAGCACAATGAGTACCGCCAGGACTGTAAGCAACGCCTCTCCCCAGAGGGGTGCGTAGTGTGAAAAGTCCACTTCAGATCACCCCCATTTGGGATAGAGTCATAACCGGCTGCATGACTTGCGTTGCAGCTGTTCCCATCATTCCGGTGATCAGCCCTGGCTGAAGGCCGAAGATCAGAGTCAGCACTATGATCATGCTCATAGAGAACAGCTCATAGGCATGCGGGTCATGAACATTCATGTACTTCTTCAGAATCGGTCCGAACATGGCCTTTTGCATGGCCCAGAGATGGTAGGCTGCTGTCGTCACTATGCTCAGGAACACCACGATCATGGTGTAGGTCGGAAGAGTGGCGAAGGAGCCGGTCAGAACCATGAACTCGGCCACGAAGCCGCTCATGCCAGGCAACCCCAGTGAGGCCATGAATCCGGCCATCATGATGACTGCAAACTTGGGCATACGATCGGCTAGGCCTCCCAGATCGGCTATAACCCTGGTCCCTACCACGTGCTGGATTGTACCGGCGGACATGAACAGGACGCAGGTGATGATGCCGTGAGAGAACTGCTGGAACATGGCTCCCTGTATGGACATTGTTGTGAAGGCCACGGCACCGAGAGTCACAAATCCCATGTGGCTGACGGATGAGTACGCCACCAGCTTCTTGATATCCTTCTGTGCCAGCGCCAGGAAAGCCCCGTAGATGATCGATAGCACCGCAATGATGGCGATGATGGTCACGAAGGCCTTGTCAACGTGGGGCAGAATGGGCAGTATGATCCGGAAAAGACCGTACCCGCCCATCTTGAGCAGCAGGGCTGCCAGCACCACAGAGCCGGCTGTGGGAGCCTCAACGTGAGCATCCGGCAGCCAGGTATGGAAGGGGAAGGCAGGCATCTTGACCAGGAATCCCAGCAGCAGCCCCGCGAAGATGATATTGAGCAGGCTGGTTGGGAAGATGTTCTTGTCTGCTGTTGCCTTCAGGAGCGTCAGCATATCAAATGTCCTTGATCCGTCCGGCATCTGGTAGGTGAAGTACAGGGCAAATATTGCCAGCAGCATCACCAGGCTTGCCACGTGGGTGTAGATGAAGAACTTGATTGCCGCATAATCCCTTCTCGGTCCTCCCCATGATCCAATCAGGAAGAACATGGGTATGAGCACTATCTCCCAGTAGATGTAGAACAGGAAGAAGTCCAGGCTCGTGAATACACCCAGAACCCCCACTTCATTTAAGAGAAGCAGAGCAAAGTACTGATTGGGCTTTTTTGTCTCTCCCCAGGAGTATATTATTACCAATATGGAAACTATCGTGGAGAGCAGCACCAAGGGAAAGCCAATTCCGTCAACGCCAACAGTATACTTGACTCCGATGGACGGAACCCAGTTGTAGCTTTCCACGAACTGCATCATCTTTGAAGTTTTGTCGAACTCCATGTACATTTGCAGGGATAGGGCCAGAGGTATCAACGAGGCGATTAGGGCCACGAATTTGGCCTTTGATCCCGCAAAGAAGGAGACCGCCGCTCCCAAGAGGGGAATGGCGATCATCAACGAGATCGCGTTTGAGATCATATCAGGCCCACCTCCTTAGCCATAGTAATTACAACCACCAGCACCACTACTCCCAGCACCAGAGCCGTGATGTAGTTTTGCACCACTCCGCTCTGAACTTTTCTCACGTGCTGTGCGAAGCCCATCACCAAGGCGCTCAGCCAGTTCAGCCATCCGTCCACGAGCTTGATGTCGATCACGTTGCAGATCAACGCCGAGCCGTAGACTATAGTCTCGGCGAACCAGGCGGTCATGATTTCATGCTGGTAATATCCCTTCAACAGCAGCTTTCGCAGGGGATCCTTGTCCCCTGTGACCAGGCTGGGATCGAATTTTTTGACTTTATCCCAGTAGAACAGAGAGGCCGTGAGAATGCCGCCCAAAGCTACGATGATAGGCAGTATCTGGATGTACCAGGGCTCTGCAGGTTCAGCCTTGCTTTCAGCTTTGGCTCCTTCTCCTGCCTCAGAGGCTAAAGGTTCAGCTGCAGGCTCTCCTGCCAGCTTTGTCTCCTCGGCGGCATGGCCTCCAATGACAGCAAGCTCGTTGAAGTTCACGTCGTAATGTCCGAAGTTTGAATCCAGGTAGCTGTAGAAGCCTCCCTGAGCGGCAATGCCGAAACCGAAGGCGAATATCGCCAGGATCACCAGCGGGATGATCATGATCGAAGGTGATTCATGTTTGGCGTAATCGGATCTTTCCTTGCCCGTGAAGACTGTGAACCACATTCTGAAGGTATAGATGGCGGTCAGAACAGCTGCCAGCACCAGGAATATGTAGGGCAGGAAGTTGATCGCTACTCCGTACTCATAGGCGATTACTATGATCTCATCCTTGGAGAAGAATCCCGTGAAGAGCGGGAATCCGGCCAGAGAGAGGGAACCTATGAGCATGGTATACATGGTCCACTTCATGTACTTCCCGACGCCGCCCATCTCCCGCATGTCGTTGGTATTGACTGCGTGAATAACCGATCCGGAGCAAAGGAAGAGCAGGGCCTTGAAGAACGAATGGCCGATGAGGTGGAACATGGCCACACCTACAGCCATAGTCCCAACTGCAGCTCCCGTTCCCAGGCCTGCCATCATGAAGCCCAGCTGAGATACAGTCGAGAAAGCCAGCACCCTCTTGATATCGAAGGCCGTCAGGCCCATGGTGGCCGCAAACAGAGCTGTGAAAGCGCCCACTGCAGCTACTGCCGTCAGCCCGTATGGCGCGGCGTAGAAGAGCGGGAACATTCTGGCCACGAGATAGACACCGGCGGTAACCATCGTCGCCGCATGGATCATGGCGGAAACGGTAGTCGGACCCTCCATGGCATCAGGAAGCCAAACATGCAGAGGGAACTGACCGGACTTGCCCACTGCTCCACCCAATAGGCCCAGAGCGATTAGTGTCAGCTGAGCCGGTGGGATCTGGGTTAGATGAGCATAGATCACCGGGAATTGCAAGAGGTACTCGCCCGGCTTGAGAGCGATGTTCAGGCTGGCCAGGTTATTGTAGAGCAGAATTATGCCTGCCATGAACAAAACGTCGCCCACGCGCGTTGTCAGGAATGCTTTCTTGGCAGCGGCAGCAGCAGAGGGCTTCCGGTACCAGAAACCGATCAAGAGATACGAACACAGTCCCACCAGCTCCCAGAATATGAAGAGCTGAAGCAGGTTATCGGCATAGATCAGGCCCAGCATGGCAGCGGTAAACAAAGCCGCTTCGGCGAAGTATCTGGATGAGCCCGGATCGCCGTTCATGTATCCGTTGGCATAAGTGTGAATCAGTGTAACCACGAAGGTTACCATGAGAAGCATCACCAGTGCCAGAGGATCTATCAGTATGCCTACATTGAAATTGGCAAACCATGGCATGGACTGATGAATGATCTTATCCGGATACATCTCTGAGAATATCCCCAGAGATAATACAAGACCTGCAAAGGTAGCCAGAACAGTAAGGAAGCCTCCGCCTCTGGGCAGTCTACTGCCCACGAAGAGACATAACAAGAAGGCTAGTACAGGAAGTCCTACTATCAGGTATGCATAATCAGCGTACATTCCTTACCACCTCATGGCCTTAATGGTGTCCAGGTCAATAGTTCCATATAGCCTGTAAAGCGCGATCATGATTGCGAACCCAACGCCTGCTTCAGCCGCTGCCAGCGCAATGGAAAACAGGGCAAACACCTGGCCATTCACATTAGGCTGGTAGGCTGAGAAGGCAACAAGATTGATGTTGGCGCTATTGAGCAACAGCTCGATGCACATCATCAGCTTGACTCCGTTCTTCTGAGTAACGAGGCCGTACAAGCCGATGGTGAACATGATGGAGGCCAGCAATATGTAAAGCTCCAACGGTATCATCGGTAAATCTCCCTCCTTATCATCTAATGTCGCCCTCCTCAGGCAATCTCCTTTCGTGCAACCCAAACCGCTCCGACCAGGGCAGCTGTTAGAACCAGGGCCAGAATCTCAAAGGGGAAGACGTAGATGGTGAAAATCTCGAATCCAACGTCTCCAATTCCGCTCTCCGGCAACCTCAATCCCACACCTGGAGCAAAGCCTAGCGGTTGCTTTTCGCTGGCTCCCCAATTGGGGATGGAAAGCGATGCGATGAGAGCGGCCAGGAAGGCCAGGGTCAGGATGATTATCTTAAATTTCACCATGGGATTCCTCCATAATCGTCTTCCTCGTAAGCATCACTGCGAATAGTATCAGAACTCCGACGGCACCAATGTACACCAGAATCTGAGCCACACCCACAAATGGGGCATTCAGGAATATGTAAAGCGCTGCAACTCCTGCAAAGGTTCCAAGCAAGTAAAGAGCACTGTGCACTATATTCTTGGCTTGGACTGTAAGAGCCGACAGGAGCACTATGATTGCACCTATGGCCAGGAAGCTCAGGAGCTCTATGGCAAATCGAACGTCATAAGCCAAAAGTCTCTCAAGAACCGTCTTGGACCAGGGTGATAGCAATACTACCAGCGCCAGGCCGCCAAAGATCACACCAAGGGCAAGGAGCAGCACCAGTAACTCGAAGATGGTACGGATTATACTTAAGCCAGACTTTTCTGCCATCAGGACGCGCCTCCTTCTTTGGGCTCGGCTTTTGACTCTTCCTTCTTTGTCTCAGATGCGGCTGATCCTTCTTCGGGTTTGGCTTTTGCCTCCGGCTTCTTCTTCTCGGCGACAGAAGCCCCCTCTTTGGTAGGCTTCTTGGCAGCACCTTCTTTTGCCGCTCCATCTTTTGCTGCAGCTTTCTTGGCGGCTGCTTTTTCGGCTGCAATCCTCTTGGCCTCGGCTTCCAGATCTTTTACCTCTTTGTCAGAGAATCTCTTAGTCGCCAGGAAATCCGGACTCTTCACGATATCTTTTCTTTCCCAGCCTGCCATCGTGACCTTCTTGCCCATCGTGAGGCATTCCACAGGACACTCGTCTACACAAAGCCCGCAGAACATGCATCTTCCATAATCTATCTGCGGAAATTGCATCTTCTTGTTCTTGAGAGGATTTCCAAATTTGAAATGTACCATCTCAATGCAGCTGTTGGGGCAGATCCTGGCACAGGATGCACACCCGATGCATGTGGTGGCATCCAGCTCATGAATGCCTCTTTCCGCTGCAGGCAGCTCCATCATAACCTCGGGATAGAGCCTTGTAATCTCAATCTCCCGCGTGGCGGTCTTTAAAGGCCAGCTGAAGTTCTTTATCATATTTCTCTTCAACATCTCAATGCCACCTCACGCAAAGTATGATCCAATTAGAACTGCCCATCCCAGATTCAATATGGAGAGCGGCAGCATCCACTTCCATCCCAGGTCTGTAACCTGATCGATTCTGAGACGGAAGAGCGAGCTTCTGACCCAGATCATGCACCACAGAATGATTACAACCTTCATGAGAAGCCATATCAAGGGAGAGACTATGTCCAGGATAGGTATGGGTATGATCGGCCCCTGCCAGCCTCCCAGAAATAGGATCGCCAGCAGTATGGAGCCCAGAAGGGCGTTATTGTACTCCTGGAAATAGAGCAAGCCCCACCGGATTCCACTGTACTCGGTATTATATCCGGAGATGATCTCTTCTTCAGCTTCGCTCTGGTCGAAGGGAATTCTTCCCAAATCGGTGATCAAGGCAATAACGAAGATGACAAATCCGAGAGGTTGGGCAAAGGCGTACCATATAGTCTGGCTCTGCACGATCTCAACCAGATTGAGGCTGTGAGCCATGATTGCCACGGATATGACGCAGACACCCATGGGAACCTCATAGGCGATCATCCTGGCCATGCCTCGAAAAGCACCCAGAATGGAATACTTATTGTTAGAGCTGTAGCCTGCCATGAATACAGCTATCGCCATCAGGCTCAATGCAGCTTCAACATAGAGCGCACTGATATCCATATTGGCAACTACCAGCGGGATATCTTTGCCACCGATGTGCAGGGCCCCGAAGGGAATGGCTGCGGCAACGAGCATTGTGGCCATGGAGGCCACGATAGGCGCCCAGACGTAAACTCCCTTATCAGCATCACCAGGAATTATATCCTCTTTGGTGAAGAGCTTGATGGCGTCGGCGCCGAGCTGAAGTATGCCCCATCTTCCGCCCACGCGATTAGGGCCATACCTGTTGCAGAAATCGCTCAGAACCTTTCTTTCGCCCCAGATCACAAGCATGGCACCGACGTTGACCACGGCCGAGATTATCGCCGCGCCGACGACGCCTATGATCAGGGCGAATATGGCAGGTTCCTGGGCTTGGAATTGTGTGATGCTCTCAATTATTCCGTCCAAATCCTCTCCCTCCTACCTATCCGCCTCGGATGGGCAGCCGTCCATGCTGCCGGCAATGGCTACTGCATCCGCAATGTAAACGCCCTCTAAGAGCGGAGTCAAAGTCTGGAATGTAGCATAGAATGGCCCTCTGACCTTCACCCGGTAAGGCTTATCGCCACCGTCGCTGATCACATACATTCCCATCTCGCCCCTGGGGTCTTCAACCCTGTAGTAGGCCTCGCCTGCCGGAACCTTCTTGGGAATCTTGGCTTCCGTCTTGATGGGCCCTGAGGGAATCTTGTCCAGACATTGCTCGATGATATGAATGCTCTCTAAAATCTCTCTCAGCGTGACGTCGATTCTGTCCGCAGAGTCTCCTCTGGTCCCAGTTACGACCTTGAAGTCCAGATCGGGATAAACCAGTATGGGATCTTCTTTTCGCATATCATAGGCGACGCCCGCAGCCCTTAGCACTCTTCCCGAGCATCCCATTCGCTTGGCAGTGTCGGGTGCGATGGAGCCTATATTCTCCATCCTAAGAGAATAAATCGGATCTTGCGCAAAGAGCTCAATGAATTCCTCCGTTCTTGACTTCATAAAGGGCAAAACCTTTCGGCATTGCTCGGCGAAGCCTTCCGGAAGGTCATTTCTAACTCCTCCGAAGCGCACGAAGGTGTGAGTCAGCCTGGCCCCGGTAACGCTCTCAATTAAGGAGATGATCTTCTCTCTGTCCATGATCATGTACTGCCATGGTGCATAGCCGACACCTGCAACGAGCGTCAGGAACTCGCCTGTACCTATGAGGTGGCTTTGAATTCTGGAGAGTTCCTCCAAGATAACCCGGATATACTGGGCTCTCAATGGGACTTCCAGACCAAGGATCTTCTCCACTGCTCCGCAGTAGCATTCATTGTTGGAAAGAGATGCTACATAACACATCCTGTCGGTGTAGGTAATTCCCTGCAGCCAGCTCCGATTCTCCATGATCTTCTCGATGCCCTTGTGAATGTAGCCCAGATCCAGAAAGGCTTTCTTCACCCTCTCGCCCTCTACCAGGATATCCAGCAGGAAGGGACCCGGAACCATGGCATGCTGTGGACCCAGATGCATGATCATTTCGGCATCGGACTTGATCTCTTTCTCCTCTCTTTCCCGGAAAGAGGGATACTTCGGCCTCTCTTTGACTACAGTCCCTGCCTCGACTTCAGCAGGCGTGGGCGGGACATGTAATTCCATATAGCCCTCGGGTGTCGTGATCTGTATAGCCCGTTCGCCAGTTGTCAGGTCGGGATAGCCCTTGTAGTCCTTTCTCCAGGGCCATGCTCCCATCAGTTCATCCGACAAGAGCAAAGGATACTGTTCAGGATGGCCTTCGAAATTGATGCCGAACATCTCCCAGATCTCTCTTTCATACCAGTTGGCATTCCAGTAGAGGCCGGTGAGTGATCTGACAGAAGGGTTTTCTCGGGGAGTCTTCACCTTCAGCATGGCCACGACTTGATGTGCTCCATGGCTAGCCATGATCTCCACGACTTCCATCTCGTTCCTGGCGATCCAGTCCACGCCTGCAGCACCCGAGTAGTGATCAAAGTTCAATTTCGTACTCAGATGCTTGCATACATCCAATATTTTCTCCGAATCGATTGTGGCCCAGAGCCTTCGGTCCGACTCCACTCTGGAGTCCAGAACGGCTCCAGGAAATGCGGACTGGATAGAGCTCAAAACCTCGCTTGCATTTATCAAGAAAAGATCCCTCCTTTAGTAGTCTCGCTTGTCCTTGCGCTGCTTGATCTTTTCCTGGAGATTCATTAGGCCCTCAAGGAACTGCTCGGGTCTGGGGGGGCATCCTGGAATAAAGACGTCAATAGGGAAGTAATCGGCCGTATTTTGGATGATATTATAGGAATCATAGAAGGGTCCTCCCGATATGGCGCACTCGCCAATGGCAATGCACCATTTGGGCTCGGGCATCTGCTCCCAGAGATTCTTGAAGACCGGTAGATACTTCCGGGTGAGGTAGCCGGAGATGATCATCACGTCGGTTTGACGCGGTGTATTCCTCGGGATGCACCCAAATCTGTCGCTGTCATAGGGTGCCGCTCCAAAGACGAACATCTCTACACCACAGCACCCCATGGGCTGCATCAAAAAGTATACCGAATTCTTTCTGCCCCAATTGAAAATGTTTTTTATTGGTCCCATCTCGATGATCTGATGGATCTTCTCCGTAGTTGTAAACCAGGCCTCGACTACAGGTTGACCAAAGATGGTCCACTTTTCAATCTCCTCGTCGATACACACAGGCACGGGTATGACGTCGCTTATACCCAACGCAAAGCCTCCTTCTTGATAGCGTAAATAAGTCCAACCAACAGTACAATGATGAATAGGAGCATCTCGAAGACGGCAAAGTTCATCGATCCGAAGACCGTGAACTGTTGCATGGCTTTACTCGCGTAGACGTAGATCCAGGGATATAAGAATAAAACCTCAACATCGAATATCACAAAGACGATTGCGAAAAGGTAATATTGAACGCTATACTGGATCTTGGCGTCGCGTATTGGCTTCAGCCCACCTTCGTATATCGATCGCTTTTGACGGCTCGGTTTATTTGGGGCTATGATTTTAATAGCCGCCAGGGCCGCAATGGGTACTATGGCTCCCATTATCAAAAATATAATAAGTGGTATATAATAATCCACTGCCATCGGTTCGCCGGCCATTGTTTATCCTCCGTAAAAGCTAAACATAAGGCCTGGTATAAAAGGTTTATGAGAAAGAATTTCGCGTTGCACAAGTTCAATCGCAATTTTCCTGAACTATCCGGGAGATATTATCATTATTAAGGTGAATAAAATGGAGACCGTGCATCAATTGGAGATAAAGCCGGGGATGAGCATAGACGCTCTGGTGAAGGGATTGGGACATTGCGGCTTTGGAGCCAGAAGATTGGCTGAAGCCGTGGATATTTACGAAAAAATGCTTTCTGGAAATTTCACCAAATTCCTGACGCTCTCCGGCGCGATGGTTCCGGCGGGCATGAGGAATATAGTCTCGGAGCTGATTCGAAACGGATACGTGGATGTGCTGGTGATCACGGGAGCGAATCTTGTGCATGACATAATCGAGTCCTTCGGATGCCACTGCCTTGGGTCCTCCGAGTCGGATGATGCCGGGCTGCGGGCCAAAGGCATAAGCCGGATTTATGATGTATTTCTGAGGGATGAGGATTTCGTCGCTTTCGAGGAGCTGATGCAGAAAATTCTGCCGGAAGGGTCTGAGACCCTCTCCGGAAGAGAGCTTATGAGCCATATAGGCCGTCAGATCGACGACGAAAAATCCATCCTGCGAACAGCCTATGAGATGAAGGTGCCCGTCTTTTGCCCGGCCCTTCCCGACTCTATGATCGGCCTGCAGGCCTGGATGTTCAGCCAGACAAAAAGGCTCTCTGTAGACGCCTTTGCCGACATCAAGGAGATCGTGGACATCTGCTATGAAAGCGAAAAGTCAGGAATAGTAATTGTTGGTGGAGGCGTCCCCAAGAACTTTGCTCTGCAGTCGATGCTCGTCACCCCTAAGAGCTTCGACCTCGCGATCCAGCTCACTACGGACACACCCGAGAATGGAGGCCTCTCCGGCGCTACCCTTTCCGAGGCCATCTCCTGGGGCAAGATCTCAGAAAAAGCAAGTTACGTAACAGTTTATGGAGACGCAACCATAACTCTCCCGATGATGGTGGCGGCGACGATGGAGAGGCTGGAGAAAAGCAAAACTGCAAGCGATAATCAAGGATAAAATGGCTGATAATCTATTCGGTGGAAAAAAATTGGGCGGCAAAATGAACCTAAGCCTCGATCTGCAGGAAATAGAACGAACCCTCAACAGCAGGATGAAAAACCAGTTTATTAGTTGTGTCGGATCGCACATGTGGGGCATGCAAAACGAGGAAAGCGATATTGATCTCGTGATGATCTATATCGTACCTACAAGATCCATCCTGCGCGGCGAGAGGATTCGGTCCACAATTCGCCAGGAGATAGCCGACAGGGGAGGAGAAGTTTATGATACTCTAGGCTGGGAGATCGGCCATCTCATAAATCAGCTAATCAAGGGAAATGTCAACGCCATCTGGTATGTAACAAGCCCGCTCCACGTGAAGCCTTCTATTGTCCAGGAGGAGCTATCATCCCTGGTGCAGTCCAACCTCTGCCGGCAGACCTATCACTCGATTAAGGGGATGGCGGAAAGCCAGATTAAATCCGAGACGGGGGCAGGGGCGGCCAAAAAGCCGGGAAAGGGCTACAGGACTGCACTCCGGACAATAGACTTCGGAATTGCTCTCCTCAAAGAAGGTAGAATTTGTTTTGCGCCTGTTTTTCATACACCAGAATTCGTAGAGGTTATGGAAGAGATGCGTCAGCTTGACGAGGCATATGAATCCAGCCGCCTGCCGGATCTGCCCGATGAGGAAGCCTTTCGAGATTATCTCTTAAGGCTGCGACTCGATGAGATGGGGCCAGGAACGGGCTAGCTGTCGAAGCCAGGAAGAAAGAAGACCGCAAGAGAAATGATCACTAGTCACAATACCTATAAACAACAAAATAGATTGAGAGATAATTAATAATTGCAGGAGGATCGGCAAAATGAGTGGGAGGTTATTTTCTTGGAGATAGTAGTAGGCATCAGCGGGGCTTCGGGAGCGCAGTACGGAATTCGGCTCTGCCGGGCTTTGCAGGAGAAAGGCTGCATAACTCATCTAGTAATCACCGATTCAGCTCGAAAGATCATAGAGATCGAGACCGATTTTCAGCCGGAAGATGTGGAACGTCTGGCCAGCTACGTTTACGCACCACGCGATTTTGCAGCGCCCATAGCCAGCGGCTCGCATCTGATCGATGCCATGGTCGTCATCCCCTGTAGCATGGGAACTTTATCAGGGATTGCATGCGGCTCATCGGATACGCTCATCACCCGATGTGCGGACGTCTGTCTCAAAGAAAAGAGGAGACTGATTCTTGTTCCCAGAGAAACTCCCTTGAGCCTGGTGCAGCTTCGCAATATGGTCGCAGCCAGCGAAGCCGGTGCCGTGATCCTTCCCGCATGCCCTGCCTTCTACTCCAAGCCCCAGAGTTTGGATGAATTGGTGGATGTGCTGGTGGGTCGCGTGATGGATCTTATCGGGATAGAGAACGATCTCTACAAAAGATGGAAAGGACATTCCTAAAGGAAATGCTTATAACCGTATGAATCAGAGCGAAGATAAGGTGAATTAGATGAAGTGTGCGCTCTGTCTTGTTGAAAAGGAGACTGTTCCTGTTAAGCTCAACTTAGCTACTATTCACGGCCCCAAGGACGAGATGTTCAGCATCTGCAAGGAGTGCCTGGACCTGGCCCATCAGGCCTATATAGATAAGGATTTCCTGGCCGTCAAGGCAGGATCCAATGCAGCGCCCCATGGCGCCCACGGGGATGCGCACGGCGCGCATCACTAATCAATTTTTTGGCTCTTAGTGGTAGTAAAAATTTCATGAAATCAGTTTCTTTCTAAACTAAAGTATATATCTATTAATTATTTAAGGGCTTGTTGGCAACCCTTCTGCCTGAGTCGTCCGTTGCCCGGCCAGCAGAGGGAAATACGAACGCCAACATAATACAACACAAAGAATATGCCGGACAATATTACCACCAGCCAGGGTCATCCCATCAATGATGACGAGAACTCTCAGACCGTCGGGGAGCGCGGTCCGACCCTTTTGCAGGACTTCCAGTTCATCGAGAAGATAGCTCACTTCGATAGGGAGCGGATTCCTGAGAGGTTGGCAGCGGGGCTAGTAGCCAAGGGCTTAGGCCTTTAGAGAATGACTCATTGAGACGAGCTTGAAGGACATCCCAATCCGTCGAGTTCGTCCAATGCCAGTTCTAGTTGGTCGGGTCCAATCGGCCATTGGATTAAGGACCTGAAATGGCAGTTGAAAAAGCATTATCGACAGGCTAAAAAGGGATTCAGTCCTTGCAATAGACATGCCTATATACATCATACATTCAATATCATTATGGTATTATTTCGTGCAATGCTCTAAAGCCCGAACCCCTTCATCAGCTAAAGTTTGAGGAATTCTAGCCGACCTGAAGATCAGCAATTAATGGCACCATGGAGCAACAAGACCCAGGAGCCGATATCATAGGCCAAAATATCGTTCTCAAGAGCTTAAATCGCCGCGCGGGCCGCGCCAACGGCGATGCTTTTCTGAATAAGTTTAGCTATGAACAGCCGCTGCATTCTGATCTCTTCAGCACCGGCCAGATGAAGGAGCATGCAAAGGGGCTTGCAGAACGGGATGAGATCGATCTGAGGCCTAACAAGGACTTGCTCTTGCCTAGATTGAATGAGAACGAAAAGATCCTGCTACATGTTTACGAGCTGCTTACTGATGCTGCGAATTCGCATCTCAGAATGGCCCCCGTGTCTAAGTGGTTCCTTGATAACTTCTATAAAATAGATGGGCAGGGTCGAATAGCCAGGCTTCACCTGCCTAAGAATTATAGCAAGAATCTCCCCCACTTGCTTAACGGGCCGCTGGCCGGGTATCCGCGAGTTTATGGCCTTGCCACAGAGCTGCTACTCCATACGGATGGCCGAATGGATGCAGAACGCCTGAAAGGTATAGTTGAGTCATATCAGACGGTCAGCATACTGAGCCTGGGCGAGCTATGGGCAGTTCCAGTAATGCTCCGCCTGGCATTGATCGAGAACCTGCGGCGCATATCTCTGCGCATAGCGAAAACCAATAACGAAGGGAACCTGGCCGGCAATTGGGTTGATAAGATAATTGATGCCGCGGCGAGCGACCCTGAGAACATGATCGTTGTAGTGGCGGATTTTACCCGATCAGATCCACCATTGTCCGGCCCTTTTATCGCTGAATTCGCTCGAAGGCTGGAAGGACAGAGCATGACTTTGGCTCTCCCGTTAACATGGATCCAAGAGCGTCTATCCGAAATGGGAAAAACCATCGGGCAGCTGATTCAGCAGGATATCCAGCAAGAGGCTGCTGATAAGGTCTCTATAGGCAATAATATCGCAAGCTTCAGTTTTCTTGAGTCCTTTGACTGGCGCGAATTCGTAGAGGGATGCAGTGCTGTGGAAAAAGCACTCGATCTGGACCCTGCCGGCGTATACAGCCAGATGGATTTCGCAACCAGGGATCGCTACCGTCATGCAGTTGAAAAGATCGCAAGACATTGCTCGCTCTCCGAGGAGGATGTGGCGCACAATGCAGTAAAACTGGCTCAGGAGAGGCTGGAGACGTCAGGAAGTGATGATCGATGTGCTCATGTTGGATTTTACCTGATAGATAAGGGGCTTCCAAAACTAGAGAGAACTGTCGGAATGAAACGGTCGCTGAGTGCATCCTTTGCCAGAACAGTTTTCCGATTTCCACTTTTTAGCTACGCAGGAGCAATAATGTTGGCTACAGCCTTAACTGCGACCGATATACTTCTGACTCTGGCCCCAAAGCTCGCACCAAACGAATGGATACTGGTCCCGGCAACCATATTCCTTGTGCTTTGCATGAGTAGTCCAGCAGTCGGTCTGGTGAACTTGCTGGTGACTATGCTGATCAAGCCCCATGTTCTTCCCAGAATGGATTTCTCTTCAGGTATTCCAGAAGAGATGAGCACTCTGGTAGTAGTGCCATCGCTGCTGACCGATCCTGAAAGAGTCGCCTTGTTGCTGTCAGGTTTGGAAATTCGATACCTGACAAACCGAGATAAAAATCTCTACTTCGGCCTTCTGACAGATCTTGCCGACGCCGAGCAGGAGGTTTTGCCAGAGGATGAGCATCTATTGCATTTGGCCCAAAATGGAATTGAGGCTCTGAACAAAAATTACCCGGGGAGGGTCTTCTTTCTCATCCCCCGCCAGCGCAAATGGAGCTCCCAGGATGAGATCTGGAGAGGTTATGAACGAAAAAGAGGCATAATCGAGGAGCTCAACTCATTGCTTAGAGGCAGGTCAGAAAATAGTTTCTCTCGAATTACTGGCAATGTCTCGATCCTTCCTCGAATAAAGTACGTCATCACACTTGACGAAGACACCAAGATGCCCTACGACTCTGCTCGGATTCTGGTAGAGACTATGGCTCACCCTCTCAACCGTGCCCGGTTCGATGAGTATAAGAGATACGTTGCTGAGGGCTACGGCATTCTCCATCCCCGCCTGAGCGCAGGCATGCCTGAAACAGACAGATCGAGGTTTGTTAAGCTTTTTGGAGGTGAGCCTGGCATTGATTCATACACGCGGGAGGTCTCGAATGTTTATCAGGACCTTTTTGGGGAAGGTTCCTTTTCCGGCAAAGGGATCTATGATGTGGACGCCTTCATGCAGTCTCTGGGAAGACGTTTTCCTGATAATCTGATCCTGAGCCATGATCTTCTGGAGGGAAGCTATGCCAGAGCAGCACTGGTTAGCGATGTGCAGTTCTACGAGGACTATCCCTACCGCTACTCCTCAGACGTAAGCCGGAGGCACAGATGGATTAGAGGGGACTGGCAGATTGTAAACTGGCTTCTTATGCGGGTGCCAGGCCCAGAGGGAATAGTTGTAGATAATCCCATCTCAGGGCTGTCTCGCTGGAAGATTCTCGACAACCTTCGACGCAGTCTGGTGCCACCATCCCAAATTTTTCTGTTGTTCCTGGCATGGTTGATGCTGCAGCATCCTTTGCTTTGGACCTACGTTGTGATAGGAGCGGTTCTGGTCTTGCCGGTGCTGGCTTGCATTCGAGCAATCCTTAATAAATCTGCCGAGGTACCCTTGGATCAGCATCTGCGTTCTTCTGGGAGAGCGATTGCCAGAAATCTTGCCCAGGCGGTGCTCAGCCTTGCCTTTTTGCCATACGAAGCCTTCTTCAGTCTGGATGCAATTGTGCGTAGCTCTTGGCGAATGCTCTTCACCCATAAACGGCTATTGGAATGGAACTCTTCGAGCAGCTCCGAGAGCAATGGGCGAAGTGATCCGGTGGGATTCTACCAGTCGATGTGGATAGCCCCAACAGTTGCCATTGCCATGGCTTTGTCTCTCGCCTTCATGCGTACTGATGTGCTCAATATCGTCTGGACGCTGCTGGTATCTTGGAGCCTTGCTCCTGCCGTTGCCTGGTGGATCAGCCTGCCTCTTGATACACCTAAAGCAAAGCTGAGCCTGGATCAGACGGTCTTCCTGCGCAAGCTCTCAAGAAAGACATGGAGGTTTTTTGAGACGTTCGTCGGGCCTGAAAGCCACTGGCTCCCGCCGGATAATTTTCAGGAGAAACCACGATCTTTGATTGCGAATGGTACATCGCCCACAAATATGGGGCTGTCGCTGTTGGCAAATCTAGCGGCATACGACTTCGGCTTTATTTCAACTGGGAAGCTGATAGAGCGAAACGCCTCCACCCTCGAAAGCATGATCGGCCTGGAGCGATTCCAAGGGCATTTTTACAACTGGTACGATATTATGCTGCTGGAGCCGATGCAACCCAAATATATCTCAACTGTGGATAGTGGTAGCCTATCAGGCCATCTGCTGACACTGCAGCAAGGGATGAGGGAGCTTGCGAAAAGAAAGATCTTGCCGGAACAGATCTTTGACGGCCTCAGGGATACGCTGCTGATCCTCAGGGATTCCGTCACAGGGGATGAGACAACTGAAGACTGCCAAGAGCAAATCGTATCTATGCAATGGATCGAAGAAATCGACCGTCTCCTAGCAGAACTTTCGTCGCCTCCAGGCACCCTTTCGGCAGCATGGCTACTGCTTGACCAGCAGATGAGGAACATCTCGGGGTTATTAGACCTGCTGGGACCGAAAGTGAATGATGAAGTGTTGCTGTGGGCCTGGGCTTATGAGCGACAGCTCAGGGACCATCTGGATGATCTGATCCTCATGGCTCCGTGGCTTATGCTGCCTTTGTGGGTTATGGTTCATCCACTCGATGAAGAAGCCTTGACCGAAGCCTCGACAGAAAGGACAAGAATGCTGAGCCAATTGCAGGCGGAGATGCTCCGGCTTGATAGCATTCCGAACCTAGGAGAGATTCCAGGGTTAACTGCAGAGCTGGTGACGAAGATAGACCAGATTCTTGGCTCCATTCAGAGCATGTCTCAAGAAGAGAGAGACTGGTTCCTCCAGCTCGATCATATGATCACCAAGGCGGGGGATCTAGCCCGCAAGAGGATAGCATCAATCGAGAAGATTGCAGAGGACTGTAGAAACCTTGCGGACATTGATTACGATTTCCTCTTTGATAAGTCGCGTAAGCTTCTGGCCATTGGCTACTACGCCAGCGACCTCAGACGCGATGAGAGCTGTTATGAGAACTTGGCATCTGAGGCCAGGCTGGCCAGCTTTGTAGCAATCGCCCAGGGAAGGCTCCCGCAGGAGCATTGGTTTGCGCTTGGACGCCTGCTAACAGACGTTGATGGAATGCTGACTCTGCTATCTTCAGCCGGAACAATGTTCGAGTATCTCATGCCTCAACTGATCATGCCTACCTATGAGAACACCCTCTTAAGCCAGACCTATAGAGCGATAGTCAGGCGACAAATCGAATACGGTAAGCAGCAAGGCGTTCCCTGGGGCATCTCGGAAAGCGGCTACAATATCATAGATATCAACCAGATTTACCAGTACAAAGCTTTTGGAGTGCCCGGACTCGGGTTAAAGCGAGGGCTGGCAAAAGACCTGGTTGTAGCACCTTATGCTTCTGCCCTGGCTTTGATGGTCTCACCAGCCAAGGCCTGCCTCAATCTGCAACAAATGGCAAGTGATGGTTATCTCGGTGAATATGGCTTTTACGAGGGCATCGATTATACTCCAACCCGTCTTTCTGGGGACGAGACCCGCGCAATTGTGCAGTCCTTTATGGCCCATCACCAGGGCATGAGCTTCCTATCTCTGGCTTACGTGCTTCTAGATCGACCTATGCAAAGAAGGTTCATGGCCAACCCGATCTTCCAGGCTGCTGATCTGCTTCTCCAAGAAAGGGTTCCGAAAGCTTCGCCTTTCTATCCCCATGCTGCCGAGGCCTCAGCAGCAATTTGGAGGACTGGTATGCCGAAGCGACAAGAGGCCTTCCGGGTCTTCACGGATCCGAACAGCTCCTCGCCTGATGTACATCTTCTCTCCAATGGCAACTACAAACTGATGATCACGAGTTCCGGCGGAGGGTACAGTCGCTGGAAGGATATTGCAGTCAACCGCTGGAATGGTGACAGCACCCGTGACAATGAGGGGCAGTTCATCTATATCCGAGACCTGGAGAGCAATGAGGTATGGTCGGCAGGATATCAGCCTACTTGCAGAAATGAAGCGACTTATCAAGCCATATTCCAGGGGTCCAAAGCGGAGTTCAGATTAAGAGCTTTTGAAGTCGACGTCCATACTGAGATTGTTATCTCGCCTGAGGACGACGTAGAGCTACGCAGCATCAACCTCAACAACCACTCATCGACCAGACGGACGATAGAGCTGACTAGCTATGCAGAGGTAGTTCTGACAACACCAGCGGCCGATGCGGCTCATCCTGCTTTTAGCAACCTGTTCGTAGAGACGGAGATCGTTCGCAAAAGATCGGCCATACTCTGCACGCGTCGACCGAAATCGAAGGATGAGAAGACATACTGGATGTTGCATATGATCGCAGCCGATAAGATAAATGAGGCAGAGGTTTCCTTTGAGACGGATCGGAGCCGGTTCATAGGCAGAGGAAGAACCACAGCAAATCCCGCCGCAATGATAGGGAAAATGGTCCTCTCTGATAGCGAAGGTTCCGTCCTGGACCCCATCGTTTCAATCAGATACATTATAACGATCGACCCGAAAGAGAAGGCCAGGGTGAACTTCATCACGGGCATGGCAGATACCAGAGATCTGGCTTTGGGGCTGATTGAAAAATACCATGATCCCGGCCTGACAGAACGTGCACACAGCCTGGCCTGGACTCACAACCAGATGGTAATGCAGCAGCTCAATATCACCGAAACCGATATGGAAGCTTATCTGCGCCTTGCCGGCGCTGTAATCTATCCCGGCTCAAACTGGCGCGCAGCCACGAGCAGTCTCTTGAACAATCAAGGCGGACAGTCGGCTTTATGGGCATACGGTATCTCGGGCGACATCCCAATTGTCCTTCTCAAGATTCAGGATCGATCTTACATCGATTTGGCGCATCAACTCATGAGGGCTCATGCCTACTGGCATATCATGGGTCTGGCAGTAGATCTGGTGATCTGGAACGGCGGCAGCACAGGGTACCGGCAGCAGCTTCAGGACGACATCATGGACCTGATATCAAGCACAGATCCACTAGCGAGGGACTGGCTGGGGAAGGTCTTCGTGATACCCGGTGATGAGATATCTGAAGTGGCCGGAATCCTTTTACAGGCCGCTGCTCATGCCGTCTTCTCCGATGACAGGGGAACATTCGAGGAGCAGCTAGATCGTAAAAATAGACTATATGTAACGGTCCCGATTCTAAATCCTAAAAAAGAATTCCGGGTCGAGAATTATAACCTGACAAAGTCTACGGGTCATGATCTGATATTCTTCAATGGCCTGGGCGGATTCACAAAGGACGGTCGAGAGTACATAATCAGGATCGCTCCAGGACAGGAGACTCCGGCTCCCTGGTCGAATGTTATAGCAAACCCGCACTTTGGGACGGTGATCTCAGAATGCGGAGGAGCCTATACATGGGGCGAGAACTCACAGCAGTTCCGTCTCAGCCCCTGGTATAACGATCCTGTAAGCGACTCCAGCGGCGAGGCTATGTACATTCGTGACGAGGAGACAGGCCAGTTCTGGTCCCCCACAGTGCTGCCCGCACGCGGAGAGACGCCTTACACCTGCAGGCATGGCTTTGGTTATAGCGTCTTCGAGCACAAAGAATTGGGGATTGCATCTGAGCTTTGGATATATGTAGCAATAGATGCACCGGTAAAGTTTTGCAGGCTCGTTGTCCGTAATGAATCAATTGGTCCCCGTCATCTATCTATTACAGGTTTTGTCGAACTGGTTCTCGGAGAGAAGCGCACAAAGTCCGAAATGCACATAAGCACAGAGATCGATCCAAGGACGGGAGCCCTCTTTGCCAGGAATCCTTACAATACGGATTTTCCTGGAAGGGTGGTCTTTTTGGATGTCAATGCGGACCATGTCAGCTTCACCGGTGATCGACTCGAATTCCTGGGACGAAACGGAAGTATGGCCAGACCTGACGCCATGAACCGAGAGCGATTCTCCAATATGGTAGGTGCGGCCATGGACCCGTGCCTAGCCCAACAGGTCAAGATCGATCTGGCGGAAGGAGAAGAGAGAGAGATCGTCTTCACCCTTGGAATGGGACGGAACATGGATGATGCACGAAACCTGATCAAGCGTTTTCGAGGGTCAGGTCCCGCACACTCTGCGCTTGAAGCCGTCTGGAATTACTGGAACCGCACCCTCGGCGCAGTGCGCGTAGAGACTCCAGATATGTCTTTGAATGTACTCACCAATGGTTGGCTCATCTACCAGACACTGGCCTGCCGCATTTGGGCGCGTAGCGGATACTACCAGTCAGGAGGAGCCTTTGGCTTCCGGGATCAGTTGCAGGATTCGATGGCCCTGATCTACACCGAGCCTCGTATCATGCGCGAGCACCTGCTACGATGTGCTGCCCAGCAATTCGGGGAGGGAGATGTCTTGCATTGGTGGCATCCGCCATCGGGAAGGGGCGTGCGCACGCACAGCTCCGATGATCGACTTTGGTTGCCGCTGGCCGTATATATCTACGTCACAGCTACTGGAGACAAGGTAGTACTGGATGAGCGCGTTAACTTCATTGAGGGCAGACCTCTTAAACCAGAGGAGGAAGCGAATTACGATCTGCCCATAAAGTCGGAAGAGTCCGGAACCCTTTATGAGCACTGCATTCGAGCCATCAGGCGCAGCATGCAGTTGGGAAAGCATGGCCTGCCGCTCATGGGCTCTGGCGACTTGAATGACTCCATGAACCGGGTAGGTTATCAGGGCTTGGGCGAGAGCGTTTGGTTGGCTTTCTTCCTCTACCATGTGCTGGTAAAATTCTCAGAGATCGCTCTGATGAATACTGACAGAAACTTCGCAGATATTTGCAAGAATGAGGCTGCCCGTCTCCGTCAGTCTATCAGAGAGAACGGGTGGGATGGCCGCTGGTATCTCCGTGCCTATTTCGATAGCGGAGAGCCCCTGGGGTCTGCTGCCAACGCGGAATGTCAGATCGATTCCATCTCACAGAGCTGGTCTGTTCTATCCGGGGCAGGAGATCCGGAGAGATCGAAGACGGCTATGGGGGAAGTGGATCGCCTTCTGGTCAATAGAGATGCTTCGCTGATACAGGTTCTGAAGCCGCCCTTCGATAAGTCAGACACTGATCCTGGCTATATCAAAGGCTACATCCCAGGAGTGAGAGAGAATGGAGGTCAGCAAACTCAGGCAGCCGTCTGGGTGGCCATAGCTTTTGCCGCCATGGGCGACAGCCTCCGGGCCTGGGAGCTGCTGGATATGATTAATCCAGTGAATCACGGCTCAACTCCGGAACAGGTGGCAATCTACAGAACCGAGCCATACGTCATGGCGGCCGATGTCTATGCTATGCCGCCGCATGTTGGGCGAGGCGGATGGACTTGGTACACGGGAGCTGCGGGCTGGATATACCGCCTAATAATAGAATCGCTGCTCGGACTGAGGCTAGATGTTGACAGGCTACGCTTCACCCCTTGTCTTCCGGCAGATTGGAAGTCTTTTCTCTTGCATTATCGCTATAGAGAGACGTTCTACCACATAACAGTTACGCGGCCGGGGCCGGGATGCGAGGAAATTAGCGTGGCGGTTGACGGCCAGGTGAAAAGCGATGGAGCAGTTCTCCTCGTTGATGATCACAATGAACATTTCGTCGAGGTAATGGTAGGATAAAATAGTATTGAAGGTGCCTACTCAAATTATACTGGCTTCCCAGTCATTCAACCGTCTCCCAGTGGGCATGAGGTCTCTCTGGTTTATGTAGAATAGAACAATATAGAATAGAGGGCCATGACCCAGGGAAACCACTCTTATTGCTCAGGATTCCCACTCAGTCCTTGCAAAAAGGGTCAAAGATTCCACATGTTTAGGCCGAAAGATCTGATAGAAACGATTAAATATTTATAATTACTATCCATTATTAACTCAAATAATTCTCTATTGGCTCTTTAGATGGAAGTTCAACAGGATGGTGAGCTATGACTAATCAGGGTGGTAATTCAGACATCTCCCGAGCATTGGATAAAAAGGCAGGAGATCTCAAAGGATCCATCAGAGAGGGTGATATCCCTGAGACTGCTCAACAATCGCAGCTTATTGGCCAGGGAGTAGAATTCCTAGACCAGTGGGTGCTTGATAAGGCTATTGAAATCTTCAATCGGGTGCTAGCCACAGATAGGACAAATGAGTCTGCACTGGCTGGAAAGATAGCAGCTCTAAGGAAGATGCAAAGGTTCAAGGATGCTGAAGCACTGGTACAGGAATCCCTTGATCTCCATCCCAATAGCACTGCCATCCTCAATGAACGCGGCTGGATATACATCGACCAGGAGAATTTTGAGGGGAGTTTAGAAACTTTCAGTAAAGTGCTTGAGGCAAAAAATGATGACGAGATTGCCCTTCAGGGAAAGATCGCCTCCCTGAGAGGTCTGAAGAAATATGACGATGCTGAGGATTTGGTAGATAAGGGCTTGAAACTTCATCCCAACAGTATCTTAATTCTAAATGAAAGAGCCTGGATTTATTTCAATCGGGATAATTATAATGATGCGCTCAACTGTTTCAACAAAGTGCTTGGTATAAGTGAAGATGACCAGACTGCCTTTCAGGGAAAGATCGCTTCCCTAAGAAAGAATCAGAAATATATCGAATCTGAAGAACTGATAGCCAGGGCATTAGATAAGCATCCTAACAACCCTGCGATTGCAGGTGAGAGAGCCTGGATATACCTGGAAAAGAACGAAATAGAGAGCGCTGAGAAATATTTCGCGGATCTGGTTCATAAGTACCCTTATAACATTAAGCTAAAGCTATCCTACGTGGAGGTCCTATTCATCCTGAACAGGACAAACGAGCTCCTGGAGATCATGAAGGAGCTTAAGAGTTCGAACCCCGACAATTTCGAGGTTAGGATGGGGATGATAGTAGCTCTAAGAAAGATGCAAAAGTTCAAGGATGCCGAAGCACTGGTACAGGAATCCCTCGATCTAAACCCCAATAACACTGACATCCTCAAAGAACGCGGCAGAATATACCTCGACCAGGAGAATTTTGATGGGAGTTTAGAAACTTACAATGAAGTGCTCAAGGCAAAAAATGATGACGAGATTGCCCTTCAGGGAAAGATCGCCTCCCTGAGAGGTCTGAAGAAATATGACGAAGCTGAGAATTTGGCAGACAAGGGCTTGAAACGTCATCCCAATAGTACCTTAATTCTAAATGAAAGAGCCTGGATATATTTCAATCGGAAGAAATACAATGACGCACTCAGATGCTTCAATAAAGTGCTTGAGATAAGGGAAGATGACCAGACTGCCATTCAGGGAAAGATCGCTTCCCTAAGAAAGAACCAAAATTATACCGAATCTGAGGAACTGATAGCCAAGGCATTAGACAAGTATCCCAAAAACCCTGCAATTGCAGGTGAGAGAGCCTGGATATGCTTCGAAAAGAATGATCTGGAAAAGGCTGAGGAATACTTCGCAGACCTGGTTCATGAGTACTCTTATAACATAAAGTTAAAGCTATCATATGTGGAGGTTCTAATCTGGCGGAACAGGACTGATGATGCCTTGGAGATAATGGAGGAGCTTAAGAGCTCGAACCCCGACAACCTTGAGGTTAGAGAGAAATTAGGGCGTGTCTACCTCCGACGGAGAGATTTGCCAAAGGCCAAAGAGGAGTTCGAGTTCATCAAAAAGAGAGTTCCCCAAAACATTTTCAATTTCAACAACATCGGATTGATCTATTTCAACCAGGGCCGCTACAGGGAGGCTGAAGATTGCTTTCGCCGTGTCCTGGCAGCCAGATCGAACGATCCACTTGTCAGCGTAAATCTGGCACGCACTCTTATAAGACAAATTGACGAAGGCATTCTCAATAAGGAATCGATGAAGGAGGCTGAAGGACTCTGCAAGGAAGCTCTCAAAGTAGACTCGCACCAGGCACAAGCATTCGGCTGTCTGGGAGTAATTGAGTTCAAGAGGGGCAACCTCGGCCAATCAGAGCATTACCTTAAAAAATCGATATCAATTAGCCCGAGAGAAGGTAGCTACACGGACCTTGGTGCTCTTTACATGCAGATGGGGGAGCCGGAGGAATCCGAGAAATGCCTAATGAAGGCCCTGAATGCGGATAGCCAGGATTCACAGGCCTATGCAGTTCTAGGGAGCCTCCACCTGCAGAGCAACGGGACCCAAGATGCTATAAGATCTTTTAGAAAAGCGATCAGGGCAGATACTAATAATGAATACGCTCATAGGGCTTTAGCTGTGGGGCTTATGCAAGCAGGAGACCTGGGTGATGCTGAAAAAGTCCTAAGAAAAGCACTTCAGTCTTTAGATGAGCCCAAACGGTGGCGTCTTCACCTCACCTATTCCCAGTTATTGACGCGTCTTGGTGATGCCAATCACGATGATCTATTCTATAAGGATGCGCTGAAAGAGATAAATATAGCTAAGAAGATTAACTCTAAACACCCCGATCCATACTTCTACTCAGGAATCGTGAACTACAAGTGCAAGAATTATTTTTATGCCTGGCTAGACATGCGTTCCTGTAAAGAAATAGATAAGGACTATTTAGAGGCAGATCGTAATGAACGATTGATCCAATCGCTTCTGGTGGATGAGTACGTCAAGAGCAGCTACCCGGGAAGCATTCTAGCTGGGGTTGCCTCTGCAGGACTGCTCTACGTCATATGGACTAATTATATCTCCTACGGTGAAAGCAAGATCCCAGTGAATATCTTGATGATCTTAACGCCTATACTACTGGGCCTTATCATTATTTCGAGCCTGCTGCCTTCTCTGATCAAGCTTAAGCTTCCTGGGATTGAGGCTGAGCTATCACGGACCAACATTAACCAACCTGAAGAATCGATGCAATTTGGGCCCTCTGCAGGGATTGGGTTCAGCGGTTTCACCTCATCCATCGACGCAGGCCTGCGCTAGTCTGTGAACTAGAGCTTACTTACTCTAATTCCTCCACGATATGCCGCCATGGGAGATAGTCTCCGGGCCTGGGAGCTGCTGGATATGATCAATCCATTGGATCATGGCTCGACTCCTGGAACAGGTAACAATCTACAAGACGGAGACATACGTTGTGGCTGCCGAGGTCTATGCTATGCCTCCACATGTCGCGTGGGGTGGGTGGACCTGGTACACGGGAGCGTCGGGATGGATGTACCGGATCATTGTGGAATCGCTGCTCGGAATGAGGCTGGATGTGGACAGGTTGCATTTTGCCCCTTGTATTCCGGCTGATTGGAAGTCGTTTGTGCTACACTATCGCTACATTGAGACATTCTACCACATTAGGGTCGAGAGGGCTGGTAGTGGCTGCAAGGTGGCAAACGTGACGGTAGACGGCCTGGAGCAGAATGACGGGGCGGTGCACCTGAACGACGACCGGAAGGAGCACAATGTGGAGATAAAGATGGGATGAGGTCACAATGGAATCGCGATCGAGATAGCGGCCTCAGATTGATGTTTGCGTCTTTAGGTCTTTGAGCTCTTAGGCTGAGAAAGATATTTAGCTTAAGGTGAGAGAATTACTATGGAAAATATGCGAAGATATGAGGTATGTAAATGATTGGAGTATGTCCTGGATGTGGAAAGCCTTTCCGAGTAGAGCAGGCAAAAAGCGGAGAAGGATTGGTTTACTGTGAAGATGTATGCATCAGCCCGGCTGATATGCCCACTGGCGTCCGGATGATGCCAGACCAGGCCACGAAGCTTTACGTGGATGGAAATATGAATGCGATGAACCGTGAGCAGTATATAAAGACGCATGGATTTGATCCGGAGCCGGTGATGATGGCCGTCAACAAATGGCGTGAAGAGAAGATCACGCAATGGGCAGCCTCAATCGGAAAGAGTGGAGAGGAAGTAGACCAGTGGATCAGAAGACTAAGTGATATAAAGCATTGAAGCTAAAGCTTAGGGCGGAACAAGACTGCAATGCTGCGATCCTGTTAAATCTAATTTTTTTATTTTTTTAATCTTTTTGAACCGAAGGATGGATCATTTGACTAAACGAGAAACTGTCCTCGATGTCAGAGAAACAATATCTTAAGCTCATTAATATCTTGCAGATAAGCCATAGACACGACCGGTAAATATTTATGAGGAAAAAGCCAAAAAATCGCTCAGAGGTACTATGTCAGGAAAGTGATTATATTTGGAAGAAATCGGCATGAAAACTAAAACAGGATCAACGCTCTTAATACACCATCTTAGCGATATCCATATTGGGAAAGATCATTATGAAGCGATTAATAGATACCAAAATATTGTTTCCAAGGACGAAAAACCTCGAAATCTTGATTTGTACTTAAGACATCTCAGAGATCACCCGGATAACTTGCCGGATCTTATAATAATATCAGGAGATCTTACATCAGATGCTTCTCCGGACGATATGAGAAAAGCGGAAGATTACATCCGGGATATTAAAAAGATACTCGAGAAAAGGAAACCTTATTGGCGCAGAAACAAGGAGTACCCCTATATTCTAATGGTTCCAGGAAACCATGATTTAGATTGGAGCAAAGGTTCCAACGAAGAAAAAATAGAGCGATATGCACAAATGGCTCAACGACTCTCCGATGAAGGTGTGCTCTCTGCAAAATATTTATCTGAAGATTTGCCAGTGTATTGTGATTTCGGAGATGATTGCAACCTTTTTGTATATTTGCTAAATTCCACTTCGTTAGGTGGAGTGAAGGATCCAAAAATTGACCTGATTTACAGATACATTTCTGAACCCTATAACTCTGGCAGGCCGCAACCAAAAAACGAATCAGGAGACGATTTTAATAGCGCATTGGAGTCTCTTAAAGAGGGAACCCGGATAGATCCTGGATATATATCTCCAAAGGATCTCCGCCAAATGGAAAAAGTATTGAAGGAATTTAATGAGAAAAACAAAAGCAAAAACCGTCTCAAGGTAGCTGTAATGCATCATAATCTGTCGAGCGTACCCACAGATGACATAGAGAAGTTTGATGCTATAATTAACATTGGTGAAGTAAAAAATTCTCTTAGGAATTGCTGTTTTGACATAGTATTTCACGGCCATAGACACCATACACATAGTTGCCACGAAAGAGATCTGGCACAGAAACAAGGTCAGGCACATGGGATGTACATTCTCGGTGGAGATACCCTTGGAAGCAAGCAGGAAGCACCATTCACTGAAGTTCAACTATATGAGACAGAGAGAGCACATGGCAAAGAACTCCCTGAATGTCGATTTACCGTGAGAAATTACCACTTCGGTACGGCTGGGTACGATAGAACAGATGAGCCCTCAATTGAAGAGATCATTGATGGTCAGATGAAGGCCGAGGTTGGAGAATTGCTCAAGAGTCTCGGTCGTAATGTTTCAATATCAGATATAAAGGATCCAGAGCATTTGAAGCATAGCATAAATATGATTCAACCACCGCTTCAAGATCTTCAAAACAAACTTCGCGCCTGGGGGGAAGAATCTGACGAATGGATTAAGCATTTTAATGACTTATTGGATAGATATAGCTGTATTTATGCGACTGACTATTATCCCCGTTCCTCATTGGGTAGCCCCAGGTTCAATAAGTACCTCAGGAAACAATATGCATCCAGACTAATGAAATTGAAATCAAAGTCAGATCAGTCTGATAAGTGTCTTAGATTCTCAAAGCCGGTCTATGATGCAATTATGAAAACTCATTGGCATCCGGATCCAATAATGTGGCCCAAATATGAAATAAAGGAAAAAGACCAAAATCCAGGCGACGATGATCTAGAGATAGCTAGGATACTTATTAGGCCTAAAGCCACGCGGAACGAAACCCAAGAGCTGGAGAATCTGGACTTTGATCACAGGATTTTTGCTATCCCGCTATTTGTTCTTTGTAGTAAACAATTAAAGCCCGGACAGATGGTTGACTGTGCAATTGGGTTTGATAAGAGCGGCGAAATAATCACGAGTTATGAATACAAAGAAAGGGGAGGAAAAGGAAAGGTAGAATGGGTTGATCCGAAATGTTCGGATCTGAAAGATAATTTTAAAGATATGCTAAAAGATGATTCGCTCAAAACGGTCAAAGATTTTATAAGTCATAGGTTCATGATTAAAGGTGATAAAGAAGCTGAAGCGTTTGCGGGAAGATATGATTTGACAAGAAAAGCCAGTAAGGGCATTCTCGAAAAATTGAGACAAAATATTCATCCAAGTTCTAATAAGGTAGGTTTAGATATCGGATGCGGTACTGGAAATTATACGATTCCATTTATTAACGATTTTCATCATGTCATCGGGCTTGATGGCTGTAAATATATGCTAGATGTAGCGAGGGGAAAATCAAGTGAAGTGGAATGGATTGAAAGGGACGCATTAGAAACAGGCCTGGATTATAAATGCTGCGACGCGGTTTGGCTGATATCCACCTTGCATTACTTCACCGGAGATGATCAGAGACTTCTTTTTAAGGAAATTTTTAGAATCCTTAGAGGAGGAGGCGTTGTATTTGCAGATACTGAATTTGAAGAACAGCACGATTCACTGTGGCAGGTTGAGTTTTTCCCATCACTCAAAGATAGATACTGGAACAGATGCTTAAAAGAGGAAAAATATAAGTCTTGGCTTACCGAAATTGGATTCACTAATGTAAGATCTGAATACATGACCCTGGAACCGACCGAGACTGATGCCGCCCTTAGAATCGGACAGCATAATCCCGACCGCTATTTAGATCCAGAAATACGGGGCGGAATCCCTGCATTTAAAGAAATGGATGCTCGTGAAATTGAGCAAGGTAAGCAAAAGCTCAGAGATGCAATCGATGACGGAACGATATGGGAAATCATCGATAGATATGAAGAGAAGGCCACGAGGAAAGGAGATGTTGGATTTATCATCGCAACCCGCCCGTAATAGCGGTTGCTATTCCTATTTTTGTGTTGGATTTTGAAAGCATGCGATCAGTGATCTTACTATGCCAAACACATCAGAAAGTATAAATCCGGCTGCCATCCTGCATCATGTCATCCACAAGCCGCCCGTAAAAATCATCAGGGACAGTTGCCTTATATTCTGCCTGCACACCTCTAGCCTCCAGGTCTTCCTTACTAGCTATGATTCGATCCCCAGGCAGAGCTGACAGGGCAGCCGCCAGGGCCGGGGCATCACAGGATCCGACAACCCCTGCCAGTAGGTGATAGACGCCATCTCCTGCCAGGTAGAGGACGGCATTCTTCGACTGTTTTGCCAGTTGCAGGCAGAGCCTGGCGCGTTCGCTCTGAGGCGTTTTGGTCAAGAGGAAAATATGCTTGATATCCGTCATACCAACAGTCATTCTATCACTCACTTCATCCTCATAATAATATGATGCAATCCGATGAAAGAATCTCTTCCTGGAACTTCTCCTCATCCATCAGTTCTATTCTCTCCACCAGGCTTTGGCTCAAGAGCCCCCTTTCTGCGAGAGAGGGCTCATGGGCAATGACTCTTATCTCTGGATAGGCATAAACGATATCCGAATTATTAGGAACTCCAAGAAGCCTGCTCTCCTGACCGGCAAGGGCAAGGAAGACGCCATCTGCATAGAGCCCCAGGGTTACTTCCATATCGAGGCTCACAGCCGCCGCATTGAGCATTCCATAGGCCTTCTCGCTGCCGTATGGGGCAGAGTCTAGTAGATAGAAGACCGATCTCATAAGCGGATTGATCCCGACGCCATCGATCTCATCTCGATAGAGCAATTACCCTGTCGCTATTCTTCAGCATCTCGGCCAGATCATAAAGGCTTGTGATCTTTATCCCCTGGTGATAATCCGGGCAGATACCATCCTCCTCTGCCTGGTAGCCTCGGGCTGCGGCACACCTGGCGCAGGCTCTGACCTTTGCCCCTCTTTCCGCCAGCTCCTGAAATAGCTGACCTGCATTTCCAAAAAGAGAGGGCTTCTGGCCGACTTTTGCTATATGCACTGCATCCAGGTAGAGAAATATATTCACCTGAGAGACTTTGAGCGCCTCCGATGCGATCTTGTAGGCCATCTCAGCATACTCCGAGATATAGGGCCCGTCCGTGAGAATGATAGTCAACGTCTTCATGGCAGTTGGTGTCATAAAGATCCCTCTCCTTCAGAGGTATTCGAGCAACGCCCTGATGTGTTCCAGATTGGTCGTGTACTTGGCCTCGAGCAGCGGTGTGCATTTGTCCAGTGTAGTCTCCCTTCCAACCAGCTTTATGGCGAAAGTGTAGCAGCTCTGCTCTCCACAGATCCGGCAATCGGTCTTGGGAAGGTATTGGTAGATCTCGGCATGGTCTACCCTGATCTTCTCTCTGGGAACCGGGGTCACACCTTTGACTATGGCCTCGTTGATGGTCCTCTTCAAATCATCCAGAGTCTCACGGGCCTCGATCTCGCTCCTGATCATAGTCATAGTAACATTGCCTGTGGAATAGATTGTGATGAGGATATTGCCCTTCTGGATGATGAGGGCCCCAATCCTCTCCGAGTATCTGGCCCGCGGGAACAAGGGTTCCAGGAGTTTCAAGGCTCCTTCAAGCGCAGGCTCAAACCGGGCAATTATTCTGAACTTGGTGCTGTCTGCTATGCAGGGCAAGAGCTGGCGCAGCTCGACGACTTCCAGGGACCTTGTGCCTGCAAGATCCGTTTTGACCTCAGCCGGCTTCACGGTCTTGGTCTCCATGAAGTTCTTTCCAAAATCGGTTAGAACCACGAGCCCGTCCTTGATCTCGATCAAGCCTGCCTGCTGCAGCATTTGCAGGTGGTAGTCGAGCATGGAGGGAACGGATTTTGCGATCTCCTCCATCGTCCTGTTGCCTTCGAGCAGCATGGTCATTATCTTTCTTCTCGTGGCGTTGGCCATGGCGTTGCTCACGAGCTTTACATCGGCCTGTCCTCCAACCATCTTATCCACCCGATCCATAAATCAATCCATCACTTTCTCTTCAATTGCCTGGCCAGGTTGATCATATCCATTACAGCCTCATCCGTGATGCTGTAACTACACCATTTTCCCTGTTTTCTCTCTTTTACCAGGCCCGCATCCTCGAGTATGGATAAATTATGTGATATGGAGGACTGCGGTTTTTTGAGGGCCAGCATTATCTCACAGATGCCTAGCTCTCCTCCTGCCAGAAGTTTGAGAATCCTGAGGCGGGTTGCATCTGCCACTGCTTTGAAGACCTTTATCTCGCGGTCTGTTTCCTCTTCATCGATCCTTTTTATCTGATTGCACACCAGGAGACATCGCTCTCGAGCAATGCCGCGATCTCCATAAAGCCTGATCAGGGTCTTTTCTGCTTCACAGCAAAGGTTGTCCTGGCAGGATTCTTTCTTTTCTCCGGGCAATATTTTGCCGGAGATCACAGGCAGTTCCCTATCCAGCATCAGCACAGCCTACCACATAACTTCTTGATTCAACAGAGTAATTCGACAATGCAATTCAACAAAGAGCGTAATCCATTTATTCATATATAAGGATTTCTGGATTCTATTATTTAACCAAGAAGAATGAATGTTTCTATGGCACGAACATACTCGATGGATGTGCCACCAATGTGGGGGGATCATCTGTGTTCACAAAGGATGTTGTTCACGATGCAGGGCAAAGAGAGAAGATCTTTCTATCATAAGTCAAGTCTGAAAAAGAAATCCAATCTGCATAGGTCGCCCGGGTTCGTCGCCGCATGGCACCCAGTTTAGATTGGTTGAAATAGAAAGATGAAAGAATAGGATCAAAAAATTTATCGCTGCAATTTATATCAATTAAGGAGGAAGGCTGCATGCAAAAAATCACCCCTTTCTTGTGGTTCGATGGCAAAGCTGAAGATGCAATGAATTTCTATATCTCGATTTTCAAGAATTCGATGATTTTTAGTACTACTCTTTATGGAGAGGAAGGTCCTGGTCCAAAGGGAACGGTAATGTCCGGGATATTCTATCTCGATGGACAAGAATTCATGGCCCTAAACGGCGGCCCACAATTCACGTTCTCTTCAGCCATGTCCCTTTTTGTGAGCTGCGAGACCCAGGAAGAAGTGGATAATTTTTGGGAAAAGCTCTCCGAGGAAGGAGAAAAACAAATATGCGGCTGGCTGAAAGACAAATTTGGAGTATCATGGCAGATCATTCCATCAATCTTAGGTGTGATGTTGAGTGACCCTGATCCTGCGAAATCGAAGAGAGTTATGAAGGCAATGCTTCAAATGAAAAAAATTGACATAGAACTCTTAAAGCAAGCGTACGAAGGACGATAATATTTTTGTGGCTCAAGGAGCAGTCATCGAGTACAGGGTCTCAAGTTGGCGGTCTCTGGAAGAGTCCCGAGTTTTTGCCCGCCCAACGCAAGGATGCTGGCTGACTGGAAAACTCAAGGGGAGGTCGCCAGCCCCAACAAATTTCAGGCGGCTCCTGCTTCTCCAAAATCGTTTGGTGCAACCTGGCTCTTGCTCCCCACCAGAGGCAAACCTGCCCCCCAGCTCATGACATCTTCCGCCCCGCCCGTGAGCACAATCTTTCCCTTCTCCAGAAGGCAAGCCCGGTCTCCGATGCAGGCCACATCCCTCAGGTCATGGGTCACTATGATGCAGGGGACATTGCAGGCATGAATCGTCTCCCGTAGCTCTTTTCTCATCTGAGCTTGCCTGCGGACATCTAAAGCAGAAAGTGGCTCATCCAGCAAAAGGAGATCGGGCTCGATGATGAGCGCCCGGGCCAGTGCTATCCGCTGCTTCTGTCCGCCGGAGACATTGACGGCTTTGGCTTTCCTGATCTCCCAGAGTCCGGCGGCTTCAAGATAATCCTTCACCAGGAGACCGATCTCGTTCTTCGAGTGAGAGCGGGTGCGCAGACCAAAGGCCACATTATCGTAGACGCTCATATGAGGAAAGAGAGCGTAGCTTTGAAAGACATATCCGATATTGCGGGCCTCTGCAGGGATGTTCGTCTTCAGAGCTGAATCGTAGATCGGTCTGCCGTCCAGAGCGATCCTTCCGTCATCGGCGTCTTGCAGACCCGCCACTATATTGAGCAGAGTGGTCTTTCCACAGCCGTTGTCTCCCACCAGCATGAGGATCTCGCCCCTGGCCACACTCAGCTTCACCTCCAGGCTGTAGTCTCGCAGCTTTTTTCTGATGTCAATTTCCAGCATTCTTGTGCACCCGCCGACGAGTCAATGTCTTCACCAGGAATATGACTATAAATGAGAACGCGACCAGGATTATCGCCAGGCATAGCGATACGTCCAGATCTCCCTGCATAGCGGTATAAATGGCCAGGGGCATGGTCTGAGTTCGGCCCTGAAAGTTTCCGGCAAACATAATGGTCGCTCCGAATTCTCCTAAGGAGCGCGCAAAAGCCATGATGGCCCCGGAGATAAGGCCGTTCATAGCTATGGGTATGATGACGTGAAAGAAGGTGTAGACCCGGGAAGCGCCTAAGGTGCGAGCGGCATTCTCAAAGGCCAGATCCACATCCTCGAAGCTGGTTCTGGCCTGGCGAATGTAAAACGGAGAGGAGACGAAGACCTGAGCGATTATCACCGCCAGAGTGGTAAAAGCTATGCTTATTCCCATTCCGTTCAGATAATGACCCACAATTCCCATTCTGCCAAAGGCCACCAGCAGAGCGATGCCAGCCACGGCAGGAGGCATGATAACAGGCAGATCAATCAGGGAGTCGGCCAGCTCTTTGCCAAAATATTGAAAGCGAGCGCTGACATAGGCTATGGGCGTTCCCATTATTACAACAGTTATGGTGGTTATGGTGGATGTCGTGAGACTCAGCCTGAGAGCATCTATTACCACCGGATCGTGCAGAGATCTGAGGGTGGTGTCCAGAGGGCTCCTGAGGAAGAGGGCAACCACAGGCAGAGCTATGAAGGCCATGGCCAGTACCAACATAAAGGCCAGACCTGCCTTCAGAGCCACTTCTCTGGTTCTGGAAGGGATGCCGATGATTTCCTGCTCCTGATTTACCAGCTCTGCCAGACTTCTTTCGCCATATGGGCCGATATCAGCCTGATTGGAAGCCATTTGTTCACTCTTGCGATTAGTTCATCCTATGCTCAGCAGTTTGTCACAGCAACGCAGTCCCTGTCCTTCATCATTCCGACAAAGGTTTTGGGGCCGGGATCGGTTCATTCCCGGCCTCAAAGAAAGAGCTTACGGTCAGGCTGCAGCTGCAGCCATGGCCGTTCCAGCTGTTTTGGCAGCCACTCCTGCAACGGGAGCGAAGCCGTATTTCTCCAGGACGGCCTTACCTTTATCCGACATTACCAGCGACATGAACTCCCGACTCTGGAGCGGATATTTGGATTCCAGCAATATTCCCATGGGATACTGGGCGATGACATTGTATTCATCCGGTATGTCAATCTTATCCACCTTGCTCGTCAAATTCTTAGTGATATCGGAGACGTAGGCAAAACCGACATCCGCTTCACCCAGGGCAACCTTTGTTACCACGTAATTGACATTGGTCTCTTGAGAGATGACATTGGCCAGCACCTTTGTTTTGTAGTCGGGACCATAGGCGGAGTCGTTGCCCAGCTTATTTAAGATTTGCAGGGCATAGTCGCCTACTGGCACATCCTTCGTTCCCATGACGATCTTGAGCCCCGGCTTGGCCAGATCCGAGAGGTTGATGATCTTGGCGAGGTTACCCTTGGGAACGATGAGCGAAAGCTTGTTTTTTGTGAATATAACTATGCTGCTGTTGTTCATCAGCCCGTCATTTTTAACTGCGTTCATCTGCTTCTGATTGGCAGAAGCGAAGACATCGGCATAAGCTCCGTTTTCCATTTGTGTGCGAAGCGCCTGCGAGCCGTCGAAGTTGAATGCCACGCTGATATTGGTTTCATTCTTATACATCTGTCCCATCTCGCCAAATGCTCCCGTAAGCGAGGCCGCTGTGAAGACGGTGAGCTCTTTGGTCTCCTGTGCATAGCCTGCTGATGCCGCCAAAAGCAACACCGCAAACATAACTCCAATTATTCTCTTTTCTATCAAAGACTATCACCTACAATTACGGGCGAATTCGTGCACCTTTCCTGTTTTATCTACATGCTATTAATGTAAGCATAAATGCTTACTATTATGCACTTATGTTAATGGAAACGTTAAACTTATTAATCCTTACGGCCGGACCTGCGGACGGCTCTGCTTCTCATTCATCGCTCCACAATCGCTCCTCAATTCTGAAATGCTTCAACTCCGTATATTGACTTTCACTTCCTCGACCTCTCTTCCAGCAGGGCATTGGTCAAGGCATCCAGCAGCCTCCCTGCACCCTCGTATCCCAGAATCAATTGTCTGTTTGCCCCAACTCGATCGTGATTAGGAAGGCCCACCCGAACCAGAGGTATCTTCTCCTTTTGCGAGATCTGCTTTCCATTGGAGGTGCCCAGCAGCAGATCGACTCTTCCTTTGCAAACCTGGTCATGGATATCGGTGAAGTCTGCGCCGCAGAGGATGATCGGGTCCGCCGAATTCGCCCTGATCTCAGCCTTAAAGCCGGGGCTGCTGTAGCCGGTTGCGACCACCGCCGGCACAGCACCAACCTCCGTGAGAAGACGGGTCAATTCGACGACAATATCCGAATCTCCGAATACCGCCACCCGGACACCGTCCAGATAGTTATGTACATCCGCCAGGGTATCAAGCAGCCTGCCCCTCTCGGCTTCATATTTCCCGGGAAGGCGTCTTCCGGTCAGCTCTTCCATCCTGGACACAAAGAGGTCGGTATGCTCGAGACCTATTGGCAAAGGCAGAAGGCTGCTTTTTACGCCGTAGGTCTCCTCCAGAAAGGCGCCCGCAAAGTCCTTCTGAAACCTTCCGCCGATCGTCAGGGTCTCGCGGCTGTTGGCAGTGTCTGCGACGTCCCGCAGGGGCGTGCCGCCTTCGGGGATAGTGGGCATCTCCTCGACCAGCGGCGCGTCAAGGGTCTCTGATATGTCAGGAAAGAGGATGAACTCGTCACTGCAGCCCCAGTCGTTCAACATATCCTTGAGATAGCGCACATCCGCTGGTGAAAGCACAGATCCTATCACCAGGTTCACTTTGTTGTTGGGCTCGCCCTTTTTGGCCAGAGCCTCCACCAGAGCCAGAAGGGCCCTGGCATAACCTTCCTCATGTGAGCCGGAGTAACTGGGAGTGGAGACGGGGATAATGGGCAAACGGGAGGCCAGAGGCTCCTCTATCCGGAACTCCCTGATGATCTGTACTATATCGTCTCCGATGGTCTCGGCAAGACAGGTCGTTGCTATGCCGATAGCCTTTGGTCTGTAGCCAGCGATGAGGTTCTTGATGCCCTTTTTTAAATTGGCGGCTCCACCGTAGACGGTCCCCTTCTCACTCAGGGCCGAGGATCCGATATCTACCGGCTCCCGAAAGTGATGCGCAAGGTACAGGCGCATATAGGTGGCGCACCCCTGTGAGCCGTGAAAGAGAGGCATGCAGCCCTCGATGCCTTTGAAGGCCAGGACTGTGCCCATGGGCATGCACATGTTGCAGGGGTTTACTGTGGAATAGCTTTCAGACATTTATGGCAACTCCTCGGCATTCACGCATAGCGATCAACTTTCTCTGATTGCAGGAGGCTCCAGCTCCAAGCGTGCTCGCTCTAAGCTTGGGCAGCTTCCAGACGGGACTGTTGAGGCTCACATCTATTTCTCTGGCAAAGTTGACCATTCCATCATAGCCCTCAAAGCTCGTCGTCCGGTCATGATTGAAGTCACAAAAAGCGATTCCGAGCTTATAGGCCAGGAACCTCTCCTTGACGCCGGCCACCAGGATGTCGGCTTTCTGCTTATGCAGCAGTTCTCTGAGCTCCAGTGGATTGGCATCATCCACTATCACGGTCCCGTCCTTGACGATGCAGCTTATCTTCCGGTAATCCTCGGAGTCGCCGGTTTGGGTGCCGATGATAACCACCTCCATTCCCAGCTCCTCGAAGCCCTTCACCAGCGAGACGGCTTTGGCAGCCCCGCCCATATAGATGGCCGCCTTCTTTCCCTGCACGCGAGCCCGGTGGCAGGCGATTCTGGGCATGACCCGGGCAGTCTCGCGCTCGATTATCTCCTCTGCCCTGTCCATCAGAGATGGCTCGCCAAAGTGTTCAGCTGCAAGCCGCAGGGCATTACTCACATCTCCCAGTCCGAAGAAGCTGATGCGTCTATAGGGAATGCCGAACTTCTCCTCCATCTTCTTGGCTAAGTAGGTCATGGAGCCGCTGCACTGGACCAGATTCAGGCATGCATGATTCGCCCGTTCTATCTCTTCCACCCGGCCGTCTCCAGTGAACGTTGCGATCACCTCCAGGCCTATCTCCTCTAAGAGGGGTTTGATGGCCCACAGGTCTCCAGCGACGTTATACTCACCCAGCAGGTTTATGGTGTACGGACTCCTGGGCTCGTAGTCTCTTCTTCCGATCAGCTCGAAGAGGGCATTGCAGGCGGCCTTGTAGCCCTCGTTCTTATTTCCTTTGAAGCCCTCGGACTTGACAGGAATTACAGGTATTCCGATCTCTGCTGCCGCCTGGCCGCAGACGGACCTGATGTCGTCTCCGATGATGCCCACGATGCAGGTGGAATAGACAAAGATGGCAGGGGGCCGGTATTTAAGGGCCAGCTCTTTAATGGCTGTAGCCAGCTTCTTCTCGCCGCCATAGATCACATCCAGCTCCTTCATGTCCGTGGAGAAGCTGCTCTTGTAGAGGGTCGGTCCGGAGGTAGAGCTGCCTCTGATATCCCAGGTGTAGCTGGCACAGCCTATGGGGCCGTGCACCAGATGAAGAGCGTCCGTAAGGGGATTGAGGACAACTCTGGCTCCCGAGTAGACGCATGCTCTCTGGCTGACGGCGCCGGCCAGGCTCTCGTTGCTGCACGAAAGGGACAATGGATCCGAGCCCGCTTTCCGGGCTATATGTCCCTCCCTGCCTTCAAAGGTCTTGATCACGCTCATAGCTGTTGTTTCCTACAGGATCATCTCGAAATGTGCGTCGTCCGAATCTCTGTCTCTTCTTTCCAGGAAGGCGTTGCCTATCATCTCCACCAGGCGAGCAGTTCCGGCATAGCCGATGATGGGGAAGTAATGCAAATTGGCCCGATCGGTGATGGGGAATCCCACCCGCACAAGAGGAATATCCTCGGCTCTTGCTATCAGTTTACCATAGGTATTGCCGATGAGCATATCCACCGGATTGTTCTTGATCTTCTGGTGCAGAAGGAAGGTGTCTCCCACCATCGCTTCGCAGTCGGGTGCCACATTATGAATCTCGTCTGCGAATTTCTTGTCCGGAGTGCCGGTCAGGGCATAGACAGGATTCATGCCCATTTCCACGGCCAGGCCGACCAGGCCGATAACCGTGTCCGGATCCCCGAAGATGGCCACGCTCTTGCCGTGGAAGTGCGGATGGGCATCGGTCATCATGTCCACCAGTCTGCCTCTCTCGTACTCTATCTCTCTCGGAATTGGCACATTCATGAGGCTCGAGACGTTCATAACGAAGGCATCGGTATTGCGGATGCCTATGGGCATGGGGCCGATGACGGCTGGGATCTGGAACTTGCCTTTCAAGACCACAGCACCCGAGGCTCCGGCGGTCCTTCCCAGAGCTATAGTGGCGCGGGAGTTGCCTGCGTCCACCAGATCCGGGATGGTAGTTCCGCCAGGCGGATAGACACCCCCCGATTCGGGTGTCAGAGGCGCGTCGAAGACGTCAGTGGTGTCAGGGAATATGATATAGCCGACGCCCATGATGCCTAAGATCCTCTTAATCTCACGAATGTCTCCCGGGTCAACGAAGCCGGGTATTACATTCAATTTCCCGTTGGGCGAGCCCTTGCGGGCAAAGCTCTGGGCGATGGCTTTGACGGCATTGTCGTAGCCGGTGATATGCGACCCCACATAGCTGGGGGTGCTGGCAATAACGACGCGCACATTGGGGTCGAAGAACTCCTCTCCTTTGATCTCTTCCATGAATGAGGAGACATCGTCCCCTATGGTCTCAGAGGAGCAGGTCGTATTGATGGCCAGAACATCGGGATGGTAGATGTTCACTACATTGTTGACCGCCTCCTTGAGGTTGTTTCTGCCTCCGAAGACCACGGAGTCTTCAGTAAAGGAGGAGGTCGCAGCGAGCGTCGGCTCGCGGTAGTGGCGGGCCAGCACCATGCGCAGGTACGAGCTGCACCCCTGCGAGCCATGGGTGATCGGCATGCAGTTGTGGATGCCTTTATAGGCCAGGATGGCGCCGATGGGCTGGCAGATCTTGGCCGGGTTTATGACCAGGATTTCTCTTTTTGCCATCTCCTTCGGTGTATAATCAAGCATTGATGATCTGCCTCCAGGGCGGAGTTATGAATTTCCAGGTGGGACTGTTCACGGACATGTCGATATCTTTGGCGAACTGAACGAAACCCTCAAAGCCGGTGTAAGGGCCGCTGTAGTCATAAGAGTGCATCTGGCGGGAGGGGATGTGCATCTTCTGGAAGACGTACTTGTCTTTTATTCCCGAGCAGAAGAGGTCAATTCCCATATCCTTTACCAACCGCTCGCACTCGTGATGGCTGTAGTCGTCGATCATGATCTGGCCGTCTTTCATATGGGGCAGCAGGCCCTCGTAATCCATGAGCCTCGGAATCTTCTCCTTCTTCTTCTGGAGCGCTGCATTATCATAAGGCGAGACGACATTCGGGTCGCGCTCGTAATGGATATCTTCCAGAACCTTGGAGCGTCCGGTTTGGACAATGCTGGAGAGGACAGATCTACCTTCGAAGTCATCCCGGTGAGCGAACTCGTAGCCGGCCACGACCACGTCCATCCCAAGGGTCTCGAACATATTCCTGACGTGGTGAGCACGCGAGCCGCCGACCAGGATCATGACCCTCTTTCCCGACAACCTTTTCCTATACATATCGATTGTTGGCTGGACCCTTGCCATCTCATCGGCGATTACGGCTTCCGTTCTTTTGGTCAGATCCGGATCGTCGAAGAACGCCGCCATATCCCGCAGGGTTTTGACAGTATCCGCCACGCCCAGGTAGTTGACCTTCAGCCAGGGTATGCCGTATTTCTCCTCCATCATGCGATTGGTGTAGTTGATGGAGCGGTGGCAGAGCAGGATATTCAGCTTGGCCCGGTGGGCTTTGGCGATATCGTGGAAGGAGGCGTCGCCTGTGAAGGGGCTGACGACACGGTAGCCCACTCTCTCCAGAAGATCCTTAACCACCCAGTAGTCTCCTCCGATGTTGTACTCTCCGAAGACGTTCACGTCGAAGGGCCCGGGGTTCTCCAGCTCCTCTGTGCCCACGATATGCTCCATCAGGGCATTGGAGGCGATGTGGTGGCCCGCTGATTGGCTGACGCCCCTGTATCCTTCGCAACGCACGGGGATGACCTTGATTTGGAGATCCTCCTCCGCCTTCTTGCAGACCGATTCGATATCGTCGCCGATGAGGCCGATGGGGCAGGTGCAGAAGATTGCGATGCATTGCGGCTTGAATATGGCGTAAGCCTCTCGGATGGCTGCCGCCAGCTTTTTCTCTGCACCAAAGACGATGTCGGTCTCCTTGACATCCGTGCTCAGACAGTAGCCCGAGTAGCAGTCCCTGCCCTCTTCCGGCTTCATGAGATTGCGGCGCGTTCCCCAGGTGAAGTAGGCGCAGCCGATGGGGCCGTGGGTGATGTGCAGGATATCTTTGATCGGACCGAAGACAACTCCCTTGGAGCCGGCGTAGGCGCAGCCGCGGTTGGTCAGAATGCCCGGGATGCTGCGGTCATTGGCCTCGATCTTCTGTTCGATCTCGCAGGAGTCCTTGACGACCACGTGCTTTTTTCTGATATCCCGGGTTTTTTTGGGAATGCCCGTCACCATTCCTTCGACTGTCTGGCGGCTCCTGGCAATGGTTACAGGCTCTCTCTCGACTCCGCTCATGATATGGCCACACTCCCTCTCTCTCCGGTTCTTATTCTGACCGCTTCTTCAACAGGACAGACGAAGATCCGGCCGTCTCCATAGTTTCCAGTCCGGTTCACTTTGGTGATCACAGCCACCACTGCCGGCACGAACTCATCTTCCACCATGACCGAGACCATCCTCTTGGGAATGTACTTCATGCTCTTTTCATCCGATCCGGCAAGCTCTGAGGGGTGAGGGATCACGAGGCCCTTCTGTTTTCCCCGGCCGGTGACTTTGTAGGCGGTGATGGAGGGAATGCCTATGACATCGAGAGCGTTTTTCGTTGCCTCCATCTTGTTCATCTGGATGATGGCCAGAACTTCTTTCATTCTACAGCCCTCGCTGGCCGGTCCTTATGGTGTAGGCCTCATCGACCGGTGACACGAATATTTTGCCGTCCCCGATGTTTCCGGTTCTGGCGCTCTCCTCGATGATCTTGATTGCAGACTCCAGACGTTCGTCGTTTACCACCATCATGACCATGGTTTTGGGCAGATTGTCATAGACCACATTGCCCACTTTGATGCCTTTCTGTTTGCCTCTGCCGAAGACCTCGATGCGGGTGAGAGCAGTGAAGCCGCCCGCCTCCAGGCAGTCGGCGACCTTATCCACGGCCTCAGGTCTGATGACGGCCCGGATCATTTTCATTCTAGAACACCCCATTCCATCATGACTTCCTCAAGCTCTTCGTACTCCATGGGCTTTGGGATAACGAACATCTGGTTCTCGTCCACGGCCTTGGCCAGTGCCAGGTAAGCCTTGGCCTGATCGGAGTCCGGAGCGTATTCGATGACGGTCTGCTTGTGAATCTCGGACTGGTGGACAACATTGTCTCTGGGGACAAACTGGATCATCTGGCTGCCAATCTTCTCGGCGAAGGCGCCAACGAGTTCCTTTTCTCGATCGACGGCGCGGGAGTTGCAGATGATGCCTCCCAGGCGCGTTCCACCGGACTCGGCAAACTTCTGGATGCCCTTGCAGATGTTGTTGGCGGCATACAGAGCCATCATCTCGCCTGAAGCGACGATGTAGATCTCCTGAGCCTTTCCTTCCCGGATGGGCATGGCGAAGCCTCCGCAGACCACGTCGCCCAGGACGTCGTAGAAGACGTAGTCGAGGTCCGGAGTGTAAGCTCCCAGGTTCTCCAGCAAACCGATGGAGGTAATGATGCCTCTGCCAGCGCATCCCACGCCCGGCTCGGGTCCACCGGACTCAACACATCTTATGCCGCCAAAGCCGATCCTCATTACATCTTCCAGTTGTACATCGCCTTCTTTTCTCAAAGTGTCCAGAACGGTAGGCTGCCTTTTTCCGTGTATGAGCATCTTCACTGAGTCTGCTTTGGGATCGCATCCTATCTGCATGATCTTCTTGCCCATGGTTGAGAGAGCTGCAGTGAGATTCTGGGTGGTAGTCGACTTGCCGATTCCGCCTTTGCCGTAAATGGCTATTTGCCTCATAATACACCTGAATTCATTTTTTGTTAATTTTGATTTTTTTTGATCTATTCCGGAGATGCCCGGATTTATCTCCGGACTTCAACCATGCCAGAAAGTTGGGAGGAGGCCCAACTTTGAAGGATATGCATTCGAAATGAAGTGCTTGATCGTGTCCGTTTCGTGTCTGGTCGCCTCACCTCCAAAGATAACAATAAGCAGGGGGTTATAAGGAACTATTTGAGAATGATGGCGGAGGATATCGGAATTGTGCGGGGAATGTATGAAGAATTGAGAGAAAATCTCACTAATTAAGGATATCCTCAATATTATCATCTTAGTGGATCGATGGAGGAGATTATCTGATTAGTTTACTCCAGATATTGGTTAATGTGTTGGGGGAAACAACATGAAAATATTATTACTAATATATTATATATTCTTATCATTTTGTTCACCGGAAATTCTTTAATAGATGAGAAAGGGTTATGGCCTGTAAAGGAGGGGAATATGGAAACACTTCCATTTATTATCGTATTACCAGATGATAATGCTGAAAATGGAGAAATGGGAATTTTTGGCTGTCTCAGATCAGATTCAAAAATTGGTCTAAAACAAATCCCCATTGATGTATTAAAAAAGAACTTGGCAAATGTTTCGCATTCCATGGTAAGCGTTCTCGAAGAAGTGAAAAATATTGGGCGATTTAAACTTAAAGAAATAACTTTGCAAGTAGAAGTTAGTTCTGATGGTGGAATAAATCTCATTGGAACGGCGAATCTTGGTGGCAAAGGTGCGATAACATTAACCTTTGCTGAGTGATCTGGAATGCCTAAGTTCCGAGCTCTACTGATCGGCGTTCCGGAATATTCTAGCAAAGCCATTGAGAACCTTCCATTTATTAGAAATGATATGATAAAACTAGAGAAGGCATTAGAATCCTCTGGTTACAGTGTGCGCTCGGTGGGATTGAAAGAGGATTCTACAGCCAATTTGATTAGACAACAGATTCATAGGTTCTGTGTTAAGGAAAAAGAACCAGGAGAGACATTAATTATATGCTTTTCTGGACATGGGCTCCACTATAAAGGCATTGATTATTTAGTTCCATTCGATGCATATACAGAAGATATAACTAACATTGCATCGTATCTCGTTCCGCTGGATTTCACCGAAGCATTCGAAAATTCCTCGGCCGATGCAATAATATTTTTTATCGATGCTTGTCGAGAGGGCATTGAACTAGGTTTAAAAAGCCCCCTAAGCATAATGAATTGGGGCAAAGGTAAATTAAAAGCCATAAAAAACCGAGATGTGGCAACTATTTTTTCTTGCGAGCCGGGAGAAGTTAGCCACTGCGTCACCAAACCGGATGGGTTTAGCCTTTTTTCCAGAGCATTGGCGGAAGTGATTCAAGCTGAATGCCAAGCATCGACTTTAGAGGAAGTAATTGCGGAAATTCAAAGCAAAATGAACGCACTTGCAGACAGCAATGGTATACACAGACAAATTGTTCGAGTTCATCTTGAGACTTGTGCTGGAGAAAATAGGCTTTATGAAAGAACCATCTGCAGAGGTTTGAAAAATATCGAGACCAAGTCGATAATGGAGGATTCCTGGTATCAAAGCGCTCTATTTAATGAAATGTGGAATTCGGAGTCTTTGAAAAATAATGCATCGATCGAAGGCATGAGATCCATTGTAGGCCAGCTCATTGCGGCTTGTCGTAAGGAGTGGTCAGATTCAATTGAAGCTTTGCCCAATAACGCCTGGCGAGATGAAAGATATCCTATTCGGATAATAGAATTAATGGCGTTCCACGTTTCGAGGTGTGGACCTTTAAAACTCTCTCCATCTGAAGTTGCCCTATTATCAATTGTTCCATTTATACGTGAAGCAGTTCTTGCGTCGGCTGTGAAGAAAGCTGTAGATGCAGATCCTCTTTCTTTGAAAAACAGTGAAACTGCCACTGGTCTTCGCGGATCATTGGAAAAGACATATTTATCTTTGCCGCACCTTGTTCGTAAGGCACAAAGCCTGGAGGAAAATAAACAAGTCGCAGAACACGATTCAATAGCAATATGGCTGATGAATCGATGCATTCTGAGAGAACCTTATGTATGGATGGACAAATCACAAGAAGGATATATTTCAGATGATCTAATGGACGCCATTTTATTACCCAGTAAAGATCAATCAAGGCATATAAAAGATTCACTAACAAGAAACCGTCTCCTGGAATTGGCGCTTTGCATAAATGCAAACCCCGAGAGAATTGAACGTTATGATCGACCTAGGGCCTTCAAGCCAGAAGTCTATGTAGCTCCAAGCTCTCCAAATGAACATGTTATCCGGGAGAAATTATTGGCATATATATTGACTCTCTTTAGCTGGATGGCCATTGATGTGAGAATGCTTCATGAAGTAATAATTGATCATATAGGTCTTAGTGATCCAATAACCTCCGATGATGTCCTTCGTACAATTAATGATGCGTCCTGGGTTCCTGATGCTGGGGGGAAGACCCTGCAAGCTATTTGTCGCCATCCTGCGGTTGATTTAGCCCTTCATGAGCATGTTCAACAAGCGAATGTTGTACTCGAAGCCATCCGGAAAAAAATTCATGCCAAAGAGGATGGAATGGATGTTTTGAATGATCTTCCTTTCAGGTTAACAACGCATGAGATTTATCCAGAATCTACAGAGAACGAAACACCACTCTATGAAACTCCTCATTTACGTTTTCAATTAGCTCACAATGAAATCCGAGAGCTGTTAATGGGAGAGCAGCTCTATGGAAACCCTGCTCTCGCCATACGTGAACTCTATCAAAACGCCCTTGACGCATGTCGCTATCGTCAGGCGCGCATAACTTATTTGGAACGGATGGGAATTTATGCAGGTTCTAAATGGGAAGGGCATATTATTTTTCGCCAAGGTATTGAAGATGGACGTCATTATATTGAATGCGAAGACAATGGAATAGGCATGGGACGCCGCGAACTTGCCGATGCATTCTCCTGCGCAGGTAAACGTTTCTCTGATCTGCCAGAATTTATTGAAGAGCAAACCGAATGGCTTCGTTGCGATCCTCCAATCAGGCTGTATCCGAATAGCCAGTTTGGAATAGGAGTATTCAGCTACTTTATGTTAGCGGATGAATTATTAATAAAAACATGTCGCCTTGACCGAACCGGAAAGCCAGGCGAGAATCTAATAGTCCAAATATCTGGCAGTGGCAGCCTTTTTCGAGTTAGGCCATTCAATAATCATACAGATGCTGGAACGCGCATACGTTTATACTTGAATAAGACTCAGTATAAGGAAAAATGGGGCGGCCAAAAAGATATATCTTGTTTAGATATTATGAGAGATCAACTTTGGATTTCTGAATTTCCAACTGATGTTATCAAAGATGGTAAAATGGATCCATGGATTCCTGGAAAACTGCATAAGTTTTCTGAAAGCGATTCAATCCTTTCCCCAAACAAACCTGGTTTATGGTGGATAAAAAGCGAATCAAATAGTTATAGCAATATAGGCGGCAATTGGTACGGAGATGGCCGCCTTTTGGCGGATGGCATTAATACAGATACCCATTTTGTGTGCGCAATCATAGATCTAAACCAAGCCCATAGACCCAAACTTACCATTGACCGCAAAGAAATAATTGAATGGGATAGAAGATATGTTACAAATTTACTTAGGGATCGAATTCAGATTCTTGTGGAAAATCCTGAATGGTTGAGTTATGAGTGGCTTTGCATGCTTGAAGAATTGGATTATAAGACTGCAAGGCTGGTCATAGATGGCCTCATTGCCAAAGATGAATCGGTCTCAATTCGCCTAAAGGAAAACCAAGATTTATTGTTGCCACTCAAAGTGATCGGCTGTTTTTCCCCAGATAATCTCATTATTAGAGCTGCTTTCCTTGAACCGTATTCTGAATATTCTATTAGGTCTTTGGATAAAGAAAAGAGAGAAATTATTTCAGCCATTAAAGAAAAGATTCCAGCTAATCTATTGCATGACCGCACCAGTAGGCTAACAAAATATGGCCTGAAAATTCCTGAATGGCTAAATGATGAATTTGAATCTATTTTCGATGAATCGATTGAAGAATTCGAAAATGATAATGTATCGACTGCAATACCGGTACTTCAAGCAGGAGATTCTATTGCTCTTTCAATAGCCCTATCTGCCATAAGGGACGAACGTCAAGTTTCTGCCGGTTATATCTTGATTTGCGCCCGAAGATTAGAGGAATCGATAGATGAAACAGCAAAAAGATTCATAAAGCTGTCACCTATTGGTTTTTCAATTCCATTTTGTGATCAATCTATATTTTCCAATATAGTAATAGAGGAACGGGATTATATTTTATTATCAGAAAATCTTGATGGACGAAGACCATACGTAGAAGACAAAGTATCTATAATTCATATCTTAAGAGCCGCAGGATTCTTGAATAGATCAGTTGGGGCAATCATAAGCCGTTTGCAGCAATTTGGTCCCTTAGGATTAATGGTGCCAGATCTAGAGCCAAATAAATTCGATAATTTTACAGTAGCAAAGGAAGATCTAATTCTAATTTCCAACGTTCCTGAGTCACAAGAACAAAAACCAAAATATGTTTTAACAGGTGTTCATGTCTTAAGAGCTGCAGGATCGCTGAATGAATCTGTTGGGAGCATATTAAGACGACTGCAACGGTTAGCTTCTTTTGGACTAGTTGGGCCTGATCTAAATCCAGATGAATTTGATAATTTTACAGTTACAAAGGAAGATCTAACTTTAATTTCTAAAGTTCCTAAGTCAAAAGAACAAAAATCAAGATACATTCTAACAGGTGTTCATGTCTTAAGAGCTGCAGGATCGATGGATGAATCCGTTGGGAGCGTATTGAGGCGGCTGCAACGGTTAGCTCCTTTTGGATTAGTTGGGCCTGATCTAAATCCAGATGAATTTGATAATTTTACAGTTAAAAAGGAAGACATAATTTTAATTTCCAAAGTTCCTGAGTCACAAGAACAAGAATCAAGATACGCTTTAACAAGTATTCATGTCTTAAGAGCTGCAGGATCGCTGAATGAATCTGTTGGGAGCGTATTGAGACGGCTGCAACGGTTAGCTCCTTTTGGATTGGTTGCACCTGATCTGAACCCAGATGAATTTGATAATTTTACAGTGACAAAGGAAGACCTAATTTTAATTTCGAGATATCTTGATGGACGAGATCCATGGATAGAGAATACAGTAGCAATGGATCACTTGGAGAAGGCGGCCTTGAAACTAGATAAATCCGAGGGAGAAATTCTCATTCGATTTAAGCGATTCGAGTCTCTTGGAATATGTGTTCATTGTTAATCGCGTCAGGCCCATCGAGTAGGCCCGGCGCCCCTAGATAGCAGGCCCGACCGGCCTCCCGGCCCCCAGGCGGCAAGCCCACGTGGGCACGCGCGCCCATGCGAGTGCTCGCATGCAGGTATTTGCCAGCAAAACCTGGCAACAGTAATTCCGAGCAGAGGAGCGTAAAAGGGCGTCATCGGTAGCTCTAAATATTGATCAGGTTCATATATCATTTCACTCTGCTCAGATGACGGGTGCCAACATGAAAATAAAAGCAATTTATGAGAACAATGTGCTCCGGCCTCTCGGAGAGCTGGATCTGCCCAACAAAGCTAGGGTCAGCATCACCATCCAAGAGAGCTTTAGCGATCTTCTGGACGAGCTCGGTGAACCAGAAGCCAGGGAAGATATCGATGCGGTCCTGAAAGAGACGCGTTCGAGAAGATATTATGATTAGGGTGGTTTTAGATTCTTCAGTCCTAATTAAGAGCATCTTCAAACCGTTACGGTCGCTCTCCTCCGATGGCTATTCCAGAGAATTGGAGACACACGAGAAATGCAAAGTCTTAATCAAATTTATTGAAGAGCGAGATGTGGAAGTTCATCTCCCCAAGGTTTGCATAGTGGAGACTGCTGCCGTTGCCAAACGGCTTGCTGGCAGAGTTTTAGCTGAAAGAGCATCAAAGGGGATCATGAAATCGTATAAAATAGTCGAGGAAGAAGCCATTTTCGACATTGCCTGGGATGTGGCATTAGAGACCGGCTGTTCCGGGTTTGATTCCTATTTCATAGCATTGGCGAAGAGAGAGGATGCCATTCTATTCACTGACGATTCCGGAATGCATCATCATGCTGAAGATGTCGATGTGAACTCAATTTTAGTGAGATGCACCGATCTCAAGACGCTGGAAAGCATGCTGGAATGATGCTATTCGTAAGGGGTTGCCTGCAATTCGAGTAAGTGAAGAGATTGCTGCATGGCGGCTCTGCCCGAAACCACTCCGACATCTGCAGGCAAGTCCCCCTGACGCCAGGCCCGACCAGCCTCCCGGCCCCCAGGCGGCAAGCCCACGTGGGCACGCGCTCCCATGCGAGAGCGCGCACGAGCGAGCGCACGATTGCTGGCCCAATGGCCCTGCCGAAGCATTGTTAGGAATACTTGCCTGGCAACGGCTGTAGCTGGACGATCCGATCCACTAGCGGCAGACCCGGGAGCGCGAGACGTGGGACTCGAGCAGAATGGGCACTTCAAATCCGTATCTATTTAAATGCAGACTTCCACATACAGTGATTGTATTAGACACACAAGAAAAGGATATCAAATGAATAGATTTACAGATCTGAGGGACAAAGTATTGCCAAAGCTCAGGCCTTATGTTAAACGCATTGCCGTCTTCGGCTCCTTTGCCAGAGGAGAAGAGACACCGGAAAGCGATATAGATATCCTGGTGGAGCTAAAAGACCCAGAGAGACGCCCCCGGCTGGGTCTGGGATGGTTCGGCCTTGAAGACGAGCTCAGCAGTATCTTGGGCAGAGAAGTAGAGCTGATAGCCGAAGGCTCGCTTAGCCCTTATTTGCGACCCTACGCTGAAAAAGATCTGGTTTTGCTATATGAAGAAGGATGATTCGGTCTATCTTCACCATATCATTGATGCTTTCCTGCAGATAGAGCACTACACAGAGAGCGTTTCCCATGAGGAGTTCTTGCACAATAGACTGCTTCAAGATGGAGTGATAAGACAGCTAGAGGTAATGGGAGAAGCAGCTCGCAATCTATCAGAGAATCTACGTAATGAGCATCCTCAGTTACCATGGCGCCAGATGATTGGCCTCAGAAACCGCATGATCCATGCCTATTTTAATGTAGACCTGCAGATTATCTGGGAGATTATTAAAGGGGATATACCGGATCTAAAGCAGAAAATGAAGCAAATCCTTGATGCAATCAGTGAAGAGAGCTTAAGGTAATTGAGATAGTCAGGATTTACCGTAACCATCGCCAGAGGCAGTCCTGAAAGAGAAGCTGTAGATCTTTGTCTAATGGCATCCTTGCCAGAACCATGGATGTGCTGGCAATTAGAACATGGACACAATAGGAGAAAATGCATCCTTCGCAATCCCTATAGCCTAACAAATAGATGAATCATTATGCCAGCCGCTGTAAAGGTCCCTGAAAGAAAATCTACTCATCCCGAATCGGAAGATGATATTGCCACGGGCATTATCAAGGGGCTTAAAGACTTTAAAGAGGGGCGGTTTACACGTCTAAAGAATGCTGAAGAGCTGGAAGAGCACTTTCGCAACTCATAGACAGCTTTGGCTTTACAGTGTCATCAGATCAACCTTACCAGCTGCGAGTGGCTTGGCTAGCGACTTTCCTTTATAAAAAAGCTTTCCTGATGCGATCAATTTTTCTTTGAGTATCTATATATAATATGTGGTAAGCCTCGTCGCAATTCGGACATACAAATGCCGGTATATTTTTGATTAATACTGCCTGCTCTCCGACCCTTGCGACAAATTCCGTTGTTCCTTCTCGCATCTTTCTCTTGCACAGGAGGCATTCATCAGAACCCATTCAATTTCACCAGCTTGGCTGTTGATCCACTTGGCACAGCGCAAGATATATTTCAATTACCTCTTAATTAAAAGATCTACATGTTCTCGGAGTATATCGAGGCTGCACTGGAACGGGCGGTTTACAAGAACATCGATGATGAGGAACCTATCTTCGTCTCAGTGCCCGAGCTTCCGGGTGCTTGGGCTTCAGGCAAGACAGTTGAGGAAGCCCGCAAGGAGCTTATCTCGGTGATTGAAGGCTGGATAGCTCTTCGGCTCCGAATGGGGAGATCGATACCATCAATAGGTGGCCATACGATAATTGCCTCAATTGAACTGATGAAAGTTATTGAGTAGACTTGTGCCGATACCCAGAGCCAAGCAGGGAAGGCGCGATCTCTCGTGATGAGCGGCTCTCCGCAGATTAGCTTTTCCTTTTATTAGCAGCATATCGGCAGGTCAGTCATATCTAAGTCCTCGCCTTCTGCTGCCGGACAAAGTAGTCCCAGTTCCAGGGTTCATCGAGAACCTTAACCTTAACCTGGCGGATACCATGCAGACCTTCCACACGTCGCCGGACCTGTTCGGTGAGATGGCTCACCATGGGGCAAACCTGAGAGGTCAGCACCATGTCCACCTCTACCGTATCGTCATCTAACATGATTATATCTTTGATCAGGCCCAGGTCTACGATATCAATTCCCACCTCGGGATCGAGCACGTCCCGCAAAGCCTCTCGAATCTCATCTTCCCGTACCATCTGGGCCGTAAGCCTCTCGGCCTCAGGTCCAGGCATAGCTTTTTGCAAAGAGCGCAGCCGCTCCTCTAACCGGTTTTGCCGGTCTAGCAGCCTGCTGACCACGCGCA
>Ga0209083_1000407_pt1 | contig 64750 bp, 37 predicted proteins | sample AM7aDNAmetaG_FD_184132 | JGI IMG/M metagenome (GOLD analysis project Ga0209083, IMG submission 184132) | Freshwater microbial communities from Finland to study Microbial Dark Matter (Phase II) - AM7a DNA metaG (SPAdes) (version 3) | ecosystem: Environmental > Aquatic > Freshwater > Lake ... | reverse complement strand
AATCTTCATCTGTTGAAAATGCTTTGTGAAACTTAATTGAATTCACACCTAAAAATTGATTTCCTTGATTCATGCTACAAAAGTAGCAATTATAAAAATAATGGGCGGTCTAAGCGCCTATACCAATTTTTTAATTTTATTATTAGTAATTTTCTACTAATTTGATGGAATCATTTTAATAGTAACAAATCAACTTTTAGTGTTATTTCTTCAAATTATTGATTTTTGGAATTGTTTTTATTTATCTTTTACACAACGGACTGCATATCCTTCCATTTTATATCCTTCCATTGCTCCAACAATGGGTGATGAGTAGGATAAACGTACGAGAATTGAATACATCTGAGAGCTGGATGAGGTGCTTGTCCACCAGCAGGCATAATTAGGTGATTGATCAGTATGATAGCCCATTGGATAAGCTGAAAACCCTGTTGTATTATTTTTAGTTAAGTCATACCCACATGAACCTTTATTCTTACTTTTAGGCCAATCTGAAGTTGCAATAGCCAGCGATTGAGCACAATTAGTTCCGTATGAATTAGCAACATAGGTACCATCATAATTTCCACCCTGTGCTGCCACGTGTTTAAAAAATATCTCCCAATCGCCCTGAGTTGAGACATGCCATCCTTTGGGTGCTATGTTTCGGGCATCGGTTACTGCATACCAGGTGTAAAATCGCCCATAACCTGGATGTTCATCATATTTTCCCTGTGAATTAATGGTACGATATATCCATTGATAGTTAGGTGTTAATTCGGAATTTAGATCTTTGTCATAGGGTGTTGAGGTAGCAATTGGATCTCCGTTTCTGTATTTAGTTGTTCTTAAATCTTCTACCATCCAGGTTTGAGTACCATAAATTTGGGTTTTATATACATTCCCTTCAACGTCTGTTACAGTACCCGTTAATTTAAAATTATCGGTACAACTTACTATCAATAAAAGTATGGAAAACAGATTGAATAAATAGGATAAATGTCTTTGTTTTTGCATATGAGTATAATTTTATTTTTTGTCAATTATGGAATAATTAGCAATATATTTAAAGTAAAAATAATTTTTATAGTAATGGAATTTGTTTTGTGAATTCCACACGTTTGTGCTTTTAACTGAAAATTATTGAACTATAAACTTAAAATTTTGAGATTCTCCGGTATTCAATTTTGCATTAATCAGATATACACCTTTTTTCAGCGTTTGTTTAATATACTGCAAATTTAATTCACTCGTCAATTCATTCGTTGACAATAATGTTCCGGCTACATTATATATTCTATAACTTACAATTTCTGAAGATGCCAAATTAACTGAAGAAACCGCAGTATTTAGACCATTTATATCCAAAGTTATCTGGTCAATTCCGGTTGTTTGATCAATAATTAATTTGAGATCATATTTCTTTATTAGTCCCGCAGTTATAATTGAAAACGCACCTCCAACATCGAATGCCCTGTCCACATTAGCAGCGGAACTACCTGTATAAGTATTTGTTGCTTTAAAGCCTATTGGCTCTATACTCCAGTTTGGCGTAGTATTGTCAGTGTTAGGGATGCAAAATTTGAACATTCCATCAAAACTTGCTCCACCTACCATGTAAACTCCCGGAAAATTCCAGCTAAAAATTTTGCCATTTCCACTAATAGCAGGAAGCGATGCCTGAACATTATTTGCAACATCTTTCCAAATTGTATTCCAAGCAGCTTTTGTTCCACCGGATACATTGTTTAAGAAATAACAACTTCCAATTAATCCATATTTCACGGTTGAATAATCTGGCAAACTAGCATGATAAATACTCGCATCAAACTCAACAACATTACTAAAGCTACTCCATTGATTGCCAGCTTTATAAAGACTGGATGAGCCAAGGGGTACATAAAGCGTACAAGTGCTTGTTGGATCTCCATAAAATACATCATTCGTAGAATTACTCAATACAGGCAAAGCTAATGCTGCAGTACTATAATCATGTATGGATGATAAACCAATGCAATTATAAAATGCACCCAAACCCAGGCTTGTTACAGTGCCGGGAATGCTAACACTCCTTAAATTAGTACAACTTGCAAATGATAATTGTCCAATGGAGGTGACTCCTGAAGGGATAACAATAGATTTGATATAAGAATTAGTATTAAAAGCACTTCGGGCAATGGATGTGATTGTAGCAGGTAAAATTATTGAAGTTAATCCGGCCCCTTTTTTATTATATAATCCAGTTCGGGGAATTTCATTTGCAATATAAGCAGTTGATGCGGTAGTATATGTTCCTTCTGTACCTATATATGCAGCAACAGTTGTAGCGCCGATATCAAGTACACTTACTGCTGTCAAACTATCACGAATTATTCTAAAATCACGGGCATCAATTGTTCCTGTAACCGTTAGTTGTATAACTCTAAGTCTTTCAATCGTAGAAACAAACGTATTTAATGTTCCCGGAGTAGTTATATTTACTGTTTTTGAAGTACTGTAATTTTTGAAGGTTGTAGTGATTCCCGGTTCATTATATAGCATCGGATTTCCTTTTGCTGTTCCATTCAACTCATAAATGTTTTTTATAATTAAACGTATGGTGTCACTTGGCAAGTTAGTGTCCATTACCAAATGCATAAGACTTTTATCACTGGCATCCTGAGAAATTGATTTTATCAATACCTTTGATACTTTTCCAAGCCTGATAGCACTTAACTGATAATTTGTACTATCGGTACTATTCTGCAAATAGGGTACTTTGGTGTAACTTACATCAATCGTATTAGTTCCTGTCAGAGCGACATTTTTTACTGCGATATACTCAGTCTGGTAATTATTTGTGTAAAACACAGAACCCGACCCACCTATAAAAACTTTTCCGGTACTTGTTACATCAATCATTCCAATACCCATTTTATTGAAGCTTTGGTTTTGAATCCATGACAAACCATTGTCCGTTGAATACGAATAACCAGTGCTGTAATTTGCGGATAAATAGGCGTTATTTGCAGAGGAGTATCGTAGATCACCTATAAACGGAGAAGTTGAAACAGGCATCCAGGTAGTTCCGCCATCTGAAGAAGAATATACTTGACCTGTAGTACTATTTGATAATATACCATTTAAATTATCTTTGAAATCAAAACTTCCACCGGTTATTGTCGTTAATGGAGTGTTGATTTCAGTCCATGAAATTCCTTTATTTGTAGATTTCATTATCTTCCCAAAATTAGTAAGAAAATAGATTGTGTTGCCATGAACTCTGAATACATTATTTAAATTGTATGTGTAATCAATTGGTCCTGTAGGCAAGGATGCATTTGGTATTGAATCCCAGGTGCTTCCACCATTGGAAGTTGTATAGATTTCAAACTTTTTAGTTGTGTTTCCATCCCCCACAGCAACTCCTTCATTCACGTTCCAGAAATAAATAAAATCAGCAAAAGAGCTGGTACTATTAAAACCTGAAGTTTGTTTATTCCAGGTAGAACCCGCATCTGAAGTCTTATATATCCCTATTTCTGTTCCCTGACATACTATATTGTATGCAGTCGTTGCATTAACTGCACATATACCACCCTCTTGAAAATTCCATGTAACTGGTAAAATTTTGGTTGTCCAGTTAAGTCCTCCATCGATTGTGTAAGAAATCTTTGTATCGTTAAAATCTTTTGTCCAAATGATATTGTCATTCAGAACCGATAAATTTCTTATTTGTTGAGATGGCCATAAATAACTTTGCGTCCATTGTGCTTTCATGGGTAAGCCTAAAAGCAAACTTACTACTAAAATTGAGAAAAACTTTTTCATAACTTGAATTTTTTAATTATAAATACTAATACTTGTTTGTAGAAAAATAGTAGTAATACCAAGAAAATCTGTTAGCTTTACTTTTCTTATTTGTTTACTATTTTTCCGGGATTTGATCTTAAGTTATACTCGGGAATATAACACTTTTATTTATTTGCAAAAAACACTAAAACATTTATAAGCTTTAATTGTTTAATTTACATTTATGAATTGATACCGGGTAAAACTCATCATGTGCAAAAATATAAGAATTGAGTATTGGCTGCTATTCAAATAATCAAATAATCAAGTCAAATCGTCAAAAAAAATAGTTATAACTTTATTAAAAGAGTTTTATTTTCTCCTATTTCTCTTTATTTATGGCATTATGGATCAATTTAAACTCATATTATTAGTAACATCCTTTATTTTACCTTTTGTAATGGGTATTACATTGTTGTTACATTTGCAAGGCTATCTTTCCCGAAAAGTGATGACATTTGCTTTGATAAATACCTCATTGGTATTCCTTTTTAATTTTTTTTATTTTCAAAAAGATTTTCAAACCTATTCTTATATACATAGCCTTCATATAGGAACTGTTTTATGGATATTCCCATCGATTTATCTGTATGTAAATTCCATTTTGAACAGTCGAAAAGGCTTTAATTTAGCCCTGTGGCATTTACTTCCGGGTGTATTGTTTATGATTGTTTCTGCCATGTTGTTTTATGGATTTCTGAATAATACTGAACGGATATATTATTTATCAAACTACCGGAATAGCGATATTCATTTTGCTGCACTAAACTTACAAGCAGTACGAATTTTTCGTTTTATAGATGTAATTTTTATAATAGCTCAGATTACCTATTATTCTATATCAATAACCATCTCGACGAATCGCTACAATGAAAAACTGTTGAATGAATTTTCCAATGTTGAAAATCTTTCTATTAATTGGATAAAGGGATTTAATTATTCATTTCTGGTAGTTGGTATTCTATTTATTTGTTTTTATATTTTCAATCCTTTTAAGGAACAAAACACACTGCTTTTGCTTGTAATATTATTTGGAGTATCAATGTTTATGTGGGCGATGGGAATTGCCTCTTTCAAACAAAAACAATTGTCGGAATCGCAATCCGAAGAAATTATAACGAACGATTTAGTTGAAATATCTGAAATAGGCACAAACAATATTGAACTAATTTCAAGACTAATCGACTATGTGGAAATAAAACAAGCTTTTTTGCAATCTGATCTTAGTATGACATCTGTTTGCCGTGAAATAGGCACAAATCGCACGTATCTTTCGGCATTAATCAATCAACAATTTGGAGTCAATTTCAATACTTTTATCAATCAGTATCGAGTGAAGTACGTAACATATTATCTGAAAGAAAATCCATCAACCACAAAAGATGAGTTGGTTCAATTAGGCGGTTTTGGGTCTTTGAGTAGTCTTAATCGAGCTGTGAATAAAAAATATGAAATAGAAAGATAGAATACAGATAATCTTAGAAGTAGCAGGAATGAGGAGTATAATTCACACTCCCATATTTAAAACAGGAGAACCGACTCAGGATTTGAGCCGGTTCTCTTATTTGCTAAGCGATTTAATCTTATTTCTTAGTCTCTCCAAAAATCTTATACGAAATACCAAGTTTAACAACCGGATAGATTCCGCTCCAGCTGATTGTAGTCAGCGTTGTATTAAGATTATCGACTAAAATCTGATTTGCCTGTGCTGTAGGAGTAAACATATTCGTACCGCTAAGGCCAATCACATACGATTTCATATAATACGCACCAAATTCGAGACTCATTGACAAGCGATGGTCACGTGAAATGTTTCGTCCAAATCCTATCGCACCATAGGGTGAAAGCTTTTGAAGTGGCTTAATGGTCAATCCAAGCTGTCCAAGATCGTCGGGAGTAAAAGTTATATCACCAAGTTTTATTGGACTTGCTGATTTTAGAGTTGCTGCTAAATCCATATCGGTATTTACCACACCACCCGAAATATAAAATGATTTTCCAAGATAAAGGTCAAGAATGGCAGATATTCCTCCGGTTTTAATAGTTGGGGTCATAGAAAGCGACTGACCACCCAAATTAATGTTAATAGGATTATTGATAGCATAGACATTTTGAATAAGGCTATTATCTAACTTCTCATACGACAACCGAAGAGCTAAAAATTTGTTGAGAGCAGTAGTAACATTTACTCCCACACCATTGGTGGATGCACTTACACCTAATGCAATTCCAAAGTAGGAACGAGGTTTTGCCGGACTTACATTTACCGTTACGTTGGTGGTTTCCTGTGTTTGTGCCATCAGAGTTGCAGAGATAGTCACAAAGATGATTATTAGTAGTTTTCTCATAATTTTGTGGAGATTGATTTAAGTGAACTAAAAACATTATCAGATAAGACGATATTGTATTTTACAATAATAGTATTGTTAGCAGGTATAGGAATAGGAGGAAGTGTTACCGTATTTGAAGTAGAACCGGAATTTACTGTTGGTGTACAAGTAACTACCAAGCTATCATTTACTTTATCTACTCTGAGTTTCGCAGTTGCATTTGAAGTTCCATACATTGCAAGAATATCATAATCAACGCCCAATTGTATATTTAAAGTGCCAACCCCATATAATATAGAATTTATTATCCAACTGGTTGAAGTTCCTGAAGGCCTTAAATAAATTGAAGCATTCGGTTTAATTAACATGTCCGGTTGAGACTTTGAACTTAAACTAATATCAGTCATTACAGTTAATGCTCCGGGAATAGCTGTAGTAGATTTATTAATCGTAACTTCATAAGATCCACTACATAAATCAGAAACATCCAAAACAGACGGAGTAAAAGTTACTCCAGGGGTAGTAGATGTAAATGTGAGTTTAGCAGCTTTATTGTTAGGAGTGTTATAAAGTTGAATAAATCCATCAGTAGGATCACCCGGCAGTGCAGAAAAATAATCAGTCTTGTGAAAATCCCAACTGTAAACATTAGTTGTTACAGTTCCTGAAACTCTGGCGTTATCACCTTTAAATACAATTTTGGCACCATAAAAACAAGAATTTGTAAAAAAGTCCCAATTCCACATACTCAAATGCTTTACTGTTTCTTCCAGTACCAAATCAGTACCAACTTTCCGAACAGTATCCACCTTTTCAAACATCCACTCGCCACTGCCTTCATTCTTACTCCACATTTCAATTACATCGTTTTCTTTAATAGAAACTCCCGTTTTCGGATTAATCATCGTTGGATCTAATTTGGTTTTGATGTGTATTCCACCATTTTCAAAGGTTTTAACTTCCTGATTACCGGAAGTTAGGTTTACACCATACATACCTGCTGAAACCATTTTAATACCACTGGTTGTTCCATCTGCCATTTTTGCACTGACATCTAAACCTCCGGGAATGGATGCCTGTGCTGTGCTATTTGTTGGGTTAAAAAATACAACTTGTGAATTCACAGTTCCAGTCACAGGATTTCCACTTGCGTCTTTGAGTATTACACCTTGTTGTATATCCACTGTTTGAGCTCCTGAATTTAAGGATTCGGAAGCAGGCAGGGTTAAAGCACCAGTATTTGTAGCAGAAGCAAAATTTGTTTTTTGACTTACAGAGACTCCTTGAGGAGCATCGCTTATTTTAATCAAAGGAATAGTAACAGATTTAATTTTGTTCTCAATGAAAACAACCTTTTGGGTTACGTTTACATATCCGGCTAGGTTTGTTGTTACTGTAAACTCGACAGGATTAGTATCAAGGGCAGTAGCCAAATGTGGATCAATAATCAAATCAAGCATACCCATCATGGTTTTACAAGTCGTTGCAGATTGACCCAGAGTATTGTAAATGGCTGAAGCATTTTTCCCACCTACAGTTACAGTTGCCACATCGGCAATATACTGATTGGTTTTGGCATCGACAAATTGGAGATGTGCCAGAGCTTTAAACTCAGGTGTTCCTAGAGCAATTTTCACACTATCCAACGAGGTTTTGAGTTTACCCAAATCCTCAGTCAGTGTGCAATGCGAAAATAGCATGGGCGTTAAAGCCAGTGCTACATAAACGATTAATCGGCTAAGTTTTTTCATTTTAATTTTAGAATTTAGTTTAAATTTTTATAGATTTACAAACTTCAAATTTATTGTTAGTTTTCTGACATTATGATTCGAATAACAATAATTACAAACCAATTGTACAATATTTTCAAAACATATATATTAATCACAAATAATTATGAGCTTATAAACAGTGCATAAAATTAGACAAAGAAATAGATTTCGTGCTTCTCTTTTGGTAATTATAACAGATTTATATTTATTTTTAAACATTTTTTCTTTCGTTTATTTGTAGTATATATTACTTTATAACATAGTATTTTATATTACATATTGATTATGGATGGAATATGAGTTGGCTTAGTGATAATCAAAAAATTGACGAAGAAACATTGACACGAGATTTATATTAATAGATTACATATTGATTATTAGAATTTTAAATTAAGCCATACTATCGCTTGAGATAAGCCGAAATAAAGTTTTGCAGCCTATTTTTATCTAATAAATTAACGTTAAAATAAGCACATTACAATTTTAGATATTTTCAAAGTATTGTAGGAGGTTTCAAATCAAAAACTTGCCGGTTGACTGGTTTTTTATTATTTTTGCTGACTCTGTGATGTTACTTCAATTTGAAATTTTCGAATTGAAAATAAATGATAATATTCTCAGATAGTTTTTTTAGTTTGGCAGATATGGATTGAATTATAACTTTATATGTTCAAAAAAATTTCAAGAGTTGTTTGGATAGTATCGGTAGTGAGTTTATTTACCGATGTAGCAAGTGAGATGCTATATCCGATAATGCCAATTTATTTGAAAAGTATTGGTTTTTCAATTATTGTCATCGGTTTACTGGAGGGTGTGGCCGAAGCCACTGCCGGTCTCAGCAAAGGATATTTTGGCAAACTATCGGACGTAAGCGCTAAAAGGTTACCATTTGTACAGATTGGATATATACTAAGTGCCATTGCCAAACCAATGACAGCAATATTTACATATCCTGCGTGGATTTTCTTTGTCCGCACTACCGACCGCTTTGCGAAAGGCATTCGAACCGGAGCACGTGATGCTATACTTTCGGATGAAGCCACAGCAGAGACTAAAGGTGCAGTTTTTGGTTTTCATAGAGCAATGGATACGATTGGTGCAGCCATTGGGCCTTCGCTGGCTTTAATTTATCTCTATTTCTATCCGGGTAACTATATTACATTGTTTTATATTGCCTTTATCCCGGGAGTGCTTGCTATTATCACCACGCTTTTACTAAAGGAAAAGAAAACTGCTCTCGCTCCTACTCACGAAAAAGTTTCCTTCTTCTCATTTCTGAACTACTGGAAGCAAAGTCCTGCAGCTTATCGCCAATTATTGATTGGTTTACTTCTTTTCACGGTATTCAATAGTTCTGATGTTTTTTTACTTCTAAAAGCTAAAGATGCCGGACTGAATGATACTCAAGTTATTGGTATATATATTTTTTACAATTTGATATATGCGCTCTTTGCATTTCCTGTTGGTTCGCTTGCGGATAAAATAGGCTTAAAGCGTATGTTTAGTATTGGATTAGCCTTATTTGCTATTGTATATTTTGGATTTTCCTTCAATTCTAATCTTTATATTTTTCTTGGACTATTTTTTATTTACGGCGTTTACGCCTCAGCCACGGAAGGAGTATCCAAAGCGTGGATTTGTAATATCATTGAGAAAAAAGATACAGCTACAGCTATCGGCACATTCTCTGCTTTTCAGAGTATTGGTACCATGGTGGCCAGTTCACTGGCAGGAGTTATTTGGTTCTACCTCGGGGCTAAAATGTTATTTATAATGAGTGGCATTATGGCATTGGTGGTTATAGTATACTTAAGAAGAATGAAAGAAAAAGTGCATCCAATTAACTAATAAGCTTTGTTTTGTATAAACAATAAATTTGGAGAGTTTGATTACTCAATTTTCCCGGAATTCAATAATGTTAAAAATATATTTATATTAAAATTTAAAATACAGATTAAGATGAAAAAAATACTAATTTTATTATTCCCAATTTCAATTTTTGCTTTTCAGGCTTGCAACGAAGACAAAGTGAATCAGGTACAAAAAAATGGATCGATTGAAACAAGCATTCAGGTCGATCATTTGAACGACAGTTTGGATGTTTTAATCAGCACCAACAAAGTTTGGGCACACAATTTATTAGTCAAAACAACTATTCACTGTGACACGATTCCCGGTTTAGGAATTACAAACGAAGAAGCGGAAAACGATGAGGGTGAAACAAAGAATGTGTCGCTGAAAAAGGATTATGAATTATACATAACCGTAAAATAAGAGATGAAAAAATCTAAGATAATCAAACTGGTCCTGGTTGCCACTGCATTGTCGTCGTGCAACAATCATAAAGCCGACCACGACCGTAAAGTGTACTTGCGCTCCGACACAACAGCCGGTTATTCGCGTACCGAAGGTCATTCACACTTTGGTGGATTTTATGTATTTCGTCCTTATGGGATTTTCACCCCGGGAGGTTATTACCGAGCCGGATATTTTTCGGGTGGTATTCACGAAAGTTCCAATATTGGAAGCAGTTCGTTTAAGAGTGCAACTGTTCGAGGGGGGTTTGGTAGCAGTACGTTTCATGTATCTTCTTAAAATCTGATGAAAAGAATTACAAATATGCCACGAGTAGACTGGCAAAAAAAAGTTGAAGAAATTGGCTTCGGGTTCCACACACTTGATACGACATATTGGGACGAATCAGCTTATTATGAATTCAAACTATCAGAAATTGATCGTATTGAAAAAGCTACAAATGATTTATGGGAAATCTGTCTGGAGGCAGTACAATACGTAATTGACAATAAATTATATCGACGATTTCATATACCAGAGTGGTTTGTGCTACATATTGAAAATAGTTGGAATAACGATGCACCCTCCATTTACGGGCGTTTTGATTTTTCATTAAAAAATGGCATTCCAAAATTGTTGGAATTTAATGCTGATACTCCAACGTCCTTGTTTGAGGCTTCTGTTGTGCAATGGCATTGGCTGCAGGACACGCACCCGAATAATGACCAGTTTAATTCCATTCACGAAAAACTCATTGCCTATTGGAAATATTTGAAAGAATATTTGCATAATGGCACTTTACATTTTACGGCAGTTGAAGAAAATCTTGAAGACTTAACAACCGTCGAATATTTGCGCGATTGTGCCATTCAGGCTGGTCATAATACGAAATTTATCAACCTAATGGATATAGGTTGGAATGTAGATTACAAAGAATTCAGAGACCTGGATGATTTAGCCATTAAAAATATTTTCAAGCTGTATCCATGGGAATGGCTTGTGAATGAGGAATTTGGGAATTATATTATTCCCGACCGAAACAATACATTTTGGATTGAACCAAGTTGGAAAATGATTTTGTCCAATAAAGCAATTCTGCCAGTTTTATGGAAATTAAATGAAGGACACGAAAATTTGTTACCCTCATTTACTGAATTTGAAAGAACATCGCTTGGGTTTAGTTATGCAAAAAAACCAATTTTATCCCGTGAAGGAGCGAATATTCAACTTTTCAATAACGGTAGTCTGATTTCGGAGACGAAAGGCGATTATGGAGAAGAAGGTTTTATTTATCAGGAACTTTGTCCTTTGCCCGAATTTGATGGAAATTATCCACTTATTGGTAGTTGGGTGGTTGGACAGGAAGCTGCCGGAATAGGTATAAGGGAAACTAATACACTGATAACGGATAATTTAAGTCGATTTGTACCACATTTGATTGTGTAATATTTTCAACTATTTGAATTTACAGTTTACAATTATATGTAGATTTATTTTTAATGCTTTATATTTTGAACTACATTAATAAATTCCTGTTCAAAATTAGGAGTGAAAATGTCCAGTCCAATCGCAGACTTAATTTGCTCAAATGTCCAGAATTTCCCTTCCGAAATTTCAATGGGATCAGGGTTTATTTCAGCATTATACACCGTATAAAAGCAATTTACAAACTCTGCTTCCTGCTTCGAAACAAATTTATAACTTTTGATGAATATTGGTTCAAAATCTGCTATTCCCAATTCTTCAGAAACCTCTCTTTTTAATGCAGTAATAACATCTTCACCATAATCGACATGACCACCCACCGAAGTGTCCCATTTTCCAGGCTGAATATCTTTAATCAAAGATCGTTTCTGTAAATACAAATCACCATTTGAATTAAACACATGTAAATGCACAACAGGATGTAACCAAAATGTTCCGGAATGACATTCCAGTCGACTGGCCTTACCAATAACCTCACCTGATTCATTCACAAGAGGAAAATATTCCGTTTTACTCATAATTAATTGTAGTTAGGCAGCAAAGATAACTCAGAAAAATTAAACATCCATCCGTTATTAAGAAAACCAAAGCGGTTTAAATAGTTTATCGTATCTTTGCAATACAGTAAATAAAAATTCAATTCGACTAATTTTTAAACAAACAGTCTAAACTTGCTGTTTGTTTATTTAAGATGAAATAATTCCGATTTTATCAATATACAGTGAAATTTATGGGACCAATGGATATTTTTACTCCGAAATGGTTCAAAACACCTCACTCCTATTCGAAGTCAATAAGCAATTTCCCAAATTAATAAATAAGGAAGTGGGATGCTCTATTGGAGCATATTTCGGAAAGTTATATGGCAACTCAATAGGATTTCAAATATTCATCCGAAAATGTGGAGAATTATTCAAGTATTAACATCCGATAACTCGTCAAAAAGGCTTAATATTGAACTTTTTGCAGTAAATTTGTTGCTCCTAAAAAACAAGTATGTTTAAATTCAAAAAAATCGATTCATACATTTTCAAGCGCTTCTTTACACTGTTTTTGATGACTTTCCTTATCTGCATTTTCATATTGTTAATGCAGTTTTTATGGAAACACGTTGCAGAACTTGTGGGCAAGGGAATTAGTTGGGCTATTTTAGCTGAATTTTTCATGTACGCCACTTTCTCGCTCGTACCAATGGCTTTACCGCTGGCCATTTTGTTAGCTTCGCTCATGACTTTCGGAAATTTAGGCGAAAATTTCGAACTCACGGCGATGAAAGCTGCCGGCGTTTCGCTTTTCCGAATTATGCGACCCTTGATTATTTTTATTTCATTAGTGTGTATCGGCGCTTTCTATTTTTCCAACAATGTTTTACCCGTTTCACAGAACAAATTGTGGACGTTGATATTTTCCCTCCGTCAAAAATCACCTGAGTTTGATATTCCGGTTGGTGAATTTTACTCAGGTATTAATGGTATAAATATTTATGTCAGAGGCAAGGAAAAGCATTTGCTCAAAGATTTAATGATATATGATTTTTCAGGAGGATTTGATAATGCCACGGTAATGGTATCGGATTCAGGACGTGTTCAGTTTACCAAAGATAACAAATATTTGTTACTGTCACTTTATGATGGTGAAAGCTTTGAAAATCTTAAAAATCAACGTATCAGTAACTCGCCTTCTAGTATTCCGTATCGTCGTGAAATTTTCAAAACCAAAGAAATTTTACTTGATTTCGACACTAAATTTAATCGATTTGATGAGTCAATGCTTTCCGACCAACACGTAAGCAAAAACTTCAAACAACTTACACATTCTATAGATTCTGTGAGTAAAATTGCAAATGTCCGCAGAACTTTACAGGCTCAGGAATTGATGCAGAAACATTTTCTGGGAAGAGAACAAATGACTGGAATAAAGGTAACTGACAGTTTGAAACAGTCAAAAAAGGAGATGAACACAGATTCCCTTTTTCTTTCATTAAATCAGGAAGCAATGGTAAGAGTAAGTCGTTCTGCAATTGACAGAGCAAAATCGATGAAAGATTTGGTACAATATAATAAAATGATGGTAAACGAACCTGCGAATTATGTAATGCGACATGAGATTGAGAGACATAGAAAATTAACATTGTCGTTTGCTTGTTTGATTTTCTTTTTTATTGGAGCTCCACTTGGTGCGATAATCCGTAAAGGTGGTTTGGGAATGCCTGTCGTGATTTCGGTTGTAATGTTTATCATTTATTATATAATCGATAATACCGGATATAAAATGGCTCGTGAATTCTTATGGTCAACCTTCGAAGGCATGTGGTTAAGTTCAGGTGTTCTCTTGCCAATCGGTATTTTTATAACTTATAAAGCAGTTGTAGATGCCACAATATTAAATCCAGACCAATACTTGAGAATATGGAATTCTGGAAAAAAACGTTTATTGAAAATAATCATCAAATAAAAAAAATAAAACCCATATATGAAAACGAGATTAGATACAATTGAAGAAGCTCTGAAGGATATCAGGGACGGTAAATTTGTAATTGTGGTTGACGACGAAGATCGTGAAAATGAAGGCGATTTTGTTTGTGCTGCCGAGAAAATGACTCCCGAAATGATTAATTTTATGATAACTCACGGACGTGGAGTTGTTTGTGCTGCCCTTACAGAAGAACGCTGTGATGAACTGGATTTGGAAATGCAAGTAACAAAAAACACATCGATACATTCCACTCCATTTACGGTTAGTGTCGACAAGTTGGAAGGCTGTTCAACAGGCGTTTCAGCAGTAGATCGGGCCGCCACTTTTAATGCGCTGGCCAATCCTGCTTCAAGACCAGAAACCTTTGGACGCCCGGGACATGTATTTCCGCTTCGTGCACGTTCGAAAGGTGTATTACGCCGCGCCGGACATACCGAAGCTTCGGTTGATTTAGCTCGCCTTGCGGGATTATTTCCGGCCGGAGCTTTGATTGAAATTATGAATGAAGATGGTAGTATGGCTCGTTTACCTGAACTGTTGAAAATTGCTGATAAGTTTGGATTTAAAGTAATCACCATTGAAGATTTGATTGCCTATCGATTAAAATCAGAATCGTTGGTTGAAAAAGGGGAGAAAGTAAATATGCCAACAGCTTTCGGACAATTCAAACTAATTCCATTTAAACAGATTTCAAATGGATTGGAACATGTTGCATTAATTAAAGGTGAATGGGAAAAGGATGAACCGATTTTGGTGCGTGTCCATTCTTCCTGTATTACTGGTGATATCTTCGGTTCAATGCGTTGTGAATGTGGCGAACAGCTTCATAAAGCTATGCAACTGATTGAAAAAGAAGGCAAAGGAGTGATTGTGTATATGAATCAGGAAGGTCGTGGAATTGGCTTGATGAATAAAATAAAAGCCTATAAACTTCAGGAAGAAGGTTTAGATACCGTCGATGCCAATTTACACCTCGGTTTTAATGCTGATGAACGTGATTATGGTGTTGGAGCACAGATTTTGCGTGAAGTGGGTGTTACCAAAATTAAATTGATGAGTAATAATCCGGTAAAACGAATTGGATTAGAAGCATACGGTTTATCAATTATTGAAAATGTGCCAATAGAAGTTGCTCCAAACCAACACAATGAATTTTATATGCAGACAAAAAAAGACCGCATGGGACATAATTTGAAGTATGTAAAAGGCGAAGATGAATAATCGGTTTGAATGGTTTGAAAATATTAGTGAAATCTGTGACGAAACTTAATCAACATATTCAACCGAATCAACCAAATCAACTTTCAATATTTTCTAACAATTAAAAAAATGAAAACAGCTTTAGTTACAGGCACAACATCTGGTTTTGGTCGTTCCATTGCGATTCGGTTGGCCAAATTAGGATATAACCTACTAATCACGGGTCGTAGAAATGATCGTTTAGAAGAATTGAAAAAGCAATTACAAGCTGATTATTCAATACAAGTCATGTCACTTTGCTTTGATGTACGTGATAATGAGGCTTGTACAAAAGCATTACAAAATTTACCGGAATTATTCAATAAAATTGATTTACTTATTAATAATGCCGGATTAGCGGCTGGATCATCACCTTTTCAGGAAAGTGAATTAGCTGATTACGACCAAATGATTGATACAAATGTCAAAGGTTTACTTTATGTCACCAAGTTGATTGTTCCTGGAATGATTCAAAGGAAGTCAGGTCATATTATCAATATTTCTTCCATTGCCGGAATTGAAGTTTATCCAAGTGGAAGTGTGTATTGTGCCTCTAAACATGCTGTAAATGCAATTACCAAAGGCTTGCGATTGGATTTAATCAAGCACGGAATTAAAGTCAGCTCTATATCACCCGGAATGGCTGAAACCGAATTTTCGATTGTACGAAATCACGGAGATGAAGAAAAAGCTAAAGCGGTATATGCCGGTTTAGTACCACTGAATGCCGAAGATATAGCCGATACAGTTGAATTTATTATTACAAGGCCAAATCATGTCAGCATAAATGATATTCAGCTTAATCCGGTACAACAGGCCAATACCTATGTTTCTTTCCGGAAAATGAATGAATAGTTGAATAGGTAATTAATTGAATATAAGTATCTAGAAATTAATTTTTACGACTTAATAACATTATTTTAAAATAAATTGCTATTTTTGTGGCTTCTAATTTGTTAGCTATCAAAAATTGTGAACAATTTGCAGCAATGCAACAGCTAAATTATAAAACACATTGAAAATGAGCCCACTTGATTTAAACAAGGATTCTGAGATTTTAGCAGTTAATAACACTGAAAACCCAATTCAAATTGTAGAATTAACGGAAACTACTGAAACAGTAGAAATCCCAAAAAAAACAAGAAAACCGAAAATTGCAAAAGCTGCTGAAACAGTCAACGTTAAAGAAGCTGCAATAATTACTCAAGCAGTTGAAGTTAGTACAGAAGCAATTGTTGTCGAAGAACAAATCGAAGAAGAAAAAGCAAGTCCTTCACATCATGTTACAAGTACAAAAGTTGAATTGATAGAATCTCTTAAAATCTTAATTGACAAAGAAGTAGAAACAGTCAAGGATGAGGTTGAAACGATTAAACAATTGTTTTACAAAAAGACGAAAGTTGAGATTGAAGATCTCAAAAAAATATTTACCGAAGAAAACGGTGAAGGAACTGAATTTGTTGCTCCAAAAGATGAATTGGAAGAAACCTTTAAATCTCTTTTAAATACTTTCCGTACAAAAAAAGCAAACTTTTTAGCTCAATTAGAAAAAGAGAAAGAAACTAATCTCATTCAGAAACGGCACATTCTTGAACAAATGAAAGTGCTTGTAGATAGTAATGATGATGTTTCTATACATATTACTGAATTTCGAGCCCTTCAACAAAAATGGAAATCCATTGGTCAGGTACCACAAGCTGCTTCCACTGAGCTTTGGAAACAATATAATCTTTATCAGGAATCATTCTGGGATTTAATAAAAATAAACAACGAACTTAGGGAATATGATTTCAAGAAAAATCTGGAATCTAAGACTTTCCTTTGCGAAGCTGCCGAGAAACTGTCAACTGAAAAAGATGTAATTTCCGCATTCCAGCAACTGCAGAAACTACACGAAGAATGGCATGATTTAGGACCTGTTGCCCGTGAAATTCGAGAACAAATCTGGAATCGCTTTAAAGAAGCATCAACAATTATCAATAAGAAACACCAAACATATTTTGATAGTATTCGCAAGTTAGAAGATGAAAATTATGTAGCGAAAACTGCTTTGTGCGAAAAAATTGAAGCCTTTGAATTTAGCCATTTGAATAACTACAAAGCCTGGGATGAAGCTACGAAAACAGTACTGGGATGGCAGGAAGAATGGCGAACCATAGGATTTGCTCCCCGCAAAGTAAACCAAAAAATATTTGACCGTTACCGTAAAGTTTGTGATACTTTTTTTACTGCAAAAGCTGATTTCTATAAGGAAACAAAAAATATTTTAATTCAGAATGCTGACAAGAAAAAAGCACTGTGTGAAAATGCAGAAGCATTGAAAAATAGTACTGAATGGAAAGAGACCGGCGACAAACTGATTCAACTTCAGAAAGAATGGAAAACCATTGGACCTGTTGCAAAACGGATCTCAGATGAATTGTGGAAACGATTTATTTCGGCTTGTGATTATTTTTTCGAGCAGAAAAACAAAAATACCTCAGGGCAACGAAATGTGGAAGTTGAAAATCTGACTAAAAAGAAAGAACTAATAGCCAAAATAGCTGCTTTTGAAAAAACTGATAATCCGACTGAATCCTTAAGTGCTTTACGCACAATAATGGCCGAATGGACGGGAATTGGTCACGTACCATTCAAAGAAAAAGACAAAATATACAAAGAGTATCGTGAAGCTGTCGACAAGCAATTCGAAACACTTAATGTAGACGCATCAAACCGTCGTATTGAGTCATTTCGGAGCAACCTCAAAGATATGTCTGTTAAAGGTGAAAGCAAATTATATCGTGAACGGGAGAAACTGGTTAGAGCATATGAACATTTAAAATCTGAAATTGCCACGTATGAAAACAATATAGGATTCTTTTCTTCCCATTCGAAAAATGGTGGCGGGCTGATAAAAGAAATGGAACGAAAAATTGAAGTACTAAAAGATGAGAGTAAATTGATTGAACAAAAAATCAATATGATTGACGAAAATATCTAGCACCTATATTAATGAAAACAAAACGCCCAAACTGAATGAGTTTGGGCGTTTTGTTTTCATTAATATAGGATGATATTATTCAAACATATTTCTGAAATGCGAGAAAAAGTTACGTGATGCAGTAGCGTTTGGTTTTACATTGGCCGAATTGCCGAGCTTTTCAATTACCACTTTTTCTTCCTTACTGAGGTTCTCTGGTATATAAACTCCAATATTAACTAATAAATCACCAGTTCCATAACGATTTACATTGGGTAAACCTTTACCACGAAGTCGTAATACTTTACCGGGTTGAGTTCCTGGAGTAATAGTTACTTTTACCTTACCTTCAACCGTTGGGACTTCCACCGAACCGCCTAACGTAGCCATTGGAACTGTTAGTAACAAATTGTATATCAAATCATTTTCGTCACGAATCAATTCAGGATGGGCTTCTTCCTCTACCAATACCAATAAATCTCCATTTGCTCCTCCTCTACGAGCAGCATTTCCTTTACCACTCATCGAAAGTTGCATTCCTTCCATTACTCCGGCTGGAATATTAATGGTAATCACTTCATCTTCACGAACTATCCCTTCACCACTACAATGAGAACATTTATCCTTTACAATTTTACCGTCGCCACTACAGGTAGGACATTCCGAAGCGGTTTGCATTTGTCCTAAAATAGTATTCTGAACTCGCATAACACGACCCTGACCATTACAAGTAGAACAAGTAGTCAAATTAGTTCCACCTGCACCATTACAATGCGAGCACATCACCTGTTTTTTTACCTTGATTTTCTTTTCAACTCCAGAGGCAACTTCAGCCAGATTCAGTTTTACTTTTACACGCAAATCCGAACCCCGTCGAACACGTTGTCCACCTCCACGCTGACTACCACCAAAACCACCAAATCCTCCAAAATGACCACCAAAAATATCACCGAAATGGGAGAAAATATCCTCCATATTCATGTTTTGTCCACCAAATCCGCCTCCGGCAGCTCCACCAACGCCGGCATGACCGTATTGGTCGTAACGTTGACGCTTTTGGTCATCGCTCAATACTTCATAAGCCTCAGCGGCTTCTTTAAACTTTTCCTCCGAAGCTTTGTCACCGGGATTCTTATCAGGGTGAAACTGAATAGCTTTCTGGCGATATGCTTTCTTTATTTCGTCAGCCGAAGCCGATTTTGATACTCCAAGTATTTCGTAGTAATCTCTTTTTGCCATGTTTTTTGTATGGGTTGGTTGAATTAGTTGATTCAGTTTAGTGGTTATTTTTTTTCAACTGCTTACTGTTAATTATTAATTGCATTATTCTCCTACTACAACTTTTGAAAAACGAATCACTTTATCATTCAGCGTATACCCTTTTGATGCACAATCGATTATTTTACCTTTCAGATCATCGGTTGCTGCAGGAAAAGTGGTTATTGCTTCGTGAAATTCAGTATCAAAAACTTCATTATCAGTAGGAATAGCTTTCACACCGTTTTGAAGCAAAAAAGCAATGAATTTATTATAAATCAAATCCACACCGTCCTTCACTGCCTGAACATCATCAGAAGTTTCCATGGCTTTCAGTCCACGTTCAAAATCATCAACCAATGGAAGCATATCAGCCAACAGTTTTTCTCCGGCTGTTTTGATTAAATCCATGCGTTCCTTTAGCGTACGTTTTCTGTAATTGTCGAACTCTGCCATTAAACGCAGATTTTTGTCGTTAAGTTCAGCAAACTGTTGTTTCATTTGCTCAATTTCGTCAACAATCTGATCAGCAGCCTGTTCGGTTGATTCATTTGCTTGTGTTGTTTCGCAATTTTCACAAGCTTCCTTTACTTCCGGATTTTCGTCCGTATGTTTTTGTTTTTTCATATTTAAAATTTATTTTCTTCTGATTTTCTGAAACTACTTATCAACAATAATTTTGCCAAAACACCCGAATTCCGTTTTTGGCAGAAGTCGGGTGGCATTATGGCAGAAAACAATGCATTATTGTCAGTATTTTTTTAGCCAGTTTACAAAATGTGAGGGATTTTCATCAAAAGTAAACGGTTTATTGAGTGGTTTGCCTTCATTGTTCAGCATCACATAAAATGGTTGAGCGTTAGCTCCAAATTTATGTCGTTGCAAATAGCTCCATTTATCACCAACAGTTTCAATGGAAGTAGTACGTCCATTTTCCTGAACTTCGTATGGATTTGTTAATGTTGTTTTGTCATCAACAAATAGTGAAATCAGTATAAAATCCTTTTTCAACAATTCTCTCACCGTTGGGTCAGTCCAAACTGAAGCTTCCATTTTACGGCAATTTACACAACCGAAACCTGAAAAATCAACAATAACCGGTAATTTCTTATCAGCAGCATAAGCCATACCCAACTCATAATCTGTAAAAGCAGCATGAACTTCATCATTATACAAATTAAAATCCTGAGTATAAAGTGGTGGTGCAAATGCACTGATAGCTTTTAGCGGTGCTCCCCAAAGTCCAGGAATCATGTACACCGAAAATGCAAAAGATATTATGGCCAGAAAAACACCCACTACAGATGTATGTTTTGATTCGCTGTCGTGAGAAAAATGCAATTTGCCGAGTAAATAAACACCCAACAAGGCAAAAATTACAATCCAAATAGCAAGGAAGACTTCACGGTCGAGTATACGCCAGCCATAAGCCAAATCGGCTACGGAAAGGAATTTCAGGGCTAACGCTAATTCAAGAAAAGCGAGTACAATTTTCACCGAATTGAGCCAACCACCTGATTTTGGAAGTGATTTTAGCCAGGATGGAAACAGTGCAAATAAGCTAAACGGAATGGACAATGCAACTGCAAAACCCAACATACCAATTGCCGGAGCTAAAATTGAACCACTGGATGAAACCTGTACAAGTAATGTTCCAATAATCGGACCGGTACATGAAAAAGAAACCAATACCAGCGTAAAAGCCATAAATAAAATACTTACAAATCCGGCTGTGGAATCGGCTTTTGCATCCAGTTTTGTCGACCAGGATGAAGGCAGAGTTATTTCAAAAGCCCCAAAAAATGACACGGCAAATAACACAAGTAATCCAAAGAAAATTAGATTGAATATGGCATTGGTTGACAAGCTATTGAGCGCACTGGCACCGAAAATCAGCGTAATGAGAATACCCAGCGTTACATATATAAAAATGATGGCTAAACCATATAGAATGGCATCACGCTGACCACGTTTCTTATTCTCTGAACGTTTCAGAAAGAAACTAACTGTCATGGGGATAATCGGCCAGACACAGGGTGTGAATAAAGCCAGAAAACCACCTACAAGCCCAGCCAGAAATATCAGCCAAAACGAAGTAGTTGCCTTTTCTTTTGTATCACCAAAACTTTTGAGTTCGTTAATTACAGGAGTCCAATAATCTGATATTTTAGCAGTTACGATCGGTTTTACAACTTCAACGGTTGCAGGAGCATTGTCTGTAGCAAGTGTTAGTGTAAATTGTTTTTTGGTAGGTGGCAAACAGTTTTTGTCGTTGCAAGTCATAAATTCCAGCTGACCTTTCACCTTCACCTTCGATGGGTCGGTAAATTTTATTTTCTGAACAAATACAGCACTTTCAGAATACCAGTTCAGTTCCATATTAAAATTGGCATCGAACTGTTTTTCCAACTTTGATAGTGCTAGTAATTCTCCCACTTTCTGAGCATTTTCAATCTTATCGAAAATGATTGAAGTAGCCCGTGGACCGTCCTTCGGAATATTTAGACCATACACGTGCCAACCATCATCGATAGTAGCATTCATCTGAATATCAGCTGTTGTTGCTGAAGTTTTCTTTAGTTCAAAATTCCATTTTACCGGTTCAAAAATCTGAGCAAAAGTACAGCTGGCAAAAAGAAAAAATGCAACAACCAGAAAGTGTTTTTTTATCATATAAATAAGTTTATTACTATCTAACAGTCGGATTACTAAAAAGTTTGTGGAAGCTAAAATCACCTCGTCAACATAAACTTGAAGCTTACACCAAAGTTAGAGGAAGAAACCGGATAAGACGATGAAATAAGCGGTGTACTCATTTGTTTGTCGTAGAACAACTGAATGTTTACTTTTGAGCTAAACACATAATCGGCAATGATTTTCAGCGTAAACATTTTATTTCCACTCGAAGCCTGAGTCAGATTTTCTTCAACCTTGCGCAACAATGTTTTAATATCTTTGTACGACAAATCAGCACTCAGTTTCAGGTCATTTTTGACTTTCGTTTGCTTGTCTGATTTCAATTTCAGTATCACGTCAAAGTCTTTCAACACATATCCAAGGCCAACCACAAACTCGTCGGAAGCCGATTCGATTAATTGTGTACTGGATAAATTAAGAGCCATATTCCGTTGTTTTCGGTATTCAAGTTTACCGGTCATACTGTTTTTCATAGCTACATTTACACCTATCAGCGGACTAAATTGCTCGTTAATAGAAACATCACTGATATCATAAGGTGAAGACGGTATTGGATTACCGCTTTGAACATCGCGGACATAACCCAATGCACTGTCATCATTTCCCATACCCACCCAGGTAGAATAGGAAGTGTACGAACCAATGCTGTAGCGACAAGTGTAGGCATGAGTCAAACTCACCGATTTGAAATTATCCTTAAACCAACCAATGTTCGAAAGTCCATCATAGCTTATGCGCCAGTTTGGAAGCAGACTGAGAATGGAAAGGAATGGATTTGTATCAATAGAATTCACGTCTTTACCAGTATATGCAGCAACAAAAGCTGGTATTAATACATCGGCTGAATTCAAACCATATGCTCCATTTCCGGCATTATAATCGCTGTTTGCAAGCGCAGTTCCTTTTAGAAAACCAATATTTGGATATTTAGTACCTGATAATTTCGAGTTTAACCGGTCAGCAATTACCTGACGGTTGCTCAACAAAGCATTGAATGGTTCGGAATTATAGTTTTGCTGTGCCGTTCCAATTGGTTTGAAAGCCGTTGCCAAAGCTATAAGTGTAATATTATACGTTCCTGTAAAGTTTTTTTGCATATCAAATTTATACTGAATGCTGGTATTGGAAGCTTCGGTGCGTTTGGCATTCAAATCAATTTTGAATCCGGTAAACGGTTCGAGCGAAGCTTTAATATCCAAATCAGAAGTATAAGCTGTGGTAGCAGGTGTTACAATAGAATCATTTCTCGATAACCATCCATTATCCATTGCTGTTTGAATAATATTTTTATCGATAATTCCAAACGTAAATCCGTAACCGGGTGCAGCTCCATAATCCGTCATTTCCTGTCCTAAAAAGGCTGGTTGTTTCTGGAAACCAGGTAATACCATACTATTAGATTCACGGTAAGTAATCGACGCTTTGCGAACCAACATCAATGCACGAACAGCAATATCAACAGCTTTTTGTGCCGGATTCTTATCATTTTGATCAACTGTAACAATTGTAACTTGAATGCTGTCGGTGTTTATAGCAGGTGTTATTTCAATTGAAACCGGAGTTTTAACTTTAAAAGGCAAATTTATCGTTTTCCCTTTATTATCTATTGCTGTTAGTTTAAGATTATCGGCACCAAGTTTATGACTAATGGTTATCGTTTTGTCCTTCTCTAACTTAACTTTCTGTTTGTATGTTTTAGATTGGAATTTTGTTTTAACCTGATTTGACTGTTGACTGGATTGTTGGTTCACAGATTTCAGGTATTTCGATTTATTATACAAAGTTTCAAAATTCAACTGCCCATCAAATGACCAGGCACCCATAGTTGTGGCAATATTCCCGGGTTGATTAGCAGGATTGACAATGCTCGGGACATTTGCCATGCGGTTCCAGTTATAAGTTGAGTTATAGGCTGCGTTCGCATTTACCCAGTCTAAAAACGGTAATTTATTAACTGGGACATTCCAGGTAGCAGAAAAAACCTGCTGGTATGTGTATGGTGTCCCCAGTTTCCGGATATTTGACCAAACCGAGTCACGCCAGGATTCGTAATACTGCTGACCAATTTCCGGAGTATAATACGGTTCAGCAATATTCGCATTCATAGCTGTTTGAAGGCTTAATTTGATTCCTTTGCTTAAATCGTATTTGATATCAAACTGGCGATTCCATCTGAAATCCTTACTGGAAGTCATATCCAGTGGACTGGAGCCTATTCCGGATGTTATAGCATTCAAATCGCGCAATTTAACTTGTGAATACTGACGATTCAGATTAGTATTGAAACTCAACGAAGTTGGCAAATAGTTAAAATTGAAATCCTTGATAATTTTAAAAATTGGATTATCCAATGCTTTCACATTTTTGAAAGGTTCAAATGGTTTTGGGTTGAAGGAGAAACTATAGTCGATCGAGGCTTTTTCATCTTTCACCAGATTCTGTTGAATTTCTGAACTATGCTGATTTGTTTCATTATAAGCGTAAGTAAACGTCAGGTTAGCGGGGTCAAAGAATTGTGGTGTTTTACTCCTTATATTGACTTTTGCACCTGAGATATTGAAACTCTTGGTGGTATTAACAGTTTGCGAAACCATTTTCAATGAATCACGCTGACCTTGTGAATTGGCATTAGTTATGGCATCAGAAAGCAATACATCCTGATCCAATGGGTTATATTTCGGCGACAGGGTTTCGTTAGTATAAGAGAAATAAGCCGGAATTTTCAACTTGGCTTCGGAAGGCAAAAAGCGTCCTAATTCCAATGCTGTAGAGAAATTCATCTGGTATAAATCGTCCATACGGCGAGTCATCACATTACTTTCAATACCACCGTATCCGGCAGTTTCAATTCTTCCTGAGAAATTCACCGTTCCCAAATCGGACAGACCAACAGCCAGATTACCCATGGCAGCCCAACCTCCCGATTCGTCAAATTGTGACATCCGTAATTCATTCACCCAAACTTCAGCCGATTTGGTACTATTGGATGCGTTTCGCACCCCAATCATGATATTTTCAACATCCGAAACGGAAGGATTTCCGACAATCGAAATCTTATTCAAGGGTTTGTCAGGGTCGTAAATAGTATAAGGCAATAAATTCGAGACATTGGCTGAACCACTTTGTTTAGCCTGATTTCGTTTCAATTTTACTTTTGTCAATGCATCAAAAGAAAAATCGAACATATTTTCGGGATACCAAACAATTTTTCTATCAGTTGATTCAACTCCGTTAACATCACTGACATATAAACCTGCGGGAGTCAGTCGTAATGGAATTTCATACTCATAATAGTTATTCACCATGTCCGAACCAACCCGAATAAAACAAGTCATCTCATAATCCTTCAGGTTATAAGGGTCACCGGTCATTTGCTCGGCATGTACATACATTTGAAGGCGTTTGTACTGACGCATATCGAATGCCGTGTTTTTATAAACACCACGAGCATCGCCCTGTGCCAAATCGTTTACACGCAACACCATAGCCTGTTCATTTTGTTGAAGTAACTGCGGTTGTCCCGGATCGGTTTCGCGTGAAACGCCAGGAGGCAAAACATAATTAACCGGCGATTTGCTTGCATTTTCTTCAATATTAACTGCCTGAACGTCAATTTTTCCGGTGCTGGCCGGTGCTGTAATGCTTGTATATAATGGTTTGTTGAATCCACGCCATTCACCGCGTACTAAATCAAGTGTAGCAAGACGTAGCGTGGCAGCATCCTGGAAATTAGTCATAAACATTCTGATAAACCGAATGGATTTAAAATTACGGATACTTCCTATTTTGTCATCGTACTCACGAATTGGGATTTTAAACTGATACCAGGTAACCGGTTCCACTTTTCCATTTTTAAGCTCAACATTCGATGTGATTTGATCGGAAATATAGTTTGATCCGACCTTCATCATATTAGGGTCAATACGAACATGATACTGATAGTATTTTTCATATTCATTCATGGTATTGTCCCCGTTAATATCTTCACCATCGGGTAATGAGGTAGCCGATGTTGGATAACTTTCCACAACGGTACTGGCATCGGGCGAGTTTCCTTCTACCCCATTATAGTGTTTGTATCTTGAGAGAATATCCAGTTTCTGTGTATCATAATCAGTGCCCCTGTAGAAATGGTAATCATCAGCAGCCGGGTCTTTTAGAGGCGAAAACTGGTCAGATTGCATTTTTTGAATTTCAGCTGGAGACACTTTTGCTTTTACAGCATTGACATAATCGCTGTATGTAGGAAATAAAAATTCATCTGTGTCCGAAAGTCCATCCAGTCCGACATCCTGATTTTTTCTTGCTCCAGCAGTATTATCAAAGGCAGGAACAGTGGATTGTGTTTTAGGTACACGTCCCCAAATAGTGGTTTCAGACTTGGTTGGATCAGCATCTGCAGGTAAACCGTTTTCAAAGAATTTCTTTCCGTCCTTCAAAATATCTTCACTTAAATCACCGAGATTGAAATACAAATCACCACTTTTATCACTCTTCATACCACCGTTGATATAAGGGTCCATCATCCAAAACTCAATATACTCAATATTGGATGTTTCAAAATCAGTTGCATCTAATTTTCGCATTATTCCACCCCAGCGTTTAGTGGGATTTGCAAGCGTACCATCCGTGTTCATTCCTGTTACATCTAAGTTGTAAGGTCCACGTTCTGTGGGGTAAAATGACAAGTTCATAATTGTCATTCGTGAAGTTTGAGTTGCCAGTGTTTGTTTGTTTGGAAAAATTTCAGGAACTAGCACATCACGGGTTAAATGATTGGATTTTGCATCCAAATCGTTGCGCAAATAATCAGGTGTGGTACGGGTATCACCGTTCAACACGGGATCAACATAATACCACGAAAACAATGCTCTGTTTTTTCCATAATTCACATCATTACTTAATGCAGCTTCAGGGAAAAGTGAACTTGAAGTAGAATTAAAAGGCGTTGAAGCGAGATACCAGTTCACCGGATAATGAATGTCTATTGAAGTTTGTGTCGATTCAAAATCGTCGATATAAGCTAATCCGGCAGAACTTACCACGCTGGAATGTCCTGGAATTAGTTGAGCAAACTCAGCATTCAGGGCAATAGTTGATGGTTTGGTAGCATTGACAAACGGAATTTTATTGATAACGTTAGTCAACCATTGCGACTCGGTTCGCCACGAGGTATTCAATCCCCAAATGGTGTTTGAAATAGGCTCATTTCCGGTATTTACTTTGGTAGTAAGTGGCATTTCCGACAAATGCATAATGGTACCGCCCAAACTGAAATCCTTATCAAATTTATATTCCAGATGCGTTCCTAAGAGCGTTTTACGCTGCATACTGAACATAGACTGATTTTCGAGTTTCACATCTATTTTTTGTCCTGATTCTATTATTCCGGTATTAATAATCGTTACGGTTCCCATCGTGTAATCCACCGTATAGTCCTTATTTTCAACCAATGTGACACCACCGGCTGTAACCATTACCGATCCTCGTGGCACATTCATGGCATTCAGTTTTATTTCCGAACCCGACGAAGCTTTATATTCACCCACTAACCTGAATTTATTCTTTTCACTAAATTCCTGCGCTATGACGAGGGTTGAATCATATAATTCCTGATAGATATATTTTTTGGCAAGTTGATCGTTTCCTATAGCAGCTTTCAGGTGAGAGCCGAAGGGTTCGAGTACCGGAAAAATTATACGACCGGTGTTCGAGAAAGCTGTATAGCCTTCCACGTAATCAAATTTACCATCCGGATTTGGCGAGTTTTTTGTATCCAAATTATCCAGATTCATTACTTTGAGCAACAACTTATTTTTTATATTCCCTTCGGTAAGATACTGTAAATCAGTCCCGATAGAATCATTCCTGTAAACGACATTTAACTTAAACTTGTCGGGTTGTATCTGAAGCGCCCCTAAACTGTACACGTTTTTCATCATCAATCCCCATGATTTAAGTTGAGGCGATGGCGAAGTTCCTTTCAGTAATTTGATTATCAAAGCTTGTGGGGCTGTTACTGCATCAGTGGAGAACTCACCAACCTGGTATACCTGACCTGCAAAAGTATATTCGTACGATACAGCAAGTACCTCATCGGGGTTCAGCGAATTACGAAGTGAAATAATACCCAGCGTTGGAATCAAGCTATATTCTGATGGATCGAGTTTACGGGCACTTTCTATTTTTTCATAATCCTCGCCACCCGCAAAACTATTGGGTAAAGCACTATAATTCTCTGACAATTTCGAATTAGTAAGCTGAATATCACGTATTCCGGATATTCCGCTAATTTCAGAATAAAGATTATTGGCTCTGTTTGTTGGTAATTTTTGTCCGGCGACACTCACTTTCCAATGTGGATTATCAATCTGATCGGTTTCAGCCAAATCCATAAATGCCACAATATTACGTGACTGGTCATAGTTAGCACGCTTATTGGTTATCCACACCTCCACACGATTAATAGTAATTCCCGACGAAATATAGGGAAGTTTACTCATCGCATTTTCATAATTGTCTCGGAAATAATGAGCTAAAAAGAAATGTCGGTTATCGTCGTAATTATCTATGCCTATATCGAATTTGGTCGTTTGCGCTCCACCTTTGGAGCTAACAGTTTGGGTTTGCGATTCCTGTTGCGATGCAATGGCTACTACGTTCAGTTTGCCAAACTGAAGTTCTGTTTTAATCCCGAACAAGGCAGTACTTCCCGTTATAAGAGAGCTGCTTAGGGGCAAACTCACATTACCTGCTTCTATATTTTTAATAATATCGTCTTCTTTCCCTTTGTAAGCGAGTTTCACCATCTTCTGGTCGAAGTCAAAACTCGATTCAGTATTGTAATTCAATCCGAAATTCACCTTATCGCCTACGTTTCCGGTGACATTCATCTGAATTTTTTCGTTAAAGTCGAAAATATTCGATGTCCGCATTCGTTCAGTAAGTGACGGATTATCAATGGTGTTATTTTTAAACCCAAAAATCAGTTCAGCCGAGCCCGATGTTTTAATCTGCACACCACCCGGACCAAAAACTTTATCGGCAGCACCGATATTGAATTTCATATCCGAAATAGAAAACTTATCTTCGTTATTCTTTTGAGTCTTTTTGCTTTTCTCCTGCCAATAGCTTTGCATTTCCTTTTTGGCTGAAAAATTTTTATATTCCTGCTCAGTCATCAAAAAAGCTGTTGCAATTTCATTCTCCCCCACAAAAGTACGCAACACATAATTACCGGTTTTTACATCGTATTGCACCACCGATTTCACATTGCTGGGCTTCGGAGCATCCATTGGATATTTCGCATTCAGTTCATCGTAAGTATTCTGAGTGAATTTCTTGATTGGAAAACGTGTAGTAACAGTTTTGCTGGAATCGGCAGTAGTTGAAGAGATTGCTGAAGTATTCGGTTTGTCAGGGGCTGCTTCAGATTCAGCAACAGTAGCGTTTCCGAGCTCAAAAAGGGTGGTTTTACTTACAAAAGCATAAGCCGAACCGATTATCAGACCGAATAAAAGAATTATAAGAAAGTTTTTATTTGAAAAATTCATAATTTAGGTAATGCTCTGCTTACTACTTACTGCTTACTATTTACTGCTTACTGCTTACTACTTACTACTCTGCTGTCTTAAAGCATTTTCAATGCAATCTTTATCAGTTGCTCCACTCTAAGTCCGGGTTGTTCTTTTTGTATTTTCTCTATAGCTTTTTGCGAAGCTGCCGCCGCAAAACCAAGCATAACCAAAGCAGAAATAGCTTCTTCCTTCTCAGCACTATTAGCAGTAGCAAACCCCGGTATTTCATTAGTTCCCGTTCCCTTCACTATTTTGTCTTTCAAATCAATAATGATACGTTGAGCCGTTTTGGTGCCAATTCCCTTAATAGCATTCAATGCAGTAACATTCCCTGAAACAATCATTTCCTGGATTTCAAGTGCCGAATACGACGACATAATCATTCGAGCGGTATTAGCACCAATTCCCGAAACCGAAATCAATAATAGAAAAAGATGACGCTCACTTTGTGACAGAAAGCCGTAAAGTACGTGAGCATCTTCACGTATGGCCTCATAAACAAATAGTTTTGTTGATTTCTGATCACCCAGAAACGAATAGGTAGGCAGGGTAATATTCACAAAATAACCAATTCCGGCAGTTTCGAGTACCACGTAAGACGGTGTAAGTTCGCTTACTTCAGCTTTTATATAGTCTATCATTAATTTTAGGTTGAACAGTTGAGCTTTGTTTTTAACTTGCAAATATACAGAAATTCCAAGTTCTGACAAAACGTATTTTTCACAATTCAGCGGTTTAAATCTGAAATGCAAAATCAATAACGATAAATTTTAATAATTAGTACAAATATGGCAGGAAAATACTGAGAAAAAATCGGAAATAAGTCGAAATATCGAAATTAGCATTCACCGTTCCATTCCTGATAAAATTCTTCAAGATATGTTAGCATAAACCGGTGACGTTGGTCGGCCATAAGCTTCCCAGTCGGCGTGTTCATTCTATCCTTTAGCAACAATAGTTTTTCGTAAAAATGATTAAGTGTAGGTGCTGTACTTTGTTTATATTCGGTTTTTGTCATTTTCAGATTTGGATTAATATCAGGGTTATATATTTCTCTGTTTTTGAAACCTCCATAATTAAACGTGCGGGCAATGCCAATTGCTCCCATCGCATCGAGTCGGTCGGCATCCTGCACAATATTCAATTCCGGTGACCTGAAATCTTGAGCCTCGTTAGCACCTTTAAACGAAATATGATTAATAATATTTTCTACCTGAAGAATATCTGTGTCCTCCACTCCTAATGACTTCAAAAACTCTCTTGCTTTTTGTGGACCAAGTTCTTCATTTCCGTCGTGAAACTTAGAATCGGCTATATCATGAAGCAATGCACCCAATTCCAGCACAAAAAGTGAAGCATCCTCTGTCACAGCAATCTTTTTAGATAATTGCCAGACCCGCCAGATATGCCACCAATCGTGTCCGCCTTCGGCATCCACGAGCGTTTGTTTTACAAATTCGATGGTTTGTTGAATGATGGATTGTTGGGTCATAATACAGAAATTTGAAAGGAAAATATAGTTTTTGTTTATCAAGTCAAAGATACAATTTTTTATACATAAGCGCAAAATACTTTTGCCTTTAAGTAAAACAATGATTTTTTAATGGGTTAGTTTCTGAAAATAAATTTAGCAAGAATGTAAACAAATCAAACAATCTGCGTGTTATAATTCGAAATAAATCCAAATTTTTATCAATTAAAAATCAAGACATCATGAAACGACTCAATTCCTTGCTGCTAATGCTTTTCGGTATTATTGTATTAAGTTTAGGACAATTTAAATTGCCTGATTTACCGTATAAATACAATGCATTAGAACCCTACATTGACAGTACCACCATGCATATACACCACGATTTACATCACGCAAAGTATGTAAGTAATCTGAATGAAGCGCTCGCAAAATATCCCGAGTTATATAAAAAAGATTTGTTGGAACTGATTCAGAATATCAACGAATTGCCTGTTGATATTCAAAAAACAGTACGGAATAATGGCGGTGGTGTATATAATCACAGTTTTTTTTGGAAAATAATGGCAGCTCCCGGATCTGCTCCGATGTCTCCGGCTTTGACAAAACTGCTGACTGACAATTTCGGGAGTATAGATGCTTTTAAAGCCGAATTCGAAAAAGCAGCCATCAATCAATTTGGGTCTGGTTGGGCCTGGCTTATTAAAGAACCGTCGGGCAAACTGCGCATTATTTCAACGGCCAATCAGGACAATTCGCTTATGGCTTCGGCCGAAGTGAAGGGAAAACCTATCCTGACACTCGATGTTTGGGAACATGCCTATTATTTGAAATATCAGAATAAACGGGCAGCTTATGCCAAAGCATTCTGGAATGTATTGAATTGGACGGAAGTGGAAAAACTTGCAAAGAACTAATCACTTCCTTTTTATACTTAATGGCGTAGATTTTAAGAAAATCTACGCCATTTTTCATTGAAAATAAATATAGTTAAATTCAAACAATTTGTAACAAAATAAGCCAGACTATTTAAAATTTCATTTACAATAAGAGTATAAAATACTATACCGAAACCGGTTAATATTTTATTTAAATATTTTCCAAATATTTATTCCGAAATTCATTCTTTTGCTTTATCTTTCGGAAATATTTCTACCGAAAAATCAAACGAATCACATAAATTTTCCCTTATTTGGGGATTGAAAAAAAATATTATGGAAAGAATAAGCAGCATGGAAGTCCTTGATTGGGCAAAAGATTTTCTATCTAAATCGGAAAAGGAAATTACAGCAGATGAACTGAAAGAGCAAAAGAAATATGCCATTCTGATACAAAATCCGAATGATAAAACCTTGCTTTCAAAGATGTTAGATGAGTCGTCACAGATTCACGACAACAAAAAGCTGGCTCGCCGAATGAAATTGCTTATTGAGCATTATGGAGTTCCGGAATTTTTCAGTTCCAGGGATGCATTTCTGCTCAAATTGTTTACTTCATTTGGCTATTGGTTCGATTTTATTTCTGTGCCTATTTTCAAGAACAGACTTCGTTCAGATACTTCCAAAGTAATCATCAATGAAAAGTCGTCCTTACTCAATCAACATCTGAGTGTTCGCCGGAAACAACAAATCGGACAAAACGTAAACCTGTTGGGCGAAGTAGTATTGGGCGATGCTGAAGCCAATCACCGCTATACACATTATCTGGAGGCGCTGAAATACCCCAAAATAAATTATATTTCTATTAAAATTTCCGGGATTTATGCCCAAATAAATCCCTTAAATTACGATGTCAATAAAGCAGAATTGTGCGAACGACTGTTAAAAATCTACCAACAATCCATTGATAATCCGTTTATTGACGAAAATGGTGCTGCTCATTCCAAGTTTGTAAACCTCGACATGGAAGAATATAAAGATGCAGAACTTACACTGGACGTATTTATGACTGTTTTGAGCCTACCACAATTTAAGAATTATTCGGCCGGTATTGTGGTACAGGCTTATTTGCCGGATGCCTGGAATTATCAGACAGAGTTATTAGAATTTGCACACAAACGAGTGGTTAATGGAGGTGCTCCACTTAAAATGCGCCTCGTAAAAGGTGCAAACCTGCAAATGGAATCCATTGTTTCATCTCTTAAAGGTTGGGAAAATCCGATATTACATACTAAAGTCGAAGTGGATGCTAATTACTTACACATTCTCGACCGGGCATTAGAACCTGAAAATGCCTCTGTTATGCATATCGGCGTGGCTTCACATAATTTTTTCAGTTTGGGCTATGCCTATTTACTGAGTAAGAAAAATGGGGTGGAACAACAAGTGACATTCGAAATGCTGGAAGGAATGGCTAATCACCTGCCACGGGTAATGCGAAGTCTCGGAAAACAAATCATTCTGTATACACCGGTAGTAAAAAATGTGAACTTTCTGAATGCAGTCTCCTATCTGGTTCGACGACTCGACGAAAATACCGGAAAAGATAATTTTCTGAGCTATTCATTTGGTCTCACTTACGATAGCAAGCAATGGATCTTTCTAAAAAACCAATTTATTGAAGCATATAAACTAAAAGATAATATTGAAGCAAAAGCGTACCGGATACAAGACAGAAACACAAAAGCAGAAAACAGTAAGCAGCAAACAGTAGGGACTCAACACGAAACACTAAACACTAAACTTGAAACGTTTAAAAACGAACCCGATACCAATTTTGATTTACGCACGAACCGCTTTTGGGCAGATAGTATTCGGAATGCCTGGAAAAAATCAGCAACCGATAAACCTTATCAGATTCCAATACAAATCGGTGAAAAAGAGTTTATATCAACTAAAAAACTGTCATTCCTCGATCATTCTCAAACGGATGAAATCTGTGTATGTGAGGCTAGTTTATCGAATCTAGATCAAATAACAGAAATAATCACAGTTGCCGAAACAGATGCATCAAATTGGCGCAAAACAAAGCTGGAAGAACGAAATATAATTCTTCACAAAGTGGCCGATAAGTTAAGTATTAATCGTGGACATTTGATTGGCTGTATGTCAGCCATCACCGGAAAAACTTTTGGGGAAGGTGATGTTGAAGTCTCTGAAGCAATAGACTTCTGTCGCTTCTATCCAATTTCTATGAAAACGCTGACAAATTCAACATCAGTTACAATGACACCAAAAGGAATTGTATTGGTTATTCCGCCCTGGAATTTCCCCTTAGCTATACCTGTTGGCGGTGTGGCTGCTGCACTTAGCGGAGGGAATACAGTAATTTTGAAACCTGCTTCAGTAGCATTGCCGGTAGCATGGGAATTTGCAAAATGTTTCTGGGATGCCGGAGTGCCAAAAGATGCTCTTCAGGTAGTTTGTACTGATGGTCGTGAACCATTGAATTATCTAACCGCACATTCTTCCATTAAACATATAATATTAACCGGAGGAACTGATACTGCATTCCGATTATTGGAAAATAACCCCACTTGTCCGCTTTCGGCCGAAACAGGTGGAAAAAATGCCATCATTCTCACCGCAAGCGGCGACCGTGACCATGCCATTCAAAATATTGTCACTTCAGCATTCAGTAATGCCGGGCAAAAATGTTCCGCTTGTTCCTTACTTTTATTGGAGAAGGAAGTTTATAATGATCCTGGATTCAAAACCAAACTGATTGATGCAGTGACCAGTATGAAAACAGGAAGTGTGTGGAACGGTGGCAATATTGTAGGTCCAATGATTACAAATAATAATGACAAGCTACTGCATGCCATCGAAAGTCTGGAAGAAGGTGAATGGTGGCTTGTAAAACCTGAATTCGTTGATAAGAACCATTTTATTCTAAAACCAACTGTAAAATGGGGCGTAAAACCGGATAGCTTTACGTTTAAGAATGAACTGTTTGCCCCCTTACTGGCAGTGGTATGTATTGATAATCTTGAACACGGAATCAGTTTGGTAAATTCATCTGATTATGGTCTTACATCCGGTCTGCAAAGCCTGGACGAAGCGGAACAACTTCTGTGGAAAAATAGTATAGAAGCAGGAAATCTATATATCAACCGTGGAATTACCGGTGCAATTGTCAATCGGCAGCCTTTTGGTGGGATGAAACTTTCAGCATTTGGTGGAGGTATTAAAGCCGGTGGACGAAATTATGTTTCCTGTTTTGTAAACATCACTGAGAATGTAGCTTATAAGGGAGATTTCAGTGATATGAATGAATTCAAATCATTGAGTAATTTACTGGACAAAAATGATAAAATCCGCTTTCTGAATGCTTTTGAAAGCTATACTGAAAATATGAAAAATGAATTTTCGCAAGAGAACGACATACATCAGTTGCTTGGCGAGCGAAACACCTTCCGTTATCTTCCACTTAAAAATTTGATTTTGAGAGTTTTGCCTGAGGATCTATTGATTGATGTGTTTATGATCATACTTGCGACCAAAATAGCTGCTATTCAGCTTACGATAAGCATTCAATCTGCTGATTCAAAATTGGATGAAATTAAAAAAGCTATAGATAAAGAGTCAAAACTGATTATTCAAACAGAGGATGAATTTATTAAAATACTGAATGACTTTGACCGGGTACGAACATGTAGCAAAAATATTCCCGAAGCTTATTTCCATGAGGCAGCAAAAAAAGGGAAGTATATTGCCACTGCAAAACCGTTGATTGAGGGTAGGCTTGAATTGTTGCATTATTTAAAAGAACAAAGCATAAGTTTTGAGTACCATCGTTACGGAAGTATTACAGAGAACATCAACTGACAAACTCCTAACAATCTTATAATTAGTGTTCCCTGAGTAAAAATCGGGGAGCACATTTTTTTGTTTTTGTAAACGAAAATGCTACAATAAGTCAACTCTCAACAACATTATTAATGTTAAATATTAAATATGTGTTTTATTTTTCAAACAAATCAATACCTTTGTTGTTATAAAAATTAGGTATTGCCAATAAAATTCATATAAATTTACATATTCAAGTACAATTATTATTCATTTAAAATACTTTAGCCATGACAAGTTTTAAAAAATTGAAAATGAAATCCGTTCTGATGCTTCTATTCAGTTTGGCATTTACAGCATGTGTAACAGATGATTACGATCTGAACAAGGGGTTAAATACGGATATTGCCGTTGGGGGAGACTCTTTAACTCTTACAATTGCCAAAACAAATAAAATCCTGTTAGGGTCAATAGTTGACCCAATCAGTTTAGATATTCTAAAAAAATCATCCAGCGGAGGATATTCATTACAAATAAAAGATTCTACCGGCGTGTCAGTTAATGCATTGAATCCCGTGAGTTTCTCTATTGCTCCTATTTCAATTGCACCTATTAATACGAACCTTGCTTCAATTAGCATTCCGTCATTCAATATTAATCCGATTAATTTATCTTCAGCCTTACCCTTTCCAACAATTGATATAAGTGGAATCTCACTGCCTTCTATAGACCAAACTTATACAAAATTATTTGATTTCTCAAAACCAAATAATGTGAGAAGAAAAGTGACACCAAGTGGGTTGAATAAATCTAAATCTGATTTAGCATTACAGAGTACAGGATTAATTACCTTCCATGACTCAAAAACAATTAATCAGGCACTTTCGTATGTTTATCCCGATCAACTTCAAAAAATAAATAGTATTTTCCTAAAAAACAATACAGTTACGCTTACCTTTAACAAGTCGGATATAAATTCATTGGGTTTTGATACACAAAATGATACTTTAACTCACTTCAAACTTGATTTTCCGGCTGAGTATGTATTATCTTCTCCAACAGGACAAGGGACAAGCATTTCGGGTAACTCATTTATAATTAATAATGCAGTTTTGTCTAAAACTCTGGGGGTTTATGTTGCCACATTCAAGATTGATAAAATTGATTACAGCAATTATTATCAATCACCTCCTCCAACAATTATGAATTATACAAAAGACATAACATATAGCATAGATTACAGTTTTATTGGTGAAACTAACAATCCGGCATTACTTTTAAGTAAAGTAAATGTTATCGTTTCGTTAAAATCAGCACCGACAATTAATGATATGGATATTCAAACAAACGAGTTTGGAGTAACTGTTCCAAGTGGTTCAAATCCGATAAACCAAAGCATTACAATTCCGTCCGAAATATCCAAAGTAAACTCTATTACTTTCCAGGATGGTGCTACCTTACAATTAAATATCGCTAATCCTTCCATTTCACCATTTTCGTTAAGTGCCGGAAATTGTGTGATTCAATTGCCACAGAAGTTTATTTTCAAGGCTGCGGCCGGATTAGATTTAACAACAAATACCTTAACAATTCCTTACAATCAGTTATTTGGAATTAAAACAATTGGCATTTCAGGTATCAATATTAATCAAAATGTAACACCCGGTTCTGGATCTATTTCACTAAGTGATAACCTATCATACAGCATTAATGGAGTGAAAGTTGGCTCACAGGCAGTAATGGTAAATGCCATTAATGGTATGACGGGCAAAAAAATTAATGTTACCGGAACTATTAGTAGCCTCACTATTTCGAATGCTTCGGTAGTAACCAATAGGATTGATATTGCCATACCGGATGTAAATACCAGCATTGCAGTAAATCAATTCATATCCAATGATTTAAAGAAAATTTACAGTCTGGCACTTAAAACCCCATCAACATTAGAAATTGATTTAAATGTGAGCAATATGCCTGCAGGTATTGACTCAATTTTCTTCAAAGACTACACGATTCAATTCCCTTCGTTTATTAAATGTAAAACCGGAGATTTGAACGGATCGAATCAATTGGTAATGAATCAGGGATTCAAAGTGAAGACCGGATTTAAAAAGACAATATCCATTGAAAAAATTGATTTTGGCTCGAGTGGATTGGATTTGACAAATGGTAATTTTGTGCTTAACGAAGCAGTTACAATGAAAGGAAGTGCCTATGTGAAGAGCTCCAGTGTAAATTCAAGCGATGTTGCGGGCATTATCATTAGTCCGAGTGTATGCGTTGGAAGCATGACTGTAGGATTAATTGAAGCACAAATTTCTACGGCTATTCAACCAGTATCTCAAAATCTGGCGTTGAATTTACCTTCCTTCCTTTCAGGTGGTAATAGCATATTGGATATCGTAAATCCTGTTCTGACACTTGAAATTGGAAACAGCCTCGGAATTCCAATGAGTATTGATTTAAGCCTGATTCCAAAGAAAAATGGAGTGGCTGTAGCTAATGGAACAATAAATACCACCATTGCCATAGCCCCCGCAGCAATTTTAGGTCAGACAACCTGGAGCAGATACTGGATTTCCAACTACTGTAAGGGTTATTCTACAGGTTTCGACACCATTAATGTAGCTCTTCAAAAACTGTTACGTTCAGTTCCTGATCAGGTTGAAATAAGTGCAACCCCTTCAATTACAGGCCTGAAACAAACTGTAGACCTGAGTTCAACAAACAATAGTGTGAATCTTAAATTTGCAGTTAATGTTCCCTTGAGTTTTGGAAAAGATTTCCAATTACAATATATTGACACGATACCTGATTTAAAGAAATCGATGGCTGATATTCTGAAAATGACTCATTCGATTGATATTATTGCAGTAGTTGAAAATTCAATACCACTTGAATTATCATTAAATGCAACAGCTCTGAATTCTACGAATGGAATAATCAGTGGAGTTACTGTTAGTTCGGTTGATAAAATTAAATCGGGAAATGCTGATGGCACTGCTCAAACCAGTACTATTAGAATCAGCCTGAAAGAAACAACAGCCGATGCTCTTAAACTTCTGGATAAACTGATACTAAACGTTTCGGCTAAGAATAACAGCACTGTTGCCGGAATTCAGCTCAATGCAGATCAGTATGTTAAGTTGGAATTAAAAGTACAGATTCCAAAGGGTATTACTATATCAACAACCCCGGCATCGGTAGCGCGAAAAAAATAGAAATGTTTTATTTAGAACATATTAAATAAAAAAAATATCAGAGTAAATAAAACAATAATTCATTATAAAAAATATACTTATGAAAAGAATAATAATTTCAATCAGCATACTTTTAGTAACGCTTTCAAGTGTATATTCACAAGGCGTACATTCGACCTACTTTTTGAGTGAGTGGAGTCAACGTCATACATTAAATGCAGCTTTTGCACCCGAATATGGTTATTTTTCATTGCCGGTGCTGGGTGGAATTGACTTAAGTGTTAACACCAATATGGGACTTAATACCTTTATTTTCCCCTATCAAAATGAGTTTGTAACATTTATGCACCCCAGTGTTGATGCTCAAACATTTATCAATGGTTTAAAACCGGATAACTTCATGAGACAATCGTTAGAATTGAATTTACTTTCATTTGGCTTTTTTACCAAACAGAATAGCTTTTGGTCGTTTGATATTACCATGAAAGAGAATTTGAACGTGAACCTGCCCATTGATTTGTTCCGGTTTATGAAATTAGGTATGGCCAGTCCGACAAGTAATAACTATGATCTGAAGAATCTGGGTATTGAACAAACCAATATTGCTCAGGTTTCACTGGGTTATTCAAGAGATATTAATTCTCAGTTCAGAATCGGGGTAAATGCCAAAATGCTGGTAGGATTATCAACTGAAAGAATAAACTACAGTAAGTTTGACATATCATTATCACAAAACAAGTTTGAAATAAACACTATTGGTGAATCACAAATAGCTGCAGGTTTTCTCTCACTGCCAACTGATCCGAATAGTTATTATGATATGACGAAGCCAAACATTAACATTGCCAACATACAACCTGCAGGCATTGGTTTGGCTATTGATTTGGGTGTAACTTATAAACCAATTAAGAATTTGACTCTTGCAGTAGGAATAAATGATTTAGGTTATATGAAATGGAATGCAAGTACTATTACACGCGGACTTGCTTCGAGTGATGTTGTTTTTAATGGTTTTAGCAATGTAGATGTTAGCAATGTAAATCTACAAGGACAAATAGATACCTTAATGAATGGCCTGATTAATATTGCAAAATTCAAACCAGCCGCAACTGTAAATGACATTTCGGAAAGTATACCCTATAATATTAAGGCTTCTGCTGAATACAGTATCTTTGGCAACGACAAACATGATATTTTAGTTGGAGTACTTTTCCATAGCTATAATTCGAAATCATACAGCGTAAATGAGTTGGTAGCTGCACTGACTCTTAAACCGCTTTCCTGGTTCACCTTATCAGGAACTTGTAGTCTGTTGAATCCGGATTTCAACCGTTATGGAGTAGCACTAAATATCTCTCCAAGATGGATCAATTTATATATTGCCTCTGATTTTATCACTCCAAAAGTGAACAAACAGTTTATACCGATTGACCACGTGAATATGAATTTAATTTTCGGTGGTAGTATTGTAATTGGCAGACCTAAAATAAAAGATCTTTCGAGAAACTAAAAAAAAAGCCGGAATTTCAACTTGAACTGTACCCCAAAAGTTATTTGTCTAACTTTTGGGGTGCAGATTATCTCCGGCTTTTTTTATCAATAAAACAGCAAACATACCGGTGCTCCTACCATAATTTGTTGACCGCTATCTGTAAGTTTCCCTGTAGTTATATCGCGTTTGAAAATGCTTATATTATCCGTAAACTGATGGGCTATAAATACAAAGAGTCCATCGGGACTTATGGCAAAGTTACGTGGTCCGTCACCTTTGGTTGAGACTTGTTCCACAAAGCTTAATAATCCATTTCCAGCTACCGAAAAAGAACTTATGTCATTGGCCGTTCCACGGTTGCTAACATACAGAAATTTCTCATCAGGTGAAAGATGGATATCAGCTGCACGGGCAACTACTCCTTTAGTTCTGATTACAGAACTTTCCTGAACAAGTTTTAATTTCCCTTTTTTCATTTCAATGACCGATACCGTTCCGTCAATTTCCTGAACCAGATAAAGTCTTTGGCCGTTTTTACTAAATGTGGCATGACGAGGACCACTTCCCAACTTGACAGTCAATGTATCAAAAGGAACTAAAATGCTAGTCTGGTCGTCTGAATTATAGCTGTAAACAGTAACTTTATCGGTTCCTAAATCATTTGCAATCAAATATTTCATATCCCGAGAGATGAGTACCTGATGCACATGTGGCTCATTCTGACGTTCGGTATTAGTGCTTTTACCAACATGTTGAATCTTTTGCAAAAGCTCAGTCAATGAACCGTCCGTATTTCTTCCAAAAACGCACAAACTTCCACCGTTATAATTGGCGGTAAAAACATGTTTATTAGTTACCGAAATATAACAAGGACCAGCTGCATTTGCATCCACTTTATTCAGAAAAGTAAGTTTCCCCTTATCAAAGCCAAAGGCACTCACGCTGCTGTTTTTGTCATTCTGATTGACCGAATACACAAATTTTTTATCGGGACTTAATGCCAAAAAACTGGGATTTAAAACTCCTTTGGCTATTGAACTTTGGCTTATTATGTTTTTCTGCATATCAACAGAATAGCTATAAATCCCGTCACTTTTACCCGTATTGGTATACGTTCCAACCAACAGATGGTAGGTTTGAGCTGAGATAGTAGAAAAAAGAGCAAAACCCGCAAATGCAGCAGCTAAGATAAATTGTTTCATGATTGTACGTTATAAAGAAATGGAAGTCAAAAGTACTTATTTTTTGGCGAATAAAAACAAAGTCAGACCCTTGTACGTTTAAAATAGAAAACGATAAAGAATATGGCAGATAAACACAGTATAAGAACCGAATGGAAAGGGGGTTTGGCTTTCGAAGCCGACGTAAATGGTCACAAAGTACGTATGGATGCGCCTGTTGAAGGCGGTGGTCAAAACTCAGGACCAAGTCCGAAGAAACTTCAATTAGTGGCTTTGAGTGGCTGTACCGGAATGGATATTGTGACTATTCTGGCAAAAATGCGGGTGGATATTGAAAGTTGCAGCATTGAAGTGCAGGGCGACGTAGCTGATGAACATCCTAAACATTATACCAACATGCACGTTATTTACGAATTTAAAGGTAAAAACCTACCCTTGGACAAGCTTGAAAAAGCAGTAAAAATGTCAGAAGAAACCTATTGTGGTGTGGGTGCGCTGTATAGAAAAGCAATCGAAGTAACTTCAGAGATTAGAATCGTTGAATAATAAATTCCTTATGTAATTAGTGAAATAGCTAAAAACAATAAAACTGAAAATCTTTTTTTAATAAAAAGGGGAAACTAATTAAAGTTTCCCCTTTTTATCAATTTATAAATTACTTTTTAATCTCTCAATGCAGCCTGGGCAGCAGCCAACCGTGCAATAGGCACACGGAATGGTGAGCAGCTCACATAGTTCAACCCGGTGCGGTGACAGAATTCAACCGATGAAGGTTCACCTCCGTGTTCGCCGCAAATACCAACTTTCAGGTTAGGATTTACAGAGCGTCCTTTTTCAGTAGCCATTTGTACCAACTGTCCTACTCCATTCTGATCCAATACCTGGAACGGATCGGCTTTCAGAATTTTCTTTTCGAGATAGATAGGCAGGAACGAAGCAATATCGTCGCGCGAATAACCGAAAGTCATCTGAGTTAAGTCATTCGTACCAAAGGAGAAGAATTCAGCTGTTGCAGCAATGCGGTCGGCCGTAAGAGCAGCACGCGGAATTTCAATCATGGTACCCACTTTGAAGTCAATGCTGTCACCTTTTTCGGCAAACAACTTGGCAGCAGTTTCACGTATAATTTTATCCTGTTCGTTGAACTCGAATTTAATACCTACCAGCGGAACCATGATTTCAGGAAGTACTTTAATCCCTTTTTTCTTTAGTACCAACGCAGCACCCAAAATAGCGCGTGTTTGCATTTCGGTAATTTCAGGGTAGGTGTTTCCCAAGCGGCAACCACGGTGACCTAACATGGGGTTTTGTTCGTGAAGTGAATCCACCCGTTGTTTAATAACTTTTACCGAAACACCCATAGCTTCAGCCATTTCACGTTGTCCTTTTTCATCGTGAGGAACAAATTCGTGCAACGGTGGATCGAGTAAACGAACCGTAACCGGGCAACCGGCCATTGCTTCAAAAATACCTTCAAAGTCAGCTTCCTGATAAGGAAGAATTTTGGCTAAGGCAACACGACGACCTGCTTCATTTTCAGCCAGAATCATTTCACGCATAGCTTTGATTTTTTCACCTTCGAAGAACATGTGTTCCGTACGGCAAAGTCCAATACCGGTAGCACCAAATTTACGGGCAACCTGTGCATCGTGAGGCGTATCAGCATTCGTGCGAACAGACATTCGGGTATGTTTGTCAGCCAATGCCATCAATTCCGCAAAGTCAGCATCCAATTCAGCTTCAGTTGTTCCAACTTTACCTAAGAAAATATCGCCGGTAGAGCCATTCAATGAAATATAATCGCCTTCTTTCACAACTAAACCATCTACTTCCATAGATTTAGAAGCGTAGTCAATTTTCAATGTTCCGGCACCTGAAACGCAGCATTTACCCATTCCACGAGCCACAACAGCAGCGTGAGAAGTCATACCACCACGGGCAGTTAAAATTCCCTGGGCTGCAGCCATACCGGCTAAATCTTCAGGAGAAGTTTCAACGCGAACCATAATCACTTTTTCACCGTGCGAAGCCCAGTCGGCAGCATCATCAGCATTGAAAACAACACGACCTGAAGCAGCTCCCGGAGAAGCAGCCAAGCCTTTGGCAATCAGTTTAGCTTCTTTAATCGCTTTTTTATCGAAAACAGGGTGAAGTAATTCATCCAAGCGGTTTGGATCAACACGCAGGATAGCTGTTTTTTCATCCAACATACCCTGGCGAAGCATATCAACGGCAATTTTTACCATAGCAGCACCGGTACGTTTTCCGTTACGGGTTTGCAAGAACCATAATTTACCTTCCTGTACGGTAAATTCCATATCCTGCATATCTTTGTAATGATTTTCCAGTTTAGTCTGGATAGCATCTAATTCTAAGTAAATAGAAGGCATTGCTTCTTCCATAGAAGGAAATTTAGCGATACGATCGGCTTCAGTAACACCGGCCAACACAGCCCAACGTTGTGAACCTTCTTTGGTGATTTGCTGTGGCGTACGGATACCGGCTACCACATCTTCGCCCTGAGCATTAATCAGGTATTCACCAATAAACATATCTTCACCGGTAGCTGCGTCACGACTGAAACAAACGCCTGTAGCTGAAGTTTCGCCCATATTACCAAAAACCATGGATTGAACGCTAACAGCAGTTCCCCATTCGGCAGGAATTCCTTCCATTTTACGATACAGAATAGCGCGGTCGTTCATCCATGAGTCGAATACCGAGCAAACGGCACCCCAAAGTTGCTCGTAAGCTGATTCAGGAAAATCATGTCCGGTTTGTTTTTTTACAGCAGCTTTAAATTTAGCCACCAATTCCTTCAGGTCGTCAACCGAAAGTTGATTATCTAATTCAACGCCTTTTTCTTCTTTCAAATGCTCCAGAATTTCTTCAAAAGGATCGGCATCATTTTTATTTTCGGGTTTCATACCCAACACCACATCACCATACATTTGCACAAAGCGACGATACGAATCCCAGGCAAAACGAGCATTACCGGTTTTACGGGTCATTCCTTCCACTACTGCATCGTTCAATCCTAAATTCAAAATGGTATCCATCATACCCGGCATGGAAGCACGAGCACCGGAGCGCACTGAAACTAATAAGGGATTTTCAATATCACCAAATTTTGATTTCATCAAAATTTCGAGACCGGCAATTGCTTTTTCAACTTCAGGTTTCAAAAGTGCAACAACCTGATCTTTTCCCAGACTATAATACTCATTACAAGTATCAGTTGTAATGGTGAAACCCGGAGGAACAGGTACGCCAATCAAGTTCATTTCAGCAAGGTTTGCTCCTTTTCCACCGAGCAAGTTTTTCATGTCTGCTTTACCTTCGGCCAATCCATTACCGAAAGTATAGACTCTTTTCGTGTTACTCATATTGAATTATTTAATTTAAAAATTAATTTATGATTAAGCTATTTTTTTAGAAATGCAAAGTTAGTTTTTTTTGTGTACATATAAAAATTCAAATCCAAAAAAAACGAAATAAATGTCATCTTTAGCATGCATTTTATTGTTTTTTTAATTGTGTTTCATTAGGTTTCAGGTATTAATGCTATCTCTGGAAACGAATTAAAAATTAAAGTTAGCGAATGAAGAATATGACAGACTGAATAAGGAAAATTGAAGAATAATGAGTTGAGGAAAGTTAGAAATACGGATAGTTGCTCTCATATATCAGCAGTTCAGAAAAAATAACATACTGAAATGTTCTATTTAACTATCAAATTGACTCTCGTTTACACCCTATATAAAATTTGTATATCTTCAAGTTCCAACATAGTAATTGACTTGGAGCAAATATTGGTAGTACAGATAAGCGTAACATCCAATTCGGGAGTTACGCTTTTTAGTTGGTTGGTAAGGGATATAATTTTTATTGCATCTTTTTGAATAATACGGCTTTTTATCATTTTATTTATCCCAATAGAATTCTTGCCGAGATCTTCAAGTTTTATATAAGAGGGTAATCCGTAGCAGATCGGGTTTGTTTCCATCAAAATCTATAGTATGTTTTTTCCGTACCCAAACAATTTATTATCTTTAATATGACGAAAAACCTTTCCCGGTACATAATGAATCAGATTTTCATCGGCATTTTCGATCATTTGGGTTATATATGCAGAAGTGATTTCGAGATGTTTGGTAGCAATGCCTTTCATTATCCGAACTTTTCTGGTGCTAATCAGGTATTTCCAGAGTAACTGGTATTCGTCGCTGAAATGTGAATCTTCGGGATAAATCACCTCTCCGGTTGTCATATCGGTATAAGGATACAGATACATTTTTACATTTTCCTGAAATAGAGTTCCCATCGCCTGTAGCAGACCACCCCGAAGGTCATTGTATTGCGAATTATCCATAATCTTATCGAAAGTGGGCAATCCAACCACAATGCGTAGTTTATTCATTTTAAACTGAGCAAAATAATCTACGAGTTTAAAGTATCGGCTGAATTTGGAAACCATAACACTCTGCCCCACTTTGTTGAGCAAGTCAACACGGTGCATAAAATCTTTTTCATCAACCTCCTCATTTTGAATCAGGTAATTAAGCGAAATTTCGCAAAAGGCGATGGTATTATCGGGTTTGTAATCTTCATCCCCTTTAAAAACAGATAAACTGTCATTTAAAAATTCAATATTCAGATTGTTAATGGGGCGGAAATAACCGCGCATTAGCAAGACATTTTTTCGATAAAGTAAATCGCCGGGTTGTTGTATGCGTCCAAACTGGTCGAACATAACTGCCGGAGTCATATTATGGCTTACTAACATCAGATTCAACAAGCGGTTATCGCACCAGTTCATATCCGGACCTTCCACATATACATAATCTACTTCCACACGGTCGGTATCCAGATTATCAAGCATTGACAACAGCACTTTTCTGGGATCTTCCCAATCAAAAAGACTACCGTGAATAAGATTAATACCCAGCGTTCCTAATGAGTACTGCTGCAAAAGTGTATCATTTTCAAGCAACTTAATATGAATAAAAATCTTATTCGGCTCGTAACGGTTGCTTCCTTCCACAGCAATTCCCAACCAACCGTTACCTTGATTGGTTTTGGCAAAATTCAGTGTTTCCACGGTATTGGCGAAAGCAAAAAACTTTTGAGTATTCTTTGTGTCTAGAATTTTAATCAACTCTTCGTACTCATAATCAACCATCTTACTCAACCGATCTTCGGCCACATAACGTGTAGGAGTTCCCTGATTATAGAAATAATCTGAAAACGACTTATCGTAAGCAGAAATAGATTTGGCTATCGTATTCGACGCTCCACCCGCTTGAAATAAATGTCTTGCCGTTTCTTGCCCCCCGCCTATTTCAGCAATTGAACCATAATAAGTAGAGTTAATATTGATTTGTACAGATTTTTCCTTAGTACTCAATGAATTTTTCATTTATAAAAAGTAATTGATTAATTAATCGACAATTTCATTCAAATTATTTACAAATATATCAACAGTTTTTGAAACTAAAAGTTTATTTTCAAAAATAAAAGTCAAAACCCTTCATAAATGATACAAATTTGAGGTTTGAAAAGGAAATTCATTTAAATTTTCTCAGAATTATTTTCAGAAATATTTCACAAATATTTGTCCAAAAAGCCTTATCTTTCTGATAATCAATTGCTAGAAAAAAAATAAAAAATTCTTGTGTATTTTGTTGATAATGAAGAATAATTATACTAATTTTGTGCGAAATTTAAATAAGGAAAAATTTCTTTATTTAGCTTTATTAAGGACATCAACTGAAAAATCCTTAGTATATAAAGAATCAAAATTAAATTTCTAATTATAATCTTTTTTATTTATGAAACCGACGCATATTGAGCATTTAGGCATTGCTGTTAAAAGCCTTGAAACCGCTATAGCATACTATGAAAATGTTTTAGGATTAACTTGTTACGCCGTGGAGGAAGTTCCTGAGCAAAAAGTAAAAACAGCTTTCTTCAAAGTTGGACAAACCAAAATCGAATTGCTGGAATCGACTGATCCTGAAGGACCTGTTGGCAAATTTTTGGAAAAGAAAGGTGAAGGCGTTCATCACATTGCCTTTGCGGTTGAAGGATTGCAGGCAAAACTTGATTTGGCAGCCGAACGTGGTGTTACTTTAATTGACAAAACTCCACGCAAAGGAGCTGAGGGAATGAATATTGCATTTCTACATCCAAAATCAACTTTCGGTGTATTGACCGAGCTTTGTGAAGATCCAAATAAGTAAACAAGTTAATGAGTAGACAAGTAAACGGGTAAACCAAAGTTGACTTGAGACTTTTGACATAGACATTAGACATTAGACATAAGAAAATGGAAAATCAACAAAAAGTAAAAAACCTCATTGATTTACGCGTTCAGGCTAAATTGGGAGGTGGTGCTAAAAGAATTGCGTCACAACACGCTAAAGGAAAGTTTACAGCCCGTGAACGTCTGGAAATGTTGTTGGACGAAGGTAGTTTTGAGGAATTGGATATGTTTGTAACGCATCGTTGTACAAATTTCGGGTTAGAAAATGAAAAGTATTTGGGCGATGGTGTAATTACTGGACATGGAACGATAGATGGTCGTACTGTATATGTATTTGCACAGGATTTTACCATTTTTGGAGGTTCACTTTCGGAAACTATGGCATTGAAAATATGCAAAGTAATGGATATGGCTATGAAAATGGGTTGTCCAATGATTGGTATAAACGACTCGGGTGGCGCTCGTATTCAGGAAGGTGTTACTTCGCTGGCCGGTTATGCCGAAATTTTTGAACGTAACATTTTGGCTTCAGGGGTTATTCCACAAATTTCAGCCATTTTTGGCCCTTGTGCAGGTGGTGCAGTATACTCTCCTGCCCTCACCGACTTTGTGATAATGACCAAAGAAAACAGTTATATGTTTGTTACCGGACCCAAAGTCGTAAAATCGGTTACCGGTGAAGATATTTCTACTGAAGATCTTGGTGGTGCTGATGTACATGCCCGCAAATCAGGTGTTTCGCATTTTAAAGCAGAAGATGAACAGGAAGGTATGTTGCTAATACGTAAATTACTTTCATACTTACCACAAAATAATCTGGAAGAACCACCCTTGTTTGAAAATCATGACCCGATTATTCGGTTGGATGATAAATTGAACTCAATTGTTCCTGATAATCCGAACATGCCTTACGATATGAAGGATGTGATTCATGCCATTGTGGATAACGATGAGTTTTTGGAAATTCACCGACATTATGCCCGTAATATTATTGTTGGTTTTGCACGATTCAATGGTGCTCCAACCGGTATTGTGGCTAATCAACCAAACTTCCTGGCCGGAGTTCTTGACTGTGACGCTTCACGCAAAGCAGCGCGTTTTGTACGTTTTTGTGATGCATTCAATATACCGGTTCTGACTTTGGTCGACGTTCCGGGATTCTTACCCGGTTCTGGTCAGGAATATGCCGGTATCATAACTCACGGGGCTAAATTGATGTTTGCCTATGGTGAAGCAACTGTTCCGAAAGTAACAGTGACAATCCGCAAATCCTATGGTGGTGCTCACGACGTAATGAGCTGTAAACAACTTCGCGGGGACTTCAATTACGCATGGCCAACAGCTGAAATCGCCGTAATGGGAGCAGCAGGAGCTATTGAAGTATTGGAAGGTCGGGCAATAGCTGCCATTACTGATCCCGAAGGTAAAGCCGCTTTCGTTAGCGAAAAAGTAAACGAATACAAAGAAAAGTTTGCCAACCCATATCAGGCAGCTGCTTTCGGTTATATTGATGATATTATCGAACCTCGTAATACCCGTTTCCGGGTCATTCGTGCTTTTCAGGCATTGGAAACCAAAAAAGTGATTAATCCGCCTAAGAAACATTGTAACATACCTCTTTAAGCAACAGTAAGCTGTAAACTGAAAATAATTCACAACTAATAATTAGGAAAATGATTTTTCAACAATATTTTCGACGTATTTCGTTGAAACAAAAGAGGAAAAAGATAGCCCGTTCGGTCAAAATGAAAGAATTGCTTGGCTTGAAGGAGATACCGAATGCTGATATGGTGGCTATTGCAATGGCTTTACATCTGTATTACGACGAGGTACACGACGATGAAAGTAATGTAATAACCATTAAGCGTATCGAAAGAAGGTATTCACCGTGGAGTTCAAAAATTTATGGAATAAATAACAAATAGGATTATGAAGAAATTCAAATTTACAATAGAAGGTATTTCGTACAGCGTGAATGTTAAATCGGTGGAGGGAAATCAGGCTGAAATAGAAGTAAACGGGAAAAACTATTCCGTTGAGCTTGAAGAGGAACTGAATCCACTGAAAACACCTATTCTGGTTCGAAAAGAAGTGGTTACCAAACCGGGTGAAAACAAAATTGCAGCTAAAGCAGCTCCAATGCCACCTTCGTCGAAACCGAGTGCAAACGGCGTGAAAGCACCGCTACCCGGAAGTATTATCCGATTGGTAGCTAAAGCTGGAGACACCGTAAAAGAGGGTGATATTCTGCTGGTTATGGAATCTATGAAAATGGAAAATAACATTCTGTCTGAGAAAAACGGTGTTATCAAGCGTATCAACGTGGAAGCAGGACAAGCAGTAATGCAGGACGATATTTTGATGGAATTGGAATAAATTTGTTGGCGGTTACTAAAAATCAAAAAGCCCCGTTCAATTTTACTTGAACGGGGCTTTTCTTCTCAAAATCTAATCCCATTTTTTTAAAGAAACATAAACTAAAGCAAAACTAAGCAAACACAAAAATCCATTATTTAGTGGCAAACTGGGAAGTGATCCGGAGGGGTCTACCCCGGGATGAGTTGCACCCCCTGAACCGTTATTGTCAGTATTAGCATTTTGTTTGGTTGAACCTCCGGTTGAAGAGGACGCATTTTCTAAAGTCAGTTTTGATGAAACAGGCACAAATCCACCCATTTGGGATGCTTTGTTTCTACCTGAACCAGAAGCCATCGATAAATCTCCGGGCATACCCGAATTAATATGAGCTTCCTCCTTCTCATCTGATAAATTATAAGATCCATCAGCATGCAAACCATTCAGACCAGCATACGAAGCACTTCGGGAATATTTGCCTTTCGCATTCACACCATCAATATTAAAGTTATAAGCTTCATATTCATGTGATTTTGCAATCATCCTGGCATTTCTAATTTTGCCATTCAAATCAACTCCAAGACTTGTTAGTGCCTTATCGGCTGCGTTCGTTGCTACTCCTTTGAAAGAGTTTCTCAATGGTGTAAAAGGCAAAGCCAAAATGACACTCACCACAGTCAATACACCCAACACTACGATATTAATACCTTTTTTCATTATTTTTTAATTTATTGAATTAATATTCTTTGAACTGATTTTTCATTGTCTGAAGTTGCTTTTAAAATATAAACCCCTGAAGTCAGTTTTGCAGTTGATATAGTTGTAATTCCATTTGGAATAAATGATCCACTTTGCAGAGACATCCCTGCTGTATTATAAATCGAATAAATACCTGACAAATTACTTAAATTACTGATAAAAACAGTTTCCAATGTACTTACAATTCTTATTTTTTTAGAATTATCAAAATTAGAATTACTTACAGTTTCAGCAACAATTTTAAAACGATTACTTATTATTTCATTTACTGTTGCAGTAAAACTATAGCTGCTTCCAGTTTTAGTAATATCAATTGTTTTATTATTTTGCATATCCAACAAATAAACTCCAGTATAATTATTAGCAAGATTCTGATGAGTGAAAGTAAATTTAAAATTAGAATCTGTACCCGGCTGAAAACTCAAATATGTATTGTTCATATTATCCACTGCATCAATTTGATAATTACCATCCGTTTCTGCTGCAAATAACTGAAAAACATCAGTTGAAGAGCTGATTTTTCTTCCGTCCCAACCGTTATCATATCCATGCGTACATGATGGGTCTGTAAATATCCACATTCTGTCTGTAAAATTATCGCTAATCAAATCTATTCGGGTTGAAACATTCGATGTCTGAAACGTTGATTCGACAGAACGTTTTGATCTTTGTAATGCAGTATCTGTTTTAAGTGCAGTAATGTATGGAATTGATATTGATCCTGCAGCTCCTATTGACTTAACAATAAATCCCTGCATAGATGGAATTTGTGCTGGCACAGAATTCTTGCCGGCTGTATTCTTTGATGAGGCCATGTGTTGACCTCTTTTTAAACCCGGAGAATTTAGCCCTGAATTATCCACCCATTCTTTATATGTTCCTGTAGTATATTGATATACTGCTTGCTCCGTATTAGCTCCAAAGTTTATCGTTGAAATATCTATGGCTGCCGTGTAAGGATTTCCAAGTACACTCTGACCCGGGAAAGCTGCACTAGAAGAATATGGTAAGGTCATATTAAAATCAGAATGATACAATTGACCACTAAATGTGTAAGTTGCTGGATTTTGCTGAACTAATTCATAACCTAAGCCTGCATAGAGTGTTGAACCTGAATTTTGATATAATGTTGTACCATCATTTTTCTGAACCCATACATTATAATATCCGGTGACTGATTCTTCCCATTTTCTGACATAACATTGATTAAAATTAAATGTATTGCCTGCAGTCGTTTGAGCAATAGGAATACCAAAGAACTGCCATCTGTAACGGTTATTGACTTCATTTGTCAAATCCCAGGAAGCAGGTGAATACATTTCAACAGAACCATTAATTGTACCTGTTACCCAGGTAAGTGTTCCTCCGGGAAGTGTTGAGCTGGCCTTTACAAGAACTGATGATGTACTTCCATTATTTGTAAAAGCACCTGCAATATTAAGTGACTTAGATGCATCAATCGTAATTTTAGGGTTTATTCCATTATGAGTTGACTTTACTGTAAGATTATTACTTTCAGCAGCAGAAGTTACTTCACAATTTCCATCGATATAAACCAAAACTGCCGTATGAAGATTGGCTGTAGGAATAGTATCATGATCCCATCGAACCGCTGTGTTCCATGTTTCCATTGAAGAAACTCCGGCACTGTTTGTGAAAGTAGTTGTAGGCCATGGAGTGAAGGTTTTAGGATTATTTGATCCGCCTAGATTAGTCAAATAATCTTGTGAACCGGCTGTTCCATCATACTCGTATGCCTGAACTGTGTATTGAGTTCCGGGATAGAGATGTGTCAGATAAACAGTGGTGTCAGCCCCGTTATAGATACAATAATAAGCTGAGTTTGACAACTGTGTTCCTTTTGTATTCCAATTGGCTGAAGCAGTATATGTCGTTCCGTAAACCGGATCGGAAATTGCTCCACCTGTTTCGGACATAAAAACAGCACGTGAAGCTCGACTTCCGTTTTTCCATTTTAATTTGGCAGCTGTAAACGAAGGTGTAGCAACAATATTGTAAGTTTGAACTTCTTGCTTAACTGTTATATTTAACTGCGATGTACTTGTTAAATTTGTCGGGTCAACAACCTGATAATTGACAGAAACATTGCCATAAAAACTTGGATTTGGAGTATATACAAATCCCCCGTTACTTGGGTCCCAATCAAGTGTACCTTGATCAGGAGTAGGAATTGTAAGACCAATAAATGACAACTGACTCAAAGTATTGTCAGCATCAGTAACTTTAGAGGTCGCAACTGATTTAGCTAATGGAGTAGTATTTCCAGTTGTGAAATTATATACTGCTGCCACTGGAGGTGCACAAGCCGGTGAACTTACATTCCCATTATTACTTGCCGTGCAACCATTTGCATCAGTGACCGATACTGAATAATTTCCCGTTCCCAAACCGGTAATATTATTTGTTGTGAGTCCACCAGTCCATAAATAGGTGTATGGTTCTACACCGCCTGTTACAACTGCATAAGCCGCTCCATCATTATTCGGACAAGATTTATCATAAGTTGTAACACTTACATTCAATGACGATGCACTTCCAACAGTAACAGGTAATGCACTTGAACAGCCATTGTGATCGGTAACTGTAATTGAATAATTACCTGCACTTAATGAAGAGATATTCTGTGTTGAATGAGTGTAATCGTTTGGACCAGTCCAGGCATAAGTTAAAGGAGTAGCTGTTCCATTTTCCACAGTCAAATTTATAGAACCCGTTGCACCACCACAGCTTGAAGCATTTTTGGAAGTGGCATAAAGAATAATTTCTGTGCTTGGTTCAGTAATTGTGGCACTATTTGAAGTTATACAACCATTGGCATCGGTAATGATTACACTATAGGTTCCGGCTACTAAATCGGATAAAGATTGACTCGTTGCTCCGTTTGACCATGCATACGAATAAGATGCTGTACCACCACCTGGTGTTAATGTTATACTACCGTTATTCCCTCCTTTGCAACTTATATTACTGTGTGAAATGGAAGAACTGAGGCTTGAAGAAGGTTGACTAATCGTAATTGTTGAAGAATTTACGATACAACCGTTAGCATCTGTTACTTCTACACTATAATTCCCGGCAGTCAGACCACTGATATTTTGTGAGGTTGCACTATTGGACCACAAGAAAGTATAGGGTGGTTGACCACCACTTACCGACAAACTAATACTTCCAATATTGTCGCCTCTACATAATACATTGGTATGTGTAGTTGAAAGTGATAAAGCCGTAGTTTGTGTTATTGTGAAACTTTTTGAAGAACTACAGCCATTTGCATCGGTTACAGTAGCAGAATAGCTGCCCGCAGCAAGATTTGATCTATTTTGCAAATTATTGGTTCCTGCAATATCGGCCCAATCGTAATTGTAACTTACTGTTCCACCGCTTACCGAAAGTGTAATTGCTCCTGTAGACGAACCGTTACATAAAACGTTTGTAACCGAACCATTAATGACAATGGCGGAAGGGTTAATTACGGTTGTACTTGCACCCACTGTGGCACCATTATGATCGGTTACGGTTACGGAATAGAATCCAGCTGCAACACTACTTAAGTTTTGAGATGTAGCACTATTTGACCATAAATAAGTGTAAGGCGAAGTGCCACCGCTAACAGACAGCGATACAGCTCCGGTAGAACTGTTATTACAAGTTGCAGCTGTAGGTGTTGCTAAAGCTGTAAGTTGAGTAGGTGTTGTTATGGTAAATGAAGCGGTAGTGCTACAACCATTTGTATCAGTAATTAAAACACTATAGGTTCCGGCAACTAATCCGGTCAAATCCTTTGTTACAGCTCCGTTCGACCAGGCATAGGTATAGGGTGAAGTTCCGCCCAGACTACTTGGAAGCGTTATACTGCCGTTACTATTTCCATAAATAGCTATATTACTTTGCGAACTACCGGTTGTTGACAAGGCTGCTGAAGGCTGTGAAACTGCCAATCCGCTTAATGAAGAAGAACAACCTTTTGAATCGGAAACTGTAACACTATATGAACCCGCAGCCAGGCCTTCGATATTTGGGGTTGCTTGAGAATAACTGTTTGGACCTGTCCAGGCATAAGTATAAGGTGATGTTCCACCGGTTACAGCAAGCGTAATTTGTCCATTTGAATCAGCATAGCATTTTGCATTTGTGATAGTTGGTGTAATTGAGATAGCTGCCGAAGGTTGTGTTATGGTGTACGATTTAGATACCGTACAACTTCCTGAACCGGCATGGTCAGTTATTGTAACGTTATAGGTTCCGGCCGGACGATTTGAAATATCCTTGGTTGTAGCTGTAAAGCTATTCGAACCAGTCCATGCGTAAGTATAAGTTGGTGTTCCTCCCGATACTGTTTGAACTACAAATCCGGATGAACTTCCGTAGCAATTGATATTTGTAACAACTCCATCTGCCTGAATGGCAGCAGGTTCAGTAATGGTTGTACTTGCTGTTGTTGAACATCCTAGTGCATCGTCCGTCAAAGTTACTGTATATGTTCCAGCTACCAGAGAGGAAATTATATTAGTTGTTGAAGATGTTGTGAGGGTAGAAGATGTAAAACCGTTTGGTCCTGTCCATTCGTATGAGTAGGTAGATGTTCCTCCGGAAGCTGTTATCGAGATAGCTCCTGTTGTTCCATTTTTGCAGGTTTCGTTAGTGACTGTTGTAAATGCAACCTCTGGACCTGTAGATAAACCAACATTAAATGATTGTGTCGTTGAACAACCCGTTGAATTTATAACAACCACAGTAAAGGTACCATTTAATAATCCGGATATATTTTGGGAAGTTGATGTGAATCCATTTGGACCTGTCCAGGCAAATGTAAAACCTGAGCCACCACTAATTGAAGATAATGTGATTGAACCAGTAGAGCTGGAACAATCTGCATTTTTAACTGTCGCATTACTCATTGTTGGAGCTGTATTAATTGTCACAAGGACGCTGGTTGTATCCGAACATCCCTTTTCATTTGTTACCCTTACATAATATCTCCCTGCTACCGCTGATAATACAACCGGATTTGCACTTTGACTGGCAAAACTACTTGGTCCTGTCCATGAATAGTTAGATCCACCAAAAGCGTAAAGATTTAATGCACTACCACTACAAACCGGATCAGCATAAGCTGAAATAGAAGGTTTCTCAACATACACATCAATAAATGATGTTGAACTTGAACCACAACCATTGCTCGAAACCACACTTACCTGATAAGAACCAATAGTAACTGCTGTCCAGTTAACCGTTATTGCAGGAGTTCCCTGACCAGAAACAATGGTTGCTCCCGTAGGTACTGTCCATGTATAGCTGGTATTTTTAGGATCGGGAGTTACAGATAAAACAGAAGCTGCATCGGATTTACAAACCGAAATACCGGTGCAATTGCTTGCAGCAGTCAATGTAAATACACTCGAAGTTGCCGAACATCCGTTTGCATCAGTTACTGATATCTGATACGTACCAGCTTTCAGACCAACACGATTTTGAACGTTGTTTGTACCACTTAAATCAAACCAATCGTATGTGTATGGTGCTGTTCCACCACTTGCTGTTAACGTTATCCCTCCATCCGCTGAACAGGATGGTTGAACAATTGATGAACCAATTGCAACTTGCGTAACCGTTAGATTAGTGGATGAAGTTGTTCCACCTCCGGGTGTTGGAGAGTAAACGGTAATTGCAGGCGTTCCTGCAGTTAATATATCTGAGGATAGAATTGCAGCCGAAAGTTCTGTTGAATTAATAAAAGTAGTTGTTCTGGACGAGCCATTAATTTTTACGACTGAATTGGTTGAGAAATTAGTACCACTAACTATCAGGGTAAATCCACTTCCTCCAGCACATTGATAAGTAGGTGAAATGGTTGTGAGCGAAGGAGTAGGATTTGTTATATCAAAACTGCTACTGGTTACAGAACTTAAACCCGAAGTTGCCGCTTGTAATGTGTAACCTGATCCTGATTTATCAATTGTCAATCCGCTAAAAGTAGTCTGAGATGTAGAAGTATTCATGGCAACAGAAGTTGTTCCGCTTAATGTACCGCCAGGTCCGGCATTATTCAAAATTGTTAATGCAACAGTATGAGGATTAGAAGCTAATTCTGAGTTTCCATAACTATCTTTAAAAGTAATAACGGGTTGAGTTGACCAGGTAGCACCATTTATACCACCATTGGGTTCAGTACTAAAAGACATAGAAATGGTTGCAGGAATAGCGTTAATCGATAATCGATCACTACCACTAGATGAAATAGTACCATCTGTCACACTTATAATAGCACTTTCAGCTTTATATAATGTCAATACACCATTATTACCGGCCGAAACCGTAGCAACGCCATTTGTAAATGTGATAGTTGTAGAATTTCCAAAAGCAATAGTGGTACCGGTTTTATCTTTTATAGTTGCTGCATTTACAGGGCTAGCCGATGAGTTTGCACCCGAAAATGTAAGTACTTTATCACCTGTATAACTTGAATTCGTAACACCTGCAGAGTTTGTTTGAGTAATAGTAATGTTTTGAGTAGTACCGGCTGTTTGAGTAGCAGTTCCGGTTATAATAAATCGTGGCAGATTTGAAGCATTCAAAATCCCTGTTGTTGTAGAGCCAAAATAAGTGGCAGATTTATTCGTTGCCGAAGAACTACTACCTCCCCAGGAACCACCAATTTGAGCCGATGCACCAAAATAGAGATCTTTGGTTGTGGATGTTGTTCCATTTGCCAAAAGTGCTACAGCTGACGAATTTATGGTCAAAGCATTGGTAATGGTTAATGCATTAGGGATCGTTTTATTTGCTGAAGTTCCTGAGAATATTAAATTATAGAATGTGGGTGATGAAGCTGAAATTGTTTGTGCAGTACCTCCAAACATAACAGTACTAAGATTTGCTGTAAATAAACTACCTGTTCCACCCCATGCTGATGTTGTAGAAGAGTTTGCGTTTAACACACTCGTTCCGCCATTTAATGAACCTGCAGTCAAAGTTATGTCGCCGCTAAATGTATGTGTTAAGGATGTTCCTATATTAAGCGTACCACCTGAACCATTTATGGTCAGTGCAACACCACTAACATTTCCTCCAAAAGTAGCAGTACCCGCTGTTTTGGTCATCGAAACAGTATTTGTGCTGCTAAAAGCACTTAAGTTTTGATTTACTGTTCCAGCCATTGTTACTATCCCGGTAGTTGTAAATGTTCCAATAGTTTGTGCCGTAGTTGATCCATTAAATGTAAGTCCACCGGCACCACTTGTCAAGGTTCCTGCATTAGTAAAATCTCCACCTAAAGTCATTAGATTTCCTCCAGGAGTTAAAGTGGCACCTGCTGTGATATTTAATGGAACTCCGGAATTTAACGTTTTAGCCCCATTTAGCGAAATAGCTCCGGTTCCTTTAATTACGACTCCTCCGGCACAAGTATTTGCCGTAAAAGTTGTAGGCCATTCTGTTGAAACTGTTCGGGCTGAACTTCCTGCATTGTATTGGAGTGTTGCTGAAGCTCCATAAGCTATACTGCCAGTGAATGTATTAGCATTTGTTCCGTTTTCAATAGACAAAATGCCATTTACAGTAGTTGTGCCAGTTGGGAATGTTTTTGCTCCTGAACCTGACAAGGTCAGATTGTTGTAAGTTGTAGCGGCAAGGCTTTGTGCTGCTCCCGTAAGATTTACAGTACCTAAATTTGGGGTAAATGTACCCGCATTTGAAAATGTACCACCAATTTTCAGAATACTCGATCCACCATCAAGTATACCAGCTGTTTTAGAATAGTTTCCTGAAAATGTATGAGTTAATCCCGTACCAAGATTTAATGTTCCAGCACCTGTTTCTGAAACTGAAGCTGCTGTAACATTTCCCTGAAACGTAACAGAACCTGCAGATCTTGAAAATGTAATTGTACCTGTTGTAGTGAAGCCGGAAGCAGTACTTGTTGCTGTGCTTGATCCTACAAAACGTACTTGTGTTCCAGCTAAAGTTAATGTTCCTGTATTTGTAAAACTACCAGTAATATACATTCTACCTGATCCTGTAAATGTGATGGTACCGCTATTAGTAAAATCTGCAGTAGTTGTTGTTGCTTGTGTTAACCTTCCGGTTGTTAAAGTAATTGTACCTGCATTATTGATAGCTCCATTCACGGCTACCTGTGTAGTAGTACATGTTAACGTTGCACCTAAATTTACGGTCAATGAAGCCATAGTTGTTGCAGGGCTGGTAACACTCCCTGCTCCTGTTGTTGCAATTACAATGGCATCGGTAGTAGCCGGTACAGCATTTCCTACCCATGTTGCAGGAGTTGTCCATGCACCACCGGTTGCTGTACTAGTTATTGTAGCTGCTTGTAGTGGCGTTACAAATATTAGAAACAAGATAATTAATGTCTTAACTTTTGTTGTTATTGAACAGTAGTTCCAATTATTTAAACCAAATACATTTTTTTCAAAATTATAATGACATTTCATAAGAGTAAATTTTAAAGTTGAACCTTCAGATTATTTGGTTATTGTTCCCGGAGTTACAGGATTTGGAGAAATATCGGCTATAATAACTGACGAAGTGGCTGTACAACTATTGCTGTCGGTTACTGTTACTGAATAAGTGCCGGCAGCTAATCCGCTGCGGTCTTTGGAATTATTTGCTCCACTCACATCAGCCCAATCGTAAGTATAAGAACCGGTTCCTCCGGTTGCTGTGAGTGTTACAGCTCCATTCAATGCACTTGGGCAACCTTCATTGGTCTTGTTGAACGAAAGTACTATGGATGCCGGCTGACTAACTGTTACTCCAGTGGATTTTGTAATTCCCAATCCATCTTTCACAGTAACAGTATAGGGAGTGCTTGAAACCGCCACATTACTAAATACGTTGCTGCTTTGGTATGTTCCACCATTCAAACTATATTGCAATGAACCTACACCCCCACCGCCTGTTGCAGTAATAGTTGAATTCCCTCCACCATAACATAAAATAGTTGAAGCCACCGCCGATAAAGTCAATGCTGCAGGTTGTGTTACGGTTACTCCGCTTTCTGATCGTAAGCATCCATTGGCATCGGTTACTATTACTGAATAGGTACCGGAAGCCAAACCAGTTCTGTCTTTGGTTGTTCCACCATCACTCCACAAGTAAGTATAAGGACTTACACCGCCCGAAACTGTAAGTGTAACCGCACCATTCAATAAACCATTGCTCGTAACATTTGTAACAGAAGGTGTTGCGACTATGGTTGTTGGTTGAGTTATTGTTGATGATGTTGAAGCCGTACAACCTTTGCTATCGGTAACAGTTAGCGTATAACTTCCGGCAACCACTTGACTTAAATTTTGAGTACTTGCGCCGTTGCTCCAGGAATAAGTATAAGGAGGAGTTCCACCACTCAAGCTGGCATTAATACTACCTGTAGCTGAACCGTAGCATAGTATATTTGTTGCTGAAGAACTTAAACTGATTTGAGAATTTTCGATAATTGTTGTTGTAAATGATGCATCACAACCTGCTCCATTTGCACTAATTACATGAACAGAATAGGTTCCGGGAACAAGGTTTGAAATAGTTGTTCCGCTACCACTTCCACTTCCACCACCTGTTTTGGTCCAGGTCCACACATAAGGGGTTGCACCGCCGGTGATACTCATTTCTATCGAACCATTATTTTGTCCATAACACGAAGGATGTAGCGTTGGTGTAATCACAACTGAACAGATGATGTTAACGCCGACGGAACTGGAATATACTTTTCCACATGCTGCTTTTTCGGTTAATGTAACTGTCAATAAACAAGTAGTTGGTGCAGCTACTCCGGGAGCTGTAAAAGTGGTATTTTGTGTATTTGTTGGAGAGAAACTTCCACCACAAGATGAACTCCACACAATATCAAACTCACTTACAGTTCGTGTACCCCCTAATGAAAATGTCACGGCTGATGAACTACCGGATGCTATCGTACCAAGTTCAAAAGTTACAGTTGGCTCAGGTGCTGTAACCTTTGCTGCCAAGAGTGAGAAATTTAAAAAAGCACGTTGTGCAGCAATATTATCGGGTTTTGTATCCCGGGTTGCACTGTGTGCTGCCTGAATCATTACCTTTCCATTGTTTGAATTACCAAAACCATAACCATAAACTACCAATGCAGCTCTGTGATTATAAGCACCATCTACTTTTTGAGTGTGATCGGGATCATAAGCCGAAACGGTAGTTGAAGATAACCAACCCCCACTTATCATTGGTATATAAATTTGCTCAGCTCCATATGTCAACGATGCGTCCATCGATCCCATAAATTGCATTACCGGATCACCACTATTTTCGTAAGTATAGGGTAAAGTACCAACATTGTGATTTGTCCAGAGCAATAGTGTATTTTGTGAATAGGTTTTCACTCCCAATACAGGTAAAATTACCCCAGTATTCTGACCTGAACCAGGATTAGGATTGGCAGCGGTACTAACCATTGTTTTTTCGGTCAAAAAATTTCCCTGCTGATTAATATTCGCGGGATTAAACATATTGTGTAATGCACTTCCTGCTGTGCAACCTAACCAAATTGAACCTTTATAAGTACTATTCCAGGCTATTAAGTTATTATGCGTCGCCCAGGTTGGATCGGCATGTGGCATGGCAAAAATATCATCACAAGCACCTAAATCGGCTGGATTCTTCCAGTTTGTATTGGTTGAACCGCCATAAGCTGTGGCTGGTATTCCGGCATTGTTTAAATATCCTTGAGCAATGGCACCATTCTGTTTATCCAATGTCCAGCGCGGTGCAGAATATATTTTTGTTACATAATTAGTTGCAATAGTAATCGGAGCAGTGGTTGTAACTCCTACAACGCCCAAAGCTTGCCAGGTAGTTATCGATGTGTTTACAGCCGTTGTTCTGTATGCTGCTTCGATGACAAACGGTCCACCTTTATAATCTTTTCCATTATAATTAAAATCAACTCCATCTTTTATCTTTGACGTATTAATAATCCACTCAACCGGAATAGAATAGGTCTTTAGTAATTCATACACTAAACCGTATGGTTTCAGTCCATTAGTTATCGTTTGTGGAGTTACTCCCATGTCAATAATAAAGGAACCGGCAGCAATGGTAGTTTGTGCTGCAGAATACTGGAAAAAACCAAATGCAAAAATCAAAAACTGTAGTAATTTCCCTGGAAATCTTTTGAGAGTAGAAACTAATTTTTTCATATACCTGACTTTGAATGAATAAATAAATTATAGTTCTAGACTATTTGAGTTTGATTGAAAGTTTATATGACAAATCTATCTATTATTAATTAAAGTGCACAAAATCAGATACGTGGCATTTTTTATAGGATAAACAATAATCTTTACTACATTTTTGAATTAGAACTGTAGACTGAAATACTTAAAGTACATTTTTGTTGAAGAATAGTGATTATTGGCAAGCTTAAGTTTCCTCAGTAATTCTAAAAAATATCAATAAATATGCATCAATCAGGCATTATAAGTTACATTTCATCCAAAGTGAAGCAAGTGATGAAGTCACAAGCTCATAACCATATAGAATTAAATAAATTCACATTAATTTAATATTATGAGTATCTATTTAATTATTTTTAATACACAAAAGACATATTTATTAGGGTTTGTTGTTAATTTTAATAAACAAATAAATATATTACGACACTCTTTAATATATATATTGACATAAATGTCCATATATAAATCTGCATATTTTTAATATCTCTGCCTTTTGGAAATAAATTACAATAGATTTGAATTTGTAAATAGCTTTATTTATATTGAAATACATTAAAAATTCGGTTGGAATCTTATCACAACTTATCTACCAATTATGTATACTAGTTAACAATATTAGTTGATTCTAATATCTATTGAGTTGTGATGTTTGAAAAACTATTGTTATGTGTGAAATGCTGCACCACCTCCAACAAACTGGTTGATGTGATTGAACGAGGGGGAATTGTTTAAGTATTGGCAAAATAGGTGATGCTGTAAAAGGGAGTGATAATTTAGCGGTTATAGAATCTATGAAAATGGAAAACAATATTTTGTCAGAGAAAAACGGTGTTATCAAGCGTATTAACGTGGAAGCCGGGCAAGCAGTAAGGCAGGACGATATTTTGATGGAATTGGAATAAAAACAGTTCACTTTATTAAAAATTAAAAAGCCCCGTTCAAGTAGATTGAACGGGGCTTTAATCAAAAATCTAATCCCATTTTTTAAAAACCAAATAAACTGAATCAAAACTAAACAATCACAAAAACCTATTATTTTATGGTAAGCTAGGAAATAGACCAGATTCACGCCGGGATGAGTTACAATCAGCTATCATTAGTCACGATTAGCCATTTGTTTGATTGAACCCCCGATTGTCTGGGTTGCATCTTTACTAGATGACATTTTCGATGAAACAGACACAAATCGACCTATTTTGCTTACTCCTTTTCTAACTGATCCGGAAGCTATTTCTTCGGGTAAACCTGAATTTGTATGAGCAGGTTCCTTCTCTGCGGATAAATCAGAAGATTCGCCAAAAAAAATTTCTTTTAATCCAAAACTTGAACTCCATTGAGAATTGTTGATTTCTCCATTTTTATCAGCAATATTAAAGGTATAAACTTCATATTTGTGTGATTCAACAATTAGTCGGGCATTTCTGATTTTCGCATGTACGTCAACTCCAAAACTAGTAAGAGCCTTATGGGCAGTGTGTGTGGCAACACCTTTAAAAGAGTTTCTCATTTGGGTAAAAGGCAAAGCTAAAAGGATACTCACCACAGTCAAAATACCCAACACAAAAACGTTAATACCTTTCCTCATTTACCTGTAATTTTATCTGAATATATTTGAAAATAACATATAACAAATCCTGATAAAATTACTATAAAATACAGATAATGAAGTATGTAGCAAATATTAATTGATACTCATATATATTACTACATATTATTTGTCAATAGCTACTATAAGTTAATTTACGTAAGAACTATAATAATTTAAACTTAAAAATGCAAACCAAAAAAGAATACATAAATCTAATAATCAAACTATTATATATCAGAATGCAAATACATATAAAGATTTAAATACTGTTGAGATTATTGTCTAAGTAATTGAATAAAATAGAAATCGACAATAAAATATTATCTTTTTTGAAATCTAAAACATTATTTATACATAGACTTCGATTTATTTGCATTATTTGTGTTTTAAATCGTTCATTTAGTGAATAACATTTTGTTAATTATTTGATATGATATACTTAATACCAATACTTCGTTAAACTTAATGTTAATCGTTTGAATATCAAGAAAATAAACCTGATATTATTTGTATAAGTCATTGGAAATCATTACCTTTATAGGTACTTCAACTCCTATAAATTCATGATTTCCA
>Ga0209083_1000406_pt1 | contig 64839 bp, 50 predicted proteins | sample AM7aDNAmetaG_FD_184132 | JGI IMG/M metagenome (GOLD analysis project Ga0209083, IMG submission 184132) | Freshwater microbial communities from Finland to study Microbial Dark Matter (Phase II) - AM7a DNA metaG (SPAdes) (version 3) | ecosystem: Environmental > Aquatic > Freshwater > Lake ... | reverse complement strand
ATTCCGGGAACAAACTATTTTATAGGGACCGGCGTGTATATGCCATAGTGGGAGTCGCACAGATTTGAAACGGCAATCATCACCATATTCTCAACCCCATCATAGTTGCTTATTTGTAGCATTTCAGTAAACACTTTTTCCTGTAAGTCTTATTTTTCAAATATTTATTTTTATATTAGATTACAACCAGTAATCGTTGATGTTTGTAGTATTGGTAAGGATAAATAATATTATCATAATGAGGGGAGAGTATGCACCTAGCCTTATTCGATTTCGATGGCACAATATCAACCAAGGACACAACCTGGGATTTCATTTCCCAAGCGTGCGGCAAGCGCCGCGCTCTTTATGGATTCATACATTTGATCCCCACATACATATCCTACAATCTGAAACGCATTACGCATCATGAAGGCAAACAGGCAGTCATTAAACACTATTTCGGGGATTGGGAAAAAGAGGCGTTTATCGAGGCGGCCCAACACTATGCCCAGTCCGTAGTACCGACGATCATCCGTCCGGAAGCACTGAATAGAATTCGCTGGCACCTAAATATGGGTCACACTGTGGCCGTCGTCACAGGTTCGCTTGAAATCCTGCTTTCAGACTGGTGCACAGGCCTAGGAATCGATCTGCTAGCCACGAGGGTAGACCTTGACAGTGCATACATTGGCCTATCCACGCATAATTGCTTCAAGGAGGAAAAGGCCAAGCGAATCCAAGAGAAATATGTCCTTAAAAACTTTGAAATTATCTATGCCTACGGTGATAGCAATGGTGATCGTGAGATGCTGGCATTGGCTGATAAGCAGTATTATAAGTGCTTTGACTAATCGGCTCAGCTGAAATATGGAATTTTTTCGATCGGCAGATGTAAATTTAATTCTTGACATGATAATTTGTTGAAGTTAAATTTATCATGGTAATTCAACTTATATCAGGAGGAGGTTGCTCATTGTCTATGGAAAATTATATCACCTATAAGAAAAATGTGCTTGGGGCCAGTCTCTGGCTTTCAGAACGGGGCTATTTTGGTTCATATAGGGGTTCTGGAGGGAATGTTTCAGTAAGGCTTAATGATACTGAAACTATGGTCATTACCCCTTCAAGCATCAAGTATCAAGATATTTCTGACGACGATATTTGCATTGTTGGCTTTGATCTCTCAGCGATCGATGCAAGAAACGGGCTTCAGCCGTCCGTGGAAGCAGGCCTGCACAGCACTATTTATCAGAATCGTCCGGATGTTAACGCCGTCGTACATACCCATCAAATTTACGGTAGTGTCTTTGCTGTTCTCAATAAAGAGATACCTGCTCTTTTTGATGAGGTGGCTTTCGCCCTTGGCCCAATGATCGAGGTCGTTCCCTATGGCCTCTCGGGAAGTCCGGAGCTTGCCAATAACGTGGCCGGGAAATTGTCCAATAATGCCAATGCTTATCTTATTCAAAACCATGGCATTCTGGCCTTGGGTAAAAATCTTGATAAAGCAATTCTCCATGCAGAACTTTTGGAAAAAGTCGCTCATGTATATTGTTTAGCTCTATCAACCGGCTTGCCGGTTGGCACGATTGCCAAATCAACTGCTGATCTTTGTGCATTAATAAGAGATCAAGAGGTGAAAGCATCTTTTAAAGAATGCAGCAGGAAATAATAGGAGCTGTCGTAACTGATTCACAAAAGCCATAAGCCTAGTTTGTGACTGGAGGGAAAACTCAACTGGGAAAGATGGAGTGACTATGCTTAAACAAGACGATTGTATAGCGGTTTTTGATGTGGGCAAAACAAATAAGAAACTCCTCATATATAACAGCAAACATACGTGCTCTGATTATCAATCCGAAAAGGATCATCGGACATGGAAAAATGTCAATACATGATTGTTATTGCTGAGTCTACCATAAATTTGTGAAAGGAGAATAACATGGATTATTATCTTGCAGTTGACCTTGGCGCCAGCAGCGGCAGACTCGTGCTTGGCCATATCGAAAACAATAAAATCATGACGGAGGAGATATACCGATTCGTCACTCATGGTAAGCAAAAAGGCGATAAATGGGCATGGGATTGCAATGTTCTGGTAGAAAATATTATTATAGGAATGGAGATGTGCAAACAGCAGGGAAAAATCCCAAAGATGATCGGAATTGACACATGGGGGGCGGACTATGTGCTGCTTGATAAGGAAGGCAAGGTACTATGCAATGCTTCTGACTATCGTGATGAGATGGCCTTTTTCGGAATGATGTTAGAAGCGGACAGAATAATCCCCTATGCCGAGTACTACCAGAGAACCGGCATAGGTCGCCTACCCATCGACACGATCTATCAACTTATGGCACTACAAAGGCAGCATCCTAGATTATTGGAAAAGGCAGGATCCTTATTGATGACATCAACCTTTATCAACTATAAGCTGACAGGTGTTATCAAAGAAGAATATACTACCGCGGTAACAACAGGTCTCATCAATACTAAAACGCAGACGTGGGATATGGAAACAATCGAACGTATTGGATTTCCGGCGGATATTTTCACAAAACTATATGCACCGGGCGAAATCGTAGGCAGACTTTGTGAATCTGTGAAGAGGCGCGTCGGCTTTGATTGCGACGTCGTGCTGCCGGCAAGCCATGATACAGCCAGCGCATTTTTTGCGGTGCCTTCTACCGACAAAGACAGCGTATCGGTCTCAAACGGAACATGGAGCATACTCGGAATTATCAGCGAGCAGCCGATAAACACACCTTCGGCCATGGCGGCTGGATTCACAAATGAGGGCGCTTATCCCAAATGTTACCGGTTATCAAAAAACATTGTCGGTATGTTTATGCTCGAAATGATCAAGACAAATCTTGGCGGGAACATCCGTTATGACGAGCTTGTCAAAATGGCGGAGAATGCCGACAACATCCAAAGTGTTATCGATATGAGCAATCTTATGTATCTGCTTGCAACCGACATGATTGCAGCTATAAAAGACGATTGTTCCAAGTCGGGCCAGCAGGTGCCGCAAACAAACGGTGAAGTGCTGAAGGTTTTCTTTCAAAGCCTTGCTGCTTATTATGCAAGAGCGATACGTGAACTTGAAAAAATCATGGGTAAAATATTTACTGCGCTGAACATCGTTGGCGGCGGCAGCCGAAATGATTATCTGAATAACCTAGTTGCGAAAACGATTAGTATGCCAGTAATTGCAGGTCCCGCAGAAGCTACTATACTCGGCAATCTTATGTGCCAGATGATCGCAGGAAGGGAGTTCCCGGATATCGATGCTGCCAAATCCGCCTGTGCCGAATCTTTCCCTGTGAAGCATTTTAGTTGAATTAATAATGTGATAGATTGGAGGAAAAATAATGGAAAATGATAAAGTAAAATTTAGAGAACAGATGTCGTATGCTTTTGGTGACGTTGGGTGTAACTTTGTTTGGACTACGATAGGTGCATTTTTGATTTTGTATTATACGGACTATGCTGGGATCGCTGCGGCAGCCGTGGGAACAATGATATTGGTTCTGCGTTTTGTCGATGCCCTAGCCACACTGCTGATGGGATATATCATCGATAAGACAAAATTCCGTATGGGTAAAACAAGACCATGGATAGCGATTTCGGCTCCTTTTATGATGGTTGCGATGGTGCTGATGTTTAATGTACCGCAAAACTATGATGACAGCGGTAAACTTATTTATGCTTATCTCACCTATTTCTTTTTGACAACAATTGTTTACACGATGGCTAATGTCTCCTATAATACACTTATTTCGCTGATAACTATTAACAATCAAGAAAAGGCGAGTCTGAGTGCAGTTCGATTTATTTGTGTTGTTCCTACAATGGCTCTAATAGGCATTATTACTCCTATTCTGCTCAAAAAAATGAGTTTTGGAAAAATATCTATAATTTATGGCGTGCTTGCGATGGTATTGTTACTTGTGTGTTCGTTTGGAACGAAAGAACGGCACAAGGCAAACAAAGATGAAAAGAAGATTCCGCTAATAACCAGTATTAAGGTGATGTTTATAAATAAATATTTTTTACCCATAACAATTTTTTATATGCTTTTTTACATCCTAAATGCACTTTTTACTGGAGCTGGTGTTTATTATACGCGCGATGTGATGGGGGATATGGGCATTTTTGGCCTCACACAGTTGGCACTTCTTCCGGGTGTACTGATCTCATTAGCGCTATTCACGACGTTTGTAAAAAAGTTTGGCAAATGGAAAATTATGATGTTCAGCTTGGCACTTTTTGCAGCGATGATTGTTCCAATGATCTTTGCTCCGACCAATGTGCCGATTCTGCTTATAACTTCCTTCTTTAAAGGTTTGGCGATGGGAGGGGCGCTTGGTGATCTGTTCACTGTCGTCGCTGATATTGTCGACTACGGGGAATGGAAAACGGGCGTGCGTTCCGACGGTTTGATTTTCAGTTCCACGAACTTTGGTTTGCAGGTTGGAACAGGACTGGGTGCCGCTCTTATCGGCTGGACTCTGGCATGGGGTGGATATCAAGCGAACGCTGTAGTTACGGAGAAAGGTATTTTGGCGGCAAAAATGATCTATCTTTATATGCCGCTTGTCATACTTGCTCTACTTTTATTTGTTTTTGCATTCTGCAATGTGGACAAGATATACCCTAAGGTGGAAGCCTATCTGAAAGAAAAGCGTGCGGAAACATAAACGAACGTCAATATAAAAAGAGAATTAGAAAAACAAACAATAGTAATAACCGATGATGAATTATGGAGGAGATCGCATAAAAAAACATTTGAAATGAAATTGACACTCCAGTCGGCAGAGTAAAAGCAAAGCTTATTGTCGACAAAGAAACAGTCAATGAATTATCTACTAAGAAATAATTAGTTTCCATGAGCTGGGGATAGATCAAATCATCGTTGCCCAGTTTTATGGTATTCAAAGTAGAGTAGAAAACTGGTGACAATAGAGGAAGGCGAAGTGTTCAAGTCCACTCATGACTCATGTAAGCAGTTATTCCAACGATAACCCTCACCATTAATATCTTTCCGGCGGTTGGAGATTTATTCTTTAACCGCCGTTTTTGTTTTGCGTGGCGCGGTTCGCCTGAGCCATACCCTGTTCGGTTTATGCATCTGCAAGTTCCTGCCCTTAGCATGAAGCATCTTTGAAGGTTTTAGGTGGTAATCCTCACCGAAATTCCAAATCAAAAACACTTGATTTGTAGATGTACTCTCTAATAAATTAATCGAATTTAATGAGCTCTTCATGAAATCATTTATCAGACCCGCCAAAACATATTCCATTTTACCTGAAAATCGGTATTTGGATTTAGAAAATAATTACTGGGCGCGTCTGCTTCAGGCCTTACGCGTTCCATCTGCCGGTTTTTCTGACCATTGCGAACTCCAATTAAGCAACCTACAATGATAACTGGGTACAGCGACAGCAGACCATATTTTACAGTTAAATTTTATTGACTCTGATTCGCAAGCAATCTACTTTATATATTCAACATATCGACAGAATATTTCTTTCAATTTAAACTTTAACAATGTATAAATAATTAATAACGGCAAGCGTGGGATTATACTTGATGAAAATATTTTCTTAGTAAAGCTCAAGGGGGATTATTCAACTATGGCAGTTAAACCTAAATCATCTGTTAAATCTAAGACGGCAAGCAAACCCAAAAAAGCGGTCAAACCGAACAAAAAAATCAGTTCCAAACAGAGTGAATTTCCCCATCTGGCAGAAGAAATTATGTCCAATATAAGCGTGGGAATATCTATCGTGCAAAACGGTTTATTTGTCTATGTGAGCCCTTTATTTCAAAAGTTTAGCGGCTATTCGTATGCAGATTTAGCAGGCACAAATCCCCTAGATTATCTTCATCCCGATGATAGGGAAGCGGTCAGAAAAAAAGCGATTAAGAGTCTGAAGAAAAAAAGCACTGCTAGCTATGAATACAGGTTTATAAGGAAGAACGGTAAGTTAATGTGGGTTTTGGAGATGGCTACTTCTATCACCTATAAAGGAGATCGCGCCGCGCTTGTAAGTTTTATGGATATTACCGAGCGTAAGAAGATGGAGGAAGCTCTGCGGCAATCCGAGGAAAAACACCGAGACATTATTGAAAATATCCGGGACGGTTATTTCGAGGTTGATCTTGCCGGCAATTACATTTTTTTTAACGAATCAATCTGTGCAATACATGGATATTCTAAAGAAGAATTGATGGGCATGAACCACCGGCAGTATGCGGACAAAGAAAACTCAAAGAAATTGTTTGAAACTTTTAATAAAATCTACAAAACAGGAATAGGCGACAGTATATTTGATTATGAGATTATAAGTAAAGATGGAACTAAGCGGCAGGTCGAGGTATCTGCTTCGTTAAAAAAAGATTCGTCAGGTAACCCGATAGGTTTTAGCGGAACTACACGCGATATTACCGAGCGTAAGAAAATGGAAGAGGCGATACTTCAATCCGAGAAGAGATACCGCACTATACTCGATGAAATGGAGGATGCATATTTTGAGGTAGACCTCGCCGGTAATTTTATCTTCTTAAATGATGCTATTTGCCGTCTTTTAAAATATTCCAAGGAAGAACTGCTCGGAAAAAGCTTCAGAGTTCATGTGGATAACGATGACATACCTCTCTTGTATAATTCCTTCGGTAGGATATACAGTACCGGCAATCCCGAAAGGAACATTTGCTACAAGGCTATCCGCAAGGATGAAACAAGGAGATATGCTGAAATCGCAGGTTTCCCTCTGCAAAACCAAAACGGCGAAATTATCGGTTTTCGGGGAATTGGCCGAGATATTACCGAACACAAGATAATGGAAGAAAATATACGGCAGAGTGAGGAAAAATATCGAACCATTCTTGAAAATATCGAAGATGGCTATTTTGAGGTTGATCTTGCCGGGAATTTTACCTTTTTCAATGATTCACTGTGCCGAATCATTGGCTATCCCAAAGAGGAATTAATGGGTATGAATAACCGGAAGTATACAGATAAAGAAACCTCAAAAAAGGTTTTTCAAACGTATAAGAAAATTTACAACACAGGAAAACCCGACAAAGGATTCGATTGGCAGATTATAAGAAAAGATGGCGTTAAAAGATACATTGAAGAATCTGTATCGTTACAAAAAGATTTATCAGACAAACCAATAGGGTTTAGAGGAATTGTGCGCGATATCACCGAGCGCATTAGAATGGAAGAAAATCTACGACAGAGTGAGGAAAAATATCGGACCATTCTTGAGAACATAGAAGAGGGCTATTTTGAGGTTAATCTTGCCGGCAACTTCACCTTTTTCAATGATTCAATGTGTCGGTTCTTTGGGTATACCCAAGAAGAAATGATGGGCATTAATAACCGACAGCTTACAGACAAAGACACCGCAAAAAAACTTTTCCAGGCTTTTAATGAAGTTTACAAAACAGAGAAACCCACCAAAGAATTAGATTGGCAAATTATAAGAAAAGATGGGACAAAAAGATTCATTGAAGCATCTATCTCGTTACAGAAAGATTCATCAGCTAAACCAATCGGGTTTAGGGGAATCACTCGCGACGTCACTGAGCGCAAACTCACCGAAGAAAAGATTCAATACATGGCAACACACGACGCGCTGACGGGATTGCCAAACCGCTTGATGTTCAGCCAACTAATAAATCACGCCATCCAGTCCGCGCAGCGCTATCAGCGGCAGTTTGCCGTCTTATTCATCGATTTGGATCGCTTTAAGACTGTCAACGATACCATGGGCCACGAGGCAGGCGATCAACTGCTGCAAGAAATCGCCACGCGGTTGAAAATAAATTTGCGGGCAGTTGATGTTGCCTCCCGTTTTGGAGGAGACGAGTTTGTAATATTGATCGAGGAGGTAAGCGATCCAAACCATGTTGCCACAGTAGCCCGCAAGATCCTTACCAGCATTATTAAACCCATAACTATTATGGGGCAAGAATACCGTATAACGGCGAGCATCGGCATCTGCATGTTTCCGAAAGATGCAGAAGACGAGCAATCCCTTATGAAAAATGCCGATATAGCAATGTATCTTGCCAAAGAAGAAGGTAAAAACAATTACCAATTCTACTCCGAAAATATTCAATCAAAATCGTTAGGACGTCTATCGATCGAAACAAACCTGCGCTTTGCCCTAGAGCGCAATGAGCTCTCTTTGCATTATCAGGCAAAAGTTGACTTCAAAACGAACGTGATTACGGGTGTGGAGGCGCTGCTGCGTTGGCAGAATCCATACCTCGGCTCCGTAACACCCATGCAATTCATTCCAATAGCCGAAGAAACGGGTCTGATCGTGTCCATAGGCCTGTGGGTAATGAAAACGGCGTGCGAGCAAAATATGGCCTGGCAACAGCAGGGTCTTCCCGTTGTCTGCATGGCGGTAAATTTGTCACCGCGGCAACTTACTGATAACAATTTGATAGATGATATCAGAAAAGTGCTGGATGATTCTGGCATGGCGCCAAATCTGCTGGAGCTAGAAATTACTGAAGGCATGGTGATGCATAACCCCGCTCACATAATCGCTGTGTTAGTCAAAATCAAGACCTTAGGTGTACGTTTGGCCATTGACGATTTCGGCACCGGCTATTCATCTCTTGCCCATATTAAGCACTTCCCTGTTGATACTCTAAAGGTGGATAGATCATTCGTTCACAACATCGCGCACGACGCTGATGACAAAGCGATTATCAAGTCGATTATCGCTTTGAGCAAAACTCTAAGTCTTACTGTCGTGGCCGAAGGTGTGGAAACAGAAGATCAAATGAACTTCTTAAAGGACAACTCCTGTGACGAGATGCAGGGTTACTACTTCAGTAAACCCATTGGGCCCGAACAGTTTGCCGATTTGTTACGGAAACATGTCCCCTCTCCACTAAAATGACATAATTATTTTATAATGAGAGTTTAAATACAATGGAGAAGGAAACCACGCGGGGAAATACCCGCACTGAAATTAAAGTGGGGATGCAAGTTAAGGTTATTCAAAAACAGGATCAGCGCACAGGCAGACTTTCTGAAGGTGTTGTTCAGGACATTCTGACAAATTCCGGCATTCATCCTCACGGCATTAAAGTTCGTTTGCAGGGCGGCATAGTAGGCCGGGTTAAGGAAATCTCGGATACATGAAGATTTATATAGATGCAGACGCTTTTCCTAACGTGATCAAGGATATTTTAATCAGGGCTTCTGAGCGTTTGAACGTGCCGCTTGTTTTTATTGCCAATAAACCTCTGAGAGTTAAAACATCGGCAAACATTTCCGTTGTTCTGGTCGGGAAAGGTGCTGATGTGGCTGATGATAGCATTGCCGATCTTGCACAATCCGGTGATTTAATCATCACCTCCGATATTCCACTTGCTGATAGAGTTATCACCAAGGGAGCATTTGCACTGACACCGCGAGGATATCTCTACACGGAGGGTAACATAAAAGACAGGTTATCTGTGCGTGATCTGCTAGGTGAGCTTCGAGATGGTGGCATGCTTACTTACGGCCCTGCCGCTTTTAGTAAAAATGACCGTCAGACATTTGCTAATCAACTGGATAGTTTTTTGATTCGACAATTAAAGATTAAAAACGCCCTATTTTCCTGATCTCTTTTTCCTTTTATTGAAAAAAAATGATTCCGTGGATTTTGAACGGCCTTTATATCCTTGATCCTTATAATTACTTCGACTTGGTCTATCAGCATAATCAATCTGCACCCGGCGATTTTGGAATTTCTCTTTTTTAAATTTAGCCATGACAATTTCCGCAAATTGCGCGCCTACTTCAAAATAAGCATTACAGCGCATCACCTCAACATTAGAAACATTGAGGTTAGCCACGTTTACAGTCTCTTGTAGATATGTTTTGAGTTTTTGAGAAGTAAATCTTTCCATCTGCCCCAGATTTACAAATAAACGGACTTGCCCGGATTTGGAATTGAAACCGGAACCGCCGGTAAAACGTGCCGGGCTTTCTTTTTTCAACTCCACATTAATGTCGGCAGCTTTGCGGTAATAGCTTAAAAAACGATTAAATTCCGTTGAAATAAAGCGCTGAATTATCTCTTCCTTGCTCAATGTCTTTAGCTGCTCATAGGCAGCAGGTAAAAATGCGCCGATTTCATCATGCTGAATCTCCGTTTTTTTCAGTTTTTCCACCAGATGAACCAGTTGCTTTTCGCAGACTTCTTTTCCTGTCGGTATTTTCACAGCCTGAAATTTCTTGCCGATTTGTTTTTCAATCTGTTTAACGCGAAAGACTTCTTTCAAATTAACGATAAGAATCGAAATACCGGATTTGCCGGCCCTGCCTGTTCGCCCGCTGCGATGAGTGTAATATTCAATATCGTCGGGAAGATTGTAATTAATGATATGCGTAAGATCGACAACGTCAATGCCACGGGCGGCAACGTCGGTGGCTACAAGCATCTGTAAATTCCTGGTTCTGAAGCGGTTCATTACACTGTCTCTTTGCGCCTGAGACAGATCGCCGTGCAATGCATCGGCATTGTAGCCATCTTTAATCAGCGAATCGGCAACTTCCTGAGTTTCTATTTTTGTGCGGCAGAAAATTATCGCGTAAATATCCGGATAATAATCGGCAATTCTTTTGAGCGCTATATATCTGTCTTTGGCATGCACAACATAATACTGATGGTGGACGTTTTCCGCTGTCGTATTGCGTGAACCGACTGTGATTTCCGCAGGCGTTTTCATGTAGCTTCTGGCTATACTTTCAATGCCACGGGGCATTGTGGCGGAAAATAGCAGGACTCTTTTATTCTCCGGAGTGCTTGCCAGCACAGCGGTTAGCTCTTCCTTGAACCCCATATTCAGCATTTCATCGGCTTCATCGAGCACCAGAAAACGAATCGCGGAAACATTCACTTTCTTGCGTTTGAGCATATCAAGCATCCTGCCTGGTGTGGCCACAATAATCTGAGCACCAGTCGCTACCTGCCTGATCTGGGTCATAATATTTGCCCCCCCGTAAATCGCGACAACATGCAGGTTTTCCATGTGTTTGGCAAAGTTGCTCAAATCGTCCGTTATTTGCATGCAAAGTTCCCGGGTGGGGGCAAGAATTAGTGCCTGAGTTTTTATAGAGGTTGGATCAATCTGTTGAATAATCGGTATGCCAAAGGCCGCGGTTTTTCCTGTTCCGGTATGCGCCATGGCCACCAGATCTTTTGTCTGATTTAATAAAAAAGGAATAACCTCCTGCTGAACCGGCATCGGCGTTTCAAAGCCAAGTTCGGTTATTGCTTTTAATATTCTTTTATCTATACCTAAATCTTTAAAGGTCATCTCTTTTGTTTCCTTAGTTTTCATTGTGAAACTCCAATTATAATGAAACTCAGATATTATAAACGCAGTATAGTAATATCTGTTAGTTGAATTATCCCACGCGCGAAGCTAAGTGGGACTATATTGTAATTCGACCTGCAGTGCGCTCACGAAGTTTTTCCAAAACTTGCCTTGCGGTTCATATCCTTGGTCATATCTACTGAATACTTTCTTTCATGTTAATAAGCAAGCACAACAATTCGGCATCATTTCGGAAGCACAGCAAGGCCTCCGGTAATCGCCCTCAGTACACCGGAAACAACATCCTTATGCTCAGCCATGATGATTTTAATTTTTTTGTCTTTACCCAGAAACAATTCACCAAGAACCCCGGCATCAACATTAAACTTGCATCCAAGCAACCTGGGAGCGTTTTGCTCCAGAAGCTGCTCTATATGCCTGTAGAAACGGTCAGCTCCATCATTGGAAAATAAAAGTAAGCGGGAGATTCGATCACCGTAAGCTGCCCCTGAACTCTTGTGGGCATTCTTAATGCCGTATCTTTCGCTTGCCAATTGCTCCGTTATCGATTCCAATCCGAGCCTGATTCGCCCCTGAAGCCTGGCCTTCTGCAGCGCCATTTTCAAAGGATCACTCCATTCAATTACCGGAACATCGATCTTCCCGCCGGGCATTAGCTTAGCGGCACAGGAGATCAACCCTTGAAGAATCGCTTCGGCAGAATTATCAGCTTCTAACTGCCTCGGAAGGCGTATATCGGCTATATTCATATAAAATTCCTTTATACCAATTCTAGATCAAGCGCTATCTTTGTTGGCGTTGTCGTCGGCTTCCTCAGCGTATTTCCATATACGCTTCCGGTGCCTTCTCCTAGCCGCCGCTTACGCGGGATAGTTCAACTGTCGAATTTCAGATCACTGCGTTTCTGAAATTCGAGTTTCATTACCGCCGCGATATCATCATTGATCTAAAAATGGTATTATAGTCAACTTGCATTTCCGGCAGTCAATTCTTCAAGCTCGTGCCAGCGCTGATAGGCGCAATCAAGCTCACTCTCCAAGTTCTCCAACCGCGTATTGGTTTCAATCACCTGTGCTGTATTGCTTTGAGCATAAAACTCTGATGAATTTATCTTTGTGATCAGTTGCTGCTTTTCTGCTTCCAGTATTTCTATTTTAAGGGGCAGTTCTTCCCGCTCCTTCGTTTCTTTATAAGTAAGCTTGCGTTTGCTCGCCACAGACTTTCTCTTTCTGGGTTTCTCATCGTTCGGTATAGCCGAAAAAGGATCATTTGAAGTCTTGCGCTGTCTCAACCAGTCATCATAGCCACCGATATATTCCTGCAAGACACCATCGCCTTCCAGAACAATTGTGGAAGTGACCACATTGTTGAGAAATGCGCGGTCGTGACTCACCATCAATATCGTTCCGCTGTATTCCAAAAGCTTGGCCTCCAGCAGTTCCAGCGTTTCCGTATCAAGATCATTTGTCGGCTCGTCCAGAACAAGAAGGTTGGACGGAGTACTGAAAAGTTTAGCCAGAAGCAGACGGTTTCTTTCCCCTCCGGAAAGAGATTTAACGGATGCCAGAATCTGTGCCGGTGGAAAAAGAAAATCCTGCAAATAGCCGACAATATGCTGAGGCGTACCATCGATAATGACAGTATCATTGCCACCTGCAATATTATCCTTGAGAGTTTTGTTTTCATCAAACCTTGCGCGAAGCTGATCAAAATAAGCAACCTGAATGCCGGTTCCCAGACGAAATTTACCACTGCGTGGTTGCAGTTCACCCAGTAAAACTTTTAGCAGTGTGGTCTTGCCGGAACCATTCGGCCCGATAATACCTATTTTATCCCCGCGAATTATTGTTGTAGAAAAATTTTCGATGATTTTCTTTTCACCAAAAGCAAAACTGATTTTTTCTGCATTCACCACAAGTTTGCCGCTGCGACTAGCTTCCTGAATCGCGATTCGGGCAACACCTGCCTGCTCGCGCCTACGAGCACGCTCCTGCCGTAACTGTTGCAACGCCCTCACCCGCCCCTCGTTACGGGTGCGGCGTGCTTTAACACCCTGCCTGACCCAGGCTTCTTCTTTGGAGAGTTTCTTACCGAAATCATGCCACTGTTTTTCTTCAGCTGCAAGCATCGCCTGGCGGCGTTCAATATACTTAACATAATCGCAGGAAAAAGAAAGCAGACTCCCGCGGTCAATCTCAACAATCCGCTTTGCCATCTTCTGCAGGAAAGCACGATCATGTGTTACAAACATAACCGTCTTTTCAAACTTCAGCAAAAACTCCTCCAGCCAGATGATGGCGTTAATATCCAAATGGTTGGTCGGTTCATCGAGCAGAAGCAGATCCGGATCATTAACCAAAGCTCTGGCCAGCAAAACACGGCGCTTCATCCCCGCGGAGAGCAGATTGAATTCTATATTTTCATTAAGTCCGGTGCGGCTGAGAACCGTTTCCAATTGCAGATGAAAATTCCAAGCACCGGTTGTCTCCAGTTGATGCTGAACTCCTTCGAGTTTTTTGAGCAGACTTACATCATTTCTTTTGGCAACCTGTATAGTAAGATCATGGTAGTGCTTTAAAATATCCAGATGATCACGGCCTCCGGAGGCTACGACATCGTAAACAGTGCCCGGCAGATCCTCGGGAATATCCTGAGGCAGCATGGCAATCCGTACCTCATTGTTTTGAATGATCTCGCCCTGATCAGCGGGGATTTCACCACTCAACATCTTCAGAAGCGTGGATTTGCCCGAACCATTGCGTCCCAACAGACCAATCCTTTCGCCTTCCTCAATCTGGAGAGAGACAGAATCGAGCAGCAGCGGACCCCCAAAACTAACCGTTACATTATTTATCCAGACTAATCCCATCTCTTCTCATTTCTTTATCCTTTGAAACTATAGGACAGCTGTGATTTTATGTCAAGATTTGTCATAATTAATTAATACCATTTTTAATTCAAGAATGATAAGATATAATATATATTTGGATGTAAATATATTGCCGATCAATGTTTTCGTGTGTAAAAAAGTTGGACGATATTAAATTTAGAGAAAATATGACAAAGAAAATAACACTTGTATTCAATTCTGCATTTAAAACATCTAAAGAACGATTGTGGGGATCAGTTAATACATTTTCAAAACTTAACATTGAATTATCCCCTGTTTTGAAAATGACATATCCTAAAAATTTTAAAGATATTTCATTCGAAAAATATCCTGATAATGTTTTTGTCTTTTCCAGTACTATCTTATTGCTCCGTTTTATTCCTATTGATATTTACAGAGTACGTCTGATTAGTGTTATTCCTGATATCGGTTTTATAGAAGAATCAGAATCTTTATTTACATCATCGTGGAAACACACGAGAAAAATATATGAAAATAATCAGATATGTATGATTGAAGATAAGTTAGAGGTGATGCCTAAATACATATTCTTTGTACCAATTATTTATTTATTAATTAATATAGTTTTTAAAAATCGACATCGAAACCTTAACAGGATAGCGAAATCTAGTGTGGCCACAGATGATGAAAAGTTATAATTGCCGTCTAAAAATGAAAAAGAGCCTTCTCTGCGTAGAGGCGGCTCTTTTTCATATCCGTGGATGCTTAAGTTTATTTTACAGCATCTTTAAAGCCTTTGCCGGCCTTAAATACAGGGACTTTCTTTGCGGCAATCTTTATTTCCTTGCCTGTCTGGGGGTTTCTACCTTTGCGAGCTTTTCTCTTGCTCACTTTAAATGTACCAAACCCGACAAGCGTAACGGTATCGCCCTTTTTCAGCGCTTTCTGAATTGCCGCCAATGTTGCGCTTATTGCGTCATCCGCCTCTTTCTTACTACACGTAACTTTTGCTACTTCATTGATCAATTCTGCCTTGTTCATTGAACTCTCCTTTTAAAAGTTTTATTTTGTGGAACTGTTACTTATATACTATCACTTAATTCAGAAAAATAAACACCTTTTTATTTAAAAAACAACCGGATCTCTTCCAAGTTACTTCTAACATATAATGATAGATTAGCTAAAGTTCTTTTTAATCGCTTGCTTTTTAAACTTTTTCTCGCCGAAAATCAAGTCCTGTTTCTCAATAAAGACTTCCGTGTCAGGCGGTACGGAATGCGTCAGCCAGACGTTACCACCAATGACTGAACGGGCACCAACCACTGTTTTTCCACCCAGAATAGTCGCATTGGCATAGATGATGACATCATCTTCAATCGAAGGATGGCGCTTTTTATTTCTTAATATCTTACAATCCGCTTTGGAAAGAGACAATGCCCCCAACGTAACACCCTGGTAAATTCTGACCCGCTTTCCGATTGAAGCCGTCTCACCAATCACAACACCAGTTCCGTGATCAATAAAAAAACTCTCTTCTATATCCGCACCGGGATGAATATCAATACCGGTACGGCTGTGAGCGTACTCTGTCATTATTCTGGGAATCAAAGGCACTCCTTGACGATAAAGCTGATGTGCCAGACGATAAACCATTATCGCCCAGATACCAGGATAGCTGAAGATTATTTCATCATAGCCTTTTGCCGCGGGATCGCCGTCATAAGCCGCGCGAATATCTTTAGCCAAAAGCGACCTTAATTTCGGTAAACTTTTCAGGAATTCTACTGTTGTCTCTTGCCCCAACTCTTCACATTTTATGCAGGCCAGGTTTTGGCGAATGCAATCATGACGCAGTGCCAATATTATTTGTTCAGAAAGTATCTCATAAAATACTGTAACTTCCTGACCCAAATAATATTCCAGATTGGTTTGATCCAGACGTGTCCGGATAAAATACCCCGGATAAAGTATTCGTGCAGAACGGCGCAGGATATCAACAATTGCTTCTCTATATGGTATAGGTTCCGCGCTTACATGGTCAAAACAACCGCCCTTATTACACGTTGACACCAGTTCATTAACTATGTCGGGAATTTCAGTTCTTGCGTGCTTGGCTGTCTTAATTACGTCTTTACATTTCTTGTTTTGTTCAGACCACTTCATCATATTCTAAACCTCTTATACTTTAGAAACAAGCTGCGATGCATTCCAATAAGGTGACATGCCACGCAGCCGCTCGATTATTGCCGGCATTTTATCGATCACAAAATCAATTTCCGCCTCTGTATTATTGATGCTTAAACTAAAGCGGATCGAACCGTGTGCCATGGTGAATGGAACACCCATCGCACGCAGGACGTGAGACGGCTGCAAAGAACCGGATGTGCAAGCCGAACCGGATGAAGCGCAAATGCCCAGTTCATTCATCAGCAGCAGGATCGCTTCACCTTCGACATATTCAAAGCTGATGTTGGTGGTATTGGGTAAGCGATTTGCCGGATCGCCATTCACTCTGCTTTGTGGAATCCTTTTTAAAAGTTCCCGCTCCAGTTTGTCCCGCAAACGCGCCACATTGGTATTTTCTTTCTCCATATTTTTGGCGGCAAGCTCGCAGGCTTTGCCTAATCCTATAACACTTGGCGTATTTTCCGTGCCCCCGCGACGTTCCTTTTCCTGATGTCCGCCGATCATAAAGGGCGAAAACTTTGTTCCGCGTCGGATATAGAGAACGCCAATGCCTTTGGGCGCGTGAAGTTTATGTCCCGAAATAGAAAGCATATCGATGACATTATTTTTCATATTGATGGGAATTTTACCGGTGCTCTGCACGGCATCAGTATGAAACAAAATTCCCTTTTCATGCGCTAACCGGGCAGCCGCTTCCACCGGAAAAATCACTCCGGTTTCATTGTTGCCCCACATCAGACTGACAACAGCGGTATCAGGAGTCATGCTTTTTTCCAGATTATCCAAATCCAGCAAGCCGTTCTTGTCCACAGGAAGTTCGGTTACCCGATAGCCCTGTGTGGCCAAATGCGCGCATAAAGCGCGAATTGCGGGATGCTCCACCCGGCTGGTAACGATATGCTTCTTATCCGGACGCGTCATCAGTGCTGAGCGAATAGCGGCATTGTCGCTTTCAGTGCCGCAACTGGTGAAAATGATTTCTTCCGGAATTGCTCCCAAAAGCGCCGCCACCTGCTCACGCGCAGTACGAATTTTCTGGCCAATCTGCCCGCCAAAAGTGTGCATGCTGGAAGGATTACCGTAAAACTCCCGAAAATATGGCATCATAACCGCCAGCACTTCTTCGGCCACCTGGGTTGTGGCATTATTATCCAGATAAATAGTGTTCATTTGGAGACCTCCTCAACCACTATATCCGGCGAAACAAGTTCTTTAAGGCGATGCTCCACAAAGTTTTTCAGGGTGATATCCGAAGCCTTGCAAGTAGAGCAGGCGCCACACATTGTGACGATAACGCGATTCCCGATAATATCTATAATTTCTATATCACCGCCGTCATGTTTGAGTGACGGACGAATTTCCCGTTCGATCGTTTCTTCAATCAGCCGAATCTTCTGAATATTGGTGAGTTTTGGTTTATTATCTGTTTTCGGTTCAGTGCGCACCCGATCAATAATCTGCTGAATGGCATCATGGCAATTACCGCAGCCGCCACCGGCTTTGGTATAGTTAGTCACATCTTCCACTGTGGAAAGATTGTTTTCGCGCACAGCCCGCTCAATTTCAAGATCTGTCACCCCGAAACATTCGCAAATTATTTTTGCTCCTGCTTCCAGCGCCGGAGCGCCACGATAATTTTCCACCGCTTTTTCCAGTGCCTGTTTGCCCATAACGGAACAGTGCATTTTTTCGTCCGGCAGACCTCCCAGATACTTGGCAATATCCTGATTAGTGACTTTAAGCGCCTCTTCGACCGTCTTGCCTTTGATCATTTCCGTCAGAGCTGATGACGATGCTATGGCGCTGGCGCAACCAAACGTTTTGAATTTGGCATCCTTTATTTTTTTGTTCTCATCGAGTTTAAATGTAAGTTTGAGCGCGTCGCCGCAGGCAAGTGACCCTACTTCCGCCACACCATCCGGATTTTCAATTTCGCCAACATTGCGCGGATTGAGAAAATGCTCTTTAACTTTATCTGTATATTCCCACATAAAAACTCCTTAAACTTCAACTATCCTTCTAATCTGCTGCTTTCTTCATTATTTTATATAATTAAGATTTATTCTTTTTAAATGCAAGCTCTTTTAAATAATATAAGGTAATATACTATCCTGTCAATAAAAAAGCCGATAAAGCGTTGAAATGTGGATTAATTCAATTTCTAAATCAAAGATAATATCGAGGCGGCAAAGAGGAAACTCCACAGGCCAGGCCGCGGTGTGATTGAGGAAGCCGATCCCGCTAAAAGCGGGATCAATAAAGTTAGCCAAAGAAAGCTAATTATTATGACAAAACATCTTTTATGATGATCAGTTCTTCATTGCATACTTCCGAAATTGTCAAACTCTGAGTACCCCCCGGTCAAAGCCGGGGGTTATTCAGAAAAAATCAATACAAATGAGCTGGTGTATGCTCCCTATTCCTAATGCGACAAAAGGACTTTCCCGAGTGTCATGACTTCGGCTTCCTTGGTTCCCTCGTAGAGTTCGAGAATCTTGGCATCACGGTAAAATTTCTGCACCTTGTACTCTTCGATGTATCCGTATCCGCCGTGAAGCTCCACTGCAAGATTGGCACAGAAAACAGCTGTCTGCCCTGCAAGATATTTTGCCATTGCGGAGAGGTGATAATCCGGCTTACCAGCATCAAGCAGCCAGGCGGCCTTATACGTAATATTTCGCAGGGCTTCTACCTTGATCCACATCTCAGCAAGCTTTTGTAATGTAATCTGGAATGATCCCAGCGGCTTGCCGAAAACAGTCCTCTCTTTACAGTATTTGACCGACTCGTCCAGACACGCCTGAGAGAGTCCCAAACCCTGAGCCGCCACCATCACCCGTGTGGTGTCAAAAAAGTGCATGAGCTGGTGGAATCCGGCCCCTCTTTTGCCGACAAGATTCTCTTTGGGAACCCTCACACTATCCAATGCTATTTCTGCCGTGTCGCTGGCCCTGATCCCCAGCTTCCCTTTGATCTTGGTCCTCACGATTCCCGGTGCATCGGCAGGTACGATAAACTGGCTGAAGCTTTTGTGAACTTTCTGGTCCGGATCGGTAATGGCCTGCACCACCATCCAGTCACACACAGTTCCGTTAGTAATGAACATCTTATTGCCCGTGATTAAATAGTCATCCCCATCCTGGACTGCCCTTGTCTTGTAACCTGCCACATCCGTACCTGCGTTCGGCTCTGTATAGGCGCCGGCACATACCGTCTCGCCCGCGCAGATCGAAGGAAAATATTTCATTTTCTGTTCTTCCGTTCCATAATAGTACAGATTTTCACAGCCGAACGGGGAAGCAGTGATGTTCAGGCCTATTCCCATGCATATACGGGAAATCTGTTCTGTGATGATAGTGTTCCCGAGAAAACCAACGCCGGCACCCCCATGTTCCTCGGATATCCAGCAACCGATCAAACCGTTTTCTCCGGCCTTTTTGCGGATTTCCGGCGTGTACTTTTCTTCCTCGTCCGCCTTCTGTGCCACTGGCTCAATTTCCTTGACGGCAAACTTGTATGCCATATCGGCGAGCATTTTCATTTCGTTTGATAATTCAAAATCCATTGTTATCTCTCCTTATGATGATTTATTTTCAGCATTTTCTAGGCAAATTACAGCATTTCAATGGCTGTTGCCATGGAGACACCTCCGCCTCCACACAATGTTGCCATGCCAAGTGATTTTCCATGCTTTTTCATAGCATGGATAAGAGTAACCATAACCCGGTTGCCAGTTGCGCCTACCGGATGGCCAAGACCGATTCCGGACCCGTTCACATTCGTAATCTTTCGGTTGAGCTTCAGTTCTTTTTCACATCCCAGATATTGAGCGGCAAAAGCCTCGTTGAGCTCGATTAGCTCAAAGTCTTCCAGTTTGAGTTTTGAGCGCTTAATGAGGCTCCGAACCGAGGGAGCAGGACTCATGCCCATAATCGATGGGTCGCATCCGCCGTAGCCGACAGCCTTGATCTTGGCAAGGGGTTTAAGACCCAGATCTTTTGCTTTTTCCATAGACATGATTACCGTGGCGCTCGCCCCGTCATTGAGCCCGGAAGCGTTCCCTGCCGTTACCTTCCCTGTTTTCGGGATGAATGCGGGAGGAAGCTGGCGCAAGTCTTCCATAGTTATTCCCGGTCGAAAGTGCTCATCTTTATCAAAGATCTTCGGTGGCTTACCCTTTTTCTGCGCGATCTCCACAGGTACTATTTCTTGCGCAAAATCTCCTTCTTTAGTTGCCCGCTCCACGTTGTTGTGGCTTCGCAGTGCAACCTCATCCATCTCCTCACGGCTGATATTATACATCTGGGCGATAAATTCCGCTGTGTGCCCCATGATATAGGGCTTGCCCTTGTACATGTCATAGGGCATACCCCCCGCCAAAGGACTATCTTCAGGGCAGGGAATTATCCTTGACCCGCACATGAGTCCCTCAATGAGAGCATCATCCAGTGTACTGTTCTGTAATCGGCATCCCCAACGCGCTCCCGGTGCTACGTAAGCAACACCCGACATGTGTTCAACGCCTCCGGCAAGGACAACATCAACCAGACCAGCCTGAATCATGGCCATACCGGAAATAGTGGCTTCCATACCGGAAATGCACACCCGGTTCATCGTGACGGCAACTGATGTGTTCGGTATCCCGGACTTGAGGGCGGCAATTCTCGTCAGATTCAGTGATGTATGCGGCTCGAAACAGTTCCCAAAACGGACATCATCAATCAAATCAGGACTTATACCTGCCCTCTTGATTGCCTCCTTCATGACCACGCTTGCAATATCCACCGCGTGCACATCCTTCAATGTTCCGCCGAACGTACCGATTGCTGTCCGGCAAGCTGAAACGATAACAACATCTTTCATAGTTTTCTTCTCCATATATGTATTTATTTAACAGGATAATCATATACGCCTTTGCCTGTTTTCCTGCCGTAGCGCCCGGCCCTTACCAATTGGACAAGCAGAGGTGCGGGACGGTATTTGTCACCAAGTTCCTTATGGAGCCCTTCGATGACATGCAGCAGAGTCTCTAATCCGACAAGGTCGGCAAGCGCGAGCGGTCCGATGGGATGATTACAGCCCAAAACCATTCCCTTATCAATATCTGCGGCGCTTGCAAGGTTCTCTCCCAGAACAAAAAAAGCCTCGTTGATCATGGTACACAAAATCCTGTTCACCACAAAGGCAGGCGCCTCGTTCACGATGATACATTCTTTGCCGATCTTTTTACCCCAGTCCAGGGCAATTTGAAGGGTTTCATCGGAAGTTTCATATCCCTTGATTATCTCGAGAAGCTTCATCACAGGTACAGGATTAAAAAAGTGCGTGCCGATGAACTTTTCCGGCCGTTTGGTATTGGATGCCATCTCCGTCGGGCTCAATCCAGACGTATTGCTGAAGAAAAGGCAATGCTTAGGAACAATCTCTTCCAATTCTTTAAACACCTTTTTCTTGACGTCCATTACCTCGATGATCACCTCTACCACAACATCCGCGTCCCCCGCGGCCTGTTTCAGATCAATTGTCGGGGTGATCCGAGACAGGATGGCAGTCACCTCCTCTGGTGTTTTTCTGCCCTTTTTCACATCATTGTCTAAATTCTTCTTAATCATGTTCATGCCATTATCAATGAAGCGCTGCTCGATATCCCTCATGGCAACACGATAGCCCGCTTGCGCGCATACCTGGACAATACCGTTGCCCATCAATCCCGCACCTAACACACAAATTTTCTTAATCTCCATTTTTCATACTCCTTCCATGATTTAAGGTTTTTCAACCTGTATTTATATTCCTATCATCCATAGTTCTGGTCATTCAGAATCTCCCTCGCGATGACAATCCGCTGTATTTCAGATGTGCCTTCATATATGGAAGTGGCCCGGGCATCACGATAGAGCCTCTCTACCTTAAAATCTTTGAGATAGCCGTACCCGCCATGGATCTGCATCGCCAGATAGGCGCTCTTGTTGGCCAATTCCGAAGCAAAAAGTTTGGCCATGGAGGCCTCTTTTGTAAAAGGCATGCCCTGGTCTTTTCTCCATGCGGCGGACAAGGTAAGTAAGCTCGCTGCCTCTATCCCTGTTGCCATGTCGGCGATCATCCACTGAATGGCCTGGAATGAGCTGATGGCCTTGCCGAACTGTTTACGTTCCTTGGCATATCGAATGCTCTCATCCAGGCAGGCGCGGGTTATACCCAAGGCCTGCGATGCTATGCCGATGCGGCCGCTATCCAGGGCTGTCATCGCTATCTTAAATCCGATACCTTCCTTACCCAGCAGATTTTCTTTTGAGACCTTGCAATCCTCGAAGAGAAGCTCCACAGTATTGGAAGCCCTCAATCCCATCTTATCTTCTTTTGTGCCTATTGAAAATCCGGGCGTACCCTTTTCCACGATAAAAGCAGAGAGCCCTTTGCTGCCTTTTTCCGGACTGGTTCTTGTAATGAGATTCACTACATCAGCATACTGCCCGTGGGTAATGAAGGTCTTTGTGCCATTTATCAGGTAATACTCTCCTTTATCTTCTGCTTTTATAGAGAGACTCCCGGGATCTGATCCGGCACCCGGCTCCGTCAGGGCAAAACATCCAAGCAGCTCTCCTTGAGCTAGCTTAAAAAGATATTTAGCCTTCTGTTTTTCATTTCCGAATTTGAGTAACGGCTCGGTAGAAAGATTGGCCACTGACATAGTTACTGCAGTTGACGCGCACGAATAGGCAATTTCCTGCAGTGCAAGGCAATAACTTACTGCCCCTGCGCCAACTCCACCATACTCAATAGGCACCATCATTCCCAGCAGGCCGAGCTCCCCCATTTTCTTCACCACATCCATCGGGAATATCTCTTCCTTATCCCTTTTGGCAGCCAAAGGCTCTAATTCCTTCCTGGCAAAATCTTTAGCCATGAGTCTGACCATTTTTTGTTCTGCATTCAGTTGAAAAGACATATCATCTCCTTATGGCACATATATGACAACCAGGAGCTCTGCCTTTTCATGTGTCGGATTGCTGAGCTTATGGGAAAGGGATGAATTGAAGCCGATGGACTCCCCTTTCTTCAAGGTTGAAGTGTTCTGACCCACCGAAATCGTGAGGCCACCATCAAGGACATAGATGAATTCTTCCCCCTCATGGTGGTATTCGACACCTTTATGTTCGGTATCCGGATCAATGGTTACGCGATAAGCTCTTAAGTGCTTTTCCTCTCCCGGCAGCGTAAGTGGCACATACGCATATGATGCAACTCTCTTTTTGTGGCTTGTTGTCCGTCGCTTGGATGCTTCTTTATCCTTATTTTCCTGCAATTGATCCATGTCCACCTTGAGGACCCGACCTAACTGGAGGACAACCGCAACAGGCGGGGCTATTTTACCTTCCTCGATCTCTTTTAAGAAGTCAACCGTATAACCGGTATCGTGCGAAAGAGACTCCAGACTGAGTCCTTTTGCCTCTCGAAGTCTTCTTATTCTCCCTCCAAAGGATTCTTCGGTTTTTTTTATCATATATCTCCCTTCATATCTTTTTAAGAGCGCAGCAAGCTAAAGTTAATTTTCAAGGGTGCATCATCAATTATGAATAAAAACATTTTTTTGACGGCGGGAGTATAAGAAGAACGATTTTGTATGTCAAGCTGATTTTGATCAAATAATGATTTTGGCTAAAAATATGGGTAAATTGCCGGACATTGTGCGCGAACGTTGGTGATCATTTTTGATTGAAAAAAAAGAGCCGTCCCGCCAGAGGGTGAGACGGCTCAATGAGTATGCCCAAATACGGTGAAGTGGTCGGTCTACTTAACTGCGTCTTTCAGACCCTTCCCTGCTTTAAATACGGGAACCTTCTTTGCGGCAATCTTTATTTCCTTGCCTGTTTGGGGGTTTCTGCCTTTGCGGGCTTTTCTCTTGCTCACTTTAAATGTACCAAACCCGACAAGCGTAACGGTATCGCCCTTTTTCAGCGCTTTCTGAATTGCCGCCAATGTTGCGTCTATTGCCAGATCCGCTTCTTTCTTGCTGCATGTAACTTTTGCCACTTCATTGATCAATTGTGCTTTGTTCATTTATTGCCTCCTGTTTTTTATTTAAACCAACTCCATGACTCTCTATACATACTCTTTTGCCACAAATCAATCAAAATCAAGCCTATAAACACAGATTGCCATTTAAAGTCTTCAGGCCGGTTAGAGTTACATTAATATTGTAGCTTCATAAGGATAAATATAGTTTTCATCAGTTCCTACTATACTATCAAAGGTCCTGTGTGTGGAGAACAGAACTTTCCTGTTGGCAATATCAACCGGAATCTTCTTTTTAAGTTTACTCGAAAAATTAAGGATTACAAGGAGTTCCTTGTTGTTGTATATGCGCCTATAGGAAATAATATCATCCTCGCCTTTATTGACAGGTTCCCACGACCCAAATGCTAAAATATCACTCCCTTTCCTCAGATTAATGAGCGACTTGTAAAAATTCAGAAATGATTTTTTATCTTGAAGTTCGGTCTGGACGTTAACTTTTGTATAATTATCATTGAGCGGAAGCCACGGTTCTCCGGAAGTAAAACCGGCGTTGATTCCGGAAGTCCACTGCATAGGAGTTCTCTCCCCGTCCCGACCGACAGGAATTGGCCAGTACTTTAGTCCTACCGGATCACGTAGATACTTTTTCGGAATATGCCGGTTAGACATCCCGAGTTCCTCGCCGTAGTAGAGGAAGGGCGTGCCTTTCAAGGTCAGAAGAAGAACGGCAAGAACCTTCGCTCTCAACTCCGATTCGTTCCTTTTACCGAACCTCGTTATGCTCCTGACCTGATCATGGTTAGAAAAAACATGGCACGGCCAGCCGTTATTTGGAATCGCGTTGATCCATGAATTGATAGAATTAAAAAACTTTTTAGCGTCCCACTGCAGAAACATCGTGGAAAAATCAAAGGCAAGATGAAGTTCATTGCTTCCATCTCCCATGTATGACGCTGGCATTGCGGGTTTCATGTCGTCCGCAAAAGTCTCCCCCACCATCATCCGCGAATCATATCCATCGAGAATACTTCTTATATCACGGAGGATGTCATGCAGCTCGGGTTGATTCCTGTTGTAAATATGCTTCTGCATATCGTGAGGCCGGGGATACCGCCCTATCGCGAAGGGATTGTTTCTGAACTCTTTATCTTTCACAAAAAAATTAATCACATCAAGCCTGAACCCATCAACACCGGCATCGAGCCAGTAACGGAACTCTTTGTACACAGCCTGGCGGAGTTCATTGTTGCGCCAGTTAAGGTCGGGCTGCTCTTTTAAAAACAGATGAAGGTAATACTGCTCTCTTATTGCGTCCCACTCCCAGGCGCGCCCGCCGAATTCCCCCATCCAGTTATTCGGATATTTACCCTTTTTCCCGTCACGCCAAATATACCAGTCGCTCTTCGGGTTATCCCGAGACGAACGCGATTCTATAAACCAGGGGTGGAGGTGCGAAGAATGATTGAAGACAAGATCCATGATTATCTTCAAATCCCTTTTATGGCACTCTTTTATGAGGGTGAAATAATCTTCAGTTTTCCCGAATACTGGATCAATTTCCCTGTAATCCGACACATCGTAGCCGAAATCGAACATGGGCGACCTGTTCACCGGAGAGAGCCAGATAGCGTCAACACCAAGGCCTGCTATGTAATCGAGTTTGGAGATAATTCCCGGAATGTCGCCAATACCGTCACCATTCGAGTCGTAAAAACTTCTCGGATATATCTGATAAACAACACCATGCTTCCACCATATTTTTTTATCGGGCATAATCTCATTCCTCGTTTTATATTTAATTCTAAATGATTTGACCCTATTAAATCAAGCGTAAACAGGATGTGTCGTTAATCCGGCAATTGCCGCGCCGATAAGGGGAGCGTTTTCAATTTTGATGACTTTAAAATATCTTTCACATTCTCCGGTTAAAATCCTGGATAAATGGCTTTCCATTTTTTCTTTGAAATCCTTCACTCTGTAAAGAGTTGATCCTTCTGCCGTGATACAGACAGGCTTTTCCGGACGGGAACCCTTCCCCGATTTTAATATAAATGCTGCCAAGTTGATCGCAGCGAGAATGGCCGCCCTTTCAACAACAGCCTCTATTATTGCAGTAGCGGCGCCTTTATCGGCGCCGGTTAATGACGAAAATATATTGGAGGTCTTCCTCCCGGTTCCGGAGAAAAGAAAAGCGTTCATGTCTTTTGTGACAAATTCGCTGATAGAATTAAAGACCTTTTTCCCGCTGTTTGAGAAGAGACCGCAATCCGCCGCTGATTTCAGATATTCAAGAGCGAGAGGACCAAGATAGGCTCCGGAAACCATTTTCTCGAAAATATAATTACCGGGATTATTTGTTTTAGAGTCAAACTCTTCGTCAATTTTACTGCGCGGGATAAGATTGAACATCCCGGACTCGGCATTAATAATCTGATGGCCTTTCCCGGAAAGAGAGGGATCCTTTAAAATTTTACTCCCTTCCTCAATATAAGCCGTATTTGAACCAGTACCGAGTATAAAACCTATATAGCTGTCGTATAAGGACGAAGCAAAATCAGCTTTGCCTGCAAGAAGTGTCGCGACCGTATCATTGAGCAGAGTAAAACTCCACCTGTCCTTAAACCCTTTCTGCAAAAGGGCTTCCCTCAATGAACGGCATATATAATTACCGGTTACTTCCGGAGCTTTGATCTCTTTTGTGAAGTATAGGAGTTTGCCGTCATGATCAGGCAAGATTTCCACAGGATAAGAAAAACAGAAACCTATCCTCTCTGATCTGGCAAGGAGAGGTTTTACATAATCCGCAATTATATTAAAAAATTCTTTTTTAGATACTTCGCTTTCTATGCCGGGCATCATGTATGTTTGATAATCTTCAATATCGATCCGGTTATTCCCCCTGAAGGTTATTACCGCTGCCCGGAAATTAGTCCCCCCAGCATCAAGGGCGATTACAGGCGTGTTGAGCGGGAGTGAAAAATCTGTGTGAATGTATGAAGGGAGCATCGACAGGGAACTTCTATCCCCCGCAAGCCCTTTCTCCATCTCCTTAATCAGATCTTTTATTATTATTGTGTGGCTGATATAAGCCGCCGTAAGCTTGTTACTACGTATAAAATCTGATAAACTACTTTCCTGCATAATAACGGCTCCGGCGATATTTTTTCATTTGCTCTGCCACGAACCGGTGCTGCCATACCATTCGAATATGCCGCTGCCGAATAAGCGTCCATCTTCAATACTTAACTGGCCATTCCAGACTGAAGAACCGTTGGAACTTCTTGTGTTGAGTTCTCCAGCAGGACTCAAGGTTCCTTTTATAATATCTGGTTGTTGTCCGGGGGCGATGGAGGGTGCATGAACAATTCCTGATACTACGCCATCGGCGGAGATGGTTAGCGAAAATAATCCATCGAATGAGCGACCCATGATTCTGCCGCTATACTCTCCGGTAAGAGTTCCCTGATATTTTGCCGTGTTCTTATCTTTGGATTTGGCTGTACTCTGCGCATCCGCTGCAACGAGATTGCCGAATAATAAAATTATTATTATGACAAACTTAACAAGATGCGGAATTGTCGCTAAACGGAATTTCTTTTCTGTGATTTTTTTGTTCATATGCTCCTCCTTTTTTCGTCAAATGATGAAGCCAGCCAGAACATACAAAGTATGTCTATTGTTGTGACAGTTCTGATAAGACACTGCCTGTTCGTGATTGAACCATAAGACACCCAAACTTGTATGTCAAGGAAATCTATGCCGCAACATGTGGAGTGCGGCACCGGTGACAATGCCGGGGATATTTATAATTAAATGTTTTTAATTTCCGGAGACCGATTTTGTCCAATTGATGAAGCACCGATGATTTATTTTTGTAGTCATCCGGTTTCCTCAATAGGAACGCCTGCGGGATCAATTCCATTTTTCTTCATCGCCTTCTTAAATTTTTTTTCATATTGCTTGTTTTTCAGATAAGAGCGTAGAGAAAACCCCCAGTAAAGCCGAAACCACATTAGTGATGATAAAAAATTATCCCTGCTCTTCTCTTTGGGAGTAACTATGATTGGATATTTTTTCCGTATCGCCTTTGCTTCTTCATATGTTTTCACAACCATGGTTCTGCGGTCTTTTCCTGGGACAACAATACCTCCATCGCGAAGCATCTTGAACCGTTTTGCAGATTCCTGAATTGTGGGACCGCATACGATAGCGCATTGGCCACAAGTGATGACATTCGTGTTTCTAGTTTTTACTCCAATGAGATTATAGATCCATTCCGAAGATTCTTTCCGTCGTATAAGTTCATCAGCGGAAAAATCCTTAACAGTCTTGCTGAATTTGGTTTTATCTTGGACCCACTCCATAGGATATACCTTACCGCCTACATGTCTGATCAGGTTATACCGTTCATACGAATCACCTACATTCCCGCCCTTTATGAGTAGTGTCCTCCGGGTATTTTCTTTCTCGGGATCCGGCTCTACGCCAACCCATTTTCTAATCCAATGATCTCCCCAACTCGACCAGTGCTTGTCAACTGAAAGGGCATGAAGGCCAAAACAGGAAGCATTGCATAATTCAATATCGCGGCGTTTTCCACGTGGATGCAGCTCGCCATTGATGAGAACATATTCTTCTTTATCTCCCACGAACATTCGCGCTACGCATGACTTATCGCAGATCAGGCATTTCTTGCAATAATTGTCAAAAAAATATCGCGGCGGAAGCATGGGATCGCTCTTCAATTCAGCTGAAGTAACAACAGTTCCCAGATAGACCGCAGCCCCGTACTCCTTGGTTAGTACATTACCCGAAAGACCGTGAGCTCCGATTCCCGCAACAATTGCGCCAAAACGATGAGAAAAATCCGGTTTTGTTGAAAACACATCAAATGACCGTCGATAGTGGTTGTTTGAATGCACAGCCTTTGAGTTGTATCCCAGTGACTTAATAAATTCCGCAGTCTTGACCGCGATATTGGCCATCCACTGATTGCATTTGAGCTGGTCGAGATTGTGCGGCATTTGGTCTCTTTTTGAAAGAAAATCATAAATTGCATTCACGTCCATTGGCATCGCGAAACTGACGATCGATTTGGCGTCACGCATAATATATCCCGGATCCAGAGAAGCCGGTCCGTCAAACCGTTCCGGTCCAGCCACACCAACTATTGGCGCGCCAAGAGATTTTACATAATCTTTAATTTTACTTTCAACTGTGGCCATTTAAATGCCCCCGTATTTTTTGATATTGATAAGCTATTGCCTGCCCGTGATTAAACTATAAGAAACTCAGTCCTGTATGTCAAGAAAATCTATGCTGAAAAAAGTGGGAGGAATATTGCGTAACAGGTATGTTAACAAGCGGGACAGCCGGAGCTGTCCCGCTTGTTATTGATGAGCCCACTGGGTTTATCCGCAAATCGAGAACCTCACACCAATTCGCTTTCCTGGGCCGGGATGACCATTATTTCACCTCGGACTATTTAGCCCGCTGGTTTATTTGGTAGATATATTGCGCTTGAATCCGGTAGAGTTCGGAAAGGGTCATCCACGAAGCGGCGGCTTCCGGGCTGCCCGCACCATAGTGCTTTTCACGCAGCTCCAACGCCTTGGAGAGATGCTGGGAAGCCTTATCAAGCTGACCCTTGGCCAGATATAATTCCCCCAGCTTCACGTTCACCACTGCTGCTTCCTTGCTTTCGGTATTCTTATCTTTTGTCAGCTCCGCGAAGGCCGCCTCCTCTTTCTTGAGCGCTTCATCGATCTCCCGCTGCCTGATCACCTGTGCCTGCAATTTATAAAGTTCCGAGAGATTCAGCCAAACCGCCGCCACCTCCATGTTTGCCGCCCCTAAATGTTTCCGCCTCAAATCCAGGGCCTTCAGCAGATAGTCACGGGCTTTGTCCAGTTTCCCTATGGACATGGAGTTCATCCCCAGGTTGTTCATTGTCGTTGCCGCTTCCAGGCTCTCGGACATGCCCCTGCTTTTGAGATATTCAAGAGAGCTCTGCCCCTTGGCAATCGCCTCGTCGTACTTCCGATCCTTAGTCAGGCTCAAGACAATATTGTTTTCTTTTTCCCAGCTGGGATCAAATTTCATCTTCGTTTTTTCTGCCGCAGCGGCAGGCTTTTTGTCGCCCTTCTTGGCAGCGGCCAGGGAATCCTGCCCTGGTAAAACTATGGCCAGCGCCACAAACAGCATCAGCATTTTTGTCCCTATCGTCAGCTTCTTTTTTTCCATGTGTCTTTTCCTCCTGATTAAATGTTCAATAGCCTTAAAAAAAGGCAGGGCCCGCATATAGACCCTGCCTTCTGTTTCATACCATTACGCGCTTTCCTTGGCTAACTTCGAAAGGGGTTTAAACCGATATCCGCTTCGAAGCGCCGGTGAAAACCAACTTACCAGGAAAAACGCAAGCCCATCATGCCTGTATGATTTGTGTAGTCACTGTTCAACTCCGCATCATACTGGATATACATCGACAGATTCTTGTTAAACCTGCCGGTAAGACCCACTCCGACAATCGCCGTTTCGCGGCTCGGGCGGTCAGCTGCAACCGTGAACGATCCCGAACCTGAACCGGAGAACATCGCGTTGATCAGGTGATCGTCCGGAGAAAACTCATGTGCCCATTTTGCTCTGACATCGGGTGTCAGAACAAAATTGCCCATCGTGATCGCCTTACTTATATGCAGCCCGAGGTAGCTCTGGTAGGAACCGGTGTTGCGCGAATCCACAACCAGATTAAGTGGGTCCGCTCCGGTCTCCGTATAAGCGTCCTGCATCAGGTAAGCCGCCTGAAACGCCGCCAGCGGACGAATCACCAAAACGCCGCCAAGGTCGAGTTTGTAGCCAACCTCGGCATAGCCTGCATACTCATTACCGTTGTAATCTGAATGGGCCACCCGCGTAATAGGACCTACGGTGATAAAGCGGTCCATCTTGTAGGCATTGCGGGCGTAAGTCAGAATACCTGCCGCATACCAGGGTTTGCCGTCATAGGAGGCGTAAAGTGATCCCTGATAGCTATCCTGATTTCCCTTGTCTGACAGGTCATCAAATTTCACTTCCGCCTGGGAAAAGCCCCCGCTGATTCCGATAAGCAGGTTATCCGTGGCCCGGTAGTCCAAACCTATTAACGCGCCGTACAGAGTCTGCTTGTATTTGGAAATTATATCATCCGAATTGCGATTTCCCTGACTGTAGTAACCATCAACCCAGAGATCCCAATTTGGCCCAGCGGCAAGCTGGCCACCGTTGCCGGCCATTGCCAGCAGTATGGGTGTAACATCGCTCATTGTGTTGCCGCCGCCGGCTACTGCCGTCTGCATGCCCGGCGGATAACCGTTCTGGTTGTAAGCCATCCCATTGCCGGAGCCGCCGGCAAACCAACCGCCATTGAAGTGATTATTGAGCGCCCAGTGATATTTGTCGAGGCCGTAGAAACTCAAAAACTGAAAAGCAGTCTGCGTTCCGCCGCCCATCTCGGAAAGAGCCTTCTGCGCATCACCCGGTCCGAGAACAATCAACTGATCCAAAATGTCCCGCATATCGCCATCCGCGCCGTCATACATACCGTCCAGAGCGCCACCCAGGGACGCATTGCCGCCGGAAACCGCGCCGGTGGAGAAACTGAGACGGTTCAGGATCAGATCGTACACCTGTGTACTACCACTGTAGTGCACCTCTGCATCACTACCAGTCTCGACCAGAAGCGGGCTGAGGAAGGCCGATGTTGATTTCACCTGTGACCACGGACTGTCAATAGTCGTTGCAGACAAATCCAGTACCTGTTCGTACGTTGTCGTCTTCGCGTAGTGCCCCGCTGTGGGAATGACCATAATCGTGCCGTTGTTGAAGTAGGCAGTCTTCTCACTGGCCACTGTCAGGGCGCCTGTATCACCTGTTGCCGTCACAACGAATCCGAGTGACGCGCCGGGTAGCTGCGTAAAGTCATCGGTAACCACACCGCCGCCGATACTGCCCCGCTCAGCCAAAGCAAGGATGCCTGCCTCCACGGTTATGCTGTGCCCGTTATAGTCATAGGAAGAAGAATAATCCATATCTCCCTTCAAAATCCACGTTCCCGCGCCTGTCTTATTAAGATATCCGAATTGCTGGATCTGGCCTGCACGCATAGTTCCTTCGCCGTCCAGAATAACCCTGTTGTCGGAATAGCTGCTGTTGGCTATAATGTTCCCGACAATAACGCTTCCCGTGCCCAGGGTAACCAAGTTGTTATCACCATTCACATAAATGGCCGTTCCGCTGCTGCCCATGATCGTGCCGTGGTTGACGATAGTCACCGGGCCCATGTCTTCATCGGGAGAATTAATACCGTCTGTGCCGCTGATCAAACCGCCGGCGTTATTGGTCACCGTCTTTTCGCCGGACCCCGTCAGATAGATGCCGTCACCATGGTTGTTTATGATGCTGCCGGAGTTCGTTATTACCCCCGTTGATGTGCCATAACCGGAGTACGTTATTTTCCCCGTTAATTCTACCTCATCATCGGGCGCCACCATGTTAATGTAAATGCCGCCGTTGATCACGCCTGTTCCTGTATTGGTCAATGCGGCCGTCGAGCCTGAGTTCTGGAGATAGATGTATACCCCATAGTCGTTGGCGGCATTGATTGTCCCCGAATTAGTCACGCTGACCGTGACGGGATTATCACTAGTACCGGCGATAAATACCCCCCGACCATTTGTAGAATTAATCGTGCCGTAGTTATTCACCGTCGTGTTATACGCGTTATAAATGCAGATGCCGTTACCGCCGTCACCGCCGTAACCTTCATCGGCGTGACCGATCTCACCGCCGGATGCGATGATCGTGCCGGCGGCGTTGTTCGTCACTGTCGCCGTATTTGCGTCTTTGATATAGACGCCGGCTAAAGCTCCCTGAATCGTACCGGAGTTGATCACAGCAGCCGTATACACGGACAAGATGGATCCGATGTCAACGCCTCTGCCCTCGGCGGACTGTATCAAACCACCGGCATTGTTGGTCACTGTCCCTATATCCGCGCCTGCGATCAGGACACCGCCATAGCCCCCCTGAATCGTACCGGAGTTGATCACAGCAGCCGTCTCCACCATGCCGATGCCAGCGCCATAAATGCCGCCCTGGATCAAACCGCCGGCGTTGTTCGTTACCGTCCCCGTTGGCCCCGTGCCGGAGATGACAAAGTCGGCGCCGCCGTAACCGCCGTAACCGCCGTAATCGCCCTGGATTAAGATACCGACATCAACCCCTCTGATTGTGCCGCCTGCGTTGTTCGTCACCGTTGCCGTTTCCGCGGACTGGATTTGGACGCCGGTGCCACCTTGACCGTCATAATCGACGCCGTAAGCGTAGATCGTGCCGGCGTTCGTCACCGTTGCCGTTTCCGCAGACTGGATGACGATGCCGATGGCGCCACCGCCGTGACCTCCGTCGTCAATACCGTCTTTGTCGTAACCTTTACCACCGTAAGCGTTGATCGTGCCGCCGGCGTTGTTCGTCACATTCGCCGTTTCCACAGAGATGATGCCAATGCCAATGCCCATCCCGCCGCCGTAGCCACCGCTAGAATAGCCGTCACCGCTGGTGCCGGCGTAACCGTCACCACCGTGTGCGTTGATCGTGCCGCCGGTGTTGTTGGTCACATTCGCCGTGCCGCCGCCGTAACCGCCAATGATGCCGATGCCAATGCCTATCCCGCCTTGACCGCCACCACCGTCACCTCGGTAACCGGTATTGCCGCTAATGCCGGTACCACCGTTATCCCCGGGATAGCCGGGACTGCCGGTATTGCCGTCACCACTACCGCCGCTACCGCCACTACCGCCGACACCGCCGACACCGCCGACACCGCCGACACCACCGACACCGCCGTTACCGCCGTAACCTTTACCGCCGTAAACGTTGATCGTGCCGCCGGCGTTATTCGTCACCGTTGCCGCATCCGCGGAATAAATTACTATGCCGTAAGCGTCACCGCCGTAACCGTTACCGCCGTTACCACCGACACCGCCGACACCGCCGGCACCGCCGTTACCGCCGGTATAGCCGTTACCACCGACACCGCCGTTATAGCCGTTACCACCTTGACCGCCGTTACCGCCGGCACCGCCGATACCCCCGACACCGCCAACACCGCCGTCACCATAACTGTAACCGCCGTAACCGAATCCGCCATAAACATTGATCGTGCCGCCGGCGTTATTCGTCACATTCGCCGTCGTCGCGGAAGAGATGCTGATGCCGTAACCGTCACCGCCGGAACCGTCGCCGCCGTAACCGCCGTAACCGCCGGTACCGCCAACACCGCCAACACCACCGACACCGCCAACACCACCGACACCGCCGGTACCGCCGACATCGCCGTTACCGCCGACACCGCCAACACCACCGACACCGCCAACACCACCGGCACCGCCGATACCGCCGTTGCCATAACTGTCACCACCGACACCATTACCGCCATAAACATTGATCATGCCGGCGTTCGTTACCGTTGCCGTACCCGCGTCAGAAATGCCGATACCGGTGCCGCCACCGCCGTTACCGTCACCGCCTTTAGTGCCGCCACCGCCATTACCGCCGTAACCACCAGTATAGCCTTGACCGCCTTGACCGCCTTGATCGCCATTACCGTCGGTGGTACCCCCGGCACTACCGGGACTACCGGGACTGCCGACACTGCCGACACTGCCGACACTGCCGGCAAGGTAACCACCGTAACCGACGTCACCGCCGCCGCCGTCACCGCCGTGTGCGTAGATCGTGCTGCCGGCGCTATTGGTCACATTCGCCGTCATTGTGGAAGAGATGTCAATTCCGGTGCCGCTACCACCGTCACCACCGACGTAACCATAAATGTTACTGTTGTAAGTGTTGATCGTGCCGGCGTAAGCGTTGATCGTGCCGGCGTTCGTCACCGTTGCCGTATCCGCGCCATAGATGCCGATGCCGGTGCCGGCACCGCCGGTACCGCTGTTACCATAACCGTTACCGCCGTAAGCGTTGATCGTGCCGCCGGCGTTGTTCGTCACATTTGCCGTTTCCACAGACATGATGCCGATGCCGATGCCGGTGCCGCCGTTACCAGCACCGTAATTGCCGTTACTGCCAGCACCGTTACCGTAGCCGGGGTAACCGCCGTAACCGTCACCACCGTAAGCGTTGATCGTTCCGCCGGCGTTATTCGTCACCGTTGCCGTTCCCGTAACCGCGCCATCCAAAACTCCGTAACCGCCGTAAATGTTGATCATGCCGGTGTTCCCCACCAACGCATTCGGCATGATGCCGATGCCGATGGCGTCACCGCCATTACCAGTACCGCCGTTACCGCCGTTACCGCCGACACCGGGATCGCCGTTACCTAAACCGCCACTGCTACCGGCATAGCCGTAACCGCCGTAACCACCGTCACCACCGTAACCGTAACCACCGTAAACGTTGATCGTGCCGCCGGCGTTGTTCGTCACCGTTGCCGTAGCCGCGTAAGAGATGCCGATGCCGTAAGCGTTACCGCCCGTTCCTGCACCACCGTTACCACCGTTACCGCCGTTACCGCCGTTACCGCCGTAAGCGTTGCTGTCACCGTAACCGCCTGCACCGCCGTCACCGCCGACACCGCCTTGACCACCGTGACCGTCACCGCCGTAAACTTTGATCGTGCCGGCATTCGTCACCGTCGCCATCGCCGCCGGCGCTACCGTCGGCGTTGCCTTTGTCACCGTTTCCGTATCCCCGCCATAGATGCCGATGCCGTAAGCATCACCGCCCGTTCCTATACCACCGATACCACCGGCACCGCCGGCACCGCCGTTACCGCTGGGAACGCTGATGTCACCGTTACCGCCATAACCGCCGTTACCGCCTTGACCGCCGGTACCGCCGGTACCATTACCGCCGTAGGCGTTGATCGTGCCGCTGGTGTTGTTTGTCACATTCGCCGTCCCCGTGCCATAGATGCCAATGCCGTTAACGCCGTAACCATTACCGTTACCGCCGACACTACCGCTACCGCCGACACCGCCGGCAACACCTTCGTCAATGACGTTAATGCCGCCAACACCGGGATCACCGGTACCGCCGGTACCGTTACCGCCGTGAACGTTAATCGTGCCGGCGTTCATCACTGTTGCCGTTCCCACATTATTAATGTAAATACCGTCACCACTGGACTGGATCGTACCGCCGGCGTTGTTCGTCACCGTCGCTGTCGTTGTATTTTCGATGTAGACGCCCGCGTCATAACCCTGGATCGTGCCAAAGTTCGTCACTGTGGCTGTTCCTACGTTATTCATGTAGATGCCGTCATAATTACTGGACTTGATCAAACCACCGAAGTTGTTCATCACCGTCGCCGTATCCGTGTCTTCGATGTACACACCGGAACCATAGCCCTGAATTGAGCCGGAGTTGGTCACCGTCGCCGTATCCGCGCTTCCGATGTAGAGGGCGGCATAATAATCATAGTCATCATCGGATTGGATCGTGCCGGAATTTATTACCGTCGCCGTCCCCACGTTATAGATGTCGAGACCATTGCTCCAATTGGACTGCATCAATCCACCGAAGTTGTTTGTCACCATCGCCGTTCCCGCTACGTCTTCGATGTAGATGCCAGAACCCTGACGGGACTGGATCGTGCCGGAGTTCGTCACCGTGGCTGTCCCCACATATCCGATGTAGAGGCTGTCATCATCATGGGAAAAGATCGTTCCGCCGACGTTGTTAGTCACTGTCGCCGTTCCCGTCCCCACGCCGCTGAAATCGATCGCAGTATTATAACCAATAATACTGCCAGAGTTAGTGATTGTCCCTGTGCCCAGGGCGATGCCTGTATTGGATATGGACCCGATGGTGCCGTAGTTCGTTACCGTGCCGTTCAGAAAGACGCCTGTGCCATCGGAGAGGGTATTAAACAAAACACCGTATAAACCGGAGGCCTTCGCCCGGACCATTCCACCGCTCGCAACGTTAACACTCCACCCGTCCACGTTCGCCCAGAGGGCGGCGTCATCACTGGTGACTACATTACCTGAACTTGTAACATACGCGTTCCGGCCGGTGGTCGGGTTATCGACCTCCAGATTAATCATGCTACTCTCGTTTCCACTGATCGTCCAATCGGCATAAACAAACGATGGCAGAACCATCAGCATGTAGATGAAACAACCCATTAGAAAGCCAACCAACCCTTTTCTCATCATGACATCCTCCTTGAGCGTATATTTGTTTTATAATTTATACTTAACTATTCCTAAAGTAACCGCCGTGGCGGTTGCTGTTTTTTGTTTCTAACAATGCATCCTTATATAATTAAATACTTTGGGTAAATTTTTACTCGGGTAAATACCTATTGTCAAGTTTTTTTTGCTCTTTTTACGTAAAAATTTGATGGCCAACGTACGAAACATAATCTGATTTAATTCTTGATGTTAATATGATAGATGTTACGAAGGTCTCGAAACATTAATTGTGTGTCGGAGGATGTTATGGCTGAACTGAGATATAATCCGCTTCTCGATACTTGGACTATGGTCGCCGGTAACCGGCAGAACAGGCCGAATATGCCGGAGGACTGGTGCCCTTTTTGCCCCGGTTCAGGCCGCGTGCCGGAGACTTATGATGTCTATAAATATGACAATGATTTTCCTGTTCTGTCTAATAATCCGGGTGAGGCGGATCCCGTCGGTTCTTTATTCTACAAGTCTCTGCAGGCCTATGGACGCTGTGAAGTAATTCTTTATTCGTCGGAACACACCACGACAATGCATGAGCTGTCATTGCTCCATTTACAAAAATTGATTGAATTATGGATCAGCAGGTTTAAAGAACTTTCTGCAGATAAAAAAATTCAGTATATTTTCCCGTTTGAAAACAAAGGGGAAGAAGTAGGGGTGACGATGCCCCATCCGCATGGTCAGATTTATGCTTATCCATTTATTCCGCTGAAGATAAGAACGGAACTGAATAACGCTTCAATACATTTTGATCAATACGATGAATGCCTGATCTGCAGAATAAATAAAGAAGAAAAAGATTTTGGACGCAGGATCATCTATGAAAACCAATCTTTTATCGCCTACCTGCCCTATTTTACCGATTATCCGTACGGTGTGTTTCTGGCGGCTAAAGACCATATCAATTATTTAACACAATTAAACAACCAGCAGAAAAAAGATTTGGCTGAAGCGTTGAAGGTGATCACCGGCAGTTTTGATTGTCTTTTTGATCGTCCATTTCCTTACATGATGAATTTTCATTCTAATCCTGTGAACACAAGTGATTATGCCGGCCATGAAAAATATTATCATTTTCACATTGAGTTTTACCCGCCGCTTCGCAGTAAAGACAAAATCAAATATTACGCTTCATCGGAAATGGGCGCATGGGCGGCAGCCAATGTAGCCCCGGTAGAAGATACGGCTCGTCAACTGCGTTCGGCAAAATTGAAATATTTATCCGGTTGGGATAAGGAACACCTCAGGACTGAAATTGTAAAAGAGTTCATACAATTTTATGGGGAAAGTCCAATTCAACCGGAGCTCTTCAGCGCTCCGGCAAGAGTGAACCTGATCGGGGAACATATCGACTATAACGGCGGCAGAGTATTGCCCGCAGCGTTGGACTTTTCCATATACATGGCCATTCGACAGCGGAAGGATCTTAAAATTTATCTGACAGACATGAATTATTCTCCGGAAAGAATTGAAATTGATCTTACGGAGAAACTTCAACACGATCCGGCTGTCAGATGGGCAGATTATCCAAAAGGAGTTTTAAAGGTTTTCTCGGATAACGGTTATAATTTAAAGCAGGGATTTGATGTTTTATTTTTCAGTGAAATCCCGGCAGGCGCGGGTGTTTCCAGCTCCGCGGCTTTTGAAGTCGTGTTTGCTTATGGTCTGGCCGAGGCAAATGGCTTTTCAATTGATAAAAAGAAAATTGCAACTTTGTGTCAGAAAGCGGAAAATGAATTTGTCGGAGTTCCCTGCGGTATCATGGATCAGTTTGCGGTGGTAATGGGCAAAAAAGGTAATGGCATTCTGCTTAACTGCGCCACGCTGGAATTTGAGTATGTTCCATTGGAACTGGGTGATTACAGCCTGGTGCTAACTAATACAAATAAAAAGCGCGGGCTCATTGATTCAAAATATAATAAGCGGCTGGGTGAATGCAAAGAAGCGCTGGTAAGGCTGCAGAAGCAGCTCAAGATTAACGACCTTTGCAGTTTAGACAGTAAAACTTTGGCGGCAAACGAAGGTGCAATTGGTGATCCTGTTCTTTACAGGCGGGCCAGGCATGTTGTGACAGAAAACGAAAGGGTCAAGATTGCTTCTCAGGCTTTGCGTCAAGGAAACCTCGAAGAACTGGGGCGCGTTATGAGTGCTTCTCATATCTCTTTACGGGATGATTACGAAGTAACAGGGATTGAACTCGATACTCTGTATGATGAAGCCAAGGGGCATCCGGACTGCATAGGCACACGAATGACCGGGGCAGGATTTGGAGGATGTACAATCAGTATAGTTAAAACCGCGGCTGTAGATGATTTTAAAAAGCGTGTTACAGCCGGATACCGGTCAAAAACCGGATTGGAACCATCTTTTTATATATGTTCAGCTGGAGATGGTGTTAAAAAAGAAAATTATAAGTGGTCTTAATTATCTGAAATTGAGGTGGTTAATCATGGATTTTGGTAAGACTATTTTAACCTACGAATGTAATGAAAAAAAATATGATCTGGAGTTTGACCTGTTGGAGGGAGCTTCAGATCAAGCAGTGACAATAAACGCATCGCTAACAGTCGAAGGGAGAGGTAATCGACTGACGGTTACTGCCAAATCAGCCGCAAAAATCAAGTTAATAAAATTGGTTGTAATGATCAATAAGCAATTCTCGCCGGAGAATAAACTTTTTTTGAATGGCTACCAGAGCTGGACAGCCAGCCGTGAGTTCCGAACAGACGAACGCCAGCCGCCATTATCCAGACTTCTCCAACCACTATACAAGAAATACAATCTCAAGGGATATGGAGATTATAGTTTTAATTCCTACAGCGGTAAGAAAGGTGTCTTGCATAGTTACACATATACTTATATCCGTCAAAGTGATGGCAACATTGAATTCGCCGGTTCATTATCAGAAGCTAACGGTTTTACACTTTTTAGATATGACGTCCGGAATTCCAGCATGAGAATTGAAAAAGACTGTGAAGACTTGCTCATTCAGGATGAAAAGGTCATCCTGGATATATGGACTGCAACCGGCAGTGAAGATAATTTGTTTGACGATTATTTCAAGCTCCAGGGTTTAAGTGATGTTAAGGGTTCATTATGCTCCGGCTGGACGAGCTGGTATAACTACTATACCAACATTACTGAAGAAATAATTTTGAAGAACATAGACGCATTTACTCAGCGCAACCTGAAGATCGATGTTTTCCAGATAGACGACGGCTATCAGAGGGCTGTTGGCGACTGGCTGGAAACAAATGAAAAATTTCCGCATGGCATGAAACCATTGTCCGATAAGGCCCACGCGGCAAATTATCGTGCCGGTTTATGGCTGGCCCCTTTTATCTGTGAACAGAAATCGGATATTATGACAAAGCATTCCGACTGGCTCTTGCGCACTGCTGATGGAAAACCGGTGAAAGCAGGCCGGAATGACAACTGGAGCGGTCATTTTTACGCGCTGGATTTTTATAATGATGAATTCCGGAATTATCTTACGCAGGTTTTTGATAAAGTTCTGGACGACTGGAATTTTGATCTCGTCAAGCTCGACTTTCTCTATGCTGTCTGCCTGCTGCCGGGAAAAGGAAAACCGCGCGGCATGATCATGGAAGAAGCGATGAACTTTTTGCGTAAATTGACCGGCAGTAAATGGATGCTCGGTTGTGGTGTGCCGCTGGCAAGCGCGTGGGGCAAAGCGGATTACTGCCGCATCGGATGCGATGTCGGCCTTGGTTGGGAAGACCGCGCCCCTTCTATTATTCACGTCCAGGAACGGGTCTCAACTGTTAATGCCATATCTGACGCTATCGGCCGTCATCACTTAGATGCCCGTGGCTTCCGCAATGATCCCGATGTATTCTTACTTAGAAGCAATAATATATCGCTATCTGCTGACCAGAAGCTCACCTTACTTCTGGTTAATTCAATTTTCGGCAGTCTTCTTTTTACTTCCGATAACATCGCGGAATATACTTCTGAAGAATATGAACGTTACCTTTCACACCTGCCGCTGGTAGAAAAGAAAATAAATTCAGTCAGGACTTTGGAAGGTTTTTATCATTATGAACACCTTTCTTCTCTTGCGCAGCTGATCAAGGGCCAAAACCAGTATGAAACTGTTTATAGGCTTGAATTTCAAGCGGCTAACCATTGTTATACGGCCATCCTAAACCTTGGTTCAAAGCACATCGATGTTTCATTGGAGCCCGGGCTTTATTATGATTCCATTTCCCGTAATTTTTATTCTGACAGTTTGATCAAGCTCGCGCCTTATGCTTCCGCTTGCCTGCTGCATAGTGAAGTCACCCCGCTGGGATTTGCGGGAAGCGAAGGGCATATTTTTGCCGGATGTGAAATTGCAACAATGACCAACGATGGCCCGTCATTCAACATTAGCGTGCATGAACCCGACGGCAGGCGCAAAGGTGTTTATATCACTGCGTCCCAAAAGGCTGATGAAAATGTTACAGTAAATGGCAATCCGGCCCAGCTTGTCGGGCCTCTTGCCGGATACCGTTTTTGGAAGTTGGTTGTTTAATTTAACAAGATACTATCGGGAGGACTTTTATGAAAGAATTCAAATTGCCGCAAAATTTTATGCTTGGTACCGCTACAGCGTCGCTGCAGATCGAAGGCGGCGACAAGAATAATAACTGGTACCGCTGGTCAGAGCTCAAGAAAATCACGGATGGTTCCAGCAGTATTCGAGCTAATGATCACTATAACCGCATCGATGAAGATATTGCCTTAATGAAAGAACTCAACCACGATATTTACAGGATGGGAATTGAATGGAGCAGGATTGAACCCGGCGAAGGACGTTTTGATGAGAAAGCAATAACCCATTACAGAAATGAAATTGAACAGCTTATAAAGAGCGGGATTCGACCCCTTGTTACTGTTTACCACTTTTCTCATCCTCTCTGGTTTGAAGACAAAGGCGGTTGGGAAAATCCGGAATCGGTAGAAGATTTTTGCCGTTACACAACGTATCTTGCGGAAAAACTGGGCGACCTTGTTACAGACTGGATCACAATCAATGAGCCTAATGTTTACGCTTTTAAATGCTACATGGAAGGTTCATGGCCGCCGGGTAAAAGCAATATTATATCCGTGTTTGTCTGCATGAGGAATATGGTGCTTGGTCATATTCGGGGCTACAAAATTATTCACGAAACAAGAAAGAAGTTTGGTTACAAAGGAGAAACACTGGTTGGCGTTGCTAACCATATTCGGGTGATGGACCCCAAAAATAATAATTTATTAGATAAATTTGCAGTAGCTGCAATTGATTACCTGTTTCATCATACTACAACAGCAGGCATGACAACCGGTAAAATGGTCTTCCCGCTTGGTCTTAATAATTACCCGCTGGGTAAAGGAAAGTATTACGACTTTTTCGGGATCAATTATTATTCGCGCGACATCCTGTCTTTTGTTTTAAACCCGGGTAAAATGTTTGCCAAAATTGAAGTGAAGGAAGGCGCACCAATCAATAATCTGGGCTGGGAAATTTACCCCGAAGGTTTATATCGGATTTGTAAAAAGTATTATGAGAAATATAAAGCGCCCATTTTCATTACTGAGAACGGCACCTGTGATGCTGATGACAGCCTGCGCGGAGATTACCTGGCTGATCACCTGGAGGTTGTTGCCCGCCTGATTGAAGAAGGTGTGCCGGTTGAACGCTATTATCACTGGACCCTTATGGACAATTTTGAGTGGATTGAGGGGGAAAGTGCCTGTTTCGGACTCATCGCAAATGATTTTCAGACACAGAAAAGGACAATCCGCAAAAGCGGCCGGTTATTTGCTGATATAGCTAAAGCAAAAGGCTTGACAAAGGAACTGATCAAAAAATACTCGACCGGATAGCCGCAACCAGATACAATTTGTCATAAATAAAGCCGCTAAAGAACTCCTGGACTGTGACGATGCCTGTGTTCCTATCTTCCGCTAACCGAGGAATCCTCGCGGATTTTTTTTAGCCCGCTGTTCCCATTCAATTAGCATACTGTGCATTTTTTCGGCGATATCGGGATAGGTGTTGATGGCATTGTAGTTCTCACCCGGGTCAACAGAAAGGTCATACAACAGAGGCCCCCTGCTTCCCAGTTGCTTTTTCCCCATTGCGTTGGGCAAAGATTCTGCATCGAGAGGTATCGGCCAGACATAACGGTTTAATTTTCTAAAGTACTTCCACTTCCCGTAGCGAATGCCTTCAAGCTGGTCATAATGATAGAAATAGACGGCGTCATGCGGCGACCTGGGATTGCGTCCGGAAAGAAGGCTATCGATGTTTTTTCCGTCAATGATCCTGTCGGATGGATGTTCAATTCCCGCCAGGGAAAGGAGCGTGGGGAAAATGTCCAGGTTGATGACCGGTTCGGTTGAAACCGTACCGGGCCGGATATGCCCCGGCCATTTCGCAACAAATGGCACTCGGAATCCGCCTTCGTAGCTCTGACCCTTTCGGCCTCTGAAGCCTCCCGGGCTTCCTTCATACCAGGGTCCGTTATCGCTGGTAAAGATGATGAGTGTGTTTTGTTCGATCTTCTGCTTTTGTAATGTTTTAACGATTTCTCCGACGCTCCAGTCGATTTCTTCGACGGCGTCGCCGAATTTTCCGGCTTTTGATTTTCCGGCAAACTTCTCCGATGCATACAGCGGCTGGTGTGGAAACGTGTGGGCAAAATACAGGAAGAATGGACTGTCTTTTGACTTTTCAATAAATTCCAACGATTCCTTTGTGTACATACCGGTTAGCCGGGCTTGGTTAGTGCCAATGTCCGCTTCCAACTGTGTTTCATTGCGAAAGAGCGGGCAAGGCTGCATATCGTTGCTGTGAGGGACGCCTAAGTACTGGTCAAAACCATGCTTTGTCGGATTGAACTCGGGCTGTTGGCTGTAGTCGCCCAAATGCCATTTTCCCACCATCGCGGTTTTGTAACCGGCAACCTTTAAGGCTTCGGCGATGGTAATTTCTTTGCTGGAAATCCCTGCGGCAACGCAGTCCTCATGCAAATCAGCAGATCCCAGTGGTGTGAAAATAGAGGCCACTTTCCTTTCGAGTCTGCGCAGCAAGGGTGAATCCGCCGGATACGGATTTCCTATTATGCCCGTGCGAAACGGATAGCGTCCGGTCAGCAGGCCTACCCGTGACGGCGCGCACACGGCATTGCAGGCGTAATAATCGGTAAGCATTATTCCGTTACTGGCAAGCCGGTCAATGTTGGGTGTGCGGATTGCCTTACTGCCGTAACAGCCGAGGTCGCCATATCCCAAATCGTCGCAGTAGATGACGATGACATTAGGTTTCGGGGCGGAGGGATTGGCGACGTTCAATTTTTTAAGTCTGGAGTCTTCTGGATATGACCCGTAGAGTTCATCAATTGATTGACTGCTGAACAGTTTGTAGCCTGCCGTGCCGACCGCGGCAATCCCGCCGACGACAAGACCTGCTTTAACCGATTTTTTAATCACATCACGTCTGGTCATTTTTTCAGTCATACACTTTTCCTCCATGCGTATATCTAGATATTTGCTTAAATCATTTCGCTGTCGCTGCGAAAAGCTGATCAGCCTTTAATCTCCAGGCTTCAAAAATATCGGCATCCCATTTACAGGGATATGCCATGTAGTGTTTGAATATCTTAGTGCCTGCGGTTGTAGCTGCATTCAGCTTTGGCAGAACGCCCGGTCATGTTATGCAGCCGCCCGGACCGGCACCTACAACTACAACCTTAAATTTATCTGACATATTTTCACCCCTACATATACCTTGATTAATATCACATTTTTTGAGGTAACAACATCATTTTGACAGTCGACTTGACCAAAAGGTAAACTGATTTCTCAAAAGGGTGGCCGCTGCTCCACATCCCTTTCCCAATTGCATCGCCAGCCTCTGCTTTTCAATGCAAACTATCCCTTGACAAGCAAAAACCACACCCCTATACTTCTATCCATCGAAAGCATTACCTTATCAAAATTTTTAAAAAGGAGGTAATGGTCACATGTCTACATTACCGCAAGTCATGCCATCTACGTCTTCGGAGGCGTTAGTCCCCGGTGAAGGTTTTATCAGCCCTACTTCCCGCATAGCCGCCATTCGGGCGGAGTTGTTGTCTACACCTTACTCAATCTGCCTGGAAAGGCCGAAACTGCTGGAGAAATTCTGGAGTTCCGAGGAGGGACGCCGGAGCGCCAAGGCAGAGCATCCCCTTGTCCATCGCGCCATGGCTCTGCAATATATTTTCTCTCATCGCCAGCCCCGAATTTACGAGGGTGAACTTATTATCGGCAACATGACCTCCAAGCGTATTGCCGCCAACTACTACATCGAGGGTGGGTCGATCAACATTCTGGAGGATATCGCCCGTCTCGGAAAGAGAATCAATCCACTGAAATTGACCGGCAGGGAGACTGCGGAGCTTCTTGCCCTCGGACTCAGAAACACATTCAAGAGTGTGGGCGCCAGAGCGCTCCTCAAACCCGCCCGCCTTTCTTACTTTCTGGATTTCTTCCGGGCCAAGCGCCACTACGTGACAGAGGAGGCAGGCGTGGCTCATCAGGTGGGAAACTATTGGATGGTTGTCCATAAAGGACTTCATCGCCCCTATGCAGAGGCCAAACAAAGGCTGGAAGAAGGAAAGCTTGCCGACGGATCCCCTTTGAATGCAGACCAGTTAGCCTTCTTCCGCTCTGTGATTATCACCATCGAGGGCATCAGGAAGATGGCCGAAAATCTTGCCGACGAGGCGGAAAAAATGGCCGGCCGGCCGGGAGTGACCCAGCAGAGAAGGGCCGAGCTCCTGGAATCGGCTATAGCCTGCCGACGGGTTCCCTTTGAACCGGCCCGTACCTATCTGGAAGGATTGCAGGCCACCTGGATTGTTCACATGGCCATGAACCTGGAAGACTTCGAACAGGGGCTCTCCTTCGGCCGGATGGATCAGATACTTCTATCCCTCTATCGCAGCGATATTGCACAAGGCAGGCTGACTCCCGAGCGGGCTACAGAGATAACAGCCAGTTTCTGCCTGAAGGCCTGCGAGACCATACCGCTCTATTCCCAGCGGGTTGATATGTTCTTCAGCGGTAACGGAGTTGCCCAGGCTTTCACTTTGGGAGGAACCGATGCCGAGGGAAATGACGTAACCAACGAGCTCTCCGGCCTTATCCTGAATGCCTATGCACAGGTCTTGACCCGTGAGCCTGCGGTTCACGTTCGCATCCACCCCAAAACACCGGAGTGGTTTTTCCACAAAAGCGTCGAACTTCTCCAACTGGGCACCAGCCGTCCCTCATTCTTCGGGGACACAGCCGTGGTCAGGGCACTTCAGGAAGCGGGCATGACTAAGGCCCACGCCCGGGATTACGCTGTCATCGGATGCGTGGAGATGGCAAGCCAGGGCCGCACCTACAACTCTTCGGACGCCGCTCTCTTCAATCTGCCACTCTGCCTGGAGCTGGCACTGAACCAGGGCATGCGGTTCCACGGGAAGGCGAGGATCGAAGGCCCACGCCGCTTCGGCGCGCCTACGCCGCCAGCCTCCGCGTTGAAGACCTTCGAAGATGTCCTTGAGGCCTTCCGGGCTCAGGTCCGCCATGGGGTGGACGATTTGGTGAAGGTGATCAGCTGGCTGGAGGAAGTCTATCGAATCCACCGGCCGACACCAGTGAATTCGATCCTTACACAGGGCTGCCTGGACAAGGGGAAGGACGTAACCTGGGGGGGCGGCCTGTATGATTACACCTCTATCCAGGCGGCGGGTCTGGCTGATGCGGGTGATTCCCTCTACGCCTTGAATAAGGTCATCTTTGAGGAGAAGCGCTTCAGCCTGGAAGAGTTTGTCCAAATCCTGCGAAATAATTTCCGCGGCAGGGAAGACCTGAGGGTGGAGCTGGCCACTAAACTTCCCCGCTACGGAAATGGCGATCCCGCGGCTGACAGGATGACCCAGCTCGCCGCCGACGCCTTTGCCGACGCGCTGTGGACGCACAAGAACACGCGTGGCGGGCAATACGTGCCTGGATTCTACTCCATGACCTGCCATATCGGTTTCGGCAAAGTAACCGGCGCACTACCCAACGGGCGGGCGACCGGCACGCGCCTCTCCAACGGCCTTGCCCCGGTGGACGGGTCAGAGCGTCTTGGTCCCACCGCTGTTCTGCGTTCGGCTGCTTCCCTGGACAGCAGAAAATGGATGAACTGCCATGCCCTGAATCTTAAGTTTGACAAGAATATCGTCCAAGGCGAGAAGGGGCGCAACGCTCTGGTGAACCTTTTCAAAAATTATTTCGCCAGTGGAGGAATGCAAGTTCAGGTCAACATCCTCGATACCGAGACGCTGAAAGCAGCAAAGAAGGATCCATCATCCTACCCCGGGATTGTTGTACGCGTGGCCGGCTATTGCGCCTACTTCAACGATTTGCAACCCGATGTGCAAGACGAAATCATTGAGCGGACAACCCATGGGATCGGCTGAGCCACTCATCTTATCCCTGCAGCATTTCTGCCTTCACGACGGTCCGGGGATACGGAGCCTGGTTTTTTTCAAGGGCTGCCCCCTGCACTGCCCCTGGTGCCAGAACGTCGAATCATGGAAGGCTCAAACCGAGATAGCCTTCAAAGCCCATCTTTGCATCAACTGCGGGAGGTGTGTTGAACAATGCCCGCATCACGCCGTGCCGGAAGTGGGAAAGAGGGATGCGGAACTTTGCCGCTACTGCTTTACCTGTACCGATAATTGTCCCTCCGGCGCCATGAAGCGCTTCGGCGTCCCCCGGTCTGTGGAAGAACTCGTGGCTGAGTTGCGTCCCGAGTTCTCTCTATTTAAGACCTCCGGAGGCGGCGTAACCCTTACCGGCGGTGAACCCACACTTTATCCTGATTTTGCCACCAGGCTGGGCAAGTCTCTCCGCGCCGAAGGAATTGATGTCGCTCTGGAGACCTGCGGATTTTTTAATCTAGAGAAACTGCGGCCCCTTTTTCAGGAACTACAGCTGGTGCTCTTCGATATCAAAGTTTTTGACGAAGCGCAGCACCGGCGATTATGCGGTGCGGAAAACACACTAATCAAGAATAATCTAAAGTCCCTTGTGGATGACTGGAATAGAAAGGAGGGCCCTTTGATCTGGCCTCGCCTTCCTATAGTGCCGGGGATGACCGATGGACACGATAATATAAAAGGTTGGGCCGGCTTTCTTCGCGGGTTGGGGATCTCTTTTCTGACCATAGTGCCCTATCACCCTATGGGAGCAAACAAGCGCCGATGGCTGGGGCTTCCGGCAAGTCCTGAGTTGCGCGTGCCCGCGGATGAGGAGATCAAGACAATCGAACAGATGTTTCAAGCCGAGGGAATCAGGGCGTATAAACCCGGTGAGGAAAATATTCAAGAAGATTGTAGATTATAGCGTCAATTAAACCCTCCGACGAATTTCTCCAGCACCTTCACCATGAGCGCAAGGTTCTCGGGATTGACTCTGCCCATATTGTCTTTCCCGCTATGAAATCCTCCCAAGCCCATTCCCGGAACACCGTTATGCCCTATGGTGATCGACGGGATTCCCGCGGCCATGAAACGCTGCGAATCGTCGGTGATTGCTTTCTCGGTATCAACAGTCCGTCCTGTGACGGATTGCCAGGATGATTCAATTCTTGAAACCAGTTCGGGAGAGGCGGCATAGAACTTTAAAAAGATGCCGACCTTCCGGGCATAAAAAAGGTTTCCGTTCTGTCCCGCCAGTTCCAGGTTCACAAAATAGCGCGGTATTTTTTCTTTGCTCCGGTCGTTCTTGATAAATTCCCGTACGTAATGATGAGCCCCCTGCAGGTTCACCTCCTCGCCCGCCGTGAAGAGAATCGTCACGCTGGATGATCCTATATCGATCTTTTTGTCATGTATGTCCCTGGCAAGCGCCAGCAGCGATACTACCGCCGCCCCGTTGTCCACCGCGCCGTAACTCTGATTTCGCTCTGGGACGAAGACAAATCCGCCAAAGCCGAGAGCCAGGAGTCCGATGTAAAACACAAAAATCCCTGCGAGCATCATGGTAATTATCCTGGGAATTTTTTTCGAAAGGGCTACCTTACGCCGTACGAAGAAAGTCCAGAGAGCGAGAAGAATACTCATCACGATGGCGACAGGTATAAATTGGTACAACCTAGCGCGCTGGATGTGATCCCAGAAATCTGTTTTAGAGTCATAATGCGCGCAGAAGATGAGCTCGCGAACTGCCGAGGAAGAGGGGAAATGCATGATAATGTTCTCAGCTTTTTTCTGCGCCAGCCACGACGTGACCGGCACGAAGAACTCGTATTCCAGCACAAGGACTACTGGAATTGCCAGTGCCAGGATCAGGGCAGCCACTGGTCGTTTCTTATATATCGCGAAGGCGAAACCCAATGCGAGGATTAATATTGTGATACCCACGAAGAGCATGAAATAGGGCCGCAAGGGAAATTCCTGCACGGAAAAGGGGATGCCCCAAGATGTTAGCATATCCTTGAGATAAGAAGCGGTTCTCTCGAGGGCTTCGCTGTGGTTGGGGCGCGGGACCGCGATTCTTTCCAAAACAGCCATCATATCCATGGTTATACCGCCTCCTTAATTTCGGTTTCATAAATGCGCCTTAGCTCCGGCGGCAGTCCCCGGTAATCCACCGATTGTGCCTGCTTAGTCATGTCGGCCGAGCTATATGTATTCCAGAAGAGTATCGGTTCTTTCTCATGGCCCGGAGTTTTAATAAAATCGCACAGCGCCGCGAAAGTCTTGGCGGTATAGGTAGGGTCAAGGGCTATGCCCTCCCGATCATTCATGAGGGCGAGTGCATCTCTGCATTCCCTGGTGGCACAGCCGTATCCCTCGCCGACATAGTCGTCGATCACCCGCTGTGGCGGGATCGTTATGTCCGGAACGCAGCGGGAATGTTTCTTCAATAGCCCGTAGGTTTTTCGCATGAGATTCTCCGCCGTTTTTGCGGTCGCGATGGCGATCGGCCCGACGGCATCCATGGTGACGCGCACACCGATAACGGTAGTGGAGAGCCCGGCGAGCAAAGCGCCCAAAGACAATCCCGCCATGGTGCCATTGGATCCCAGGGGACAGAAGATGTACCTCGGTTCGGGGAGGATTCCGGCGTCGATCTGCTCCTTCAGCTCCAGCATCGCGTTCACAATACCGACGGTACCGATGGGTGAGGACCCCCCCGCTTCCAGAATATAAGCGCGCGGGTTCAGAAGACGCTGTGCCAGAAGAAGCGAAGCTGCGGTTCTTAACACGCCCTTCAGGTACACCAGCTCCGCCCCGTATTTCAAGAACAGGAGCATGTTTCTTTTTACGTAAGAGTTCAACGGCTGGTTGAAAAGGAGGAGCCTGCACTTTAGCCCCAGCTCATGGCAGAATATGGCCGAGGCGAGTCCGTGGTTCGTCCCTATCCCGCCCATGGTTATCACTCTGTTACAGCCCTTCTTCAGGGCGTCCGCCAGAACAAACTCGAGTTTCCGCACCTTATTGCCGCCGTAAATGCCGGAGGATAGGTCGTCACGCTTGATCCAGAGATTGCCGTGTCCCAGGTGGGAGAGACGCTGCACCGGCGTGGGAAAATTTCCCAGGAGCACACGGGGAAGCGCGTCTTCCAGATCGGGATAGTGTTTAAACAGCGGCAGCCGGTATTCGGCCCGCCTCCGGAAATCCTGGTCCACGGTACTCCCTTTCATCATTATTTCATCCAGTCATCATTTTTTATTATCTTTTCGATGTCAAAGCCCCGCTTCAGAAGAAAGCGTTTTCTCACCTCATAGTACGCAAAGCCGGAGAGTATAAAAAGAACGAAAAGAACTATCTTCACCGGCGATTTGAGATCAGCAAGAATCACCAGACAGAAAAAGAGGGCCATGCCCATGCCCACGATGGGGCACAAAAAGCGCCAGAAGCCTTTGAGTTTGAAGGCCGCATCCCTGTACTGCTGTGGAAAACGGCGCGGCAGCGCCAGCGAGGCGATAAGCACCGGTATGAAAATAATGATTCCGCCCATCGCGGAGTAACTGGCGAAGGTCTCCAGAGAAAGCCCCGATACCACGCCGATCATCGATATTGCCCAGATCGCGAGAAACAGGATGTGGGCTGTCCCGAAGCGGCGGTTAACTGTCCCTAGCTTTTCAGGAAGGAGACCGTCTCGAGTGATCACCATCAGCGATTTTGTAGCCATGATGAAGAGACCGTTCAGCGTCGTGGTGAGTGCTAGCACAGCGCCTGCCAGCACGAAAAAGTATAACCCGGCCCGGCCCATGGTACTCCTGCTCACGGCGATGAGGGGCTCCTGCACGTCCACAAGACCTTGCCAGGGCACCGCGTTCACTGAGGCCAGCGCCACGCCCAGATAAAGCACCGTTACCACGGGGAAGGCAATGAAATACGATCGGGGTATCACCCTCCCCGGATCCTTGATCTCCTCACCCAGTTCAATGATGCCATTTGACCCGAGATACGTGAAGGTGAGAAGCGCCACTCCCAGGAAGAGATTCCCCGATCCTTTCTGGAATATGTTTTCAAAATGCTCCGGATTGATAGGGACCAACCCGTTTACCGAAAAGAATACCAGCGCAGCAACAAGCAAGAGCACCATCACCCCCTGCAGCTGGGCGGCCAGTTTTACCCCCAGCACATTAATGATGCAGAAAAAGGTAATGAGCGCCGCGGCAAAGAGGATTTCCGGCATGTCGGGCACGAGCACACTAACATAGCGCGCACAGGCAATGCTGTATAGTGGTATCTGGCCGAAGAAGGTCGCCAGGGCGTAGACCCATATGCCTACAAAGGCCAGGCGTGGCGAGACCATGCGGCTGGGGTACATGTAGGTACCGCCGGTTACCGGTATCGCCGATCCAAGCATGGCTAGCGGGAGCATGCTCAAAAAAACCGGCACCACAGCTAAGGCGTACGCTATGGGCAGCGCCGGACCGGTGATTTTCAGTACAATCCCGGTGAACACGAATATACCGCCACCTATTGTCATTCCTACTGCTATAAAGGAAACTTCCGGGAGACCCAGAACACGCTTCAATCCGCTAATGGCCATAGCATCCTCCTATTTTTTAAAATGTTACACCCGCGCGGCGTTCAGTATTGCCCGATTGTCCGGTACGTCACCAATGTTCTTCCCGTAATAGGCGTAGGCAATCTTCCCTTCCCCGTTTACGATAAATACGGCCGGGAGCTGCATCTCGTTGCCCTCTTTCTTTCCGTGCTTGATCCCGGCGCGGGAGGCCTTCATGGCCTTTATTATCACCGAAGGAGTGAGATACCCGAACAGGTTCCCCGGCACAACGCCGTACAGAGCGAAAACCTTTTCCTCCGGGTCGCAGATGATAGTGAAGGGCACCTTGAGTTTGGCGAGGCCTTCCTTCACCGATGCGGGTTCGCTCTGGAGGACGACGTAAACCTGGAGTCCCGCAGCGCGGAACTCTTCGTGGTCTCTGAGGATATCCCCTATCTTCATCTGACAGATGGGGCACCCCGTGTACCGCAGGAAAAATATTATTGATCTTTTACCGCCGGCAGTTTTATGAAAATCAAGTGATTGCTTCGAAATCGTATCGTAGGTGAAATTCGGGGCAGTCATCCCCGGTGTGAGTTTCTGTTTCATGGCACAATCCTCCTTGTATAGAATCACGTTTTCAGTACGTATATTTTATAACTGGAAGCTGCCGGCCTGTCAACAATAATTGCAAACTAGGTATGCCCGTACAAGAGATGATCATTGGCATCCTTTCAGTTTATTCTTCAAGTAGCATATGTTGATTCGTAGATGTCCCGCCCGAATATTTTCTTAAAAAAAGGGTATATTTAAGATTATATACGATCTATTAAATATAGTCTTTTTTAAAGAAAAGATTAATTCATAATATCTGCAAACAAACGACTTTGAAAAATATTGATGTTGTGAATTACGATTGAAATACAGTAACAAACAGCTCAGCGAGTACCGTTTCAATTTGGCCGCGATGTGAGAAATTCTATTTACACAGATTAGTTTACAGTCTCGAGGATCATTCTTTAGCTCTACAGATATCATATGAAATATTACACTTTTGCTCACAAGCTTGATGCAATCCAATTGTCTCTGGACAATCCCACTTACATGTTTGTTTCTCTGCCGAGCATTTTATATTTGCGCATGAACAACATAACATTGACATGACTAATAACAATACAATTCCTATTATTTTAAAGATACTTTTACGCATATTGGTTCTGTCCTCCCTTATCAAATTAGATACTAAACTTCAGTAGGTGACCTACCTTTATATACCACAAGTTAAGTTAGAGTTCAGTCATTTTTATTGATTATTTCCGATGAAATGTTGCATGTAGAGGGTGAATTATTAAATCAGGATTTCAGAAAGCATTCATTAAGAGGTCATTTCTTACCCCGATCATAACTTCTTAAAGAAGAAAGTATAGTCGCGATAGCATTCACCCTTGGTATGCATCATACACCCAATCACTTTCGGTTCCACTTCATACGTGATGCCCAGGCTGTCGAACCAACTCTCCACTCGGTCCATGATGCCGCACTCGTATTTGTCGATGACGCCGAGTGCCTTGATGCCGTCATGGGCAAAACACTGGTGCCAAGTGCCACGGATATGATTTACGTCCTTAGAAACGAAGGAGTACTTCATAAAGTCGCCCGTGAGGGTGGCCATGGCGACTTGGAAGAAATCCCAGAACTCGCCGAATGTTTCAAGATTGTCAACGCCCAAGGCCTTCTTTAGCCGCTTGATCTCCACCGCTGCCATAGCCTTGACTGCGGCACGGTTGATTTTGTTCGTCTTCTCAATACCGCATTCTTGTAAACAATTATAGAACCACATGGCGTCGTGTGTCATCCAGCATTTGTTGAGTAGTTCCTTTAGCTCCTTCTTCTCTAACGGAACCTTCTCCATCTTATCCTCCTAAACAGGTTATCACCTCAGCACTTTCCCGCTGGCTACAATTCCCTCAACCAAGCATCAGTTGGCCCCGCACTTTAATTATGTTTACACAAAATATCTCGGGATTAGATACGGCACCTGCCTGATGATCTCCCACCAAAAACGCCTTTTTGATTTAGGCATCAATATTACGAATACTAATACCGCTGCAATTACTGCCACAAATAATATAATTTTCATGTTTTTCCTCCTAAGCCTGTTTTTCTATCATATCTGCGACGATCATCCCTGAACAGATCGTTACCGGAACACCACCACCCGGATGTGTTGAAGCGCCTACAAGATAAAGGTTGTCTATGCATTTTGATTTAGACGACGGTCTGAATATGGTTGTGCTTGTGAAATCCTGTCTTATTGCGTAAATCGAACCTTCCGGTATCCTAAGCCTTCTCTCGAAATCAACCGGTGTTGCAAACTCCGCTAACTTGACATGTTCCTTAAGTCCGGGGATATATTTCTTAGAGAGGTAATCAATTGTTGATTCTATCAAGGCAGGTTTTTCCTTTGCCCAATCGCTGCCGGCATATCTGATTCTTGCAGGCGGCATTGTAATAATAAGAACATGATGTCCTTTCGGGGCAAGTTCGGGGTCTGAACCAGATGTCCAGCTGATTATTCCGAATGGCTCTTTGGCATAACCGTCTTTCTCATATACATTCCACCAGTAATCGTTCATATCCTTAACAGGTATTGTGAATAGCGTATGATGCGATTCAAGCGGTGGCTTGTAATCAACGCCCATATAAAGCATCGGAGCATTGATGGAGGGCTCATAACTCCTGAGACCTGCTTTTACAATCCAAGGCAGATGCTCTTCTCCAATAAGGTTAAAGTATAGAGACTTTGCGTGTATGTCCGATATTATTATGTCAGCGCTTATTTCAGTGCCATCTTCAAGCTTAACGCCCACAGCCTTTTTATTTCGGATTATAACTTTTGCTACCGGGGTCTTTGTCCTCACTTCAAGTCCCAGTTTTTCGCCGACACGCTTTATGGCCTGCGGGATTCCTCCCATTCCGCCCTTGCTGTAATACATCCCGCCGTGCTCAAGATAGGGTATAAGCGCATAAAGCCCCTGGCAAAGCTCTGGCGGCAGACCTATGAACAGCGACTGATATGAAAGGGATTCCCTTACTGTTTCGTTTTTGAAATACTTGCTGATTACATCCTGATAACTGGAGAAGATAAGCCCAAGGCTTTTCCCCATAGCCGGGTTCTTTTTAACAATTTCCATCATATCGGAAAGGTTGTTGGCCGGCATGTAGAAGAATTCCTTTGCCCCGTCAAGAAAACCTTTGAACTTTTCGCAGAAGTCATGAAAGCCCTTTACATCTTCCGGCGATACTTTAGCGATTTCTTTTGCTGTCTCTTCAATTGAACTAGGGAACTTCATCTTTGTGCCGTTTCTTGTGATAACCGTATATGTCGGATCACATGAAATAAGATCAACCTCTTTGAAGATGCTTGTGCCAAGCCTGTTAAACAGCCTGTCGATTGAAGCAGGATCTTCTATTATCGAAGCTCCCAGGTCAAACTTGTAACCATTACTTTCGTAAGTAGAACAGCATCCTCCTATAAGTTCGCTCTGTTCAAGAAGAAGCGTCTTTCTTCCCTGTTTTGCCATCTGGGATGCCACACTCAATCCCCCGCAACCGGCACCGATTACTATCACATTATAATCTGCCATTAATCCACCTCCTCATAATCATGGATTGCTTTTATTTGTTTAATTCTCATATCGTTTATTCAGTTCTGCGACAGTAACTCCCGATAGATATTTTATCTGTTAATAGTACCATCAATTTTAATCTAAATCCAAAATGTGTTAATGCAAATATAGTTTGGATCTATTAAAAAGTATGAAAATATTTCTTATCTCTACTGATAATTGTTCTGGCATATTTGTTTTCTATTCTGCTTTTTCTCCATTAAAAAGAAACATAGGGTCAGGTCTTAAAATATAAGTTTTCCTGCATCCAGTATATATTTTTTATTAATTATGCAGGCCACAGTATCTTTAATACCTTCCGACTTTGTCGGGATAGTTCAACTAACGCTGCAAATTTCACTTCGTTCGTTTCCAGCTGGTTTCATTAATATTACAACTTCCTGGAAACATTTTAATTATTAAATGCTTTATTACCAAGTCACAAAAAGTGAGCTGACGATTTATTGCTTTTAAGAAAACATACGAAAGGAGATCATGCTCACTAAAGTCGGCGCTCAAAATGAGTGCCGACTTTAGTGAGTGTCAGCCGGCTTATAGTCTTGCCGAACGTGTCCGGCGAGTTGGGATTCGGTGAAAAGAACCGGTTTGGTCTTCATCGCGACAAACAGCGGAACTTGATCAGCATAGTGCGCAGACTTGGCATCGAGCGTCGCCGAGCCAAACTGGTGCACGCTCTGCGACTTCAGCCTGCCAGTTTTGTCCCAGGTAACGAACATAATGAGCGTATCACCGGCCATTGCTGTCAGAGTTCCGTCTTTTTGCGGATCGCCCCAGACGGAGCGGTAGGTGTCGGCCCCGCCGTCAATGGCCATGTCCACGCTACCCCGCCGGATCCGGTTCAGCTGGCCCCATTCCGGGTCCAACCGGCCAAAATTGGTCTTCAGCACGGTGATTGCTGCCTTCAGGCTGTCGAGAGCCTCAGGCGCGGGCTTGCCCTTAAAATTGGACAACAGGATCGGCTGGGTGATCAGGCTGACCAGGGCGGCGGAGCGGTTGTGCACGTCCATCCGCCGGTCCCACTGGCGCAGCACCTTCTGAGCGGCAACCAAATCGGCGTCACCTTTGGGATCGAGGGCGATCAGGTCGCGGATGATTCCGAAGGCACGTGACCGCTCGCTGTAGGTCAGGTCATACTTGTAGCGGCGGAACGTCTCGTCAGTGATTTTCGAATCGGACCCGTAGGTCTCGAACGCCCGCCACGCCCGGTTGGTCATGTTGGTCTGGATGCCCAGAGTCGGCGAATAGGCTTTAGGATCAAAGCCGTCGTCTGCACAAGCTGTGGCGTGGAACGGGGTATTGTTAGAGTTGAACAACAGCCCGCAGCGCGGGTTCCAGATCTGTGGCACTTTGTCGAACGGCAGATAGTTCATCCAGATCAGGTCCGACCGGTCGCCCGGCAGCTCGCCCGACCAATCCACACCCTCGCGACGCACGGGGAACTGGCCGTTATAGACAAAACCGATGTTCCCGGCCTCGTCGGCATAGAGATAGTTGATGCTGGGCAGCAGTTGCAGCCCCATAGCGGCACGCCACTCGGCCATGTTGCGAGCCTTGTCGATCCGATAATATTGCAGCGCCTGACGGCCCTCATCATGGCCGGCGTAACGAATCGCATAGACGCCATGATCTGTCTCCAGCACCGGGCCATGGGCCGCGCGCAGAATCGGCTTCTTCACCGTCCAGTAGAACGGCCCCCACAGCTTGACCCGGATCGTGGCGGTCCCTCGCTCGAAATCGCGCCACTGGCCGTCGAGCCTGTACTGGTTTGAATTGGCCGGGTTGATTACCAGCTTGTAAACGTCCACGAGATCGGGTTCATTGACCGTATTGGCCCAGCCCAAATGCGCATTATGACCATGCAGCATAAAGGGTGATCCGGGGAAGAACCCGCCGGCTACGTGCCAGCCCTCGCCACTTTCCAGCACCGCCTCGTACCAGGCCACCGGACCGGTATAGGGCTGGTGTGAGTTGACCAGCAGCCGGGTAGCCCCGTCAGCAGAACGGATCCGCGCGATCGCCAACCCGTTTGATCCCACAGGCAGCGCTTTCTTTGTTTTGGTCGGCTCCAAAAGTTTTGTCAGGGTGCGGTCGAGGCCATAGAAGAAAGGAGTTTTAAAGGCGAAACCGGCGGCGACGTCACGCCCAGTAACCGGCAACAGGCCGGGCGTCAAGTTGTCCGGGTGCTTGGCGCCATAATAGTTCACCCCGTCGGCATAGCCCTCCAAAACGCGGCGCAGATCTGCCGGGAGGGAATCATAGCTGCTGTTCACTGCTGGCCAGACGCGCATCAGTTGGACCAGATAGTCCGTGACTGCGCCCTTGGCTCCGTCCCGAGCCGCAAGCTGGCCGCGGGTGGCCAAAATGACAGTGGCGATGGTGGCAAAATCGTCTTCGGAATGAGCGTAGGCGATGCCAAAGGCGACGTCTGCATCGCGGGGACCAAGTATGTGCGGCACGCCGTATTCATCGCGCCGGATGCGCACTTCGTACGCGTCACCCCGGCTAAGGGCAGCTTGGCTATCAAAACGTTGGGGTTGATTGGGCAGATCCATGATCAGCAGCGCGCCGGCTGCGATCAGAACAAGCCCCCCAAAGGCCAACAGACCCCTCTTCAGCCAAAAGCCCAGTCCCCTCACCTTCTTCATCTGTTATATTCTCCTTTGCTTTTGATCAGGTATTGCTTTTTCACAGCAAAAAAATACTACCTGATAAATTTAATGCCTCGCCGGTATCGGCACCGAGATCGTGGGATGACTACTGCGGGAACGATGGCCAGCGATCGACGATCTTCCCTCCGCGTACCAGTACGATATCGCCGAACTCACGCATGATGGCCTCGCTCTGCGTAGGCCTCAGGAAGATGTAATCATCCACGGCCAGGCCGGTTTTCCGCGACCCGTTGGCAATGGACTGATTTGTGCTCAGGCCGAAAAAGGAATTGTCCTCCAGGCCTTTAGGCGAATAGAAGTTCGCCCGCCACCCTCCTCCGTAAAGGAAATAGGTTACCTGCTTGTTCGGATTCCACAGAGGGAATATCCAGCTTATTTTTTCCAGAAAGGGCACTGTGGTCCCATCGAGGCGCTTCAGCACCGGCGCGGCAACCATCAGGGCCGGCAGGTGGTCGGTAAGCAGAAGCGTGTCGAAATCGGACGGCTTCACCAGGCCTGAGCCTACGGCGACGTCGTTCACTGGTCCCTCCCCCTGGAAGAGACGGTAGGTTTGACTCCCCCCGCTGTTGAAGGTCAGATCACCCGTGAAGAGTATGGGATAAGTCTTCTTCCCGAAATCGTAAAATTCCCTGTAGCGCGCTACCATCCCGGCATAGGCGTCCCGTACTGCCGTTTCCTTCTTCTTCAGGATGGGCAGGGCGGACGCGACATGGGGTTCATATCCCATGTACCCGCTGAATTTCAGTCGGCCGGCGCCGTTGGAAATGATCTTCAGCATTGCGTCGAGATCATTTATATTCGTAACGCCCCCCCGGTGGAGGCCCACGTCGATCTCGATGTTGCAGCGCATCGTAATATTTTTCTCGGAAGCCAGGGCGAAATACTGCTTCATGCGCTCCGGTGTATCGATCAGCCACTGCACCTGGCGCGCGGAATCGAAGCCCATTGTGCGCGGCGCGGTCGCGTAAAATTCACGGACGGCGTTAATCGGCATCGGCTTGCCCAGTAAAATATCGACGTCGCGAAATCCCTGAGCGGCCAGAAGATTCAGGTCCGACTGATGGAAGACCATGAGCTTCTTCGTCCCCGTTTTCTGCATGATATATTTCACCATGGGTATTGAAGGGAGCGATTTTACCACGAGCCTGTAGGAGAGCGGGGGCTTGACGCTCGCCTTGAGAAGCACAATGTTTTTATCAAGCCGATCCATGTCGACGATGATGACCGGTCGGCCGGGACCGTTCTTCTTCAGCTCGCCGTTCAGCGCGGCGAAATAAGGATCATGAGAAACACCTTGGTCCGACGGCTTCAAGATAATGATGACCAGCGTGGCAACAATCAAGACGGAAACTAGAATTAGGAGTCTGCGATTCTTCTTAAAAAAATTCATATAAAAACCTCCTGATACTATTTACTCTAATGGAAAGGCGCGGCTTTTTGATAAGAACATTACTTTTTCCTATTTGAACTATAGGAAACGCGGCCATAAATGTCAAGAAAATCGTGCCCCAAAAATGTGGGGTGCGGTGCAGATGTTTGTCTAACGGGCGTAGTTAAAAAATAAGCCGCTGAGCCTATTTCCTCAATGGTTTAATCTACCTGCATTATTTTACGGGAAACCCTTCGTTTCCTCATCAGGTGGTGTGACCGGCAACGAATCCCGGTTGTCTAAACAATGGACCGGGGTACTGATAGAATCCCTTGCCTGTTTTCTGGCCGAGTTCACCACGATCCACAAACTGTTTTAGGAAGTCGGCATTTTTCTGCGATTGTGCGTCACCGGTTTGTTTTGCCCAGTAAGCCGTGACCATCCATGCGGTAGCGATGCCGACGCTGTCCATTATTCCGAAGGGTCCGATCGGCATATTCATGACACCCATCCATGCCCTGTCTATATCTTCAATGGATGCGATATCATTTGCTGCCAGGGTTTGCGCCGATCCGAGAAAAGCCGCAAACATTGCATTGAAAACATAGCCGCTGTTCTCTTTTTTAAGAAGAATGTCGATGAGTCCCATCCTTTTGGCAAAACCCTGAACGGCATGGATCGTCTCTTCATCAGTTCCGGGATGGGGCATTATATCCACAACGGTGTTTGTGCGAAGATCGTGGAAGTGGAGGGCAATAAATTTCCCCGGTCTCCCGGTGACTTCAGCAAACATAGAGGGCAGCAAGGTGGATGTATTAGTGGTGAAGATGGCGCGTGGTGGACAGAGGCTGTGAAAGAGGGAAAAAACCTTTCCTTTCAGGACGGGATCCTCAGGAACCGATTCACTGACAAGATCGATTTCCACAGCGGCCTCTTCGGGAATAGTTGTGGTCTTTATCCGGCCAATCGCTGCTTGCGCCTCCTCCTGGGTTATCCGTTTCAGGCGAACATAGTTTCCGGCTATCTTTTGAATTCCGGACAAAGCCTTGGACAGGAATTCTTCCTGGATATCGTAGATGACGACGTTACAGCTATACATCGCGAAATGGAGAGCTATCTGTCGGCCCATTGTTCCGCCGCCGATAATCAAGACGCGTTTAATATCTTCCGCTTTCAAAATATGTCTCCTTCCTTATATTACGGAATCCCTGCCCCATGATCTTTCTTATACATTCTCTGTTGCCACAAATCAATTCAAAATACACCGATAGAAGATTGCCATTTGGAGTCTTGAACTATATGGCACAAAGAACTGCTCAATCCAAAGACACAAGACTGCTTTCTTCGTATCTTGAGGCAATAATTAATTCCGGGTTCAGGTCTTTTCTCTGATTGATGAAAGAATTAAATGTGTGCAATGCAAGCTCAGGAGTGTTGTTATTTTCTGAAATGTGAGAGAGGAATATATGCTTAAGTCTGGAAGAAGCGTGCTCCAAAGCAATCAGGGCAGCTTGTGTGTTTGACAGATGTCCTAAATCAGAGGATATCCTTGCTTTCAGAAATGCCGGGTAAGAACCTGTCTGCAGCATGTTATCATCATAGTTAGACTCTAAAAATACTGCATCAGCATTCTTTATATGAGAAATGACATTAGAACATTTCAAACCAATGTCAGTCATCACAGCAACACTCCTGCCTTCAGAAGAAACTGAAAAACTGCAAGGGTTCACTGCATCATGAAATTTCAGGAATGGATTTACATGGATATTACCAAGTTTCACCTGCGTTCCCGGCAAGAAGAAATTTAGCAATGAATCCTTTATGATCTTTCCATATTTCAAGTAAGTCTTTTGAGTCATGAAAACCGGAATAGAATATTTCCGAGAAAGAACATCAACGCCGCGGACATGATCTGTATGCTCGTGGGATATGAATACTCCCCGCACCTTAGACACTGAAAGACCGAGGTTAGCCATCCTTGCAACTATCTGCCTGGTGCTAATGCCTGCATCTACAAGAATGGCGTCATCATCGTTCTCCAGATAATAACAATTGCCATTGCTCCCGGAAGCTATTGATGCAATTTTCAAGATAATTTCTTCCTTAGGTGGAATTAAAAAAACCGTCCCGCCGGAGGGTGAGACGGCTAAGTGTGCATGCCCTGATGTGGTAATGTGCTCGTTCTCCTTAACTGCGTCAATTACCACCTACATTTCTCTTTATACATCCTCGTTTGCCATAAATCAATCCAAATCACACCGATAAAAGCTGCTACCCTTGATCTCCAGAGATACACATCATCAAAAGATGCAGGCGTTTATAAAAAAAATGATGTTGTGAAAAATACTGATGTATGGAAATATTAAGCTTCAATTCCCTTTGTGCGGAGTAAGTATAAATGGCAATCCATATCATTCCAGCAGATAAACTAAGCACTGAAGCCCTGCAAGGGGTTATAGAAGAATTTATTTCTCGAGGCGGAACTGATTATGGTGCGGTTGAGGCTTCGCCTGAAACAAATTTCAAACAGGTAAAATATAAACTTGAAAACGGTTTGGCAGTTCTTGTTTTTGATGACGAGACTGAAACTACCAATATATTCTTGCATGATGATCCCATCTTAAAAAAGCTTGATGCATTAACCGACTAATTATGTAAAATTTGAATAACCTTACCGCGAGAGGTGTTCTACGCAAAAAGTTATATTTCTGGTTGACATGAATGCCTTTTTCATCAGCTGTGAAATGACAAGGGATGATTCTCTTGTCGGCATACCAGCAGCGGTTGCCGGTGATCCGAAGAAGCGTACAGGAATTATTCTTGCCGCAAACTATGAAGCAAGGTCATGCGGCGTCAAAACTACTATGGTTATTCATGAAGCATTGAAACTTTGTCCTAAATTAACTTTAGTCCCCCCGGATCATCATTTCTACGGCCAGAAATCAGAAGAGGTCATGGACTTACTGTCAAACTATACTCCGACTCTGGAACAAAATAGTATTGATGAAGCCTGGCTTGATATGACGGGAACTGAAGGACTCTTTGGCAAACCTGTGGTGGCTGCAAAACGTATAATGGATGAGATTAAAGACAGATTCGGGCTTTGGTGCTCCATCGGAATTGCTGAAAATAAGTTTCTTGCAAAAATGGCAACTGAAATGAAGAAGCCACTCGGCATCACCGAAATATGGGAACATGATATTCCGGTAAAACTCTGGTCGCTTCCTGTGAAAGAAATGTGCGGGATCGGAGGTAAAACCGCTGAAAAGCTGAACCGCATGGGAATAAAAACTATAGGTGATCTGGCAAAACTTGATAAGAACCTCATTGTCAAAACTTTTGGTAAAGGTGGAAATGAAATTCATCTGCGTGCAAACGGGATTGACAATTCCCCTGTTCTTGCTCGCACGGCTGATGATATGAAGTCTATCGGACGCTCAACAACACTGCCGGAAGATATTTCCGATATTGAGAAAGCAAAGCTGGTTCTAATGAAGCTTGCTGATGATGTTGGTATGACTGCAAGAAGATATGATAAAAAAGGCCGCACTGTACATATCACTCTGAAATATTCTGATTTTCATGTAGTAACCAGGCAGAAAACCATTCCTGCAACCTGTAGCACCAAGGAAATATACCATGCCGGTTGCAGTCTGCTTGAACAAAATTGGAACAGGTTTTATCCAGTAAGATTAATCGGCATAAGTATCTCGGGATTTCATGAAGACTGTTCTTCTGATCAGTTGTCACTATTCGACCAAGCGGAAGACAATGTAAAAAACGAGAAGAATAAACGAATTGATAATGCTATGGACAAAATAAGAAACAAGCACGGCTCTGAAATAATAACCCTCGCCGCATTGGTCAAGAAAGAAAAAGGAGGCAAATGAGAGCATGACCAGTCAAAGAAAAAGGGGTTAAGCTGTTATTGCCTAACCCCTTAATTTTTGGTGAGCCCTGTCGGGGTCGAACCGACAACCTACTGATTAAGAGTTATGCGCTCTTGATTATTCCTCTTTTATTCCAATTATTTAACACACCTAAAAATGACTCTCTTCCACTATTACCAAAATGTCAAGAAGGGACAACATGAAAAGATTAAATCGGGCAATAGAATTTGAACCTGTAAAAGCACAACTTAACCATTTAATTTCATTAAAGTTAAAATTGCCTACTGTATGTTTACTGCATGTCCCTATATCATACTTTATTATTAGCGCAATAAAATTTTTCGTTTCTTCTTATAGAATTAACTCATACAAGAAGCTTATTTCAGCAACGGAACTGTATACCCTTTTATATTTTTGGAAGGTAAAATAATGACCAACTGTCTGTCTTTTAAACCACAGACTAACAAACTGTTGCTGGATGAAGCGCCTCTTGTAGTTTTGCCTTCACTTGCCGCGGCGATAGGTTTAGA
>Ga0209083_1000404_pt1 | contig 64867 bp, 61 predicted proteins | sample AM7aDNAmetaG_FD_184132 | JGI IMG/M metagenome (GOLD analysis project Ga0209083, IMG submission 184132) | Freshwater microbial communities from Finland to study Microbial Dark Matter (Phase II) - AM7a DNA metaG (SPAdes) (version 3) | ecosystem: Environmental > Aquatic > Freshwater > Lake ... | reverse complement strand
CTAAATCCTAAACAAACTGCAAAAAGAAAAGGAGCAGTTAATTACTTTGATTGATTGCCTTTTGTCCTTTGTTTAGAATTTAGAGTTTAGAATTTAGTGCTTGTTGTTATTTACGTTACAAACGTTATAAACGTTATGAACTGATTAGTTCTATTGAGAGGCGCTTATGCTTAAAGGAAAAACGATTCTAGTGGGGGTTTGCGGGGGAATAGCGGCTTATAAGATCTGTTCTCTTGTAAGCGCTCTCAAACAAGCCGGGGCCGTCGTTGATGTTGTGATGACGCAGAACGCTCAGAAGTTTGTCACCCCGCTTACATTCCAGAGTCTTTCCGGCAGGCTGGTCCACACGGATATGTTTGCGGCGGTTGAAGCCGGTAACTGGGAGATAGACCATATCGCGCTTGCCAAGAGCGCGGATTTAATTGTTATTGCTCCCGCGACAGCTAATGTCCTGGGTAAGCTTGCCAACGGGCTCGCGGATGACCTCCTGACGACTACCGTGCTGGCGGCGAAAGCTCCGGTGCTTCTTGTTCCGGCAATGAACACGGGTATGTGGGAAAACGCTATCGTAAGGGATAATGTAAAGAAACTCGGAAAGTTCGGTTTCCGTTTCCTCGGACCGGCTAAAGGCAAGCTGGCCTGCGGGGATTCCGGAAGCGGCAGGATGACAGCTCCTGAAGAAATACTTGAAGCAATTAAAAAAATTGCCGGTTGATCTTCGGCGGGGGCATAATGGCTAACATCCTTGTTGTTTCTAATAACCCTCAGGCAACCGCAGCCGCAGGAGGGCTGCTTATGGAGGCGGGGCACAGGTGCTTTGCCGCCTCAAGCGTTAAGCAGGCCCTCGCAATACTGGATAAGGCCTCGCCGGATATGGCTTTTGTGTATCACTTTCCTCCGGAGTCAGACGGTAAAATTATTCTGGAAATGCTGAAGAAGAAAGAGCGGACTCTTCCGGTGGTATTCCTTGCCGGTTCAGACGACGCGGATACGGCTATCTTAGCCGCTAAGGCAGGAGCCGAAGATTGCATCTCCAAGACAGAGCTTAAAAAAAAGTTACTGCTTACAGCAAACTCGATATTGAAAATATCCGGACTTTTACGCGAGAATAACGGGCTCAGAGAGTTCATCAGCAAGAATTTTATCCCGGCGCGCCAGTCCGGTCCCGTGAGCCTGCTTGAAGCTGGGAAGCAGGCGGCAAGCGAAGCGGAGAAAAGATATATTATCAAGACCCTGGTGGAGTGTGATTGGAACAAGAGCAAAGCGGCTAAGGCCTTGCGGATAGATTACAAGACGCTTTTTAACAAATTGAAAGAATACGGGCTCAATATCATTGAAAAACAGTAGCCGGAGCAACGCGAACCGGAGAAGCGGCGTACGAGTCCTTTTCAAGCCTTTTGATTTGACTTTTACGGACATAAGTGTTAAAAAAAATACTGAAATAATATAGCTTTTAAAGATGTAATCAGGGGAAAAACCGGTTTTATACCGTAAATGGCGAAGAAAACCGGGTCTTAAATCGGGTAGGCTTAATCGAGGGCTCAGGTTTATTAGCGCTGCAGCTCCCGTAGCACGCGGAGAATATGATGAAAAATATCCTGGAATTCATAAAAAGATCCAGCACCGTATTTGTCCTGGCACTCTTCTTTGTCTTGTTTCTTAACGGCAATCTTCCCAAAACGCTCCAGATAGAAGCTTTTTTGGTTCTTTTGCTTTCCATCCTTGTGGATATCCGCAACTTCAATATGTTCAACCGTATTCTGGATTCTAACAGAAAGCTCCAGTATATAGACGAACTGGCTTCGGCAATGCGGCATAGTGTTAAGCTAAAAGAGGTGCTCGAACTGGTTATGAAAAACCTGACCTCAGAACTTGGTTACGATCGTGTCCTTGTATTCTCTTTTGAACACAGAGGTTACAAAAAGGATGTGCTCGTTCCTATGGCCGGCCTGAATATGCCGATGGACCGGCTTGAGAACTTTTACTTCAAATATGACAAGGCTGAAGATATTGTTCCAAAGAGCGCGATTGATAAGAAGCCTTATATTGTCAAAAACGGAAGAGAAGACCATAGGTGCTCCCAGAGCTTCGTTGAGTTGCTGGATCTTGAGGAGTACGTGGTGATTCCCATGATCAGCAAGAGTCTTATTGTAGGGGTACTGCTTGCGGACAATCGGTTCAATAACAGAAAGATTCAGGAAAGCGATCTTACTCCGCTGGCCATGTTTTCTAGTCACGGCGCGATGGCCATAGAAAATGCCAGACTCTATGAGAAGATTGAGGCGCTGGCAGTGACAGACGGACTCACGCAGGTTTATAATCACAGATATTTCCAGGATGCGCTTAAGGCGGAATTAAACAGACTTGAGAGGTACAGCAAGGAAAAATCAGAGAGTGTTTCTTTGATGATGCTTGATATAGATAATTTCAAAAAATATAACGATATCTACGGGCATCAGTCCGGCGATGCTGTTCTTACGGAGATAGGTCTTATACTTAAGGGGCTTTCAAGAAAAGTTGATATAGTCGCGCGCTACGGAGGAGAAGAATTCGTAGTGATGATGCCTGCGACCCCAAAAGAAGGCGCTGCCATATTTGCCGAGCGCGTGCGCGCAGGCATAGAAACTTATAAGTTTGAGATGCGTGACGGCCAGCTGCTGCATGTGACTGTAAGCGTCGGAGTCTCCACCTATAGTACTGACGCCAAAACTCCTCAGGCTCTGATAGAGTTGGCGGATAAATGCCTGTACCGCGCCAAGTCCGAGGGGAAAAACAGAGTCTGCATCAGCTGATACCTAAGGCACTTGGCGACTTAGACGGTTTACTCTGGATTTATTTGTAATATTTTTATCCCGGGAGGGCGCAGCATGCGGGCACTGGTGGTAATTCCAACATATAACGAGAGGGATAATATAGAGCGCCTGTTGCGGGTCGTTTTGTTGGCCGATCCCGTGCTTGAAGCGCTCGTGGTTGATGATAACTCCCCGGACGGAACAGCCGCGGCAGTCCGTGAAATGGCAAAAGCAGACCCGAGAATACACCTGATTGTGCGCGCCGCAAAACTCGGGCTGGGTTCCGCCTATGTTGCGGGCTTTCGCTACGCGCTGGAGAATAATTATGCCCTTGTCTTTGAGATGGACGCTGATTTCTCGCATGACCCTGCGGTGCTGCCTGACCTGATTGCTGGGGCTAAAAAATATGATATTGTCATAGGCTCTCGTTATAAGAACGGGATTAGCGTGGTTAACTGGCCCTTAAGAAGGCTTATCCTGAGCCTGATGGCCAGTTTATATGTAAGGATTATCCTCGGGCTGCCGGTGAATGACTGCACCAGCGGTTTTAAATGTTTTAACCGAAGGGTGCTGGAAGGCCTCGATTTAGGTAAAGTTAAATCTGATGGTTATTCCTTTCAGATAGAGATGAATTACCGCGCCCACATGGCAGGGTTCAGGCTGGGCGAGGTTCCTATAATATTCAACGATAGAAGAGCCGGCCATTCAAAAATGAACAGCAAGATTGTCTATGAAGCTCTGCTTGTTGTCTGGAAGCTGCTCTTCGAATTCCTGTTCAAAAGAAAGAAGGAGCTTTTATGAAAAGCGTAGAAGAACAGCTCAAAGCCCTGAGAAGAGGCGTTGTGGAGATATTGAGCGAGGATGAACTGAGGGCAAAACTCAATAAATCCATTGCTTCAGGGAAGCCCCTTCGGGTCAAGCTCGGCATAGATCCGACTTCTCCCGATGTGCATCTGGGCTTTACGGTACCGCTTAGAAAACTTAAGACCTTTCAGGAACTCGGGCATCAGGTGGTTATCATAATAGGCAGCTACACCGCGATGGTAGGGGATCCTTCCGGCAAAAATTCAACGCGCCCGCAATTATCCGAAGAGGCCGTAATGGCCAATGCAAAATATTACAAGGAACAGATCTTTAAGATACTTGACGAAAAGAAGACGGAGGTTGTTTACAACGGCACCTGGTTTTCAAAATTTTCCTTTAACGATGTTATTTCGCTTGCCAGTAAGATAACGGTCGCGAGCCTTCTCGAGCACGATTATTTTCAGAATCGTTACAAGAACGGCATTCCCATTAGTCTGCACGAGTTTATTTATCCGCTGATGCAGGGCTGGGATTCAGTTGAGGTCAAAGCGGACATCGAGATGGGCGGGACTGACCAGAGGTTTAACATCATAGTAGGCAGGGCGCTCCAGAAAGAGAACGGGCAGGAGCCGCAGGTGGCGCTATTTATGCCGATTTTGGCCGGTCTTGACGGCAAATCTAAGATGAGCAAGAGCCTGGGCAACTACATCGGCATCTCGGAAACTCCAAAAGATATGTTCGGTAAGGCGATGTCCATACCCGATCCTCTTATGGAAAGCTACTTTGAACTGCTCACCGAGGTATCGCTTGAAGAAATTGATAAAGTGATCAAGGGTGTCGCAGACGGAAGCCTGCACCCCAGGGGCGCCAAGGTGATGCTCGCGAAAGAGCTGGTAAAGATGTATCACGGGCAGGAAGCGGCTGAAAGGGAAGCGCTCGAATTTGACCGAGTTTTCTCGGATAAGCAGCTGCCGTCGGAAGTACCTGAAGTTGAAGTGTCTAAACAGGAATTACAGGACGGAAAGATTTGGATAGTCAAGCTCATAACTCTTGCAGGGCTTGCCTCGGGAAGGAACGAGGCCGGCAGGCTGGTGGACCAGGGCGCGGTTACCCTGGACGAGGCAAAGGTTGATTCTGCGAAGAACGCCGTCAGTTTAAAAGACGGCAGCATACTTAAGGTGGGTAAGCGGAAGTACGCGAAAATAAAACTGAAATGAAAGGAGCAGTGATGGGCAAGTATGGATATCTAAGTTCTGACGGAAGAGAATATGTTATCACAAGGCCGGACACTCCTAAGCCCTGGTTAAACTATCTTTCCAACGAGAAATATGGCTGCTGCGTAACGCAGGTTATGAACGGTTTCTCCGTCTCTGACCTTCCGAGCGGTTGGAGAGTTACAGAGCGGGGGAGGGACCTTAGGCCAGGCAAGTATGTTTACATAAGGGATAACGACACCGGCGAGTTCTGGACCGCTAACTGGGATCCTATTCAAAAGAAAGGACAATCCTACAGGTGCAGGGCCGGCATAGGTTACCAGATAGTAGAAACAAAATACAAAGGGCTGGAAATGTCGTTTCGCGTTTTTGTGCCTCTCAAGGAAACCGCGGAACTCTGGACCGTGAAATTCAAGAACACGGGAAAGAAGAGCCTCAATCTCAGCGTATTCCCCGTCACTGAATGGCTGCTTTTCGACGACCTGGTGGCTTGGGATGTTTACGGATGGTACCAGTCCGGCTTTTACGAGAAAGCAACGCGCGCGGTGGTAGGGCAGCTTACCCACCCTTCTAAGTTTGGCCTCAAACTATTCGGCTATATGAAAAGCATTGTAAAGGAAAATGCTTTTGAAACGAGAAGAAAGGTATTCCTCGGGCCCATCGGAACCTATTCCGCCCCTGATTCAGTTAAGAACGGGAAATTGGCAAACAGCGTTTGTTCGGCAGAAGAAGTTGTCAGCGCTGTTCAAAATAATATTCTGCTTAAATCCGGAGAGGAAAAGAGCTTTGATTACCTTGTCGGTTTCGGTCAGAAGAAGGAACGGGCGGCGGCCTGCCGGAAATACGCGTCAGGAAGAGCAGTTGAAGCAGAGTTTAGCAAAGTGCAGGCCTACTGGGAAGAAAGGATTCAGAAGGTAATGATTCGCACTCCTGACACAGAGTTTAATAAAATTGTGAACTTCTGGCTCAAGTACCAGCTGCTTCAGGTTATAAGGTGGCAGAGAGGTTTTTATATCGGGTACCGGGATGTTCTTCAGGATGCCAGAGGAATAGTCCCTCTGGACGCTGAAACTTCAGCGAAACGCCTCCTTGAGGCCTTGAGGTTTCAAAGGCATAACGGCACGGCGTTTCGTCAGTACACGGATGACGGCTCGGGTCGCGCCGATTCGAGGGATTACAAAGATTCTCCGGTCTGGATAGTCTATGCAACCGCGAAATATCTAAGGGAAACCGCGGATCTTGAATTTCTCCGGAAAAAAGAAAAATACTACGACAAGGGAACAGATACGGTCTATGGACACTGCCGGCGGGCAATTGAATGCCTGCACCGCGAGCGCGGTTCGCACGGTCTTACGCTGATAGGGCAGGGCGATTGGAATGACGGGCTCTCGCATGTCGGTATCAAAGGGAAAGGGGAGAGCGTTATGCTCTCAGAACAGTTTGTAGTTGCCTGCAGGGATATGACCTTCATCGCGGAGGCGGCAGGAAAGCGCGCGGACGAAGAACATTTCGAGCGCTGGGCTGAAGAGATGGCGGCAAATATTCAAAAGCACGCCTGGAACGGGAGTTGGTTTACCAGATGTTTCTCGGACGAGGGAAGGCCGATAGGCACTCCGAAGGATGACGAGGGGAAAATATATATTAATTCGCAAACCTGGGCAATACACGCCGGGATAGCCACGGCTGAACAGAAAGAGAAAATATTTAAGAGTTTTGATACGCTCCTTGCCGCTAAGTTTGGCCCGCGCGCGGTATTTCCGCCTTCCACCTATTTTAAGCCGTGGATAGGCAGAACTACCCTCAATCAGCCGGGTTTTGCCGAGAACGGCGGAGTTTACTGCCACGCGGCTGCTTTTAAGATACGCGCAGATTTGCTCGAGGGCAGGGGCAATATTGCGTTTGAAGCCTGGAAAAAACTGCATCCGCTCTGGCTTGACCCTGATGAGACCAAGGCCGATCCCTATGTGTTTGCCAATTGCTTTCACGGGCCCGAGAGCCCGCTGGCCGGAGAAACTATGTATTCCTGGCTGACCGGGACTGCCACCTGGATGTTCGAGAACGCCACGGATTTTATGCTCGGCGCGAGAGGCAACTTTAACAGTCTGCTTCTTCTGCCGGTGGTGCCTTCCTCCTGGAAAGAGTTCGGCATAGAGCGTGTTTTCCGGGGAGTGAAATTCAAGGTCAATTATCACAACCCCTCCGGAAGACAGAGCGGCGTGAGGTATTTTATGCTAGACGGCAAAAGAACGGAGGGTAATTCCATTCCGCTTCAGGCCGCAAAAGGCAGGAAAGAGGTGACAGTAAATGCTTACTTGTAATCTGGATGAATTGCGGTCCAGAGGAATATATTTCATAGACAGCTGGCAGTCAAACCGTGTGGCAGTTGTTTCCGGGGGTTTCGCTGCCGAGGCGCTGAAACTTCCTATATTCGGGAAGAAGCTTCTTCCCTGCGTCATAGATCTTGCGAAACTAAAAAGGAGCCTGCAGGCAGTGAAGAACAAAGACCTGGCGGTGCTTTCGTCGCGCGTTAAGATCTTCGGCACCGACGGGGTAAGAGGGGTTGTTTCCCTTGAGAGACCTTCCGCCGGAAGCAATTTCCTCCAGCTTTTTTCTTTGTCCCATAAACTCACGCCGGAACTTGTCCGCAATACCGCGCGCTCTTTTGCCGCGTCGCTCCTGCTTTCCGGCAGCGCGAAGAAGGGCGACACGATTCTTGTGGGTGAAGACGGCAGAGATTATTATGACGGAAAACCTTTTAAGTCTGCGCTTATTGACGGTCTGCGCCTCGGTGGTTTTGAGGTCGCGGACGCGGGTGTGATCGCAACTCCCGGTTTGCCGGTCATTATGGCCGTCAAGAAATATAAAGCCGCGGCAATGCTTACTGCCTCGCATAACCCGAGCAACCAGAACGGGGTTAAATTCTTTGTTGAGGGCTTAAAGGTTTTACCGGAAGGTGTCTGCGGCGATTACGCCATCACCGCCGGAGTTTATGGTCTGCTTTTTGGACTGGAAGGGGGCGTCAAGCCGCCGCCGCGCGGGAGAGCGCTGTATGAATCAGGCACTATCTACTCAGAAGTAACTGCCAAAGCGGTGCCTTTCAAGGAAGGGCTCAAGGGTCTGGAGCTAATATTTGACCCGGCTAACGGCGCCGGGACAGTCTTCGGGAAACGCATCTTTAGGGCGCTTCACATTAAAGCAAAGTGTGTTAATGACGATCCTCGCGGCTACAATATTAATCAGGGCGGAGGAGTTGCTCTGTTGGAAGGGGTTGAGAAGTTTGAGTATTCCGAGAGTCAAAAACACCTCCCGCAGGCAGTCAAAGAACTGATCGCGGATAATATTGCTTACGGCCTGGTCCTTGACGGTGACGGCGACAGATGCTACCTGCTCGCGAACAACAGCCTGAGAAAAGCGGTATATGTGATCAATGGCGATAAGCTCAGTTTTCTCATAGCGAGATACCTTAAGGCCTCGGTGCCGGAAGGGATATTCATTAACACTGTTGAAAGCGACCTTATGGCTGCGCTCTCGGCGGAGAAAGAGCTGGGTCTTAAAACCCGGCTTGCCTGTATCGGAGATAAATGGGTTGTTAAGGCCCTGCGTGACGGCGAAAAGCTTCTGGTCGGCGCCGAAGAGTCCGGCCATATAATTGTTCCGGTAAAGGCGGGCGGAAAAACGGTATATTGCGGCAACGGGGTCTTTACGGGACTGCTCGCTCTTTCGCTTATCAAACGCTACGGCTGCACAATGAAAGAGGTTTGTTCTCCTTACGAAGAAGGGTTCCAAAAAACCTTCTACACTTACCTGGTTGACAAAACGCTCTTCCAGCGCGGAAGCGCTGTCTTTGACAGCGACAGGGAAATAGCCGCAGCTGAATTCAAAAGAGTGAAAAAAGCAGCAGGTTTTGAGGGCGAGCTGCACGAAACAGTTTTTGAAGATGATCCTGACATGCTTTATCTCGCCTTGAAAGCGGGCAAGCATAATGAGACTGTGGGAGCCATATTTGCCAGGAACTCCGGGACAGAGAATAAAACGGGTGTTTATGTGAGGGGCGCGCCGGACCTGTCAGGTCTGCTGCTGAAACTGGCTTTTAAACTGGTGGAAAATCACAGATTCTGCCTGAAGGACAAAAATAATCCCGACACGGCTCTTGAAAAAGAGGCGCTCCGCCTGCTTTCGGCCGGGCACGGACTGAAAGCGGCAGACCTTAAGCACGCCTGCAAATCTAACGAAGCGCATCTTAAGGCCTTCTTTTACGGTTTGGCCAAAGAATATCCTGAATACAAAACTGAAATAATGAAAACAGTCTCCTGAAATGAACAGCCAAAAGAAAAACATCCGCAAAATTCTGCCGTTGGCTCTCCTGATAGGTCTTGCGTTCTTTGCCGTTGCCGGGAGCGACTGGTTCTGGAACGCCTTAAGCCCGATTACATATAAGAGCCTGCTTTACAAGAATGCGGGTATCTATAAAGTAGACCCGCTCCTGGTCGCGGCTATTATAAAATGCGAGAGCACCTTTAATCCTCTGGCTGTCTCCAGCGCCGGCGCAGTCGGCCTTATGCAGTTAATGCCGGAAACAGCCGCCGAACTCGCTCTTGAGAAGAAAATAGATTATGTGAACTCCGAAGAACTTTACAAGCCGGAAATAAATATTGAAATCGGCTTCTATTATATTCAGAAACTCAGGAAGCGCTACAAAGGCAGCCTGGTCCTTGCTCTCGCTGCCTATAATGCAGGTCTTAAGATGGGTGACGAGTGGGCGCAGACAGGCGCAGGTAAAAAATCAGGCGACGAGCTCGACGTAATTACCTATCCTGAGACCCGGCAGTTTGTCTCGGACGTGTTAAACGCCTACACACATTTCAAAGTGGCGCGAAAAATCAAAAGACTGCTTCAGTTTAAGGGGTGAGAAGGCTGCCCGGGAGGGTTAATTGAAATATTTGGCCGCTCTGCTGATTTCGGTAATGCTTGCGCTTCCCGTTTTCCCGGAGACAAAACTTTCTGAGCCGGCCGGCAAGGAAAAGAGCAAGGGCGCGGCGCTTCCCGCCGGAAGCCTCGGCATTAGCAGCGTAAGAGCTAAGAGCGGCGGCAGAATCTTTACGGGTGAAAGCGTTATTCTGACGGCGACCGTATATGACATCAAGGGCGTTCCACAGCAGAACCGCCGGATAGACTTTTCCGCGGTAAAGGGCGCAGGCAGGAGCGCGCCGACATTAGTCAAGGCAACAGGCATAACCGATAAATACGGGAATGTGTCGGTTGAAATGATTGCAGGCAGCGAAGCGGCTGAATTTAACGTAGTCAGGGCCTTGGCTCCCGGAGTCAAAAATCCGAACGCAAATTCGGCGTTATTTAAGATAAAGGCCTGGAGCCCCCCTTTAGAGCGGCTTGCCGCAAATTACTCCAGTGTCGAAGACTTTTCCGCGGCAAGGATAGACTCAGGCGTCGCGGGGGGAAAAGAGCTTTCGGAAAGCAGGACACTATATTTTGCCAGGAAGCCGGATATGTCTAAATCCGTTAAACAGGCAAACTCCGCAAGTTACACGATTTTCAAGGGAGGAGTGTCTTGTTCTTATGCTCCGGAAAGAAATCCCTTGAAGACCGACATTGCCGCGATAATGGGAGTTCCCTACGCGCAGGTGAATTACCAGTACGCTCCTGAAAGTTTTCTCGCGGCTCATGCGGTACAGGTTAAGTTGGTTGATAAGCCGGGCGCTGATGAAATGTATTGCGTCGAGGCAGCGCCGAAAACGGAGAACAAGGCATATTCTTGCATGGTAATATACATTGATTATATCACAGGCCTTGATGTGGAAGTGGATAAGTACGGCCCGGATAAAACTATTGCGTCTCGCAGCGTTATAAAACGGGCTGCCCAATACGACCTTTCCCGCGGCTGCATGACAGGCAGAGTTTACGATAGCGGCAGGCCTTCTGCGCCAAACGGCGCCGAGGAGGAGTTGTCCTGCTGCTGGATCCCGGTTGAAACAGAGACCACAACTTATTTCGGCAGCGTGAACACGGTTATAAGGACAAGGTTTGAGGATATAAAAGTAAATACGGGGATTAGCGAAGCGGAGTTTACTATTCCATAAACGCTTTTCCGGCGAAGTACGCATTAAGGTTTATAACGTTATTAACGTTCTTAACGTTTGTAACGTAATGCGCATAAAGGGAAAAAGGTTTACTTTATTAACTTTCGTAACGTTTACAACGAAAAGAATGGAATAATGATTTGTACTTTGTCTTACGTTATGAACCTTACAAACGTTACAGACGTTACAAACGACCGTATTGGTCTTGGAGAGTAGATGTCTTCTGAAATAAATCTTACCCCCATGATGAAACAGTACCGCGAGATTAAGGATAAATATCCTGACGCGATACTTTTCTTCAGGCTCGGTGATTTCTATGAGATGTTCTTCGAAGACGCGAAACTCGCGTCTTCTATACTCTCCATTGTGCTGACGAAAAGAGGGTCCAAGGGTCCTTCGGGAACGGGTATAGAAGTTCCGATGTGCGGCATTCCGTACCATTCCTCGCTGAACTATATAACCAGGCTGATAAAAAGCGGGCAGAAGGTGGCTGTCTGCGAGCAGGTGGAAGATCCAAAACTCGCTAAGGGCATTGTCAGAAGGGAAGTCGTAAAACTTATCACTCCGGGCACCGTAATAGACGACGCTTTGCTCAATGCAAAAACAAATAACTATCTCGCCGGGCTTTCGGTGTCAGGCGGGAAGGCGGGGCTGGCCTTCGCTGATATTTCAACGGGCGAGTTTTATGTCACGGAGCTTGAATGGACTGAGCCGCCCGAGGCCGTGCTTGAAGAACTCTCGCGCTTCCTGCCGTCTGAAGCTTTGCTGCCTGAGTCGCTTGAGAAAAGTTCTCCGGCTTTTACCGCAGCCCTGAAGGGAAGGGGTGTTCTTCTTAATTTTAAGGACGATTATGTTTTTGATCCGCTGCAGGCGGAGTCGCGGCTTAAAAAGCATTTTAAAGTGGCCTCACTTGAAGGTTTCGGAATAAACGTAAACAGCCCGGCCCTCCCGGCCGCCGGAGCCGTGCTTGAATACCTGCTGGAAAGCCAGAAGAACTCAATTTCCCACATAAACAGGCTGATTCCCTATAGCGCAGCCGGGCACATGATAATTGATGATTCCACGAGAAGGAATCTTGAACTGACCGAGAAAATGACAGACGGCAGCCGCGAAGGCACGCTTTTCGGAGTTCTGGACAAGACGGTCACTTCCATGGGCGGCAGGCTGTTGCGTAAATGGATAATGGAACCGCTGCTATCCGTAGAAGGTGTGAACGAAAGGCTGGACGCTGTTCAGAAACTCAAAGAAGACGGAATCTTACGCGGAGAACTCCGGAAGCTGCTCTCGCAAATAATTGATCTGGAACGGGCGGCGGGAAAGATAGGCTGCAGATCAATAAACCCCAAGGAGCTCATCGCGCTCAGGAACACGCTGGAGAAAGTGCCGGAACTTGCGGCAAGGCTTGCAGCAGCCGGCGCCTCCTTGCTTTCCAAAACAGCGGCGAAGCTAAATCCGCTTTCGACGGTCTCGTCCGAAATAATGAAGAGTATAAACGAGGAGCCTCCCGTTTCTATTAAGGAAGGCGGAATATTCAGGGACGGCGTGAACCCCGAACTTGACAAACTGCGTTCCGCGAGCCGCGGGGGAAAGGACTGGATACTGGCATTTCAGGAGAAGGAGCGCAAACGCTCCGGGATTTCCACTCTCAAGGTGGGTTTCAATTCTGTCTTCGGCTACTATATAGAAATCAGCAGGGCCAACCTCTCTTCGGTTCCCGCCGATTACGCGAGAAAGCAGACCCTTGCTAACGCAGAAAGGTATATCACTCCGGAGCTTAAAGAATACGAGACGCTGGTGCTTTCCAGCGAAGAAAAAATAAGCGCTCTTGAACTCGGGCTCTTCATTGCGCTCAGGGAGCGCCTTAGCGCCTCAATACCCGCGCTTCAGGCAAACGCGGGCGCTGTTGCCGCGGCTGATACCCTGGCGACGCTGGCCGAGACTGCCGCTTCAAATAATTACAGCCGGCCTGTGATGGACGAGTCGGGCAGTCTCTCGATAAAAGGCGGAAGACATCCCGTAGTTGAGCTGCTGGTGAAAGGTGATTTTATTCCAAACGATACGGAACTTGACACCGAGACGCGCCAGCTAATAATCCTTACTGGTCCTAATATGGCGGGAAAATCAACCTACCTTCGTCAGACAGCGCTGATAACGCTTATGGCTCAGCTCGGTTCCTTTGTGCCGGCGGACAGCGCGGTTATAGGGATAGTAGACCGGATCTTTACCAGGGTAGGGGCTTCCGATAATATTGCGCTCGGGCATTCCACGTTTATGGTGGAGATGATAGAGACCGCAAATATTCTTAATAATGCCACCTCCAGGAGTCTCATAATTCTTGATGAAATAGGAAGGGGTACGGCTACCTTTGACGGGATAAGCATTGCCTGGGCGGTCGCGGAGTTTATAGCCACAGACAGCAAGCTCGGAGCAAAAACTCTTTTTGCGACGCACTTTTATGAACTCACGGAAATGGCATTGACAAGCTCGAGAGTGAGAAACTATAATATACTTGTTAAAGAAAAGAATGATGAAATAATCTTCTTAAGAAAGATTGTTGAGGGAGCGGCTGACAGGAGTTATGGTATTCAGGTTGCCAGGCTGGCCGGGCTTCCGAGAGAAGTCCTTGAAAGAGCGAAAGAAATTCTTCTAAACCTGGAAAAAGCCAATTACGATGAAGAGGGGCGCTCAAAGATAGGCGCCACCAGCATTATCACAACCCAGCTTCCCATGTTTGCCGATCCCCCCGAGGTAAAAAAAGCGCCTAAACCGGAAGTAACGCCGCAAGTAGTTAAGGACTTAAGAGCGCTTGACATAGAAGGACTTACACCCATACAGGCATTGAACAAACTGGATGAATTAAAAAAGAAAGCAGACGGAAAGTAGGGGAACAAAAAGGCTTAATTTTGTGTCATAATCGGAAGCTTTGCCAAATTAAACGGTTTCACTTTACCAGGAGGGACCTTGATCAAAGTATCCAAGCTGACCAAGTATTACGGCCCGACGAGAGCGGTTGAGGATGTCACCTTTGAGGCTGAAAAAGGCGAAATCATCGGCCTGCTTGGTCCAAACGGCGCCGGCAAGACCACTATTATGAGGATGCTGACGGGGTATTTTGCCCCGACTTCCGGCACAGCGAAAGTAGCAGGTTTCGACATAATAGAAGAGCCGATGGAAGTAAAGAAGCGGCTCGGGTATCTCCCGGAAATTCTTCCGCTCTACTATGAAATGGTAGTCTCGGACTATCTTGAGTTTGTCGCAGAGATTAAAGGTATACCTTTCAAGGAACGCAGGGCGAAGGTGGCAAAGGCGCTTGATCTTGCAAGAATAGAAGACGTAAAGCACAGGATTATCGGCCGGCTCTCACGCGGCTACAAGCAGAGGGTCGGCTTGTCGCAGGCGCTGCTCAGCGATCCGGAAGTTCTTATCCTTGACGAGCCGACCATCGGGCTTGATCCTAAGCAGATAATCGAAATTAGAGAACTTATCAAAAGCCTGGGCGGTTCCAGGACGGTGCTTTTAAGCAGCCACATACTTCCCGAAGTCAGTATGACCTGCGAGAAGATAATTATCATCAACAAGGGCAGGGTCGCGGCCATTAGCGACAAGGCAACAATCGAAGGCAAGGACCGTGTTTTGCTTAAAGTTAAAGGCGATCCGGAAAAAGCCGCAGCAGCGCTCTCCAAAGTCAAATCAATCGTGAGCATTGAGCAAGCCAAAGAAGGTCCTTATGCGGTTCTTACGCTTGAAGGCGAGGGCAAAGCGGATATCAGAGAAGACATCTTTAAAGCGGTCGTCGAGTCAGGTTTGGTTCTGGTTGAAATGAAACTGGCCTCCCATAGTCTGGAAGAGGTATTTCTTAAATATACCGCCAAAGAGGAGGACGCCCGATAATGAACGCCATCTGGTCTATCTCGAAAAGAGAATTGAGAAACTACTTTGTCTCTCCCATAGCCTATATTATCCTGGCCGTCTTCTTTATCATCTGCGGTCTTTTCGGGTACATAGTTTATGTCGCCAAGGCGCCTTACGCGCAGGTCATATACATTGTCAGCTTAATGACGAACATCTTTATGTTTTTAAGCCCGATGCTGACGATGCGCCTGCTCTCCGAGGAGAAAAAACAGGGAACCATGGAACTGCTTTACACCTCGCCGCTTACCATTACGGAGATAGTGCTGGGAAAGTATCTCGGAGCCGTGCTCTTCTTCGGCGTGCTCTTCCTTATCTCGCTGGAGTTTCCGATATTCCTGCTGCTCTACGGCAAACCTGATATTCCGGTAATGCTGGTTTCACTGCTGGGATTCGCGCTTGTCGGCTGCACGCTTATCTCTATGGGCATGTTCGCGTCTTCTCTCGCCGAGAGCCAGGTGGTTTCGGCGATTATAGGTTTCGCGCTCGTGATAGTGTTCTGGGTAATGGAATTCTTCTCAAGCGCGGTCTCCGGCAGCGTCGGGAACTGGCTCGCGACTCTGTCTCTCAGCAAACATCTGGAATCATTCAGCAAAGGCGTATTGGACGGCGGGGACGTTTTCTTCTTCGCTGCCATGAGCTTTATGTTTGTATTTCTTACAATCAGGCGCTTAGACTGGAAACGCTGGTAGAAGGGGGCATATAAAAAGTGAAAAAAATACTTGAGGCCTTAAAAAACTTTATAAAGAACAGAGACCTGAGGTTCGGTTTGTCGGCCGTGTTTCTTACACTGGCTACGCTCTGCATTATCTGGTTCGCCGGCAAGTTACTTTCCGACAGTCCGCTGCGCCTTGACTTGACGGAGAACAAGATCTACAGCCTGTCAGACCAGACCAAGAGGGTCATGAAAGAACTGAAGGCCGAAGTGAAAGCGACGGCCTTTGTAAGGAAACTGGGGACGGAAGCCAAATATATAGAATATATGCTCACGGAAATGGGGCGTAATTCAAAGAAGTTCAAATTTGAGATTATAGATATAGACGTGGATCAGGTAAAGTGGCAGAAATATATGATTGGCGAGGCCAATATCGTTGTTTTTGAGACCGGGGAAAACCCGGCGGAGGCGCAGGGCGCGGCGCAGAAAGACAAGAAGCCGGCTCCCTATAAACGCAAGGATGTGAAGCAGCAGGATATTTTCCAGGTTGACCCGTACAATCCGCAGAAGGCAGAGCCGAAAGGCGAGCAGGCTTTCATAAATGCCGTGTATTCTCTGACGGAAGATAAACAGCGCGTCGTCTATTTTAGCGAAGGGCACAAGGAACTGAGTATAGGACTGGCCGACAGGAACGGGCTCTCTGAACTGGCAAATTACCTGAAGACGGAGAACTACTATATCAAGACCGTAAAGATAGCGGCGGAAGGCGGAGTTCCCGAGGACTGCGATCTTTTAGTCGTGGCCGGACCGCTTAATCCTTTCTTCGACAAGGAAGCTGATGCGGTAAAAAGTTATCTACGGAACGGAGGGAGAGCAGTATTTATGCTTAATCCGGATACCTGCAGCGGTCTTGAGAAAACTCTGGAATACTGGAATATAAAACTTGAGAAGGGAGTGATACTTGACAAGCGCTCCTTCTTTCAGCCGGTGCTTCCCATCCCCTCATATAAGATACACCCGATAACGAGTCCTCTGAACAAGGATCAGGTGCCGTTGATTCTCCCGTACTCCAGGGGTATATCCGACATTAAGGCGAAACTAGACCCCCGGGTTGTTTCCAGGGACGATTTACTGGTGAGTTCCGAATCAAGCTGGGCTGCGGCTGAACTTAAAAACGGCGAGAAGCCTTCGTTCAAAGAAGGGCGTGACATTAAGGGGCCTCTTGCCCTGGCGGTAGCAGTTTCGGAATTTGTTAAGACGGACCCGAAGAAAGCGCCGATAGACGCTGAGGCCAAAGAGACCCAGTTTGTTGTTGTCGGTTCCAGTTTTTTCATTTCCAACCAATGGCTGACCCAGTCAAGGGGGAATCTCGATTTCTTTATTAATTCCATCAACTGGATGCTGAAACAGGAGAACAAAATATCCATCCGGCCGGCCGCGGATGACTTGAAGCGCCTTGAGATAACGCCTCTAAGGGCAAATATCATGTTTCTGGCAGTGGTTGTGCTTGTCCCGCTTGCCGTTATCTCCGCCGGAATATTTGTCTGGCTGAAGAGAAGGTCTAAGTAACGCCGGTCTGCGAAAAGAAATATTGAAACGGAGGAAAAGATGAGCCGTAAGAAAAACAGATTCCTCGGAACCTATATAGTCGTCGGGATAGCTGTTCTGCTCGGCGTTTATGTCTACCAGTCTGAAAAAGGCGGCCGGGTTGACAGGTCTGCCGTGCGTATATTTGATGTTGATAAAGAAGATATTACCGGAATAGAACTGTCCAATGTTGCGGATAACACTTTGATCTCGTTGCAAAAGAGCGGCAAGAATTGGAAAATGCTCAAGCCGGGTGATTATGAGCTTGACAAGGGCGAAGTGGAAGGTCTGGTCAATAATATTGCCGACCTGCGGGTTGAACGGAAGGTCAAAGAGAACGTAACTGACTTTGCTGCCTACGGTCTTGACAAACCCTCCTACAAAGCGGCTTTCATAGAGAAGGGCAAAAGACGCGTTTATCTGATCGGCAACAAGAACCCGACGCAGGTTTCATATTATGTGATAGACGAGTCCGGCAAGGACCTTTACACGGCTTTCAATTATAGCGTAGAAAACCTGAAGAAAGACTTGAAGAGCCTTCGCAAAAAATATTTAACCGACCTGGAACCGGAAAAACTAACGGCACTTTCCATAAAGCTCGATACGAAAGAGGTTAATCTTGAGAAGACGGGAGATAAATGGTTCATAAGTCCGTATAATTATGAATGCGACAAGACCGCTGTGAGCGACCTTATCGATCGCGTCAAGAATCTCAAGGCTATTGATTTTATCGAGGACGCGCCTAAGTCGCAGGTGAAATACGGGCTGGAGTCGCCCAGGGTCATAATAACCGCTGTTTCCGGCGCCGAGAAGGTAGTCATACTGGTCGGAAAGAAAGTGGCGGAGAAGGAAGAGGATTATGTAAAGGTTGGCGGCAAAGCGGCCGTTTACTCCGTTGACCGGTATTTTACGCAGAGTTTCAATAAAACCTATAACGATTTCAGAAGCAAGAACCTGCTCGTTTTAAAACCGGCTGAGATAACTGCCGTAGAAATTGAAAAAGGCGGGAAAAAAATAGCTGTCTCGAAGGACAAGTCGGGTAAATTTAAGTTGGATAAACCCTATAATAAACCTGCTGATCTTCAGGTGCTTGACCTTGTCAATTGCCTTTCCTCGTTGACGGCGCAGAAATTTACGGACGACTCCGGCAAGAGATTTGAGAAATACGGCTTGAAAGTCCCAACTGCTTCCGTAGCGCTTTACGCGCAGACAGGGGGCGAGAAGAAACTTAAGGCTAAGCTGCTTCTTGGCTCCGCCGAGAAAGACGACCTGTATGTAAGGTTCGATGGAGAGGAACCGGTTTTTGCAGTTTCAAAAGCGCTTCTTGATAAATTAACAGTTTTGGATAGTATTGCAAAAGCCAAGTAAAATGGAGTTAGGTTTAAGAATGAAAGCCGGAGGCTGAATGGACAGGTACATTGCTGTTTTTCTTTGTGCTGTGGTTTTTTCCGGTTGTGCCGCGCAGAAAGATATAATTAAGGACAATAAAGCTGTTTTAGCTGCTGCATCGGCTATTGAGCTGGCAAAACAGGATGCAGCGGCCGCGCGCGAAGCCGGAGCGGAAAAGTCAGCGAAGGACCTCCTGGCTTCCGCAGAAGAAAAAATTGCAGTGGCTGAAGACGCTTTTACAAAGGCCGACTATCAGGTAGCAACGGTATTTGCCGGCAAGGCAGACGCGGACGCGCTAAAGGCGAAGGACAGAGCCCTTGCCACAAAGGCGCTAAATGACGCCGGTGACGATGTGCGGCGCGCGAAAGAAGGCGGCGCGGAAAAAGAAACCAACGGTTTTGTCGCCTCGGCGGAAGAACTCCTTGGGAAAGCACGGGCGGCATTCGCGCTCGAAGATTATAAAAAGGCGGCGGAGTTTGCCTCCTTGGCTTCAGAAAAAGCGCGGGAGGCACTGCGGCTTCTTGAATTGAGCGGCAAAGTTTTGGCGCTGATAAAGGAAGCCGAGACCGCTATCGCCGATGCTTTGAAAGAGGGCGCCGGGAAAAAGGCTCCGGAATTGCTCGGCTCCGCGCAAGGAAATTATGACGCGGCGGTAAAGAGCAACGGCAGCGGAGACTATGTGAATGCGATTTCTCTCGCCTCAAAGGCGCTGGATGACGCGAAGGCGGCGCTTTCGGCTTGCGCGGCGGTACGAACTCCGGAATATATAGTTAGAAAAGGGGACTGTCTGTGGCGGATCTCTGCAAAAAAAGAAGTTTATGACGACCCTTTTCTGTGGCCGATGATACTGAAGGCTAATTCAGATAAGATTTCAGATCCGGACTTGATATATCCGCAGCAGGACTTTATCCTGCCGGCTTTGGCGGGAGAAGGAGCTAAGGATTCTGCCAGAAAAGACGCGCTAAAGCACATCAGCGAAAAAAAGAAAGGCAAATAGCCGGAAGTAACCGGCAAGGACAAGGCCATGGATAAGGGATCCCTGTTACTGAAAAACTGCAGGGTTTTTGCGCCTGAGGAAATGAAAGGAAGGAAAGATATCCTGATGATTGACGGCAGGATAAAGAAGATCGCGCCTAAGATACGCTTGCAGGACGGTATTCCTGTCATAGATTGCAAGGGCAGGATTGCGGCCCCGGGTTTTATTGACCTGCATATTCACGGTGCCGGCGGGGCGGATGATATGGCGGACACAGGCGGAGCGCTTCAGACCATGTCTTTGACCATTGCCCGGGCCGGCGTCACCTCTTTCCTGGCAACCGCCGTTGCGGCGCCTATAAAAGAGAATAAGTATCTAAGTCAGATAGGGGAAGCGGTTAAGGCAGGTTTGCCCGGGGCGCAAGTGCTGGGTACTCACATAGAAGGGCCGTTCATAAACGTTACGAAGAGAGGAATGATAAGGGCCGATACCATTCACAGGTCCTCGCTTAAGCTTTTGAAACAGCTAATCAAAGAATCTGGCGATACTATCAGAATGCTGACTGTCGCTCCGGAGATACCGGGCAACATAGAACTCATCAGGTATATGAAGAAGCATAATATAGTTGCTTCTCTGGGGCATACTATCGCCTCCTATGCGCAATCTATGGAGGGAATAAAGGCAGGCATAACCCAGGCAACCCATATTTTCAACGCAATGACAGGCTTAAATCACAGGGAGCCCGGGGCCCCGGGAGCAATATTTGACAGCGAGACGGTAGCAGCCCAGCTGATAGTTGACGGCAAGCACATCAGCCCGACTGTCATCAGGATGATCTACAAACTGCTGCCTCCGGAGCGTATCTGTATAATTACCGACAGCATGCCCGATCAGGGCCTCACGGACGGGCATTATAAATTTTACGGGACGGAATATGACAGCGTAGACGGCACCTGCTATTATAAAGACGGCACGCTGGTAGGAACCGCGGTAGCCCTGAATGAAATGGGCAGAAGATTTATGAAATACACCGGGGCCACACTCGAAGAGGTGCTTACGATGCTTTCCTGGTCGTCAGCCAAGTCACTCGGGCTTAAGAAGGGAAGGATAATTGCGGGATACGACGCCGATGTGGTCATTACAGACGAAAAGCTGAAAATTTACGGGACGGTGGTCAAGGGTCGGTTGGTGGTCTGAGTGCCGCCGTCGATCAGTCTCCTAAAATATCCTTTCAGGACGGTTGACGGCAAGGATCCTTTGTTGGCTCTGCTGATCCGGTTGCTTTCTGAAAACAAGAAAGTCTGTTTTATCGCGCCTTCCGAAAGAAGGGCAGATTTCATAAAGTCTGAGATTACAACGGACAAGTTTAGCGCCTACAGTCCGGACAGCCTTGCGCTCAAGCTCCTTGGCCGTACCGGCAATAAATTAATCAGCGAAGAACACCGCACGCTCTTCTTAATCAGTCTTCTCGATTCAAATCCTGCGCTGTCAGGTTTTTTTGGCAAGACTCCCGGAACGCTTTCAATTCTGCTGGACCTGATAAATGACCTCAAGCTTTCGTTGCATCACAGGAACCTTCCTGCATTAAGAAAAACTATCAGCGAGCACCTCGCCGGTTCTGACCGCGTGCTTGAAAGGTCTATGGCCGCTGCCGAGATACTTGATGTATACTGCAAAGAACTCACAGTCGCAGGGGTTTCAGACAAGGCTGATCTGCCTATGCTTGCCGCCGCCGCAGTGAGCTCAGAAGACGTCGTTTTTGAACAGGTAGTCTTTGACGGCTTCTATGACCTGCCTCCGGCCCAGAAAGAGTTTTTTACTGCAATAATAAATAAATCTTCCGGGGTGACAGCGGTAATTCGCCAGACCGCCGAGCAGGAAACACGTGACGCCGGAGAAAACGAGTTTTATGCTTTTACCAAAGAGTTCAAGGGCGCCAAAGAAGTTGCCGCCCTCAAAGGAGCCGCTCCGAGGTTTCCTTCCGGAGTCAAAGTGGCTAAAACAATGTCGCGTGAAGACGAGGTGAGATGGCAGGCAGCCGAAATTGTAAAACTCACTAAAGAAGGGAAGGTTGATCCGAAAGAAATAACCGTCACTTTTCCTTCAATGTACGCCTATTATCCTTATATCAAAAGAATATTTGGCGAAGCTAATATAGAGTTCAACTCGTCTTTTGAGTATGATCTTGCGACTTTTCCGCAAGTAAGCGCCGTTGTGAACCTGCTCGAATGTGTGCTTGAGGACTATCCAAGGCGCAGGCTCACGGAAGCGGTTACTTCGCCGCTCTTTACGGCTTTCTCCACTGAGGCCAAAGAAGTAATCGCATGCGCGTCAAGGGATGCCGGGATAATTTCCGGAGCAGCCAAATGGGCTCAGTTTTCAGCCAACCTTAATAAAAAAAGCGTGCGTGGCAGGTTTTACTCAGACAAGAGCGAGGAAGTTAAGAGAGTCGGAGAAGAAATAAATATTTTCATAGAACGCTCAAAACCTGCGCAGGAAATGACACTCTCAGAGTTTGCGGATTATGTCCGCGCCATGCTAAAGCTCGCGGGCTGCGCTTTCGGCGGAAAGGGACCGCTTCTCGCGTTTGAATCTCTGCTTGCCTCAGTAGGCTCCTACAGCGGTTCCGGGGCCGGGAAAAAGCAAACTTTTAGTTATCTCTGCCGTGTTTTCATAGACATGCTCAAGAAAGCAAAGTACGGGCCGAAAGGGGAGATTTCCGGCGTCAAGGTGCTCGGAATACTTGAAACCCGCGGAGTTGAGGCGCGCCATATTTTTTTTGGCGGACTAAATGACGGGGAGTTCCCCTTGCGACCAAAACAGGAGATGGTTGTCCCGGACAGGCTTAGGAAAAAACTGGGTCTGACCTCCTTTGAAAAGCGCATTGCTCTGCAAAGATTCCATTTCTACAGACTGCTGGAGACCCCGCTTGAGGACATTCATCTCTCCTACCCTGTTCAGGATAGCTCCAGATTGCTGCTCCCGAGCAATTTTCTTCCGGCGGAGCTTCCCGGATTTACTCTTTCACCTAATAAGGAACCGGCAGGAGGACCGCAAAAACCCCGGGAAAAAGAAACCGGGACTTCGGTTGCAGCGTTCCCCGAAAAAGTGTTAAAGGCATTTGCCCCTGAGATGTTTATTAGTGTAACTGCTTTTGATGCCTATATAAAATGTCCGCACTCCTTTTACCTGGAGAAAATACTAAAGTTAAGGCCTTTTGAAGAACCTTCTTATGAAGTGGCCGGAGCAGACTATGGCAGCATAATGCACGACTCTATGGAAGCGGCTGTCGTTGAGGGGGAGAAGACTTCGGAAGGGTTAAAAAAACTTCTGAAAGACGCCTTAGAAACGAGATTACTGGAAGAGTCCTTTCCTTCCTTTTGGAAGGATTTTATCAGGCAAAAGGTTGAGGTTGCGGCTTTTGCGATAGGAAAACAGGAAGAAGCTCTGTCAGCGGAATATGCTTATGTTTTATATACTGAAAAAGCACTTTCAGGAGAGCTAATACCGGAAGTCTTGAAAGTGAAAGGGCGGGTTGACCGGGTCGACTGTTCAGGAAGAGACCTCCTCGTTATAGATTATAAAACAGGCAGTCTGGCCGGAATCGCAGCAGGGCAGACCTCGCGATTTGAGAGCTTGCAGCTGCCTCTCTATGCGGCTCTGCTGGAAAAAGAGTACCCGCAATATAAGGTCAAGGAACTTGCTGTTTTTGACCTTACTGCAGGGAAGTTAAAGAAGGTAAGAACAGAAACAATCGGCGAGATGATAAGTGAAGCAGTTTCGAAGGCAGGGAGAATAATTGAGTCCGTAAGAAAGGGAGAGTTTCCCCGCAATAGAAGCGAAAAGTGCCGGTTTTGCGGTTATGCCGGTTCCTGCGCCGGCACAGATTCTTATTGAAGTGCAAAAGGGCTGGTTGTATAATAAAAACGATAAGTATTTGTAAAGGAGGAAATGATGAAAAAGTTCTGGTTTTCTGCGATAGTAAGTATTTTGATGTTCCTTGCGGTAGGCGCCGCGGCGAAGAGCACCACAATCCTGAATGTCAATAAGGGCGAACTGCCAGATGATTCCAGTGAGTGCAGCCCTTCTCTGACCGAAGAGAATGTAGCGAAAGAAGGCGAGTTTAGCATGAAAGTAGAATTCAACAAGGCCGGCTGGCTCGGGATGTTCAAACCCAAAAAGGGTTCGTGGACAGGGTTTAAAAAATTGAAATTCATTCTTGTCAATCCATCGGAAAGCGTCATAAAAGATGTCGGTTTTTGCGTGAAAGGCGCAAAAATGACAAACACGCCCGAGAACAGGAAAGACTTTAAATTTGAGATACCGGCAGGCAAGAAAGAGTTTACACTTAATCTTGTCGGGGAAATCTGCAATGACGGAAAGTCCCCGCTTGACATCAATCAGGTGTATATCTGGAATTTCTGCAACTATACGGACCAGAAAGTGTCATTCTATGTCCAGAAGGTGTGGTTGGAAGATTAATTTAAATACAAATATAGTAACGCGAATATAAAAAGGGCCTCTGAGAAGAGGCCCTTTTTTGGTTTATAACGTTCATAACGTTTAAAACGTTCATAACGTAAAAATAAACAGAATTTGTAGCGGTTTGCCACGGTTTGCATTTCGTTACAAACGTTAAGAACGTTAGTAACGTTATAAACCGCACTTAGTATTATTTATCTAACACATACTTCTTCAATTTCTCAAATTTATCGAACGATTTCTTGTCAGTGGAGACCCTTCCGAATTTCCTGTAAATTGACTCTTCTTCAGGCGTCGGTTCTAACAGATAACTTGTAGGCGTGAATTGCTCAAAGATATATCCTTTCTTCCTCATCTTTTGGAGGTTCTTCAGTATCCTGTCGTAGGAAAGCGGCGATTTTGACGCCATCCTGTAAGTCCACCCCATCGCGAAGCAGGGCATATCCACTCTTGCCGTAAAGATGTTGGGGAATACAGCTTTAACTGTCTTAAAGATAGTGGCGAAGGATTCAGGGAAGAGGACGAAATTATCCGTGTGGATAGAGAGAATTCCGCCTTTGTTTATTCTGTTTTCGCACACTTTGTAGAATTCTTTGGTGTAGAGCATTTTGGACGGTCCGTGCGGCTCCGTGAGATCTATTACCATAACATCGAACTTTTCTTCCGTGTCCTCGAGATAGGCGCGGGCATCCTGGTAAACTATCTCAATCCTTTTATCCTTGACCACTTTTTGTATTAGCGGATAGTATTTAATGCAGAAATCAACAACCCCTTTGTCTATTTCAACCATCAGGATCCTTTTAAGCGAACTCCACTTTACGGCTTCTTCAAGCGCGTAGCAGTCTCCGCCGCCTACTATACAGATGCTCTCCGGGTTCTTATGCGCAAGTAGAGGCGCGTCTACCAGGTACTGGTGGTATTTGTTTTCGTCGCGCTCAGAGATTTGTATTTTGCCGTCCAGGAAAAGCAGTGTCCCGAAAGTTTCATTTTTAAAAAGTTCCATTGTCTGGAACGGCGTTTTTCCGTGATAGAGTTTTTTGCCGCCATAAATGTGTCCGAACTGGTCTGTTGTCCATTCTATTTTTTTCTGCATTTGTTTCCTCCCTTTTGGAACTGTATTCTATACGGAAAACAGCGATAATTCAATATTTTTTCTGTGAAAAGGGAAGAAAGAAAAGGACGGGTTCGGGCTTTCTCTCTGCGATGAAAGGGTTAAGCGGCAAAGCGCGGCAAAACAAATAACCTTTGAAAGTGAATGACTAAAATGATACATTCAACTAAACGATAACTCTTGACGGAGGGACAGATGCCCGTAGAAATAAAAGTCGTAAAATCGGAAGAAGAACTTAATAAATTCGTGGATTTTGCCTGGCAGATCTACAAGGGTAATAAGTACTGGATACCGAATTTGAAGTCTGAATACAGGAAGATGCTTACGCCCGGTAAATATCCCTTCTGGGACCACGCGGAACGCGAGCTCTTTATGGCCTATAAAGACGGAAAACCGGCCGGCAGGGTTGCTGCCATCAGGGACAACAATCATGACAAGGAACACAATGAAAAAGCGGGCTTCTTCGGCTTCTATGAATGTATAGACGATGTCGAAGTTTCAACGAAACTCCTGGAAACCGCGGCGCGCTGGCTGAAGGCGAAGAACTGCGAATATATGAGGGGCCCGGCTTCACCCAGTGTTAACGACGAATACGGCTGGGTGCTGGAAGGCTTTGATATGGAACCGGCGGTGATGATGCCTTACAATCCCAGGTATTATCTGAAACAGGCGGAAGCCTTCGGCATGAGGAAAGTTAAGGACCTTTACGCTTTCCATAAATGCTCGCTTACAGGCATACCCGAGCGCATTGAAAAGATGATGAAGAGGATAAAGAGAACCTCTCTATTCAACATCAGGACGCTGGATATGAAGCATTTTGAGAGAGATGTTGCGATAATCAAGGATGTCTACAACAAGGCGTGGGAGAATAACTGGGGCGCGGTGCCTATGACCAAAGAAGAGATGGATCTTGCCGCGGAAGGTATGAAGCAGTTCTTTGACCCAAAACTTATCATAATTGCCGAAACAAAGGACGGGAACAAGCCCGCGGGAATCGCCATAACACTCCCGAACTTAAATGAAGTGCTCAAGCATGTAAACGGCTGCGACGGTATTATGGGGCTGGGCCTCCTCGGCTTGCTGAAGTTTTTGTGGTACAAACCGAAGATAAAGGGCTGCAGGGCGCTGATTGGCGGTTGCTTGAAAGAATACAGGCAGACAGGGCTTATCGCCGAGATATTTTATGAGAGCGCGAAGAATGGCATAGAAAGATATGATTGGTGTGAACTTTCCTGGAACCTTGAGGATAATAGAATGGTCAATGATTTTGATGCTGAGCTCGGTTCTGTACTTTACAAGAAATATAGATTGTACCAGCTGCCTCTGTAAAAAATAAAATTGCGGCAATGAAATATTGAAAGGGCGCCGTCTTGGCGCCTTTTTTTTTCTCCGGCTGCCTGAGCGGTGTCAGTAAAGCGCGCGCGCGAAAAAATGAAAATATTTTAATTTAACACTTGTCAGTTGATGAAATTTGTTCTAATATGTATGTGTGAGAACAAAAAATATAGCTCAGCAAAATCAAGTCCGCTTTTCAATTCCCGAAAAACAACATTGCTTATTTTAATTATAAATATTTAGGGCCGAAAGGCCTGAAGATGCTAGTGCCGTATCGTAACGGAGGTTGATTTACTTCGCTTGAACGGCAGAGGAGGTGTCTGTGGCTAAGAAAATAGCAAAGAAAACAAAGAAGACTGCAAAGAAGAAAAAGAAATAGGCTTCCGCTTGCGTAAAGCAGGTTTAGTGAAAGGAAAAGGGGTTACGGCTAGTCCGGAACCCCGTTTTCTTGACAGGGCCTTAGAATAAACTAAGAGTGTTTGTAACGTGGGAACGTTTATCTTTCAGATGCCGGAGAAAACCTCACCCTTTAGGGTGAGGATGAATCCGGCATGAATAATATTAACACACCTATAAAGAGAAACTCCGGCCTTCAGGCCGCAGAGTTTCATAACGTTTTTAACGTAAGGCGCAGAAGCTAAAACGCGGTGTACGTTATAAACGTTAAGAACGTTATGAACGTTATAAACTAATTATATAGTTATTGTGTAAACCCCCAGTTTTTCCACCGGTTTATATAATTCCTTCGCTGTCTTTAGCCCTTCTATCCCGTCGTGCCCCATCGTGTTAATGTATTTGCAGGCAATAAGTTCCCTGCAGAGCTCTCTGAAAATATACTGTCCCGCCCCTTTGAATGCCGGGTTTGCGATCTCGAAATACACGCAAAAAGTATCTTCCGAAATGGCTGTGCCGAAGGTATAGGCCGCTATCTCCGCGCCGCATCTTAATACCCGGCCGGTAAGACCGAGTTTATCGGGTATAGAAAGTGCTGTCCTGTTGGCTTTCAATGTGTGTTTAAGCAGGTGAAGTTCGTTCTCGAATTTAGTCCTTTCAAATTTGTGGTTGTACCAGGAGTTAAGGACCGCCGCGCAGCCTTCAAGATCGCCGGATTTATACTCCACGAATGTAATCTCAGCATTCTTCGCGAATACATTGCAGAGCCAGCGTGCCCCCTTGTAATTATCTCCTTTTAGTTCTGCCAGCGCGGGACTCTTGTAAAGGAATTCCTCGGAAGATGCGCTCGCGGTTAACCCGTCTTTTGCCGCTTTTCCCGCTGTCTCGGCGGAGGAGTTGAAAATAGTTAAGCCATTTGCCGCATTTAACACGGCAAGCAGCCGGGAACTTTCCCTGCACGCTTTCAATGAATAAGGCAGCGGGGGAAGAGGCATACTATAGTCTTTGCCCGTTCTGGAAAAGAGGCAGAAAGAACCGTCAATTATCTTCCAGAAATACGAGGTTATTTCAGTCCAGATCATATGGTAGGGAAACCCGTAAGCAGAAAGCCTGCCGGAATTGAAGAAATGGCTCCTGAAAAAGAAGCCGGCGTCAGGCGAGAGGGTGTTCAGGGCATCATTCGCTTTCCCGTTTTGAGCAATGACTTTAAGCGGAACGAAACTCTCTTCCCATTCAATTTCGGAGTCAGAAGGGACTATTAGACCGGAAAGATCCATTCCGGAAAGTTTTATGAGTATCTCCGGGTAATTGGGGCAGAGAGTGTCTATTACGAGGAGCGAGCACCCTCTGTCTTCGCTTTTTGCTATTGCAAAAGGGTAGACCTCACAGTCAAAAGGCCTTCTTGAATAAGCGGCGCATCTGCAGGCTTCAGTGTCATACGCTTCGCAGGTGTAGTGTTCCCCGGTCTTCTTCAGGCTGAAACCTGAGGGTTTGAGATTTGGTTTTTCTTCGCAGAACCTGCAGCAGATTCTGCAGTTTTTGCACCTTTCTGACCTGGTCAATTCAATGAGCCGTTTCATTAAAGGATTTTATCGCAAAAACGCTTTAAAGACAAGGAACTTCTTGAAATACTCGGCGCTCACGGATAGAATATAAGAGCAAGAGATAAAACGGCTCTGTTTTTGTTTGAAAAGGAGAAAACTTGACCGTAAAGGGTGACGCGCGCTTCATAAGACACCTGCGTGCCGGGCGGGGAAAAGCCTTCAATGAACTTGTCCTGGGTTATAAGGACAGGGTCTTTAACCTCTCCTACAGGTTCCTCGGGGACTGGCAGGAGGCGAACGAACTTGCTCGTGAAGTGTTTATTTCGCTAAATAAAAATATCAGGAGTTTCAGAGTGCAGAGCGGCCTTTCTACCCGGATCTACAAGATTACCCTGGATATGTGCAAGAGCAGATTAGCAAACCTGCGGTCAGAAAAAAATAAGATAACTGCGGGAGCGGAGGAGGTTCCCGGAACAGTTAATCTTAGGGTTCTGAATGCTCCCAACCGCCTGCTGGAAAAGAAGGAGCTGGAGATGTCTGTGCAGGCTGCAATTAATGCCCTGCCCGAGGAACGGAAAGAAGTTCTCCTTCTTCGGGATATCGAAGGCCTCTCCTACCGGGAAATATCAGAGATTCTTGCCATAGAAGAAAAAACTCTAAAACTGAGACTTAATAAGGCGAGGCAGGTTCTAAGAGACGGACTTGCGGGAGTCATAGATGTCTGATAAATGCGAAGCCCTTACGGGTCTTTTGCCCGGGTATATAGACGGCGAACTTCCCGCGGAAGAATCAGCCCGCGTTGAGGCGCACGCGGCGTCCTGCGAAATTTGCCGTAAAGAACTTGAACGCCTGAATATAACTGTAGAATTGCTGCGGAATCTTCCCAGGTACCAGGCTTCCACAAGATTGCTTGCCGAGGTTAGAAACGAAATTAAAAAAAGACGTACTATCTTTGACCGGGCGCGTCCTTTTCTGAAATTGGCAGGAGTGCTCGCGCTTGCAGCGCTCGCGTTTTTTTTCTTAAAGAACGGAATTCCGCCTGCAGGGCAGCCGGTGACTACGCAAAAAATACCCGGGCCGTCAAAGAACGGAATAAAGAGGCCTGCTCTCAAAAAAGATAAAGAAAATAAAGGAATTTCAGCCTCTCTTCCGACAGGGTGGCAGGTTGTAGAAAAAGAAGCGGCAGGCCTTCCGTCTGCCGGCGGGAGTTCTTACCGGATAGCGGAGACTCAGGTTTTTCAGAATGCTTATGAAGGTGAAACTTTCGCAGCCTCAGCCGGGAACGATTTAAAGAATCGGGTTATCGGGGAAGAAGGAGAGTGGAAGGCTTTCTACGCTTCTGTCTTCCCAAAGAAAAGCGTTCCGCAGGTGGATTTTTCCGGGAAGCTTGTTGTCGCAGTGTATGGCTCAGGAGCTTTGAGTATTATTTCGGCAGAGCCCTTTGAAGAGAAATTATTTATCAGTTACAGGGATACGGTTAAGAACGGGACAACCTCCGCTTACTGCTGTTTGAAAGTGGTAGAGAAGACCGGCCTTGAGATAATATTCAAGCAGGAAAGAAAATAATATTTTCATTGCACTGCTGCGTTGAATGTGAGAAGAAAGAGACTATTCAATAGGTTCTAAGGAGAAAAAGTGAATAAAGTCAAGGCTTTGATAAAGACAAATATGGGAGACATAGAAATTGAGCTTTTCACGGACAAAGCGCCAAAGACAACGGAGAACTTTATTAAACTCGCGGAGAAAGGTTTCTATGACGGCATAATCTTCCACCGTGTTATAGAGGACTTCATGCTGCAGAGCGGAGACCCCACAGGCACGGGAAGGGGCGGTCCGGGTTACACCTTTGAAGATGAGTTTCACCCCTCTTTAAATCACAGCGAGCCGGGTATGCTCTCAATGGCGAACGCAGGCCCGAATACGAACGGGAGCCAGTTTTTTATCACCGTGGTTTCGACTCCCTGGCTGGATAACAAGCACGCTGTTTTCGGCAAAGTCATTCAGGGGATGGATGTGGTCCTGAAAATCTCAAAACTTGAAACTATCCCCGGCGACAGGCCCAAGACCAAGGTAGTAATGGAAAAAGTAACGATAAAGAAATAGGCGCTTTATCTGGAATTTACAAAAGCCTGCAGTATCTTCTTGTCCGGGTCATTTGAAGTGTCCAGGGCAAGATACTTTAAGAAGCACTCTTTGCTCGCGGCAGGATCTTTTAAGTCAAAATACAGCTTGCCCAGATGTTTATACGAATCAGAAAAAGCGGGAGCCATCTTAAGCGAAGTCCTGTAAAAAGGTACCGCCTCCTTTAAACGTCCGTTTGAGTAGAAAAAGTAGCCGGTGTCCAGCTGTGTTCGCGCCGCATAAATGATGAGCTCTTCCCGAAAGTCGGCAGGCCGGATGGAAGGGGTTGTGTAGTCTAACACTGCCGAAGAGTCCCTTAGGATTTCTATCTCTCCAAAAACACTGCTATCAGGCGGAGTTCTTCTTGCCTCAGAAACGAGCAGCCGGTTATAGAGCGAATACGCAGGACCGGTTTTTTCCCGTTGGACGCCCTGGCAGTAAAAAGTTCTGCCCGGATTCGCGGAGAAGAACTCTTGAAGTGTCTGGTTTACCTGTATCCGCTCGAATGGCAACGAAACAGGAAGAGTCCGCTTCCTTAAAGTATCTACATACCACTTGTGACTCAATTTTTCCATAGAAAAGACCGGCATATCGGGGCGCCGTTTCTCTACAAAGGATAGGTAATCAAGCCCCATTATTGTTGAATCCCCCGTGACTATCAGCGCCGAGTTCTTAGCACAACACCGCAGGGTATCAACGCAGAAGTCTTCCAGGAAATTGTCGCTCAGCTTCTTTATTTCCCCGGAATTCAAAAGAAGAGGGATGGCAAGCAGCAAGGGAAGGGCGCGTTTTAGTTTTTTTAACGGGCCGGTAAAAAGCAGCGAAGCACCGCAGCCAAGCAAGACCGCACCGAAAAGGAAGGAGAGGAGATAGAACCTTGAGCAGACAGAGAAGAAGACGGGATTGTTGTCATACGAGAGCAGGAGCATGAAGATTGGTCCGGTAAGCAGCAGCGATGCAAGGACGAGGCCTTCTCTCTTTTTTATAAGATAATACGCGCCGGCCGCAATAAAAACAATCCCTCCGTAATGGAAAGCTCGCAGAAAATTCATCAGGTAATCATAGAAAACGCTGCCCTTAAATATGAACAGCTGCCTGAAATTAAAGGAAATTCCTCCGTAAATATTTCTAAAGAGTGCGCTCTTGAAGCCTGCAAGAGTTTGAGGGTCCATCCAGTTTAAGGGCGGGTTTGCGGAGGCTCTTAGAGGCAGATAGAGGTAAAAAAGCAGGCCAAATAGAAAGAGAGCAAGCGGGATGAGAATATTTTTCACTGAGAAAACCTGCCTGTTCGTGAAAAGAATGAAAGCAAAGGCAGCCGGCAGAAGGAATAAGAGCGTTTGATGGTTCGCAAGCCCCAGCCCGAAGAGCAGGGAGGCCAGGTTGATAAATACCTGTTTTCCGGAATCCTTCCAGAGCAGAAGCAGGTAGAGCAGGGCAGAAGCGAATAGCGTGTTGAGAGTGAAAACTTCCGCAAGTATTGAGTATTTCCAGAAAAGGAAAGAAAAAGCGAGAGAGAACGCTCCCAGGGCCGAAGCCGATTTGTCCCCGGTAAGTCTTTTGATAGACAGATACAGCAGATAAACTGTCAGCGAGCCGAAAAGAGCGCTTGAGAGATTAACCCTGGCCGCCACCGAAGAGAGGGGCAGAAAACAGAGCAGTCTGCCCAGAAAGCTGAATAAGGGGTATCCCGGCGGATGCGCTATACCGAGCGTCCAGGCGGAAGTTATGAGCTCCGCATTATCACCGGCGGCGACTATACCTGGAGCAAGGGTGGATAAATAAATTATGAATGAAGAAAGAAAAACAAAGATACCCATATGGGAAAAATAACATAATGGAAAGGGAAATACAATAAAAACAAAAGCAGGTATGGTTTAAAAGCCGCGCTTCGTGCGTCTTGTTCTTTTGTAAAGTTCTTAACGTAAGGAAAAATGCTTACAAATCTCTGTAATTGTTGGAGTGATATTTGCTAAAATAGAATAAATTAAGGAGATTTGCATGAAGGTAATTGTTGCCCCCAACGCTTTCAAGGGAAGTCTTACGGCTTTTGAAGCCGCCGATTCTATTGAAAGAGGCATTAGGCGTTTTAATAAGCGCGCGCGAATAATTAAAAAGCCTCTCGCGGACGGCGGCGATGGAACTATGGAAGTGCTTGCCCGCGCGACCGGAGGAAGAATACTTTCAGCAGCAGTTACGGGTCCTTTAGGAAAAAGAGTGAACGCGAGATATGCCCTGCTCGGTGACGGAAAGACTGCGGTCATAGAGATGGCCGAAGCCAGCGGGATACGGCTAATAAAGAAAAGCGAACGCGATCCGATGTCCGCCACGACCTATGGAATGGGTGAATTGATAACGCGCGCGCTGGATAAAGGCTGTAAAAGGTTTATCCTTGGGATTGGAGGGAGCGCCACGAATGAAGGCGGCTCAGGTATGCTGCTCGCGCTTGGTTTTCGGCTTGTCGACGCAAACGGAAGGCTTATCGGCCGGGGCGGCAGGGGATTGGCTTTGCTTGATCGAATAGAGAATCCGGAGCTTGCCGTCAAATTTGGGAAGCTTGATATAAGGATAGCCTCGGATGTCAGGAATCTGCTGCTGGGTAGGTCGGGAGCCTCGGCAATGTTCGGCCCTCAGAAAGGCGCGACTCCGAAAATTGTTAAGAAATTGGAGAAAGCTCTTGCTAATTACGCGAGGGTTATAAAAAGAGATTTGGGCGTAGATGTTTCCAAGCTTAAGGGCGGGGGCGCGGCCGGAGGAATTGGGGCAGGGATTTATGCGTTTCTTGGCGGCAGGATGAAATCCGGCATAGAACTTGTTATTGAGGCCTCGGGGCTTGAGAAAGAGTTGAGAGGCGCAGCTCTGCTGATTACCGGAGAAGGACTGATAGACGATCAAAGTATTTACGGAAAAGCGCCCATTGGCGCGGCTCGTTTGGCGAAGAAGCACGGAGTTCCCGTGCTCTGTCTTGCGGGAGGAATAGGGAAAGTTTCCGGAAAAGTCTATTCTGCCGGGGTTACAGGTATTGCGACGCTGGTGAACGGGCCGGTCGAGTTGGAGTATGCGATGAAGCATGCCGCGGAATTGCTCTCTGACGCGGCGGAAAGAGCGGTAAGGATAATTTCTATCGGAAAGGGAGGTAGTTTATGAAGAAGTTCTTAATAGGTTTTGGAGTCCTTCTTTGCTTGGGAATGGTGATTTACGGCTTTATGATAGGAAACACCGGTCAGGGAAAATCGAAGCCCCTGCCCTCCATGCTGCGCCTTCAGGAAAGCGTCAAGAACTATTACCGTTCTACCGGCGCCGCGCCTTCAGGCATAGATGCTCTGCTTAACCGGCGCTATGTTTCAGAGAGCGAGCTGAAGGATAAGAACGGGAAATCTCTGGAGTATTCCTATGACAAGGAAACGGGAAAGTGCAAAATAGTGTTTATTGGAGAAGACAGGCAATCGGGGACCTCGGATGATATAGTGCTTGAGTTTGATCCAGCCTACGAGGAGCCAACGAAACCGTAGTTTTCGTTGGTCCGGGCCGGTTATTCTACAATGAAATTCTTTTCGCCTATTACCCTGCCGTCGAAATCAATTACCTTAAGGTTCCAGTCGCCCTTCCATTCCGGAAGGACGGTCTTGGAGCTCCAGGTTGAAAAAACCGGGAACTTCACGTCAAGTTTTACGTCGGCTATCTGCCTGCCCTTGTAGTAGTACACGTGTCTTATGAAGGTTTCTCTTGAAGCCCCGGTTATTATAGTGTAGCACCAGAGCTTGCCGGCTGTTGCAGTCAGCCTTTCTCCCTCGCCGGCTATCTTCCTGGTGGTAATATCAAAGCCGGTGCCTATATGTATTTCTTTGACCTTTAACTCCAGGAGTTCCCCGCTGATGACCGTAGTCGCATTTATTTCCGTATTTGGCCGATTCTTCTCTTTCTCAGCGGTTGAAGGTTGTGCGGGCAGTAAGGCAGGAAGATTCCCGGAGGGCGCGGGCTTGTTGTCACCGGAGCAGGCGGCAAGGAGCAGAGTTCCAGCCAGCAGTACCGGAAAAAATATCTTCATTTGTTCTCCCCAGTTGAAGTGATTTCATTGTACAACAAAGAGGGCGGTTTCTCAAGTAAAAACCCCTGTCTTTTCTTGACTTGCCGCATATTAAGATATATAATTTGTTAAGGCAAAGCTGGTTCTTGCCGCGCGACCCTTCCACTACGAGGTGACTATGAAGACAGTCATAATGGCCGGAGGTTTTGGCACGAGGCTTCGCCCGCTGACGACTAACATTCCCAAACCCATTGCCACCGTTGCGAATAAGCCAATGATGGTGCACATCACCGACCTCTTGAAAAAACACGGAATGACAGAAATTGTTTCAGCGCTGTATTTCCAGCCTGAAGTTATTACGGATTATTTCCGCGACGGTTCAGAGTTCGGCGTAAAGATGTCTTACATACGGACCGAAACTGAACTCGGCACCGCTGGCGCCGTTAAGGCTGCCGGAAAGCACCTTGATGACGGCACCTTCCTGATAATAAGCGGCGATGTTCTTACGGACTTCGATCTTACCAAGGCCATAGAATATCATAAGAAGAAGAAAGCGCTTGCCACCATGGTGCTTACCCGGGTGGATGAACCGCTGCAGTATGGGGTGGTTATTACAGAAAAGAGCGGGCGCATCGTAAAGTTTCTGGAGAAACCTTCGTGGGGAGAGGTCTTCAGCGATACCATCAATACCGGGATTTATATACTGGAACCCGAGGTTCTTTCCTTTATACCCGACGAAACAAATTTTGATTTCTCGAAGAATCTTTTCCCGCTCCTGCTGGAAAAGAAACTCCCGCTCTTCGGCTACATCGCCTCAGGCTACTGGAAGGATGTAGGGAGTCTGACCGAATATAGGACCGCGCATTATGACGTGATGGCCGGGAAGGTGGAAGTTACAGTACCCGGGAAAAAGATGAATAAGGTCGGAAAAGGCATCTGGGTCGGCGAGGAAACACAGATCCATCCTACAGCCTCACTGAAAAACCCCGTGGTCATCGGAAAGAACTGCGTTATAAAAGCGAACGCCGAGATAAGCAACTCCAGTATAGGAGACAATTGCGTAATAGAGGCCGACGCGAAAATAATAGATTCCGTCCTTTGGGACGACGCCTATATCGGCTCTGGCGCGCAGCTTCGTGAATGCATAATCTGCAAGTCAGTCGAGATTGGCGCGAAAAGTTCGGTCGAGCCAAATGCGGTAATAGGCGATAACTGCGTGGTGGGCAAGGAAGCCGTAATAAAGAACAGCGTGAAACTCTGGCCGCACAAGAATGTGGATGACGGAGCTATTCTTAACTCCAGCCTCATCTGGGGCGAGAAATGGAGCAGGACCATATTCGGCGATTACGGAGTAGTCGGACTCGCCAATATTGAAATCACTCCGGAGTTCGTTGCGAAGCTCGGCGCCGCTTACGGGGCAGGTCTTGCAAAAGGCAGTGTGGTGCTTACATCCAGGGATAATCACAGAATCTCGAGGATGACGAACCGCGCCATGATGACCGGCCTTTTGTCCTCAGGCGTTAATGTGCAGGACCTGGGCGTTACCCCGATACCTGTCGCGAGATATGTCGTTAAGCCGCTGCGCTGTTTCGGCGGGATGCACATCAGGAAATCTCCCATTGATCAGGAATTGATAGATATTAAGTTCTTTGACGAAAATGGAATGGACCTCCCGAAATCAAAGGAAAAAAGCATAGAAGGCCTCTTCTTTCGCGAGGATTTCAGAAGGGCGCCTTATAATGAAGTCGGGGAGATATCTTTCCCGTCGCACGCGATGGACTATTACCGCGAAGGGTTTATGCGGCAAATTGACCAGGAGCCGATCCGCAAAAGGAAGTTCAAACTGGTCGTGGATTACGCTTTCGGAAGCGCTTCTACGGTATTCCCGGCGATGCTCGGAAAACTCGGCTGCGAGATTATTGCCATTAATTCTTACCTGGACGAGGAGAAACTGACCAAGACCGCGAACGATTTCAGTCACTCCATTAACCAGCTCAGCAATATAACCTCCACGCTCAAAGCGGATTTTGGTTTTATGTTCGACGCGGGGGCCGAGAAAATCTTCCTTGTTGACGACAAGGGGCGGGTAATGTCAGGGGATGATACGCTCTGCCTGATGTCTTATATGGCTTTCAAGCTCAATCCGGGCGGTACGGTGGCGATTCCCGTAACGGCCTCTTCGGCTATAGACGAACTTGCCCAAAAGCTAAAGGGCAAGGTGCTCCGGACAAAGACCAATTTCCGTTCTATGATGGAAGCCGCGCACGCCGGGAAAGCCGTAATGGTAGGTGAGCGAAAAGGAGGGTATATCTTCCCGAAGTTCCAGCCGGCACAGGACGCGATGATGTCTGTTGTTAAATTGATGGAGGCGTGCGCTAAACTGGACAGCACTGTTTCTACCGTGCTGGATTCCTTGCCGAAGACTAAAATTCTCAGGGCTCACGTGGCAAGCCAGTGGGAGTTCAAGGGTACCGTGATGAGGCACCTTATTGAGTACGCAAAGGATCACGATGCTGAGCTTCTGGACGGTATCAAGATAAAAGAAAAGGACGGCTGGGTTATTATCATTCCCGACGGGGAACGCCCGCTCTTTCATGTCAACGCCGAAGCAAAGACGGAAGAAGCCGCGAAAAGACTGGTTGATAAATATTCCGAGATGGTCAAGAAGTGGCAGAAAGCGTAAGGTTTTTCCGGAGGAAGCTTGGCAATAAAGTTTGGTACCTCGGGCTGGAGAGGAATAATAAGCGACGATTTTACTTTTGACGGCGTGAGAAGGGCCGCGCAGGCGATTTCGGATTACGCGAAGAGGAAAGAAAGCGCGCTCTTGAAGAACGGGCTCCTTGTAGGCTATGACACCAGGTTCCTTTCTGAAAAATACGCCTATGCCTGCGCCGAAGTAATCTCCTCTAACGGCATCAAAGCAGTTTTGACAAAGAGAGATACTCCCACTCCCGTAATTTCCTACGAAGTTATAAAGAGAAAGTTCGCCGCCGGCATAAATATCACTGCCAGCCATAATCCCCCGAATTACAACGGCATTAAACTCTCGCCCTCCTGGGGCGGGCCTGCCCTGCCCGAGACCACAAAGCTTATTGAGGACCTTGCTAACAATCCCAAGTTGAAGGTTAAGACCGGAGACGCGGGAAATATAAAAAAAGCTGATTTCTGTGAAGATTACCTCAAGGCCATACGCAACAAAGTAAATATGAAGCTGATAAAGAAGGCGGGGATGAGGGTCGGGCTTGACTGTCTCTATGGAACGGGTAGGGGCTACTTAGACACGCTGCTTCGCGAATGCTGCCGCGAAGTTGCTGTTTTTCACGACTACCGCGACGCTATGTTCGGCGGGAGCTCTCCTGAACCGGCGCCGGAAAAACTTGGCGAGCTGAGAAATGCCGTCAGAGGGCGCAAGCTGGGAATAGGTCTTTCCACCGACGGAGATGCAGACAGGTTCGGCATTATGGACCGCGACGGGACCTTTATGACCCCGAACGAAGTTCTTTCAATGCTCCTGCTTTACCTCAAGAAGAGCCGCGGTTGGAACGGCTGTGTTGTGAGGTCCGTAGCCACGACACACTTGATTGACAGGATTGCCGCGAAACACGGTATACCCGTAAGGGAAACCCCCGTGGGTTTTAAATATATAGGCGAAATAATGGTAAAAGAGCCAATGATAATCGGCGGCGAAGAGAGCGGCGGGCTCACGGTGCTCGGCCACATTCCCGAAAAGGACGGCATACTTGCCTGCATGCTTATGCTTGAAATGGTTTCTTCCGAGAAGAAGAGTTTAAAAGAGATACTTAAAGGCATCTACAGGGAAGTCGGTTATGTCACAACAGGCAGGGACAATATCCGCCTGACTGAAAGCGCCAAGGCACGCCTTATTAAGAGGCTGAAGTCTGACCCGCCGGAAGCTTTCGGAGCTTTCGAGGTCACGGGTATTAATGCCGCCGACGGTTTTAAGTTTTTGCTGAAAGGCGGCAGCTGGCTCATGATACGCCTTTCCGGCACTGAACCGCTGGTAAGGTGTTATACCGAGGCGGATTCCGCGGCTAAACTTAAAGCGCTGAGAAAGGCCGGCGCGAAATTCATTGGAGCTGTTTAATGGACAGGAATCGCATGCTCGATATAAGGATGGGCACTAAGAGTAAACCACACCTTGAGGACACTCCCGCGAAGAAACGAACAAGAAAGTTTCTCCGCTACGGCGCGCTGATAGTGTTTGCGTGCTATTTTGTCGCAGGAAATCGCGGACTCCTGCATCTGGTAAAGATGAAATCAGAGGAAGCGGGTTTGAGGAAAGAGATTGAGAATCTGGAATCCGAGCACAACAGGACGGAAACGGAAAAGGCGTCGCTAAAACAGGATCTTAAGGTTGTTGAGCGTTTAGCCAGAGAAGAACTCGGACTCGTCAAACAAGGGGAAGTGGTTTTTCGTTTCGTAGGGCCGGGAACCGAAGAGAGCCGGGATAAATGATAATCCTTGGAATCGATACGGCCACGCGCTTTAACAGCGTTGCAGTGGTGGAAGCGGGCGCGATTCTCGCAGAGATTTCCGCCGATGAAGGACTCACACATTCGTCCCGCCTCGCCCGCAATGTTGAACTCGTACTTAAAAATGCCAAAACCCCTCTGCAAAATTTATCCGGAATAGCAATTTCGAAAGGACCGGGTTCTTTTACAGGGCTCCGTGTCGGCGTAAGTTTCGCCAAGGGGCTTGCTTTTTCGTCTGGGCTGCCCATCGCTGGAATTTCAACGCTTGACGCTCTGGCCCTGCGCTTGAACGGGACTTCCGGAAAAATACTGCCTTCGGAAGGGACTGCCTCGGGTTTTGAAGAACTAATTTGCCCGGCGCTTGACGGAAAAAAGAACGAAGTCTTCTTCGCTCTTTACGCGAGGAAGGGAAAGGACCTCCTGAAACTTCTGCCGGAAGTTAACGCGCCGGCTTCAGTTGCCGCTGATAGAATACTTGCGTTTGCGAAAGGGACTGTTATTTTTCAGGGAGACGCTTTCCCGAAATACGGAGAGGTTTTCTCTTTAGCGCTTAAAGGCGCAAAAGAGGCCCCCGAAGAATTAAGGATGCCGTCTGCCGCAGCAACCGCCGTACTCGGCGCCGGAATGATCGGCGAAGGGCGGGAGGGAAGTTTTGGAGAATTGCTGCCTATGTATCTTAGAAGCTCCGACGCGGAGCTTGGCAGAAAAAATGGTTGAACTGCTCAAACCCGCGGAAGCCCATCTTGAGGAGTTGACGGCAATAGACAAGGTCTCGTCCTCCCTGCCCTGGTCAAAAAATCTGTTTTCTAAAGACTTCAATAATCCCGCAGCACACTATCTGGTTGCAGTCGAGTCCGGTAAGGTGCTTGGTTTTGCCGGATTCTGGCTTTTGCAGGACGAAATGAATGTTGTGAATATTGCCGTACTTCCTGAAGAACGAAGGAAAGGTCTCGGTGAAAAATTGCTTAAGGGGATACTTGACCTGGGAGTGTCGCTCGGCGCCGATTTCGCGACGCTTGAAGTCAGGGCTGGGAATATTCCGGCACAGGCGCTCTACGGAAAATTCGGATTTCATATGATAGCGATGAGGAAAAAGTACTATGCTGATAACGGGGAAGATGCGGTTGTAATGATAAAAAACCAATTAAAACAATAACATGGGCGTTTGTAACGTTCATAACGTTCGTAACGTTCTTAACGTAAAGCGCCTAATACCGGAAAATTCAAGTGAGATGAAGAAGTCTCTGTTTTGAATTACGTTATGAACGTTAGTAACGTTAAGAACGTTATTCTGCTATGCCAGACGGAGTCGGGCATGAAAAATATTCTTCCTTACTGAACAAGTCGCACGAAGTGCGGCTTATAAACAATACCTGCAATAGTAAGGCTTCGCGGCCACGGAGGGTTTAATACCGGGTAGAAACGTGTTTTCTTGTAGTGGTAAAAAGTTTGGAAATTTAGTAAAATAGGTTCTCAGTCAGAATCTTTCAGTTTTTCGGTTACGGGAGACGAAGATGTATTGCAGAAAATGCGGCAGGCTTAACGACGAAAATTTTTATAAATGTCTGGGTTGCGGAGAGGTGCTTCCGCACTCGCTACCTGAAGGGATCAAGCGTGAGGCCGTTGGCGCGAAAATCCCTGATTACGCTTCATTTGCTGTTATCATCGGCGTAACCTCATTGTTCTTCTGCTGTTTTTTCAGTTTTGTCGGGGCCCCCTTCGCGTTCATTGCCTACAGTTTTGCCGCGAAAGCCAGAAAGTTGGCGCTTGCCGGAGATACGGAAGGCGCGCTGAAAGCTTCAAAGACCGCTCTTGTTTTATGCCTTGTTGCAGCCGCTCTTATGCTGTTGCTGCCACTGATAATTCTCTTTACCGGTTTCGGAGCATTGCAGGAATTCTCGCAAAACTTCAGCCGGAGGCATTTCGGAATCTAATTTTTCAGCCAAATCGTATCTTAACCGGGCCTTCCGGGTATAATGATAGTACCGGTCTTGATAATCCTCGGCGAAACCATACGGAAGATTTCTGCAATCCGCAAAGAACTTATTCAGATTTTATCGCTTTATGTTGAAAACGATCCAAGCTTAATAGGGGCATTAAATGGATGTTAAGGACGCAATTCGACAAAGACGTTCTTACCGGGCGCTTGCCCCGGTTGAGATCAGCAATGAGACTATGGACGAACTGGCAACCGCGGCCGGGCTGACTGCCTCTTGTTTTAATAACCAGCCGTGGAAGTTTGTTTTTGTCCGTTCGACGGAAGCGCTTGGCAGGGTTCACGCGTGTCTCAGCAGGAATAATGAATGGGTTAAGAATACCACGCTAATTATTGCCGCTTTCGCGAAGAAGGAAAATGACTGTGTGATCAAGGAGAGAGAGTACTACCTCTTTGATCTCGGCATGGCCGTCTCGGCAATGCAGCTTCAGGCTACTGAACTTGGTCTTGTGGCCCATCCGATAGCCGGCTTTGATCCGGCGGCGCGGAAGAAAACGCTCGGCATCCCGGAGGAGAACACGCTTCTTGTCCTTATAACCGTCGGTAAAAAGTCAGAAAACATGAGCCTGCTGACGGAAGGCCAGAAATCCGGAGAAAAGGATAGACCGCCCCGTCTGCCGCTTGAGAACATCTACAGCGTTGACACTTACAGTGAAAAGCTTAGTGTCAAGCCGGTTCACTAAAAATATTTGATTACGCAGATTCCGGAAATGCGATTACGCTGATTAGACAAAATGGAAGTGTTTTATGGCTTTATGTATTATCTGCGTAATCTGTCTATCTAATCCTTCTAATCACCTTTACCTTAACTTTCCTTAAAAATATTTGATTACGCAGATTCCGGAAATGCGATTACGCTGATTAGACAAAATGGAAGTGTTTTATGGCTTTATGTATTATCTGCGTAATCTGTCTATCTAATCCTTCTAATCACCTTTACCTTAACTTTCCTTAAAAATATTTGATTACGCAGATTCCGGAAATGCGATTACGCTGATTAGACAAAATGGAAGGGTTTTATGGCTTTATGTATTATCTGCGTAATCTGTCTATCTAATCCTTCTAATCACCTTTACCTTAACTTTTCTTAAAAATATTTGATTACGCAGATTCCGGAAATGCGATTACGCTGATTAGACAAAATGGAAGGGTTTTATGGCTTTATGTATTATCTGCGTAATCTGTCTATCTAATCCTTCTAATCACCTTTACCTTAACTTTTCTTAAAAATATTTGATTACGCAGATTCCGGAAATGCGATTACGCTGATTAGACAAAATGGAAGGGTTTTATGGCTTTATGTATTATCTGCGTAATCTGTCTATCTAATCCTTCTAATCACCTTTACCTTAACTTTCCTTGAAAGACCGCGCCTTTTTCGGTATAATTATAGTTGTTAAATGCGCAGTTGAAAGACCGGGATCTTTGCCGGATTTAAGTCTTAATCTGCGTAATCTGTTTTTGTAATCCGTGTAATCAAACAAATTCAGACTTTTGCTGCGAAAACGGAGGTTTTATCATGGTGAAAAGTTACAATATTGCGGTTATGGGCGGCGACGGTACAGGCCCGGAAGTTGTTGCTGAAGGCCTGAAAGTAATTAACGCGGCTGAAGCAAAGTACGCTTTTAAATTGAACCTTACAAAGTTTGATTTCGGCGGGGAAAGATATATGAAGACCGGCGAGACAATCCCGGATTCCGCCATTGAAGAGTTCAGGAAGTTTGACTCCATATTTCTGGGAGCTATAGGGCATCCCGATGTAAAGCCGGGCATTCTTGAGAAAGGAATACTCTTAAATATCAGGTTCAAGCTCGACCAGTATATTAATCTTCGGCCGGTGAAGCTTTTCCCGAATGTGGATACACCGCTTAAGGATAAGAAACCGGAAGACATAGATTTTGTCGTCATTCGCGAGAACTCCGGCGGCATCTACACCGGGATGGGAGGGGCTACGATGGTCGGCACGAAGGATGAAGTGGCGACCCACGTGATGGCCTACACCAGGCCGGTCGTGGACCGCTGCCTTAAGTTCGCGTACGAGTTCGCAAAGAAGAGGAACAGCAAGAAGAAAATGCTTACTCTGGTCCACAAGACCAATGTGCTCACGTACTGCGGCGATCTTTGGATGAGGGCGTATACGGAGATGGGGAATAAGTACTACCCGGATATCAAGCAGGACTACAATCACGTTGACGCAACTACCATGTGGTTCGTGAAGCAGCCGGAGTATTATGATGTAATAGTCACAGAGAACCTTTTCGGCGACATCATCACCGACCTGGCAGCCATGATACAGGGCGGGCTTGGCGTTGCTGCCGGCGGTAACATCAACCCGGAAGGCGTTTCAATGTTTGAACCGATGGGCGGAAGCGCGCCGAAGTATACCGGCAAGAATGTGATTAACCCGATAGCGGCAATAATGGCCGGCGCAATGATGCTTGACTACATCGGAGAGGAAAAGGCGGCGAAGGCGATAGAGAAGGCCGTGATCGACTCTCTTCTTTCCGGCAAGCTAAAGAGCATGTCAGCCGGCAGGATGGGGATGGGGACACGGGAAGTGGGGGATTTGGTAGCCAGCTACGTTAAGTAAAGAAAAATGCAAGCACTAAATACTAAGCACTAAACAAAGGGCAAAGAACAAAATTGCAAAGAACCAAGTAAATTATTGCCGTTTAATGGTTTTGTTCTTTTTTAGGATTTAGAGTTTAGAATTTAGAACATTTTCCAGGAATTTGGTTTTAGGAGACTACTATGCTTAAGTTGGGTTTGCCTGCCGGTTCATTGCAGGAGGCAACCATACAGATGTTTAAGAAGGCCGGATACAAAATATCAGTCGGCTCGCGTTCCTACGTGCCCAAAGTTGATGATCCGGAGCTTACAGCCAGGTTCATCAGGGCCCAGGAGATACCGCGCTACGTGAATTCCGGTAAGCTGGATTTCGGTCTGACCGGCAAGGACTGGGTCGTTGAGAACGGTGTTGACGGCAAGGTAGTCGAAGTCGCAACGCTGGTTTACGCGAAAAGGACGAGAAACGTGCTGCGCTGGGTACTTTGTGTTCCGAATGATTCAAAGATAGAGACCGTAAAAGATCTCAAGGGCAAGAAAATAGCCACCGAGGTAGTAAATATTACCAATAAATTCCTCGCGAAAAACGGGGTTAAAGCGGAGGTTGAGTTCTCCTGGGGCGCGACCGAGGCGAAACCGCCGGAACTGGTAGACGCTGTGGTGGAGATCACCGAAACGGGTTCCTCGCTTAGGGCTAACAACCTGAAGATTATCGCGACCGTGATGGAGTCCTCCACTGTGATAATCGCGAACAAAGAAACATGGAAGAAGAAGAGCAGCAGGGAAAAGATTGAGAACATTGCCTTGCTCCTGCAGGGAGCTCTGGAAGCCGAATCGAAAGTAGGGCTTAAGATGAATGTGCCCAAGGCGAAACTGAAAAAGATAGTGGATGAACTGCCGGCCTTGAAAACTCCGACTATTTCCGCCCTCTCCGACCCTGATTGGGTTGCGATAGAGGTTATTATGGATGAAAGCGTGGTGAGGGAAATATTGCCAAAGCTTAAGAGACAGGGGGCGCAGGGTATAATTGAATATCCGCTCAATAAGGTCGTGTATTGAGGTTCACTTCGCCGGAACTGTAACTTTGCCCGGCCCCATTTTCCGGGGCCGGTTTTTTTTAGGAGAAAGATGATTCTGCTAAATGGTTTGAAATCGGAAAGCCTGAGGAAAATAAAAAGTTCCGTTGTTACTTTGGGCGTTTTTGACGGCGTGCATGCGGGACACAGAAAGATACTTGAAAAAACAGTTGCCGACGCGAAAAAATTGGAAGCGAAGAGCATTGCGCTCACCTTTGAGACGCACCCCATGAAAACCACCCACCGGCAGGCTCCGGCCGTAATTACGGATACGGAAAAAAAAGCCGAATTAATCTCCGCGGCGGGCATTGATATCCTTATAGTTATTGATTTTAATAAAAGTTTTGCGGCTATCCCTGCCGGAAAATTTATCACCGGAATCCTTGTAGAAAAGCTGAAGATGATAAAAGCAGTTGTCGGGTTTGACTACAGGTTCGGAAAGGGCGGAAAGGGCGATGCCGCTTTGCTAAAGGAATACGGGCAACTATTCGGTTTCACGGTTGACCGTGTGCAAGCGCAGAAATGCTGCGGAGGGATAATAAGCAGCACGGAAATTAGAAAGCGCGCTTTCGCGGGAGATCTTAGTGCTGCAAGAAGGATGCTCGGAAGGCATTATTCTTTGACAGGCAGGATAGTCCGCGGGGACGGCAGGGGGGCGAGCCTAGGTTTTCCCACCGCCAATCTGGACGCCACTAATGAAGTTGTCCCGCCGGAAGGTGTTTATGCCGTGACCATCACGGTGGCAGGCAAGCTCTACCGCGGCGCGTGCGGCATAGGGAGGCCAACATTTCATCCCGGCGAAAAACATCCTCCCGTTGAAGTGAACATAATAGGGCTCCAGAAGAAGGATATATATGGCGAGAAAGCGGAGGTAGTATTTATTAAGAAACTCAGGCCGAGCAGGAGGTTTTCAAGCCGGGAAGCCCTGCAGCGCCAGATAGCCAGGGATGTCGAAAAGTGCAGGAAAATGCGGATTGATTGAGTAAGGCTCTTTTGCTATAATAACCTCTTGCAAGGTCCGGAGGAAGATGTTTAATAAGGCTTTTTGGGACATATTGAAAAGCAGAATCACTCTTAAGGCCTCGCGTGAAGCAGGTTCGAACAGGCCGCTGGAGATCAGGGTTCCTCTCCTTGCCGTGTTGTTTGCCGGGTTTTTTCTCGCGGTCTTGCTGGGATACGGAATCTATGTTGTTGCCTCGGATATTGATTACCGGCTTGCGAAGGGTTCTTTCTCGGTTTTGAAGGATAAAGCGGTTTTCCTTGCGCAGAAAGCAGGGGAGCTGGAGGAAAGGGAGAGAAATCTTGCCGGTCTTGAAAAAAAGCTCCGTAATCTGCTCGCCTACAAGAACAAGAAGTCGCTTGTCAGGGAAGACGCTATCGGCGGGCCGAGCAAGTCAGACCAGAAAGTGCTCGACAAGCTTCTGTCCGACGAAGTAGGGCGTGAAGAGGTCAGCAAAGAATACGAGCAGCTTATCTCTGAACTTGATTTTAGGGAGCAGAGTTCAAAAGAGGTGTTTCAATACGTTTCACAGCTCCGCTCGGTTTGGACCGCGATGCCCAAAGGGCGCCCTGTAAAGGGCTGGATAACCTCCAGGTTTGGATCAAGAGAAATGGCTTTTGATTTCGGCGATGACGGGAATCCGAAGTCCCGCAGGGAATACCACGTTGGTGTTGATATCGCAAGCCGTATAGGCACTCCGCTGCACGCTACCGCCGAAGGCACGGTCATTTTTGCGGGCAAGTTTGGAGGTTACGGGAACCTTGTGATTATAGAGCACGATTATGGCTATACAACGAGGTACGGTCACTGTAGCCGGATCCTGGTAACCCCGGGACAGAAAGTGAAAGCGGGAGAGTGTGTTGCATTGATGGGAAACACCGGCTCTTCAACAGGTCCGCATGTTCACTACGAAATCCGTAAGTTTGGCGTGCCGCTTGATCCGAAGACTATTGAATTTGATTTTTACAGCCCCTATTACGCAAAAAAGTAGGTTTTGTTTATCAGTTATCAGTTATTAGTTATAAGTTATTGTTCTTGTACGGGCGCTTGGCTCAGTTGGTTAGAGTGCCGCCTTCACACGGCGGAGGTCATAGGTTCGAATCCTATAGCGCCCACCATATACCATTCGACTGCTTCGGAGACTCAGGCTGCGCCCTGCACTCGAGCGACAGCCTTTAGTCCGGCACCAGAACGTAGTAAGTGGTGCGGGGGAGCAGTGCAGGGTTCAGGGCACGCCAAACCGGCAGTTTCCGGAAAGAATAACAACGGAAGGCCTATGAAAAAGATCAGGATTAAAATCGGAGAACTAAATATTGACGCGGTATTGAACGCCACCAAGACCGCGGAAGCCATTTACAAAGCCCTTCCTTTTTCCGCCAAAGCCAACACCTGGGGAGACGAAACCTATTTCACTATTCCTGTAAAACACGGACCGGAAAACCCCAAGCCGGTTGTCGCAATCGGCGACCTTGCGTACTGGATGCCGGGCGCAGCTTTTTGCCTCTTCTACGGAGAGACTCCTTCAAGCTGCAAGGGAGAGGTCAGGCCCGCCAGTCCGGTCAATGTCATAGGGAAATTTGAACTTCAATATGTTGAGAGCCTCAAGAAAACAAAGAATGGCACGGCGGTTACTGTTGAAAAACTCAATTAAAGGCGCCATTTTGAATAAGCACAAAAACTTACTCTGGCGTGTTTTCGCCGCCATAATCTTTCTCGGTGTTATTTTAAGTTTTGTTAAGATAGGGGTTGCCGTATTTGATTTGCATGCAGGTGAGCGGCACTCCATGCGCTTCTGCGTAGTTCCCTCAGAAAATCCTTCCGGACGCTTGATAGCCCTGACTTTCGACGATGGGCCGCATCCAGAATATACCCGTAAGCTTCTGGACCTACTGGATTGTTTCAGCGCCAAAGCGACTTTTTTTGCTGTTGGTAAAATGGCCGAGAAGTATCCGGAACTTGTCAAGGAAATTGACCGCCGCGGGCATGAAATAGGCAACCATACTTATGATCATAGGATACTGACGGAACTTTCTATGGCGGAGACCGGAGCCGAGTTGGAACGCGACGAGCAGGTTATTGCTTCATTGATCGGGAAAAGGCCGGCGGTCTTTAGACCTCCTTCAGGCAGATATAATCCCGGGACGGTTCAGGTTGCGGCTTCAATGGGGCTCTTTACCGTTCTCTGGACGAATTATTCTGATTACGGGGCGATGAGAAGTTCTGAAGTGATTTCAAATGTTATGGCGGCCCCGAAAGATGGAGACATAATATTGCTTCATAGCGGCATAGATGCAACTTTATTAGCGCTTCCGACAATCCTGCAGCAGCTTTCAGGGAAAGATTTCAGGTTTGTCACGGTCTCGGCATTGATAGAAGCGAACGGCAAAGGAAGCCTGAGACCGGGTTTAATCCGCTCTGTTTTGGCAGTAAAATGACCTTGCGCCCCGGGTTGTTTCGGGCTTAGGGCGGTTATTCCTTAACCAATTCGCTTATTGTTTTTTCAAGGTCTGACGGCAGTTCATTCTGATTGAACACAACCTTCCCGGTCTTGTCCACCAGCACGTTTGTAGGAATTCCAACTACCTTATAGGCCTGAGCGGTTTCTCCCGAAGGGTCAATTACAACAGTATGCTTAATTCCGTTCTTTGCCATGAAAGCTTTAACGTTTTCCGGGTTTTCCTGGATGTTTATGCTTATAATTTCAAAATTCTTTCCTCCTGCTTTTCCGTAAAGCGCGTTGAGCGCAGGCATTTCTTTAACACAATAGGGACACCAGGTAGCCCAGAAATTCACGAGTACTACCTTGCCTTTATAGGCAGACAAATTGACAGCTTTCCCTTCCGGGGTCTTAAGCGAAAAATCAGGGGCCAAATCTGCTTTTTGCTGCGCAGGAGCAGAACTTACTTTCCTTGACATCGCTCCGCCGGAAAAGGCGATAAGAATAATTACCGCTGCAACAAGTATCTTCCTCATAATATCCTCCGTTGTAAATATAGTTTAGTTGTAGATTTTCCAGGCATGATAGAGAAAAGAAGCGCCTATGATAAACATTAGCGCTCCGATCGCGCGCCTTACCCGCAGCATCCAGGCGCCGGGTTTCGGTATTGCCAGCAAAAGCCCGGCAAAGGTGCCGGCTATTATAAGGAGTATTCCCATGCCCAAAGAAAAAACGAAGAGCAGCCCTGTTCCGAAGGCGACATTTCCGCTCTTGCCTACATAGAAGAGCAGCGCTCCGAGCACCGCGCCGGTGCAGGGGCCTACAACCAGTCCTGAGATGAGCCCGAGGAAGAAGACCGTCACATAGCCCGAGCCAATTTTCTTGCTGGCAAGATTATTTATAAAAGCCGGCATGCGTATCTCGTAGAGGTCAAACATTGAGAGAGAGAGTAGAATGCATACTGCCCCCATTAATACATTGGGCCAAACGGAAACGCTTACGAGGCCGAAAACTTTTCCTGAAAGCGCGGCTACAGCGCCAAGAACGGTGTAGATAAGCGCAAGCCCCAGCACGTAAACGACAGAAAGCGTAAAGCCCTTAAGTCTTTTGCCCCCGCTCTGCGAGGCAATGAAAGTGACGGTTATGGGAAGCATTGTGTAAATACAGGGTTCAAAACTGACGAAGATGCCGCCTATGAAGGCGAGAAAGAAGGCAAGATAAGAACCCTGGGAGAGCGCGTTATTTAAACTCGCAAGCACCCAGCTCATATATTCCTTTCTATGAAAGCTTTAAGTTCGGGTTCGGGAAAGTAGCCGGTAATGCGTTCCGTTTCTTTACCGTTTTTGAACATTACAAGCGTAGGTATCGCCAGGACATTGTTCTCTGCTGCGGCTTTTATATTATTAACGGCGTCCACCCGCACGAACTTAACCTTGTCCTTGTACTCCTCGGATACTTTCTCTACAACAGGAGTCACCCTCTTGCAGGAAGCGCACCATTCAGATTTAAAGAAGGCAAATACAGGCAGGTTTGCTTTTAATACATCCTCGCTGAATTTTGCGTCATCGGTGCTGATAATATTCGGCATAGTTGCCTCCGCCTAATCATAACACTGCTTTTTAGGGCTGTCAAATCTATTACATCTTAATGTTTTCGCGGGTTTTTATCTATGATTCCCGTCATGATTGTGATAAAATCCGAAAAATGGAGGCATCATGAGAAAGATTGGCTTTGATTTCAACAATATGATGGATTATAACGCAGGCCGGCACGGGATAACCGCAGGCGAATTAAGAGCGTATGCCCCGAAGGCTGGACAGGCTTTTAGGCATATTGCTTCTGTCCTCAAAGACAGCAAGAAGAGAGTGGCACTTTCTCTCGAATGGGCAAACCTGCCCTTCCAGGATAAAGTTTCAATTGCAGCCATTCAAAAACTCGGCGAAGAAATAGCCGAAAAATACGAAAATGTAGTCTCGCTCGGTATAGGAGGGTCCTATCTCGGAATAAAGGCGGCCCAAGATGCCCTGCAGCCGCCCTATTACAATGACTTTCCTGCCCTAAGGAAAGGAAGTCCGAGGATCTTTTTTGAGGGAAATAATCTGGACCCGGAGACGCTTTCTTCGCTCTTTGCAAATCTTAATCCCAAGAAGACTTTCATAGTGGTGATATCAAAATCAGGCGAGACTACAGAAACGAAAGCAGCGCTTGAGCTCGCGGAAGCCTGGCTAAGAAAGGGAGTTGGGCCAAAGTTTGCGAGACAGATAGTAGCGGTTACTGGTCCTAGCTCCGGCGCGCTGAGGGAAAAAGTCTCGGCGGCCTCGGCAAAAGATTCGCTAGCCTACCGGAGCCTGCCTCTGCTTGAAGGAGTGGGGGGAAGATTTTCGGAACTAAATATGGGCCTTTTGCACCTCGCTATCACAGGCGTTAAGATAAAAGAAGTCCTTAAGGGCGCCGGCGCTATGGCAAAAATCTGCGGTCAAGCCGGTTTGCTGAAGAATCCTGCCCTGCTTTACGCTGTTCTGTCAGTGCTGGAGTTCAAAAAGAAAGGAAAACCTGTCTCCATAATAATGCCGTTTTCCGAGCAACTTAAATCAACGGCGGACTGGTACATACAACTGCTGGCTGAAAGCACGGGAAAGAAATATGCCAGGAAAGTGGTTCTTGGTGAGGGTTTGGAGCGGTGGGTGGAAGATAGAAGCCGGGTGCTTAACACCGGCCGCACTCCGGTTGCCGCGCGCGGCACGAACGACCTGCATTCTATCCAGCAGAACAATATCGAAGGGCGCAACGATAAGGTTGTGACTTTCATAAGGGTGGAAAAAGTCAGGAGAGATTTAAAACTTCCTGAAAGCGGGGATTTTCTCTCCGGAAGGAAACTCTCGGAACTTTTAAAGACGGCGCAGGAGGGCACAGCCTGGGCTTTGATAAGAGAAGAGCGCCCTAACTGCGCAATTAGCCTGCCGGAATTGAATGCTTATTATTGGGGAGCGCTGCTGTTTTTCTTTGAGATGGCAACCGCTTATGAAGGAGAATTGCTCGGGATAAACGCTTTCAATCAGCCGGGAGTGGAATCCTACAAGAATTATATGTTCCACAAACTAAAAAAACCGGGTATAAGCAAAGCGGTCGCAGAAGAGATTGAGAGGAATCCTGTAAGGAAAAGCCGCAGGTATATGCTCTAATCTGGCAAAAAAAAGGACGGCTTTCGCCGTCCTTCCAGGTTGGAGAAGTGCGCTGTAATGGGGGACATTTGGAGCGCACCCCCCGCGAACCTGATTCTATTTGCCTGTTTTTTTCTTCATCGGTTCGCCGCAACAAACAATAGGTTTCATTGCCGTTTTGCCGCATTTCTTGCAAACATAGATACTAACATTCCCGCAACCGCAACCGCAATCACATCCCGCCATTTTAATCACCACCTTTGTCTATAGAATAGCCGAGGCTCTTTAATTACAACATGACCTCTGTCATATTATGCGATATTTAAAGATGTTGTATTGTATTGAAAATACCTTGATAATAAATTATACTTAAGGGCAGTCAGGAGGGTTTTATGTCGGCAGTTAAATTATTGCCCGGTGTCTACTGGGTTGGCGTGGTTGATTGGAATGTAAGGGCTTTTCACGGCCATACATATATTACAAAAAGGGGCTCTACCTACAATTCTTATCTTATAGTCGATGAAAAGATAGCCCTTATTGACACTGTCTACGGCCCTTTCAGCGACCAACTCCTTGCGAATATAGCAGAGATAGTTCCGCCGGAAAAGATCGATTACATAATCTCAAACCACGGCGAAACAGACCACTCAGGCTCTTTGCCGGCTTTGAAGAAAGCCTGTCCAAACGCGAAACATTTTGGCACCGCGAAAGTGAAAGAGACCCTTGAGAAAATGTATTATCTTGGTTTAGATCTTCACGTGGTTAAATCCGGCGATACTCTCTCGCTTGGCAAGAAAACTCTCTCTTTTATTGAAGCGCCTATGCTTCACTGGCCTGATTCTATGTTTACCTATTTGGCGGAGGACGCGCTCCTTTTCCCGAATGACGCTTTCGGACAGCATCTCGCGAGTTCCGCGAGGTTTAGCGATGAGGTTGACGCGGGCGCGTTAATAGAAGAAGCGGAGGCTTACTTTGCGAATATCCTCTGGCCTTTCTCTTCGATGGTCTTGAGGAAAATAGATGAATTGGTAAAAATGAAACTTCCCGTCAAAATGATAGCGCCCAGCCACGGAGTGATTTGGCGTAAAGATCCGATGCAGATAGTTAACTCCTATGTTGAGTGGGCGAAAAATACCACCCGAAAAAAGGTTGTGATAGCCTACGAGACAATGTGGGGCTCCACCGAGAAGATGGCCTACCGTATCGTTGACGGGCTCGTTTCGGAAGGGGTGGAAGTAAAGCTGTATGATGTTGCGCACACGGATAACACCGAGATGATACGCGAAATGCTCTATGCCCGCGGTTATATCTTTGGTTCTTCAACCCACGATAATAATATGCTGCCAAATCTGGCGATGTTCCTTGAATTCCTGAAAGGGCTGAAGCCCACCGGACGGAAAGCGGCGGCGTTTGGCTCTTTCGGCTGGGCCGGCGGAGCCGTGAAAGAAATGGAGAGCTTCATCGCTTCTCCCGGAATAGAGATAGTCCAGCCCGGGCTAAGCGTAAAATTCGTTCCCAACGCTGACGAACTGAAAAAGTGTTTTGAGTTCGGGGTGGAGTTTGCTAAAAAATTAGTTTAAGTTCTGCCGGGAAAGGTTTCGACGGCAGACCGGAGGCATAATGCAAAAGTATAAATGTACAGTATGCGGCTATATCTATGATCCTGCGGCAGGAGATCCTGATAACAATGTTGCGGCGGGGACCGCCTGGGAGAAGGTGCCGGAAGACTGGAACTGCCCTACCTGCGGGGTCGGGAAAGATATGTTTGGGAAAGAGCAATAACAAATAGCTGATAACTGACAACTAATACAGAGTGCGGAGATGGCTATGGGATTAAAGTTTAACGCTGCCGAGGTGCTTGATCTTGGCGTACAGATAGAAAAGAACGGCAAGGTATTCTATGAGGCGGCTTCAAAGAGCGCGAAAGCGGAAAACGCCAGAGTTCTCTTTGAGCATCTCGCCAAGGAAGAAGATCATCATCTGGCGGCTTTCCTTAAAATGGCGCAGAATGCCGAAAAATCCGCGGAACCCGAGACCTACGAAGGCGAATACGCGGACTATGTGCGGATGCTGGCGGGCGACAATGTATTTACAAAGGCCGACGCAGGGAAAAGAGCCTCGGAGCACCTGAAGGATGATTCGGCCATAATAGAGGCCGCGCTTAAATTTGAGAAAGATTCTGTAATCCTGTTTCAGGGTATGCTCGAAGGGATGCCTGAAAGAGACAGGAAGCTGGTAGAAGAGATGGTAAAGGAAGAACTCAAGCACATAAAACACCTGTACATTTTGAAGAAGACCTGCGCGATTAAGTAAGGAAAGAATAAGAGCTCTGTCCGGAGGTTTGATGCCTGATATCTATGACGTGATAGTTATAGGCGCAGGCCCCGCCGGAATAACGGCGGCGGTTTACGCCGCCCGCAAGAAGCTCAACCTGCTTGTGGTTACGGGGGACGTTGGCGGGCAGGCCGCCTGGAGCGGCGAGGTAGAGAACTATACCGGTTTCAATATGATTTCCGGGCCGGAACTCGCATCCAAGTTTGACGAGCACTTAAAACAGTTTAACATTCCCCTCATAGAATCCGAAGAAACCCTATCCCTGTCCTCTGAAAACGGCGTTTTCAAAGTAAAAACCGCAAAAGGCGTTTATCTCTCTAAGTCCATAATCATTGCTTCAGGTAAAAGGTCCCGCGAAATGAATATTCCGGGAGAGAAGGAATATAAAAATAAAGGCCTGACCTACTGCGCCACCTGCGACGGTCCTCTCTTTGCCGGAAAGGAAGTTGCCGTGATAGGGGGAGGCAATTCAGCCCTTGATGCGGCAATCCAGCTCTCGCGTTATTGTTCAAAGGTCTATGTAATCAATAATACGCCCGAGCTTGGCGGCGACAAAATAATGAGAGAGCAGGTTTTGAAGAATCCCGCGGTCATTGTCCTAAACGGCGTTAAAGTTGAAGCCGTGCTTGGGGAAAAGTTTGTCTCCGGTCTCAGGATTTCCGGCGGAAAGGAAGGAGCGTCTGATATTCGGCTAAAAGGGATTTTTGTTGAGATAGGCCTGCTCCCGAACTCGGAATTTGCGGGAATTGTAAAACGGAATGCCTCCGGGGAAATAGTTGTGGATGCCGGCTGTGCCACCGATGTCCCGGGGATATTCGCGGCGGGAGATGTTACGGACGTAGCGGAAAAACAAATAATAATAGCCGCCGGAGAAGGCGCTAAAGCGGCGCTGGCTGCCTTTAAATATCTGATTATCTCAGGAAAACTCGGCGGTTGAATGCAAACTCATGACTTTTATCATACAAAGAAAACCGGAAGCGGTGTAACATTCAATAGAAACGTTTTAGGTCTTTTCCGGGAGGAATTATGAAAGAAATCTTTCTTGATAACGCGTCGGGCACTCCGGTGGATTCACGCGTGCGGGATGCGATGCTTCCGTATCTTTTTGAGTATTTTGGAAATCCCCTGAGCATTCACCGCTTTGGGGAGAAACCCAGAGAAGCGCTCGATACTGCCAGAAAGCAGGTCGCGGCGCTCATAAATGCGGACCCCTCGGATATTTATTTCACGTCCAACGCTTCAGAGTCAAACAACATGGCTGTTAAAGGCGTAGGACTGGCCAATCAAGCGAAGGGGAAACACGTTATTATCTCTGCCATTGAACATTTTTCTGTAATGAACGCGGTTAAGACCCTGGAGAAGCTGGGTTTTCAAACCAGCTTTTTGCCGGTTGATAAAAGTGGCATAGTCGTTGTAGACGCCCTGAAAGGCCTCGTGACTGACGGGACAGTTCTTCTTTCCGTTATGCACGCCAATCACGAAGTTGGGACCATACAGCCGGTAAAGGAGCTTGCGGGGGTTATACGGGAACTAAACGCTGAAAGGAAGGCGAAGAATCTCCCGCAGATAATATTTCATTCGGACGCAGTGCAGACGGTTGGGACGCTGCCTGTTGACGTGAAGGAACTTGGTGTTGACCTGCTGACCTTTTCTGGTTCTCAGTTTTACGGGCCCAAAGGCGCCGCAGCCCTCTATATAAAGAAGGGCGTGCGCGTATTTCCGCTCATAGACGGCGGCATCCAGGAAGAAGGAAAGCGCGCCGGTGTAGAAAATATTCCTGCTATTGTAGGAATGGGAAAAGCCGCGGAGTTAATCAAGCCGGAGATAGCCGCGAATGGCGCAAAGATGGAAGCGCTTCGTGACGAGCTTATAAAAGGAATACTCTCAGCGATAAAGTATTCCAGGCTGAACGGCGACGCGAAGCTCAGGCTGCCGGTAAATGTGAATATTTCCATTGAATTTATTGAAGGCGAATCGATGTTGATGTTTCTAGACGGCGAAGGTATAGCCGCTTCTTCCGGTTCAGCGTGTACTTCAAAAGCATTAAAGGCTTCGCACGTTCTGCTTTCCATAGGCGTGCCCATAGAGATCTGTCACGGTTCAATTCTTTTCTCTCTGAATAAATACACCACGAAAGAAGACGTGGAGAAGGTTCTCTCGGTTTTCCCTGGTATCGTGGAAAAATTGAGGAAGATGAGTCCGTTGTGGAAAGGGTGAGGGGCAGAAGGTTAGAGGGTTGGAGGGTTGGATGCTTAAGGGCTTGAGGAGGATGTATGGCAGATAGCAATAAAATGACGATTATACTTTTTTCGGGTGAGATGGATAAGGCGCTTGCGGCTTTTACACTGGCCACGACAGCAGCGTCCATGGGGATAAAGGTAAGCATTTTCTTCACTTTCTGGGGCTTGAGCGTGCTCCGAAACGGCGGGATGCTCGCGAAGAAAGCAAATTTTCTTCAGAAGATGTTTGGTTTCTTGAACCGGGGTACCAAAGAGAGCCTGCCGCTGACAAAATTCAATTTTGCAGGTGCCGGACCCGAAATGATGAAATTGCTTATGAAACAGAAGAAAATGGCCTCGCTGCCGGAACTCTTCAAACTTTCAAGGGAGTTGGATGTAAAGTTCATCGCCTGCACGACCTCCTGCAACGTTATGGGGCTTGATCGCGAGGCGCTGGTTCCTGAAGTTGACGAAATGGCGGGCGCGGCCACCTATCTCGGCGAAGCCAAGGAATCCAATATAAACTTGTTTGTCTAGACCTAAGCCTTACGTTACAAACGTTAAGAACGTTAAAAACGTTATAAACCATTAATACAGGAGTTCTTTATGGAAGGTATTCAACCGAATCAAACCCTCGATTGCGTCGGTCTTTACTGCCCTGTTCCGATAATCAAGACTACTAAGAAAATAAAAGAAATGAAGTCAGGTGAAGTGCTCGAAGTTGAAGCGGATGACGAAGGTATCCTTAACGATATGCCGGCCTGGTGTAAGACCACAGGCAACATTTACGAGGGCGGGGAAAAGGCTGCTGACGGTATAGTTAAAGTATATGTGAGAAAAGCTTAGGGGGATTCTTGACAAAGGACATAACGGTCGGAATTTCAGGCGCCGCCGGGATGGGGATGCAGTCCATCTCGTTCACGCTCGCAAAGAGTTTTTTGCGGGCGGGGTATAATGTTTTTGTCTGGCAAGATGTTATGTCCCGCATCAGGGGCGGCAATAACACCTCCATAATTCGTATCTCCACCTCCCCTGTAAATTCCATAAAAGAAAGCTTTGATGTTCTGGTGGCTCTTGATCTGCTTGCAATAAAGCGAAATGCCCTGAAAGTGAAAGCGGGCGGATTCCTTCTTTATGACGGGGAAAAACAGAGGGCGGAAGAGCCCAAAGCCGGCTGGATTTCTGTGCCTTTCGAAAAGCTTGCGGCAGAAGCAGGCGGCGACAAGATAATGATGAACTCCGCGGCTACCGGTGCGGTGCTCGCGCTGCTCGGAGCAGATGTTAGTAAAGAGTGCGATGAGGTAATAGCGGAACTTTTCTCAAAGAAAGGCGAGGCTGCCGTTACCGCGAACCTGCGGGCGCTCAAGGCCGGTATAGCGGCGGTAACCCCGGGCATCTCAGGCAGGTTCATGCTGGCTCCCACCTTGAAAACAAATTCAAAAAACAAAGTACTGGTAAACGGCAGCGAAGCGCTCGGTCTGGGGGCGGTTTCCGCGGGGCTGAAGTTTTATGCCGGCTACCCGATGTCTCCGGCCACCTCTATCATGGAATATGTCGCCGCGAAGTCCCGCGAGTTCGGTATTGTAATGGAGCAGGCCGAGGATGAGATCGCGGCCATAAATATGGCTGTCGGAGCGGGCTACGGAGGGGTCAGGGCAATGACCTGTACTTCTGGAGGCGGTTTCGCGCTTATGACAGAAGGCGTTAGCCTGGCCGGAATGACAGAGACGCCGGTGGTTATAGGAATCTCACAGCGTCCCGGTCCTGCGACGGGTTTTCCCACACGGACCGAGCAGGGTGATCTGAATATGACTCTTTTTGCGGGGCATGGGGATTTCGCGCGTGTTATTCTCGCGCCCTCTTCCGCTGCAGATGGACCTGTGATAATGGGCAGGGCTTTTAACCTGGCCGAGAAATATCAGATTCCAGTCTTCGTCCTCTCCGATCAATATTTTAATGATTCCACTTTTTCTGTAGACCTGAATAAGGTCAAGACAGAGCCGGTTGACAGGGGAAAACTGCTCTTGGAATTTTCCGGTAACTATAATTACAAGCGCTATGACCTTTCAGACGGCAGAGTCTCCGCGCGCCTGATTCCCGGGGCAAAAGATCAGGTAGTGTATGCAGACAGTGATGAGCATACCGAGGAAGGCCATATCACCGAGTCAGCAGAGATACGGCTGAAGATGCTTGATAAGCGCGCGGGGAAACTCGCGGAGCTGGCAAAAGTTATGGAACAGCCGGCTTACTATGGCAGCGAAAAACCTGAGATAGTATTGGTAAGCTGGGGCTCCTCGCTGGGGGCGGTAACGGAAGCGGTTGATATGCTCAATGTTTCCGGTAAATCTGCCGGAGCGCTTCACTTTACGGATATCTGGCCGCTTCCCGAAATGAAGCCGGGTTTTAAGATCAGTTCCGGGCTAAAGTATATCGGTGTTGAGAATAATTATTCCGGGCAGTTTGCCGATATTTTCGAGAAGCATACCGGCATAAAGTTTAGCAAAAGAGTTCTGCGCTATGACGGACATCCGTTGACAGCCGAATACATTATTAGAGGGTTGGAGGGTTAGAGGGTCGGAAGGGCAGAATGGCAGAACAACGTCTGAGCCTCTGCGCATCCGCATTATGTTTAGGAAGCTTTTGAGCATCCAAGCAGCTGACCATCCGAGCATCATGTTTTAAGGGGGGGGTAGTTATGGTTTTAGCAAGCGCATATAACAGCACTGACGACAATGCCTGGTGCCCTGGATGCGGAAACTTTGGGGTCCTTCGGGCGCTGAAGCAGGCGCTCGTATCGTTGAACCTTGAGCCCTGGCAGGTCCTAATGGTCTCCGGTATCGGGCAGGCGGCCAAGATACCTCACTATTTGAAAGTTAATTGTTTCAACGGTCTTCACGGGCGTTCTATGCCCGCGGCGTTCGGCGCGAAGATGGCCAATCACAAAATGACGGTCATTGCAGCCGGCGGTGACGGGGACGCTTACGCGGAAGGCGGCAACCACTTCGTTCATGCTATGAGGCGCAACCCGGACATAACGTACCTGGTGCACGATAATCAGATTTATGGTTTGACTAAAGGTCAGGCTTCGCCAACGACCGGCCTCGGAACACTGACAGGAACCACTCCGTTCGGAAGCGTCGATATACCCGAGAGCCCTCTTGCCGTTGCGGTAGCAATGGATTGCAGCTTTGTTGCGCGCGGTTTTGCCGGAGACCTTGAACACCTCTCTAAAATAATTGGCGCCGCGGTAAAACACCGTGGTTTCTCTCTGGTAGATATACTTCAGCCGTGTGTCACGTTCAACAAAGTGAATACCTACCAGTGGTATAAGGAAAGGGTCTACAATCTTGACGAGGATGCCGCTTATGATCCAAAGGACAGGACTAAGGCCTTTACGAAAGCGCTGGAGTGGGGCGACAGGATTCCGACAGGAATCATTTATAAACACGAACGCCCTGTATTTGAAGATTCAATTTTTAAACCGGCGGACAAGTCGCTCTCAAGGCAACCGCTAAACCCGCCGGCACCTCTTGAATTGTTGAGGAAATATGCTTAAGAAAATGTATGGTCTTCTCGAAAGGGCTGAGGGGGAAAGGGAGTCAGGCAATTTCAAGGAAGCCCTCCCGTTATATAAAAAGGCCGTAAGGCTGAACGGTTCTTTTCAAGCGTTTTCCGGGCTTGCCGGCTGTCTTCGCCTTACCGGCGACTTTAAGGGAGCAATAGCCGCCTACAAAACCGCGCTGAAACGGAGCATCTGCGATGAGGATCAGAAAGCGGACGCTTTTATGGGGCTGGGAATGGCTTCCCGCGGTTTGTCCGAATACGCCGACGCCGGAAGTTACTTTTCGAAGGCCGCAAGGAGCTATAGGGCAGCCGGCGACTGGGCAGGGTTTGCGTATTATTGCTGGTGCCAGGGCGGATTGCGCAGAATAACCGGCAATCTATTGGGGAGCAAAGAGCTCTTCCGTCTCTCCGCAAAATATTACGGTCTTTTGAAAGATGAGAGCGGAAAGGCTTACGCGCTGGCCGGACTTGGCGGCATCCTCAGGATGTTAGGGGATTTTAGACAATCTTTTAACTGTTACGAGAGGGCAGCGTCAATTTTCAAGAAACAGGGTGACAGATTCGGTTTTGCCTATTGCAATTGCGGGATGGGCAGCGCTTCCAGAATGCTTTTCAAACCGGCAAAGTCTGAAGCTTTCTACAAGATTGCGCTGTTGAATTACCGCGGCATCAAAGACGAAGTAAACATTGCTTTTGTTCTCTGGGGGTACGCGAATACCCTTCTGCTCTCCGGACGGTTGACGGAAGCAAAGCGGCGCCACCGGGAGTCCTCGGGGTTATTCCTCAAGCACAAGGATAAAAGAGGGATGATCTACGCCCTGCTCCAGGAAGGCGAGATGGATAGGGAGACAGGGAATATTCTCAAAGGCGCCCGGTGTTTTAGAGCGGCCGGCATAAGAGCCAAAGCTCTTGGCCTTAAATTTGAAGCCCTTCACGCCCAGACCGGACTTTTCTTCTGTGGAAAAGCGAAAAGCCCTTATAAACAATATGCTAAACTCGGCAGCAAATGGCACCGTGTTTTAAAAAGAAACACCGCAGTTATCCTTGATTTCCCTTGATTTTTCCCCTCTTTTTTTATAAAATACACACCTATTATGCGAGCAATAGTCCTGGCCGGCGGAAAGGGTACGCGTATGAAGTCACCCCTTCCGAAGGTACTACATAAGATATCAGGAAAGCCGATGATAAGTTATATCCTCGGCAACCTGCTGTCGCTGAAAGAAATGGACAGGGTAGTCGCAATAGTCGGCTACAAACGCGCGCTTGTAAGGAAAGTTCTGCCTGCAGGCGTCAAAGCAGCAGTGCAAAAAAAAATGCTTGGAACGGCTGATGCTGTAAAAGCCGCTATTCCAGCGATGAAAGGCTACCGCGGTGATACGCTTATAGTTTGCGGCGATACGCCTCTGATTACCAAACAGACGCTTTCTGCGCTGATGGGTTCTCATATCGGCGGTATGAATGATGTTACGATAGTCACTACAATCTTAAAGGAACCAACCGGCTACGGCCGTATAATCAGAAACAAGAGCGGCGCCGTTAACGGCATTGTAGAGGAAAAGAGCGCGACGCCGGCGCAGAAGAAGATCAAAGAAATAAATTCCGGTATCTACTGCTATGACTGGCCGAAACTGGAGTACGCTCTGGGCCGGATAAAGAAGAATAAAATCAAAGGCGAGTACTACCTGACGGACGCGATAGAGATTTTCAGAAAGAAGGGTTTCAAGATAGGCACTTATACAGCAGGTAACCCTTCCGAAGTAATGGGAGTGGATGACCTGAAGCGCCTTAAAACGGCTCAAAAGTACTTTATGCGGAGGAAAAATGTTTGACGCCAAAATAAAGATCTTCGGCGGCACGGCAAATACTGACCTCACAAAAAAAATCTGCCGGCACCTTCATATAAAAGAGAGCCGGATGAGCATAAAGAAATTTCCGGACGGCGAGATTTGGGCGAAGATAGACGAGAATGTTCGCGGGGCTGACTGCTATCTTATTCAGCCTACGAGCGCTCCGGTTAACGAAACTTTAATGGAACTGCTTCTGATGATAGACGCTTTTAAACGGTCTTCCGCGAAAAGGATCACGGCGGTTATACCTTATTACGGCTACGCGAGACAGGACAGAAAAGATCAACCGAGGGTGGCGATAAGCGCCAAGTTGGTGGCAAATCTCTTGACCTCGGCCGGCGCGAGCAGGGTGGTGGCGATGGACTTGCACGCCGCGCAGCTGCAGGGTTTCTTTGATATTCCCTGCGATCATTTGCAGGCGGAGCCGGTCTTGACCAGGTATTTTGTAAAGAAAAAAATACCTGACCTCGCGATCTGCGCTTCCGACATGGGCGGCGTGAAGATGGCCAGGAGTTTTGCCGAGCGGCTGGGCTGCCCGGTGGCAATAGTAGATAAGAGGCGTTACGGTTCAACTCATGTAGAAGCGCTTAATCTCATAGGAGAAGTTACGGGCAAGAATGTCCTAATTCCGGACGATATGATTTCAACGGCCGGCACGATGTGCGAGGCAGCCCTCTTTTTGAAGAAGAAAGGCGCAAAAGATGTCTACGCTTGCTGCACGCACCCGGTGCTTTCGGGCAGCGCCGTTGAGAAACTAAATAACTCGGTAATCAAAGAAGTTGTTGTTACAGACACTATACCTCTTAACGAGGCGGCTAAGGCCATACACAAAATAAAGGTTGTTTCTGTGGCGGAAGTACTGGGGGAAGCCATTAGGAGCATTCATAATGAAACATCGGTCAGCAGGTTGTTCAGGTGATAATTTAAGGCGTCAACTGCGGTTATCTGCGCGATCAGATGAAATTGGAGGAAGTAAATGGAAAAAGTAGATTTGTCAGCTAAAGTTAGGGAGAGTAAAGGCAAAGGCCCGGCGCATCAATCCCGCGTGAATTCTTTTGTTCCGGCGGTCCTTTACGGAAAGAAGAGGGAAGCGGAAATGCTCACGCTAGTGGCGAAGGACATTCAGAAGATAATGCATTCCAAAGCGGGAATGAATATGCTGCTGAACGTCAAGGTTGAGGGCAAAGGCGATGAAATGGCGATGCTCAAGGAAGTACAGGTCCACCCGGTCAGCGGAAACCTGATACACGTGGATCTTTACTCTGTCAACATGAACGAGCCTATCGGCGTCAAGGTGCCGGTTATCATAAAGGGCGAAGCACCCGGCGTGAAACTCGGAGGTATACTCGAGTTCCACCTGCGCGAAATAGACATCAAGTGTCTGCCCGCGAAACTGCCGGAATCCATTGAAGTGGACATTTCTGCGCTAAATCTCGGCGATACAGTTCACGTTAAGGATCTGAAAGTTGCGGAAGGCATTACCATTGTGGACGACTTAAACGAGACGGTTCTGCTTGTCTCCATACCTAAGGTCGAGGAAGAAGTCGCGGCACCCGCCGAAGGCGCTCCCACCGGACCTGAAGTTATCGGAGAGAAAGAGAGAGAAGAGAAGAAAGCGGCCGCTGAAGCTGAGAAGGGCGGCGCGAAGCCGGAAGCCAAAGCCGAAGGTAAGGGCGAGGCCAAGAAAGAAGACTCCAAGAAGTAACTTTTCAAACTCGAAACGGCAGGCGTATGAAACTTATTATCGGCCTCGGGAACCCCGGGAAAGAATATATCGGGACGCGGCATAACGCCGGGTTCGATGTTTTAAACGCGCTGGCGGCAACACTTAAGATTAAAGTAACAAGAGAAGAATGTTTCGCGGTCCTTGGCGGGAACGGTTCAGCCGTTCTCGCCAGGCCGCAGACTTTTATGAACTTAAGCGGCGAAGCCGCGGTATGCCTCTCCAAGAAATTCTCAATCCCCGTAAAAGACATTATTGTCGTTCATGACGAGCTGGACCTGCCGCTTGGCGTAATCCGGGTGAAGGCAGGCGGAGGCAGCGCGGGTCATAAAGGAATTCAATCCTGCATTGAAAAACTCGGAACCAACGAATTTACGCGCATACGCGTCGGTATTTCCTCGGAAAACAAAAGAGCTGATACCGTAAGTTTTGTCCTTTCGAAATTCACAAAAGAAGAAAATGAGGCCTACGAAAACTCGGTCAGGCAGGCGGCGCTGGCCGCCGAACAGCTCCTCACTATTTCGGTTGAAGAGGCTATGAACAGGTTTAACAGATGAAGAAAAACCCTCTAAGGTATCTTGCATATGCTCTTTGCATCCTTCTGGCGGCAGTTTTCGCCTTAAACCTCGCTCCCGTAAGCTGTTACCGGATAAGTTCATCCGGTTCCGTGCCGGCCTTTGCGGCAGGGTATGCTTTGGCCGACATCAACACCGCCGGTTTCAAGGAACTTGAGGCAACAGGCGGGATTGGTTCTGTTACGGCAGCAGCGATAATCAAGTACCGTGAAAAGCACGGTCCTTTCGAAAAAATGGATGACCTTGGCAGCGTCTCTGGTCTGACGCCGGCAAGGCTGACTAAACTCAAAGCAAAATTCAAAGTGGGAAATAAATGACAATAAACGAGCAAATAGTCGGCAAAAGCCAGGCCATTAAAAAGGTCTTTAACGCCGTTGCCCGAGTTGCCCCCACGGACAGTACTGTCCTGATTACCGGGGAGACGGGATCTGGGAAAGAAGTAATGGCTAACGCCATTCACAGGCTGAGTAAACGGGCCGACGCCCCTTTTGTGGCCCTCAACTGTTCAGCCATCCCCGAGACGCTGCTTGAGAGCGAGCTTTTTGGCTATAAGAAAGGCGCGTTTACCGGAGCAAATGCCGACAAACGCGGCTTGCTTGAAGTGGCAAATCAGGGTACGCTTTTTCTTGACGAAATCGGGGACATGAATCTCTCGCTCCAGGCGAAGCTGCTTCGAGTTCTTGATGACGGTCAGGTAAGGCGCGTTGGCGACACCGAAACCAAGAAAGTGAATGTGAGAATAGTAGCCGCGACGAACAAGGACCTCCGGAAGGAGATAGAAGCGGGAAGGTTCAGAGAAGATCTTTTCTTCAGGCTGAATGTGGTAATGCTTAATGTCCCGCCTCTTCGCGACCGGAAGGAGGACATACCGGTCCTGATCAGGGCCTTCCTCGAGAAGTACAACAACGAGAGCGGCAAGGATGTTTTAAGAATTTCCGACGAAGCGCTCGCGGTGCTTATGAATTACGATTATCCGGGAAACGTGCGCGAATTGCAGAATACCATCAAACACGCGGTAGTTTTCTCTGATAATAATATGATTACAAAAGCCTCTCTGCCTCCGTCCATTCCGGGGCAGCCGCTGCTTTCTTCCGGAGATTCCGGCCGGGTTGAAACTCTCATTAAAGGCGGGAAGTTTATCAAGATATCAGAAATGGAAAAAAAACTTATAGCCGAAACTCTTTCACTTACCGGAAACAATCACACGGTTGCGGCAAGATATCTGGGAATCTCTCGCTCAACTTTATGGAGAAAGATGAAGGAGTATGGCATTGAATGACTTCAGTCGATCACGCTGATAGAAAGATAGATTGCGCAGATTAGGACTTTTTGAGCTTTGGCTGCGGAGGGCGGTAATGAAGGCGAAAAAACTGAAAAAGGAAGTCGTGACCTTAAAAGACGGAAGATACTTGGTTTACTACTCCTGGGCCAAGGGGAAGACGGAAG